>PVML01017659.1_pt1 | contig 179700 bp, 180 predicted proteins | sample 1853371 | NCBI WGS metagenome assembly PVML01 (sample SAMN08533508, study PRJNA380276) | Human gut metagenome, whole genome shotgun sequencing project. | isolation source: participant 1, chromium library | host: Homo sapiens | collected 2017 | reverse complement strand
CTTTTTAATTTTCTGAATTTTCAGGGTTTTACATACTGTTTAATTTTCAATTATCAAGGTTCTTATTTCGTTGTCAGACTTGTTTACTACAACGGTTATTTATTATAACCGGTTGTTTTTCATTTGTCAACAACTTTTTAAAATTATTTTTTTGTTTCTTTCGAAACATTTGCTTCTCTCTCAAGCGCGAAGATTATAATAGCAAACCTCAAAGTATTTGTCAACAACTTTTTTAATTTTTTACGTTACTTACTATGTAGCATAATCCTTCATACTTGAAAGCAGAATGAACGCTACAAAAGCATAAGCTGTTTCAGTCTCATATCTATCATGTCAACGGATTCTTTAATGAAAGCAGCACGTTTTTTAGGATCACTTAACTGAATGGCAGCTTCATTCATAGTTTTAAAATTGGGGATTCGTTCTTTCTCTGCACCGTGCTCTTTTTCTCCCGTTGGAAGATACCACCACTGCACCCACCAGGCATCATATTGAGCCCCGGATGTATCAATTTTGGTGGCCAGAGCTTTTTTTACATCTTCTGATGGTTCATCCAGCTGATTTCCGATTCCCATCTCGCTTTTTGCAGATGGATCAAACAGACACAGGCCAGCAAAAAGATCGTATTCGACCTCGATCCGAAACCATAATTCTACTCCACCTGAAAGCGCCACACCAGGGATCACATAATTAATGCCCGGATATGTAGAGTTGTTCTGATGGTAATAATCTTGGGTTGCTTTATCCTGATATTCATACCAATGAAATCTGTTTTCTCTTATCATACCGTATTTTAAGGCAACATCAGACATCTGCTTTTCAAACTCTGTCATTACAGTATAAATCAGCTTTGCCTTTGTCTGATCGATCACCTCGCTTATGGCAATCATGCTACGAAAGTGATCTTCCTTACTTATAATCATATTAACCAGATCCATTTTCTGCCTTTCTCTTAAGTCACCGCTTACAAAGCGGATCGCCTGCCGGTACTGATGCAGCGTCGATACAAGTACCAGATCCTTTTCCATCCATTCCAATTTCTGAAGCCATCCTGAAATCTCATTTTCAAAAGATATTGTCTTAACATTTGATAAATCCAGCATATAGCTTCCATCTTTTGATCCCAAACTGTATTTGGATGGCATTGTACCATGCAATGTCAAATAGACTACATAAGTGTTCTTGTCACGTTTTACAGCATATTGATAGTAATCGCAGCACTGTGCCTGCTGCTCTCCTGCATAGATCTTAACCTCCACAGGAATAAATCTTCCATTCCCAGTAAACACAATATCTATCCTGCGTTCTTCATCAATGGGATACTCTTTATATACGGATAACGTCTGACTTAACGCTGCAGCATCCGGCTCATGAAGTACATCTTTCAAAAAATGTTCCAGATAAATGCTTCCTTTTCCATGTCTTCCTTTTGGATTTAAAAGATCCGCAAGCATTCTGCACATCAAAACTTCTTTCGCTCCGCACTCCAGGACTTGAAAAATATTGTATTCTTGCTCTGCTTTCGCCAGTTCACTGGACTGTACCGTTTCTTTTACTCCTCTTAACAGTTTTTCCTCATCTTTTCCTTCATAGTTTTCTATATGCTTTTCTATATTCATATGATCCACCAGCAGATTTCATTAGATTGCCTTGATTTTCTGCATTCATTTTAGCATTTGCACCATCAGATGTAAACGAATGCTTATGCTTTGGACTTTCTTGGAAATAAAAGATATGCTATACTTAAAAACAGCTTGTTAATATCCTAAGGAGATTTTATGAATCTACATATACGTGAGAAAAAGTATGAAAAAACACAATACTATGGGTTGGATCTGCTAAAATTCCTTATGGCTCTTCTGGTAGCTGCAAGACATGTGATCCAGATCTATTACCCAGCGGAAAGCCGTTGGCGTCTGGTAATAGGGAACTGGCTGTCTAATCTGGCTGTTCCTGTTTTCTTCGTGATCGCAGGCTGTCTTCTATTTAAGAAACTTACAAATACAGACTGGACCATTATACGCCGCTATGTATGCCGCATCCTGAAATTATATATACTCTGGTGCATCATCTACTGGCCTATTGACATTTATAACTGGCATCAAAGTGGTGAACCTGTTTTAAAAACCATCCTTTTTTATTTTCAGTCCTTCCTTTTTTCCAGTACGATCACACAACTATGGTATCTGCCCGCATTGGCAACTGCATGCCTGATCGTATGGGCCGGTTATAAAGCAGGTTTAAAGATATAGATGCTTCTTCTGCTGACTTCCCTTCTCTTTATTTTCGGATGCAGCTGCAACAACCAATATTTTCTGGAACATTCTCCTCGAAAGATCCAGGAATTTATCCACTGGTATGCTCCTATTTTCTTAACTACACGAAACGGTGTTTTCTATGGAAGCCTTTATGTAACCCTTGGCCTGTGGTTTTCCAGAAAACAATGGCACATGCCGCCGCTCTTGGCTGCTGCAGGGAGTCTTATCTTTTTGGGAGTTATGTATAAAGAAGTTTCCACATTTTCCAACGCCAATATGGTATTCAGCGCAGTTCCCACCGTCGTTTGTCTGGTAGAACTTGCCATGGGATTAAAGGGAAATTCTTCCCGTTTTTTCCTTTTTTTGCGTGAACAAAGCCAATGGATTTATTTTTCCCATTATTATTTCATCCACCTGTTTTCCTGGACGATCCATTACAATCCTCTGCCTATGACCAAAAAGAATATTATGCTTTCCGTTCTTGTACCTATGTTCCTGTTTACATTTTTTATATCCTTCCTGTCCCACAGGCAGCACGGGCAGTGGCTTCGCAAACTGATCTGAATCGTTCAAAGAATAAAAGCTGATGCAAAAGAAATCACCTTCTCTTACATCAGCTTTTATTTGTCTATAAAACTTTATTCTTTTATGCTTTTATATATTTCTATATGCTTATTTACTTCTCTTATTTATTCTCTTATTTATTATCTTACTTAAATGCAGCTACCAGTTCCTCTGCATCGTCATATCCCTGTCTTTGCAGTTCACTGATATACCATTCCGTTACCGGTTCTACGATTGCCTTAAAGGAATCAATATCCAGATCTGCGTTATCAACTACTTCTACGCCATTCTTAGACTGCCATCTTGATAAGATTTCATCATCTCCGGCACGATTGATCTCACGCTCATACTGAACAGCCAGCTTTCCGCATTCATCTACTACTGCCTGCTGCTCAGGAGTTAAGCTGTCGTAGATATCCTGGTTAATGCAGAAGAACAGACAGTCATAGTTTGCGTTCCACAGTGATACATATTTCTGTACTTCCTGTACACTGGCTGCATCAATTGCAGGAAGCGGATTTTCCTGACCATCTACGGTTCCCTGCTGAAGGGCGGTATAAGTTTCAGACCAGTTCATGTTGGTAGCATCTGCGCCCCAAAGTTCATAACACTTCATCAGAAGATTGGAACCAGCTACACGCAGTTTCAGATTCTTCATATCTTCTACAGAATGTACCGGACGTACACTGTTGGTCAGCTGACGGAAACCATTTTCCGCCATTCCCATACAGTGTAAACCATAAGAAGACAAGATTTCATCCATCTTTTTGCCTGCTTCTCCATCCAGTTTCGCATCTGCATCTTCTACAGAATCAAAGAGATATGGTAATGATACTACATTAAAGCGCGGGTCAAATGCAGAGTAGATCAGGTTGCTGTGCATGGAGATCTGCACCGGATCACCGTTCATCAGCGCCTGGATGCCTTCGGACTGATTTCCTCCGGTCAGCTGGTCTGCTGCATATACTTCTACTTTTACTTTTCCGCCAGTTGCCTGATCCATAAGTTCTCCGAATTTACGTCCGGCCTGTGCCCAGGTACTGGTCTCCGTGGTAGAGCAGGTGAAATTCCAGGTCATTTCCGGCCAGTTTAAATCGCTGTGGTCTTCTACCTGATAAGCAGTTGTACTTCCGGAACTTTCTGCACCTGCTGCTTTCGCTGCGCTGTCTGTGAAAATATGTACCAGATCCTCTGCATCTTCATAGCCCTGGTTCTTTAATTCATTGATAAACCAATCTGTTACAGGCTCTGCAGCATTCTTAAAGGACTCTACATCCAGGTCTTCATATTTTACAACTTCTACACCATTCTTGGACTGCCAGCGGTCTAAGATCTCCTCGTCCCCGGCGCGGTTGATCTCACGCTCATAAGCAACTGCCTTGCGGCCTGCTTCATCCACTACCTTCTGCTGCTCCTGAGTCAGGCTGTCATAAATACCCTGATTGATACAGAAGAACAGGCAGTCATAATTAGCATTCCAGAGAGATACATATTTCTGTACTTCCTGTACACTGGCTGCATCAATAGCAGGAAGTGGGTTTTCCTGGCCATCTACTGTCTTCTGCTGAAGAGCTGTATAGGTTTCAGACCAGTTCATATTTGTGGCATCTGCGCCCCAAAGTTCATAACACTTCATCAGAAGGTTGGAACCTGCCACACGCAGCTTCAGATTCTTCATATCTTCTACAGAATGTACCGGACGTACACTATTTGTCAGCTGGCGGAAACCATTTTCTGCCATTCCCATACAATGGAGGTCATAGCTTTCCAGGATTTTTACCAGTTCTTCTCCTGCAGGTCCGTCTAAAACAGCATCTGCTGTCTCTACAGAATCAAACAGGTATGGAAGTGATACTACGTTAAAACGCGGGTCAAATGCAGAATAGATCAGATTGCTGTGCATAGAGATCTGCACCGGATCACCGTTCATCAATGCCTGGATACCTTCAGACTGATTTCCTCCGGTCAGCTGATCTGCTGCATATACTTCTACTTTGATCTTGCCGCCGGTTGCCTGTTCCATTAATTCTCCAAACTTACGTCCAGCCTGTGCCCAGGTACTGGTCTCTGTGGTAGAACAGGTGAAATTCCAGGTCATTTCCGGCCAGTCCAGATCACTGTAATCTTCAATTGTATTAAAGTCATCATTATCCGTCTTGGTGGTACCGCTGTCACCGCCTGCAGAAGTTCCATTTTCAACTGCAGCGGCGCTTCCTAATGCAGCCGGAAGGAAAGTAGAGATTCCCGGAATATAGGTGATCAGCAAAAGGACTGCGATACATGCCACTACCATGGATACAACTGCGCGGGAGATCTGCTGTAATGTAACCTGCAGACCATTTTTCAGTTTCACGCCAATCGCAACAAACAGATTGACGCCAACCGGAGGTGTTACCTGACCGATTGCCAGGTTGACCGTTGCCATGATACCAAATGCGATCACATTGTAGCCTAACTGCTTGCATACAGGAAGCATGATCGGAATGAAAATATACATGGCTGAGTTTGCGTCAATAAAGCAGCCTGCGATCAGGAAGAGCACATTGCAGATCAGTAAGAAAGTGAACTGATTGCCTGCCACTTTTGCCAGCAGCTCAGAAGCTGCGGTAGAAATACCGAAACGGGTACATACAAAGGAGAATAGGGACGCACATGCAACGATGAGCATAATGCCGCCTGTGGTCTTTGCAGAATCAATGAGGATATCCCAAAGATCTTTTAATTTTACTTCTTTATAAATAACCATACCTACAAAAAGACCATATACAACAGAAACTGCTGCTGCCTCAGTAGGAGTGAAAATACCGCCGTAAATACCACCAAGAATGATAACTGGCATTAAAAATCCCCAGAATGCATCTTTAAATGCATCCAGTCGCTCTTTTGCAGATGCTTTCTGTACATTAGACGGCACAACATGATTTTTGCGAACTTCCAGCATAACCACTACGATCAGGGCAAGTCCCATAAGGATACCTGGGACAATACCAGCCATGAACATATCACCAATGGAAACGCCGGTAATGGAAGCATACACAACAAAGGCAATACTTGGCGGGATGACAATGGCAATGGAGCTGGCAGTTGCCATTAACGCTGTAGAAAATGGAGCAGAAAATCCCCCTCTTTCTACCATAGCTGGGATCAGAACTGCGCCTAATGCTGCTACTGTTGCAGGACCAGAACCGGAAATAGCTCCAAAGAAGCAGGCAACAATAATACATACATTTGCAATGCCGCCTTTGCGGTGACCAACACAGGTGTCAACAAACCGGATCAGTCTTGTGGAAATACCTGCTTTTGCCATAATGTTTCCGGATAATACGAAAAACGGGATCGCAAGGAGCAGGAATTTACTGATACCGGAGTAAATGTTGGTTGCAACAATTGTTAAAGAAGTTCCTGAATACAGGATTGCTGCCGCGGAAGAAAGTCCCAGGCAGACAGAAATAGGTACATTTAAAACCAGTAAAACGAAAAAGGTGATAAAAAGAACTGCGCTTACCATTTATTTATCCTCCTTTTTCATATTATTTTTTTCTTCTGAATTATTTTTTGCGCATTCATCCACACAATACTCAATAAAATGCAGGATCATGCACACGGAACCAATGGGAACGAAGGACCAGAAGATCCATTCCGGCCAGTTTAACACAAAGGTTCTCTTCTGATTTGCAAGCTGTGCCAGGACCTTGTCCATGCCGTAATAAAATAAGATTCCCATAAAAACTACGGAAAAAAATGTAATGAGAATGATCACCGGTTTTTTACAGGACTTTGGCAGACGTTCTGTTACCAGGTTTAAACCTACCAGACCGCCTTCTCTTGCAGATAATGCCGCTCCCAAAAGAGTGATCAAAACAAAAATTGCAACCACCAGCTCCTCGGTAAAAGACCATGACTGATGGATCACTTTACGTGAAAACACGTTTCCTACTGTCAGTATAAGGATCAGGATCATCGTAGCAGCCAGAACTGCTTTTTCAACCAGTGCTGTAAAATCCATAAGCTTTTTGTACCCTTTCATACTGCTCCCTCCTAAATATCTATTCCTTTCCCATATAGGGTTCATCAGCAGTTTCTATGTTACTGTCGCTGCTTTTATCTGTCTTTTTATGTACCAGGAAATGAAGAAGATTTCCTGATGCATAAAAAAACCGCCCCTTAATTTTTATACATTAAGGGACGGATGATTATCTGATCTCTGACAGAAGTTTTCGCTTTTCTCGGAAAGTAAAACATCTGCAGTATCCTATAAGCATACGCTGCTGCCGCTTGCGCGGATCTTACAAAAATAAAGGTCTTAAGGCTCTTGCTCTCAGTCAATCGAAGCCTGCCATTTATTTTTATAAAGTTCTAATTTTTAATAAAATGCCGATGTACGTATTATTTTACACGGATTCTTAAGCTGCGTCAACCTGTTTTTGCTTTTATCATGCCCTCTGTTTGAAGAGAACCTGATCCACTATTTACATCATGCATGGCCTGCAACGATCCTAACTGCAGCTATTGACATATTACCCATATAGTTGTAGCATCAACCATATAGATGTATATGCATCTTTTTATGAAAGGATCTTATTACTTATGGATGATACACAGAGAGAAATAACAAAAATAGCCAGAGAAGCTGCAAAGTTTACAGTTCAGACCATGAAAGCCGATGGGATCGGAACTGCCGAATTTGATTTTATCCACCTGGTACGCCATAAGCCAGGGATCACTCAGGCGCAGGTGCGGGAAACCTTAAAAATCGACAAAGGTGCTGCTGCCCGCCGTGCTGCCAGTCTGGAAGCAAAAGGTTATCTGGTGCGAAAGCCTAACCCCAATGATAAACGCAGCCAGCTTCTGTTTGCCACGCAAAAGGCAGAAGAATTGAAAAATTCCAAGGCAAGTATTGAAACAGCTTTTTATGACTGGCTTACTTCTGAGCTTTCCGAAACAGACAAGAAAGAATTTTGCAGGATATTAGATATCCTTTACTGGAAGTCCAAAGAAGAACGTCGTGCTGATTTTATTCATGTGGCCCAATGGACAGCCCACAGTCTTTCTCTGCTATCGGAAGATACTGTATCAGGAATATCTCCGGAGAATGTTATAAAAGAGGAAATACCAAAAGGAAACAGGAAAGGCGAAACATTATATGAATAAAACAACTTTCACCCCCAAATGTAAACGCCCGGATCGTGTTCTCAGCTACTTTTCCATGCAAAAGGGCATCATAGTGACCATAACCATTTCCGGACTGATCTATAATATCGGACTGATGGCAGGTCCCTGGTTTGAAGGCCAGCTGATCCAGTGCCTGCTTTTCATCCAAACAGGCCAAAGCCATTTTGACCACATGTTAAGACTGTCCGCAGGATATTTTATCACGATTCTGATCATCCAGTCCTCCCGTTTTATCAAACGGCTGTATGTGCGCCGCTTTGCCAACAATATAAACAGGAATATGAAACAGATTTATTATAATAATCTGATCCATCTTGACACACAAAGTCTTAAAAATACCAGCATCGGAACAACTATGACCAAGGCCCTTTCTGATGTAGATACCTGCTCTGAAGGCATACGAAAGTTTACAACTGAGATTTTTGATACCGGCGTGTCCATGATTTCTTACATTGCCATGCTTATGGTTTACGACTTGCGGCTGGCTCTTCTGTGTATGATCTTCCCGCCCATCTCCTATGTGATCGCAGAGCGAATGAAAATGATCGTCCATAAAACAGGGGCTGCCAGCAAAGAAAGTGCCGGTCGGTTAAATGCTGCTACTCTCGACCGCATCCAGAATGCCATCACCTACCGTATCTACGGCTGTGAAAATGAGCGCAATAAAGACTATGAATCCCACCTGACAGACTATGAAACAGCATCCATACGGGCAAATCTGCCTGTAGCTGCTCTGCCTCCCATTTATAAGCTGATCTCTATGACCAGTGTTCTATTTATTTTCTTCTTCGGAAGCAGAAATGTCATGGGAAATGGATGGACTTCCTGGGATATTGCCGCTTTTACCGCTTTTCTTTCCTGCTTTACAAAGCTGGCGGTGAAATCTTCTCGTGCTGCCAAACTGTTTAACGCAGTGCAGAAAGCCCAGGTATCCTGGAAGCGCATCCTTCCGTTTATGAAAGCAGGACAAAAAGATTCCCCTCTGCCTGTATCCGCACCTGGCTCTGTAGAAGCAGTTCATCTTGGTTTTTCCTATGAGAATAATGCTCCATTGTTCCAGAATTTAAGTTTTAAAGCTTCACTTGGACAGATCATTGGAGTCACCGGCCCCGTTGCCTGCGGAAAATCTTCATTGGGACGGATCTTCCTCTGTGAACAGCCTTATCTGGGATCACTGACATTTAACGGAACTGAATTTTCCGCTATGCAGCCAGATGTGCGCAGCGCCCTGATTGGCTATCTTGGACATGAACCAGAGCTTCTTAGCGATACCATCAAAAATAATGTTTTACTTGGGGATGACAAAGATCTTTGGAATTATCTGAAGGCGGTATGCTTAGATGAAGAGGTACGCCATATGCCTCAGGGTGAAGATACGGTTATCGGCGAAACGGGGCTGCGTCTTTCCGGCGGACAGCAAAAACGCCTGGCTTTGGCCCGGACGCTGGCACATCCGCGGCCTGTACTGATTTTAGATGATCCATTTTCTGCCCTGGATCAGACAACCGAGAAAGAAGTATTTGAACATTTAAAAAATCTGGTTCCTGACAGTATTATCTTTCTTATTTCTCACCGCCTGTATCTGTTCTCTGAAACAGACGGGGTGATCTGGATGGATAATGGAAATGCAGAATTTTCTTCTCATCAAGAACTGCTTGCCAAAAATCCGGCTTACCGGGAACTGTACCAGCTGCAGGCTGGAAAGGAGGCTTTCATCAAATGAAAAAAAATCCTTTTTTTAAAGTGATCTTACAGTCTTTAAAGGAAAATGCCCTTATGTGTGCATGCCTCTTCGCTGCTGTGATCAGCTCTGTTGTTTTTGCCCTTCTTCCTCCGTTGGTACTGGCAAAAGCCATTGACTGTCTTACTGCAGGACAGGCTTTTCCTCTGGCCCTTGCATTGTCCTACTTTGCCCTTCTAGCATTAACCGGAGCTGCCGGCTCTCTGCATGAGAGCCTTCTGACCATCTTTGGCCAGCGCATCACTCACAGGCTCCGCACAGCTTTATGTCAGAAAGTCAGTCTTCTCCCGGCAGACACCTTTGTTTCCCATGATTCCGGCGCTATTGCTTCCCGCTTTGTAGGAGATGTTGATACAGTAGAGGAATTATTTACTTCCGGCATCATCAGTATGTTTGCTGATGCCTGTCAGCTTTGCGGTATTTTCTTTGTGATCTTTACGAAAAACCGTGGACTGGCCATTCTTCTGCTTTTTATACTTCCTGCTGTATTTTTCTATACCCGTCACGTACAAAAATGTATGCTTACATCACAGTTAAGCAACCGTGCCGCCATTGCCAGAGCTTCTGGTCATGTTCCGGAAACACTGCGGTGCATCCGCACCATCCATAATCTTCATAAAGAAGCTTATATGGAAGAAAAATATGGCCAGTTTCTGGATGACAGCTATGCAGCAGTAGACAGGACCAGCTTTTATGATGCTATCTACTCTCCCATTATACTGAGTCTGAACGCCTTTACAGCTGCCATCGTCATGCTGCTATCTGCTTCTGGAAATGGAGAGATCCAGTTATTTTTCGGCATGACAGCCGGTACAGCGGCTGCTGTTATTTCTTATATTAAACAGGTATTTACACCTCTTGAAAGTATTGGTATGGAGATCCAGACGATACAGTCCGCTGCAGCAGGTGTTCACAGGATCAATGAATTTCTGATGCTTCCAGAGCGTACGATCTATGGGGATGAACTTGAGAAAGAAAGAAAAGAAAACCGTGAAAATATACCGGCAAATGTGTCTGCTGACAGCTTCTGCCCGGTAGAATTTCAGAATGTCACCTTCCGTTATGAAGAAAATGATCCGGATATTTTACAAGGGCTTAGTTTTTCTGTAAAAGAAGGAGAACAGGTTACATTGACCGGACGTACCGGTGCAGGAAAAAGTACTATTTTCAAACTGCTTTTAGGACTTTACAAACCGCAAAAAGGCCAGGTTTTGATCAATGGACAGCCCGCTCTGACCCTTTCTGACCACCAGAGGCGCAAAACCATCAGCTGTGTAGAACAAAATTTCTCCATGGTGCCTGGAACGGTCCGGGATCAGATCACCTTGTTTGATCCATCTATTTCCGATGAACAGGTACAGTATGCAGCCCATCTTACAGGTCTCCATGATGTAATATGCGGTTTTCCAGATGGATACGATACGCTTTGCCGGACAGATCTTTTCTCCCAGGGACAATGGCAGCTGCTTTCCATAGCCAGAGCCGTAGCAGCAAACCCGCGCATTTTGTTATTGGATGAGATTACCGCAAATCTGGATGCCGACACAGAAAAAGCCGTTCTTTCCGCTCTAAACCGGGCAGGAAACGGACGTACCGTTCTTTCTATCAGCCACAGATTATATGAATCCTTTAATGCAGAAGGTAAAAAAAGAAGCCGCCAGATTGCAATCTGACGGCAAACATCCTTTTGGAACCTATTTACTTCTGAAGTTTTTCAGGCTGTAGGGCGTTCACCGGCTCTACAGCTTTTTTCTTATATTGTTCCAGAATAGTACTGACAACAATACTGTGATCCAGTCTGTGATCCCCTGTCCGTAAATAACGCCATCCAGTCCTCCTATGAGCTGCAGGATATACAGCAGCGGGATTAGCAGCACGCCCTGACGCATAACAGAAAGAACGGTTGCAGGCAACGCGTGATTAACAGACTGCAGGCAGTTCATGTTTACAAACAGAATACCGATCACAGGACCGGAGATCATATATGCGATCAGCATTTTCACACCATAGTATACGACTTCATCGTCGCTGATGAACATGCGGATGATCGGCTCTCTGCCTGCAAAATACAGGAGTGTAGCAGCAACTCCTGTTGCAAGACAGCATATTTTGGTGAAGCGCTCCACTTCCCGGAAACGGCTGATATTTCCTGCTCCGTAACTATACCCCAGAAGCGGCTGCACTCCATTTGCCAGTCCCATTTGCAGAAAAGTAATGAACATATTTGCTTTAAAAACAATACCAATGGCTGCTACTGGTGCATTTCCATATTTTACCAATATCTGATTAATGACAATGGTGGATACACTCATAAGAGCAGAAAAAATAGCGGTTGGCAGACCGATATTGCAGACTTTCAAAGGAATCTGTTCCCCTAAGGTAAAATCTTTTGGAAGAATAGACAGCTGTCTGGATTTCTTTAAGAAATACCACAAAAAATACAGACTCGCCAGGATATTTCCAATGGTAGTTGCAATCGCTGCACCTGCAGCGCCCATATGAAATCCTGTAATAAACAGCGGATCTAATACTATATTTGCAATGGTTCCTACCATGCTTCCGATCATTGCTTCCTTACTTGCACCTTCTGCACGGACTACAAAACTGGCTGCTGCAGACCAGATGATAAAAGGCGCGCCCCAGGCAATATACTGAACATAACCTTTGGCATATTCGTAAGTTTCTGTATTTGCGCCAAAAATATGTAAGATCGGAGCCATACATGTAAATAAGAGCACTGCTGTAATAACACCTATGGCTAAACTGGCATAAGTGATAAAGGCGGTGGTATTCTTTGCTTTCTCAGGCTTTCCTTCTCCCATGGCCATGGATGCCACAGCACTTCCGCCCATACCAAACATATTGGCAAAAGCCATAAGAAGAATAAAAATCGGATTAGTCAGACTGACTGCCGCTACCTGAAGGGCATCTCCTGTCTGTCCTACGAAAAAGGTATCTGCCATGTTGTAAACCACTGTGACCAGACTGCTGATAACGCTTGGAATGGCCATGGCAGCTACTGCTTTTGACACTTTCATGGAGCGCATCAATTCCTGGTCATTGGTGTCTTTTTTCTTTTGTTCCATTTATTTTAATCCCTTTCTTCTCTAGATATGCTTTGAAAATCAATAGGATCGCTAACTCTCTTCGTCCAGATTCTTAAGCATTTTCTCACCGATTTCTATGAAAATCTGCTTTTCTTCTTCTGTAATGCCTTTCAGAAGAAGTTTTTCTGATTCAGCTATCTCACTGGCAATGAGATGGCGGATTTCCTCTGCTTTTGGCGTAAATTCAATCCGCTTCCACCTGCCGTCCTGTTTTTCACTGATCCTGCAGATCAATCCTTTTGCTTCTAAATTTTTCAGCGCTTCTGTGGCTGTAGATGGACGAAGACCAAATTCTTTTTCTATGTCCTTCTGGTAAACGGGACGTTTCCTTCCGTCTATCAGGATATAATGTAAAACATTTCCCTGAGCTCCGCTGATTCCAAGCTTTTCCTGAAGGGCTGCTGACCTGCGGCGCAGGCGGTTGGATATTTTATTGATTACTTTTCCTGTATCCATACGCGTATGATTCCTTTCTATTTTTGTTCAGAAGAGTCCGAAAGTGCCCTAAGGGTCCGAAAGCCACCGGCGCGCATTACAGATGCGCATTTGGGAGAAAATCCTTTGTTCGTGGGCTTGCGCCGCCTATTGTCAGAACTGCGAACCCAACTCACACGCTTCGCGTGTTCAGGCAACGGTTCTCCGTTCTGACACTATGCTCGCCCACTCACGGATTTTCAAACAAATGCTTATTCTGTAATGCGCGCCGACGGCTTTCTACGTTATCACCTATTTACAAATTAAAAACGGTGGATTTTCTCACTTCTATCGCAATAAGCAGTGAAGGGAATATACTTAAGTACTGCATTTTGTCTGAACGAACGCAGTGAGTGAGTTGGCCGGAGCCCTGTCTAATTGGCGGCGGAACAAAAGGTCCAAAAAATTGCCGTGAATGCGTTTATACATGGCGGGGGGCTTTCGGACCCTTCACAGCTATATAGTAACAGTGGACTTTTCTTATTTTATTAGTTCGGTTCCTAAGTATTTTAAATAAAAAAGACACAGAAGTCAAGGACATTTGTATTCCTAACTTCTGTGCCAAAAAACCTTCATAATCAAGCTGATGCACAGCTTATCTGAAAAAACTTACTTACCCAGATATTTCTTCACATATTTTCCTGTATAAGAAACAGGACTCTCTGCCACTTCTTCCGGAGTTCCCTTAGCGATCACAGTTCCTCCTTTGTCACCGCCTTCCGGTCCGATATCAATAATATAATCCGCTGTTTTGATCACATCCAGGTTGTGTTCAATTACAACTACGGTATTTCCTCCATCAGATAAACGCCGCAGGATCTCAATCAGCTTATGGACATCTGCAAAGTGAAGTCCTGTTGTGGGCTCATCCAGGATATAAATAGTCTTTCCTGTGCTGCGCTTGGAAAGCTCTGTAGCCAGTTTAATACGCTGGGCTTCACCGCCGGAAAGTTCTGTGGATGGCTGTCCCAGACGTACATAGCCAAGGCCTACATCATACAATGTCTGGATCTTTCTGGTGATGGATGGCACGTTTTCAAAGAATTTCAGTGCATCTTCCACTGTCATATCTAAAACATCATAAATGCTCTTTCCTTTGTATTTTACTTCCAGCGTCTCACGGTTGTAGCGTTTTCCGCCGCAAACTTCGCAGGGCACATATACATCCGGAAGGAAATGCATCTCGATCTTGATGATACCATCACCGGAGCAGGCTTCACATCGTCCGCCTTTTACATTGAAGCTGAATCTTCCCTTATTATAGCCTTTTGCCTTTGCATCTGCAGTAGAAGCAAACAGATCCCTGATCAGATCAAATACACCAGTATAAGTAGCCGGATTAGAACGTGGAGTCCGTCCAATAGGAGACTGGTCGATGGCAATGATCTTGTCTAACTGTTCTACTCCTTCGATGCATGTATGCTTTCCTGGAATTGTCCTTGCACGGTTCAGCTTCTTTGCCAGAGCTTTGTATAAGATCTCATTTACAAGAGAGCTCTTTCCTGAACCTGATACACCAGTCACACAGGTCATCACTCCCAGTGGGAAAGAAACGTCGATCTTCTTCAGGTTATTCTCCTGGGCTCCGCGCACTGTGATCCAGCCGGTTGGCGTCCTGCGCTGTGAAGGAACCGGGATCTGCAGCCGTCCGCTGAGATATGCACCGGTAATAGAGTCCGGATTCTTCATGATCTCTTCAGCCGTTCCCACAGCAACGATCTGTCCACCATGTTCCCCTGCTCCAGGTCCGATATCCACAATGCAGTCCGCTGCACGCATGGTGTCTTCATCATGCTCTACTACCAGAACGCTGTTTCCCAGATCCCGCAGGTGCAGTAAAGTTTTCAGCAATTTATCGTTGTCTCTCTGGTGAAGGCCGATACTTGGCTCATCCAGAATATAGGCAACTCCCACCAGACCGGAACCGATCTGAGTAGCCAGACGGATTCTCTGGGCTTCACCACCGGAAAGTGTACCTGTAGCACGGGAAAGAGAAAGATAATCCAGACCCACATCAATAAGGAAATTAATGCGCGCCCTGATCTCCTTTAAAATGGAAGCGCCAATGGTCTGCTGCATAGGCGTCAATGTCAGTCCATCCATAAATTCCTTGAATTTTACAATGGACATATTAGTCGCCTGGTAAATATTTAAACCACCTACTGTCACCGCCAGAGACTCCTTTTTCAGTCGCTGTCCCTTGCAGGCCGGACATGGCGTGATCCGCATAAAGCTTTCATATTCTGCCTTGGAAGTTTCTGAAAATGTCTCTTTATAACGTCTGTTTACGTTTTCTATCAGACCTTCAAACGCTACATCGTAAACACCTTCTCCACGCTGGCTCTTGTAATGAACTTTTACTTCATGTCCGCCAGTTCCATAGAGGATGATATCGTGGATCTCTTTGGGATATTCTTCGAATGGCGTATCCAGGCTGAAATGGTATTCTTCAGCCAGTGCGTCTAAAATCGCTCTGGTAAAACTTCCCTTATCGGTGCAGGACTGCCATCCCATAACCACAATGGCACCTTTGGAAATAGAAAGTGACTTATCCGGTATCATCAGATCTTCGTCAAATTCCATTTTATAACCTAAACCAAAGCACTCTGGACATGCGCCAAACGGGTTATTGAAGGAAAAGCTTCTTGGTTCCACCTCATCAATGCTGATGCCGCAGTCCGGACAGGAAAAACTCTGACTGAAATTCACAGGTTCCCCGCCGATCACATCTACCGTCATCAGGCCATTGCTTAAGGACATAACGGTCTCAATGGAATCCGTCAACCGGTTTTCAATCCCTTCTTTTACAACCAGACGGTCTACAATAATATCGATATTGTGCTTGATATTTTTCTCTAATTTGATCTCCTCAGAAAGCTCATACAGATTTCCGTCAATGCGCACACGCATATAGCCGCTTTTTCTGGCCTGTTCCAGTACCTTTACGTGTTCACCTTTTCGGCCACGTACGACTGGAGCTAAAAGCTGGATCTTGGTACGTTCTGGCATAGCCATGATCTGGTCTACCATCTGGTCAATGGTCTGTTTGTGGATCTCTCGTCCGCACTTTGGACAGTGTGGGATACCGATCCTGGCGTAGAGAAGACGCATATAGTCATAAATCTCTGTTACCGTTCCAACTGTAGAACGTGGATTCCGGTTGGTGGATTTCTGGTCAATGGAAATCGCCGGCGAAAGGCCTTCTATGCTTTCAACTTCCGGCTTTTCCATCTGCCCTAAGAACTGTCTTGCATAAGAAGATAAAGACTCCATATAACGTCTCTGTCCTTCTGCATAAATCGTATCAAAAGCCAGGGATGACTTACCGGAACCAGAAAGTCCGGTTAAGACCACCAGCTCATCTCTTGGGATATCTACGGATATATTTTTAAGATTGTGTTCATTTGCGCCGCGTATTTTTATATACTGCTTTGGCATGGTATAACTCCTTTTTCTTCGAAAATGAAAACCTATTTACAAAAAGCGCAGGAAAAATTTCTCCCTGCGCTTTTGAGTATATCACATTCCTATTTATTTATCAAACATTTGTTCGATAAAGTTTTTTAATACAGCCGGTGTTTTTTCAAACAAACTTACCTTATTTACACGTTCCCAGCGGGTATGGATATCTTTTCCCCATGGTCCAAAGAGCATAGATGGGATCTTTAATTTTGCCATTGCTTCTATATCCATGGCATAGGCACTCCCCCACAAAAGAGTCTGGGCGGCATAGGCAGCCAGCTCTTCTTTATCCATTCCACCGCAGTAACTCAAATCAGAGATACCGCAGAAATATTCATGGCGTTTTAAAGAAACTCCCTCTTTTTCAGCTGCCTTTTTCATCTCGTTGAAAAGGATTTCTCCTTCTTTTCCGCTGTCTACAGCCGGATAAAAAGGCGGTGCAAAGCCAAGGATCATCACAGGCCCGGAAATTTTTGACTGATTTAACAGCTGCTCCATAAAATCAAGGGTAGCTGACGGGAAATTGGTCTTTCCCTGTTCCAGAAGTATTTTCCATGCCCCATACCTTTCAAAAAGCCAGCGATCAAATATTTCTCCCTGTTCTTTCCTGCAAAACTCCATCAGTTCACTGACCGTAAGGACTTTTGCAGTTGCCGCAGCGGCTGCACCTGGACAGGTAAAGCAGCGGCTCTGTTCTGCATGGATACCAGCCTCAGCTTCCTTTTTATTGACTGTCAGCCACTGCTCTTCCATTCTCCGGGCATATTCTTCAAAGCTTTCTTTTCCCAGCTCCTTCAGCTGCCGGATCACTTCATCAGGTGTTTTCTTAAAGCCCAGCATACTCATGTAGCCGCCAGCCCTGAAAGGTACAGAAACATCATATCCTTCTTTCCGGTCACGGAGGCAGAACCAGGTAGGCGGCGGACAGATTTCCGTATTGCTTTTTTCCGCAAATTCAGGCGCCAGCTCTGTTTTCATAAAAAAGCTGTTTAAAACTCCCAGGGCACTTACGCCCTGAAAGCAATTTAATACATGGGCTTTTACACCCTGGACCAGTACAGCCGGCATTGTTTTTCCAACAGAACCTGTATAAATAGTCTTTGCCCCTTCTTCCACGGAAGCCGGTTCCAGATCAATTAGCGCCGTATATTCCAGTTCAAATCTTTCTTTTAATTCATTTAAAAACGGTACAGCACCTCGCATACCGGCAGAATATCCTTCCTCATCCGGTACAGAAACAAACAGAAGATTTCCGGTTCCTTTATTCCATTCTTTTTCAGTGACCAATCTTCCATACCACTCCAAAAGTGCCATTCCTATGGCAAGTCCGCCTTTCATATCGGCGCATCCCCTGCCAAACATCCAGTCACCAGAAAGAAACTCTTCTCTTACTTCTTCAGGCATTTCCTGTAAGATCCGCTTTACTGCCTCAGGATCTCTCTTTTCAGATATGGGATCACATTTGTCATCTGGCATTCGCATTGTCTGCCCGGTTTTCACCAGATTTTCCCATTTTTCTATGTCATAAGCCAGAGCTCGTTCATTTCCATACTCTTCCGTGTCTACTACATCATAATGGCCTGTGAGGATGATCGTCTTCCCGGACTTATCATTTCCTTTTACCAGGCCCCAGGGCACAGACCGGCTAAAGCTGTCCCCAGGCAGCAGATATTTTCCCATCTGTTCCGGATGTTCCTTAAAATAAGGCTGTTTTGCCAGTTCCTGCGCAATATGATCTGCACATGTTTCTTCTGCTTCCGTATTGGAAGTGCTGGGAATCTTTACCAGTTCCCGTACATACCGTTCCATTAATTCTTTCATCGTTCCTCTCGGAAATATGCCAGTCCCAGACTAGCCGGCGGCTGGTATTCCCTCTTCTTTCTCAGACTGGTAAATACCAGTACAATAATGGTTACTATATAAGGCAGAGCCTTAAAGATTTCCTGTGCCCCACGGTCCAGTCCCGGAATATAAAGATACAGGATATAAAGACCACCGAATAAAATGGAGCCCCAGATAGCATTTACCGGCTTCCAGAGAGCAAAGATAACAAGGGCGATCGCCAGCCAGCCTCTGTCACCGAAACCATTGTTGGTCCAGGTTCCGCCGGAATACTCCATAACAAAGTATAAACCTCCAAGGCCGCTTATGCCACCCCCAATACAGGTTGCAAGGTATTTATATACAGTAACATTAATGCCGGCAGCATCTGCTGTAGCCGGACTTTCACCTACTGCACGCAGATTCAGTCCTTTTCTGGTCTTTGCAAGGAAAAATGCCAGAACCAGTGCCAGAATGATCGCCAGATACGTTAAAAATCCATAGGAAAACAGCATCTGTCCCACTGCTCCAAGGCCGGAAAGCCGTCCAACGGGTGTAGAAACACCAGGAGTTACAATTTCCAGTTCCTTGATCAGCTGCTCTGCCATTGCCTTTGGCGTTCTTCTGTCCGCTGCCTGCTGCCTGATAACCAGTTGCGTGGCAGAACTGAACCTCTGGATATTCTTTTCCTGCTTCTATTTTATTAATATTTATAAGTAACTTAATTTTCCTTAGCTCTCATGGACCGATCCCTGAAAACTTCGCACATGATACCTGCGCCAATACGAAATCCATCACAAAAAGACTGCCGTTTTTCTAAATAAGTTAATTCCAGGTATGTATCTAATAAATTCTGGAACTCTTTCTGGCTTTCCTTATTCAGTTTTTCCGTGAATTTCTCAACTTCCTCCAAAGATTTTCTGCAAAGTGTTTCATATTCTTCGTTCCCCTCTATTTTCAAATCTGCTGGAATAAGCTCCCCTGAATAAAGCTGTTCTAATAAATTTTTCATGCCCCTGCCTCCTTTTTGTTTTTAGAATAACATAGCCCCGTCACAAATGCAATCGAACAGAATCTTACGATTGCATCTGTGGCGGGGCTGTTTCGAACCCTTTTGAACAAAATCTTAATTTACATCTGCGTCATTTCTTTCATAGATCTCCATAAATTCTTCGCCAGTGATCGTCTCCTTATCCAAGAGATATTTAGCGATCTCATGAAGCTTTCCCTCATTTTCTTTCAGGATATTTAATGCTTTTTCATGCTGAGTGCGGACAATCTTTACTACCTGTTCGTCGATCATCCTGGCTGTTTCAGGAGAACAAGTCAAGGAAGTATCACCGCCTAAATACTGGTTATTTACAGTTTCCATTGCCACCATATCAAATTCTTCAGTCATGCCATAGCGGGTAACCATGGCTCTGGCGATCTTTGTGGCCTGTTCAATATCGTTGGACGCGCCTGTGGTAATGGAATGGAAGATCAGCTCCTCTGCTGCGCGTCCGCCAGTAAAGGTGGCGATCTTATTTAATGCTTCCTCTTTGCTCATCAAATATTTTTCACCTGCGTCTACCTGCATGGTATAGCCTAATGCACCTGATGTTCTTGGGATAATGGTGATCTTCTGCACCGGAGCACTGTGTGTCTGGCAGGCAGCTACTAAAGCGTGTCCTACCTCATGGTAAGCAACGATCTTTCGCTCATCTGCCGGGATCACTGCATTTTTCTTCTGATAACCTGCAATAACGGTTTCTACGCTTTCCTGAAGGTCTTCCTGGGATACCAGATTTCTCCCCTGGCGAACAGCTCGAAGCGCAGCCTCGTTAACAATATTTGCAAGTTCCGCACCGCTGGCCCCTGCTGTGGATCTGGCGATCACATTGTAATCAACGGATTCATCCATTTTCACTTTGCGGCCATGGACTTTTAAGATAGCTTCACGGCCCTGAAGATCCGGAAGCTCTACCGGCACACGGCGGTCAAAACGTCCCGGACGAAGAAGAGCCGGGTCAAGGGACTCAGGGCGGTTGGTAGCTGCTAAGATAACAACGCCTTTCTTTCCGTCGAAACCATCCATTTCTGTAAGAAGCTGGTTTAAGGTCTGTTCACGCTCATCGTTTCCGCCCATTCCGCCACCGTCACGCTTTTTACCAATGGTATCGATCTCATCAATGAAAACAATACATGGAGCTTTTTCGTTGGCCTGTTTGAATAAATCTCTTACTTTGGCCGCTCCCATTCCTACGAACATTTCTACAAATTCAGATCCGGAAATGGAGAAAAACGGTACCTTTGCCTCGCCTGCTACTGCTTTTGCCAGAAGGGTCTTACCTGTTCCTGGAGGGCCTACTAAAAGAGCGCCTTTTGGAAGGCTTGCACCGATCTGTGCATATTTGTCCGGGTTATGAAGGAAATCAACGATTTCTTTTAAGGCGTCTTTTGCTTCCTCTTCCCCTGCCACATCATTAAAAGTAACTCCTGTTTCATTTTCAGCATAAATCTTAGCATTAGATTTGCCGAAAGTCATGGCATTGCCGCCGCCCATCTTCTTTGCCATCATACGGCCCATGATCTGACCGATGATCACAAACATAAGGATCGGCGCTACCCACGTAGTCAGGATATTTAACAGTGGAGATGCCTGTGTCGGGATCTCCTTGCTGTAATTTTCCACTCCTGCTTTTTCCAGACGGTTTACCAGATCGTCTGCTGTGGTCATGTTTCCTGTTTTGTAAGTAGTGACAGTCCAGGATTTGCCTTTATCCTGTTTTAATGTATACATGATTTCTGTATTATCACCATTTACATAAACCTGCTCTACATTTCCTGAACTTAACTGTGTGGTAAATTCGTTGAACGGAACTTCCACAGAACGCTCCATTACAGATGGAAAGACCAGTGCATTTAACACCATTACAATAAGAAGTACAATACAGTAATAGTATAAATAGGGCTTTTTATTGTTGCTGCTGTTATCATTTTTTACACCCATTCTTTTTCTCCTTCTCGTTTAATATGCTCCCCTAATCTTATATTTTTGAAGATTCTGGTTTCTGTATGTAAGATAAGCCAGTTTTTGTTTTTTATCAATAGTCTGCCCAGAATTTTTATTTACTTTTAATAATTATCTCCCTAAAATAGACAAAAAAAGAGAGCCTGTCAACAGTAAATCATCTGCTGACGCTCTCTCTTTATTTATAACCCTTATCTAATCCTACAGCACTTTGCTTAAGAAAGATTTTAATCGTTCATTCTTTGGATGTGCGAAAAATTCTTCCGGCGCAGCTTCTTCCACGAAGTAACCGCCGTCCATGAACATAACTCTGGTAGCGACTTCTCTTGCAAAGCCCATTTCGTGGGTTACTACTACCATGGTCATTTTTTCATCGGCCAGGTCACGCATTACGTTTAATACCTCGCCTACCATTTCCGGGTCAAGAGCAGAAGTTGGCTCATCGAAGAGCATTACGTCTGGTTTCATGCAAAGTGCCCTTACAATGGCAATACGCTGTTTCTGGCCACCGGATAACTGGCTTGGATATGCATGGGCTCTGTCAGCAAGACCAACGCGCTCTAAAAGGCGCATAGCCTCTGCTTCTGCCTCCTGCTGGCTTTTGCCCTGAAGCTTCATAGGCGCCAATGTCAGGTTTTTCATGATATCCATATGCGGGAACAGATTGAACTGCTGGAATACCATTCCCATTTTCTGACGGTGTTTATCAATATCTGTCTTCGGATCTGTAATATCAGTGCCTTCAAAATAAATATGGCCTTTTGTAGGCTCTTCCAGACGGTTTAAGCAGCGTAAGAAGGTACTTTTACCGGAACCGGATGGTCCTACTACAAAAACTACATCACCTTTGTAAATATCTACTGTGATATCTTTTAATACATCGATTTTTCCAAAGCTCTTTCCAAGGTTCTGTACCTGGATCAAAGGCTCTCTTTTTTCATTACCGCTCACTCTGACGCAGCCTCCTTTCCAGAATCTGGATCAGTTTTGTGAAGATCATAACAATAACCAGGTAAACCAGTGCAACTGCGATCAATGGCATGAACGCACTGTAGGTTCTGCTTCGAATGATGTCGCCGCCCTTAGTAAGATCCTGGATCGCAATATAACCTGAAACAGAGGTCTCTTTTAACAGAGAAATGAACTCGTTGCACAAAGTTGGCAGTACGGTTTTGAATGCCTGGGGCATGATCACGTACCACATGGTCTGTGCGTAGTTGAAGCCAAGGCTTCGTCCTGCTTCCATCTGTCCTGCATCAATTGACATGATACCGCTTCGGAAAATTTCTGCAACATAAGCGCCGGAGTTGATGCCGAATGCCATGATCGCTACCGGAACTTTATCAATACGTGTACTTCCAAATACAACAAAATAGATGATCAGCAGCTGAACAACTACAGGTGTACCGCGGATAACTGTCAGGTAGATCTTGCACAGAATATTCAGCAGTTTTAATTTTCCTGTTTTATCGTGGGTAGAGCGGATCATACCTACGATAAATCCTAAAACAATGCCCATCATGCAGGCAAAGAAGGTTATGATCAGTGTAGTCTTAAGACCATCTGCAATATAATGCCACCGATCATCTGAAATAAAATTCAGATAAAATGCATCTGTAAAATTTTTCCACATGCCGATCATCCTTTACGTTTTAAATACTTGTTTCTAAGTAATACTTGTTTACTCTGCCTTAATGTACTTAGCTACGATCTCGTCCAGAGTTCCGTTGTCCTTTAAGCTCTCTAATGCTGTGTTGATCTTGTCAAGCAGCTCGGAATTGCCCTTCTTTACAGCAATAGCATACTCTTCTACAGTGAATGCTTCGTCTAAGATCTTTAAGCCTTCTGACTCAGATACAAAGGTCTTTGCCGGCTCACCGTCAATAACAACTGCATCGATTTTGCCCTGGCTTAATGCCTGAACAGCCTCAAAGCCCTTGTTATAACGCTCTACAGTAGTTCCGTCTGCTTCCAGATCAGATACATAGATGTCACCGGTAGTTCCTAACTGAACACCAACAGTCACTCCCTTTAAGTCATCTGGACCAGCGATCTTGCTGTCTTCCTTAACGATGATCATCTGGGAAGCAGTTGCATAGGTATCAGAGAAATCTACAGACGCCTTACGGTCTTCAGTTACAGTCATACCAGCTAAAGCCATATCAGCCTTACCGGATACGATCTCAGGGATAATGGAATCAAATGCGATATCTTCGATCTCTAATTCCATACCAAGTTCATCAGCAATAGCCTGTGCGATCTCAGCGTCGATACCTACGATCTTGTCTCCATCATAGAACTCGTATGGTGGGAACTCAGCGTTGGTTGCCATAACCAGTTTGCCGCCTGCTGCTTCCTTTGACTCAGCTGCTGTACTCTCTGCTGCAGTAGATTCTTCTTTTGCTGCTGCAGTTGTATCTGCTGCTGAAGCTGCTGTTGTCTCTTTTGTGGAACCGCCGCATGCGGTTAAGGATGCTGCCATAAGAGCAGCCATTGTCAGTGCCATCACTCTTTTTTTCATAATGTTTTCTCCTCTTGCATGTTTATGCATATTATTATGTTTTCCCTCAATAGATTCAGGGATGCTGTCTGTTCTATTATAATGCTTTTTTTCTTTTTAGCAAGAGTAAAATTATACATTATATTTATAAAATTTATGCATAACCTTATCTTTTGCCATGAAAGTGTTATAAAGCGGCAATTTACTTTCTGAGAGCTGCCTGTACCAGGTGTTTGGCAAGAACAGCTGTGGTAACTGCACCTACGCCACCCGGAACAGGTGTAAGCTTTCCAGATTTTTCCTCTAACGTATCAGCTGCCACATCACCGCAGAGTTTTCCGTTTTCATCTACATTAATGCCTACATCGATCACTGTAGTATTTTCCCCTACATAAGAATCATCCAGCATTTTTGCTTTTCCTGCAGCTGCCACCAGTATCTCAGCCTGCTGGCAGGTTCCCGGCAGGTCTTTTGTACGGGTGTGGCAGATGGTGACTGTTGCATTCTCTTTTAAAAGGAGCATGGAAAGCGGACGGCCTACTACCATGCTGCGGCCTACAATGACTGCTCTTTTTCCTTCCATGGGAATATTATAGGCTTTTAATACTTCGATGACTGCCTCCGGTGTACATGGTGCAAAGCCGGTAGGATCCCCGGAAAATACTTTTGCAATATTCACCGGTGAAATACCATCCAGATCTTTTTTGGGGTCGATCATAGCTTCAATGTCTTTTTCACAGATCTGCTTTGGAAGAGGACGAAGGAGAAGAATACCGCTTACATCTGTATCTGCGTTGATCGCAGTAAATTCTTTTTTGAAATCTTCATCTGTAATATCAGCAGGAAATGTATAGCACTGGGAGCGTAATCCAAATGCGTCCATTTTCTTTACTGCGCCTCTTTCGTAGGACATGTCATCCGGATTTTCCCCTACGCGGACAATAGCCAGCTTTGGTGCCGGCCCATTTATTTTTTCAAGCATTACCCCTACTTCTTCTTTGATCTTTGCGGAAACAGGAGCGCCTTTTATTAATTCCATAACTGTGTCCTCCTTTTATACAAGCTGTGCCAGGACTTTTTCGTAGATCTCATCTGCCTGGGAAGTACCGATCTTGATCATACGTTTTGCGCCCTGGTTGATCTCTTCTGCTTTCTCACGGTTTTTCATGGATTTCGTGTTTATATATACATTCATGACAGCTCCAAGAAGTGCTGTACGGGTAAATTGTACAGCTACGCCAACATCGCTTACTGCCATACGGCTGCCTTTATCTGCTAAAACGTCTAAGATTTCTAACAGTTCTAAGGCTTTCTCCATGATCTCTACCGGAACCATGCTGGCATCTAACAGCTTTTCTTCCATAACCGTTTCCTTGTGTTCTTTTTCTTCCGGTGTGGCAGACGACAGGCGGTAGCATTCTGCTAGAGGTGCGAATACTTCTGCGTCACGATCGGATAAATGTAAGAATTCCTGCTGCATGGTTTTTAAGCGCTCCAGATATTCCTGCATTTCTTCTTCTACTTCTGCATATTTTTTCTTTCCTACAGTCAGGTTTACCACCATCTGTCCCAGGGCATTTCCCAGCGCTCCTGCTAAAGCGGATGCCCCGCCGCCACCTGGAACCGGTGCCTTGGAAGAAAGAACCTCCAGGTATTCACATATCTTTTTCTCTTCTGTCATTTTCTCTCCTTGCTCCATACGTTCTGTCTGCAAAGCAGACAGATTGATAAAGAAACATTTACCTTAACATACACACAATGCATATTTTGTTTTCCATATTTTCCCAATTACTGCTCTGACTTAACCATCACATCTCTTGTCAGATCTTTGATGACTTCGCCTGCAATGATCAGACCTACCACTGAGGGCACAAATGCCGTACTTCCCGGAATATCCCGGCGTTCCGTACATTTATGGGCTGCTCCCGGCGGACAGATACAGTGATTTCTGCAGCTGATCGCCATATCATTGATCGGTCTTACAGGCTGCTCTTCGGAGTAAACTACCTTTAATTTCTTTACTCCTCTTTTTTTCAGCTCACGGCGCATGACTTTTGCCAGTGGGCAGACTTTTGTTTTATAAATATCTGCCACCCGGAACATGGTGGGATCTAATTTATTTCCGGCACCCATGGAGCTGATGATGGGAACTCCCTTTTCTTTTGCTTTCATTACCAGTTCCAGCTTGGCTGTAACAGTATCTACTGCATCTACAATATAGTCGTAGTCTTCAAAGGGAAATTCCTCTGCATTTTCCGGCAGGAAAAAGCATTTATGGACTTCTACTTCTGCATCTGGATTGATCTCCAGAATGCGCTCTTTCATTACATCTGTCTTATATTTTCCTATTGTTTTACGGGTTGCAATGATCTGGCGGTTTAAGTTTGTCAGACATACTTTGTCATCGTCGATCAGGTCAAATGCACCTACTCCGCTTCGCACCAGTGCCTCACACACATAGCCGCCTACTCCGCCGATCCCAAATACTGCCACCCGGGAAGATGCCAGCTTCTCCATGGCTGCTTTGCCAAATAATAATTCTGTTCTTGAAAACTGATTTAACATATGTTTTTTCCTCTTTGCAGTTCTCTTTAAATGTAATAAAACCAATCTGTTTCTTAAAAAATGATACTTCATACCTGCTGTCTTGTCAATTGGTAAACCTTTGGGTATAATAGTTATAACTAACTGGCGTATTCAGCCGCGAAAGAGGTGTACAGGACATGAATCCAATGAATTTTCTTGCTTTAAAACCATCCTGGGAAAAATTCCGGACCAATCACCCGAAGATGATCTCCTTTGTGAAAACAGCTTCCAGGGAAAGTTTTTTAGATGAGGGCAGCCTGATCGAGATCAAGGTTACAAACAGTTCTGGAAAGACCATGGCTGCTAATATCCGTGTAAAAAAAGATGATATTGAGTTTTTAGGAGGCTTAAAAAATGCGCTGGAGAAATGATTTCCCCAGCTTTTTCTTTTTTCCTTACTTTTTTTTGACAATTTAATGAAGTGTATATATTTTAGAACATTTGTATGTTAAAATTCAGATACATATCAATACATGCAAATAAATACAGCACTTTACTTTAAGCTGCGGACACAGCTTTCCGGCAGTGTCAGAAAGGAGTTCCTATGTTAGAACTGATCCTCTATTTTGGTCCCGTTATCCTGGTAGTGCTTCTGGTGCTTCTCATCATAACCCAGGGGTATGTAAAAGCCCCGCCGGATCACGCCTACATTATTTCCGGTCTCAGAAAAGAGCCCAGAGTCCTGGTAGGCCGCGCCGGTTTAAAGCTGCCTTTTTTTGAACAGTTAGATAAGCTGTATCTTGGCCAGATCACTGTTGATATTAAAACAGATGAATACATTCCTACCAACGATTTTATCAATGTCATGGTAGATGCAGTTGCAAAGGTGCGCGTGGCAGATGATCCGGCTATGTTAAAGCTTGCTATGCGAAACTTCTTAAATAAGAACTCCGCCAAGATCGCCGCTGATCTGCAGGATTCTCTTCAGGGCAACATGCGTGAGATCATTGGTACGCTGACCCTTCGTGCCATTAATACAGACCGTGATTCTTTCTCTGACCAGGTTATGGCAAAGGCTTCCAAAGATATGGAAAAGCTTGGGATTGAGATTCTTTCCTGCAATATCCAGAATGTAACTGATGAACATGGCCTGATCCAGGATCTTGGTATGGATAACACATCTAAGATCCGCAAGGATGCTTCTATTGCAAAGGCTGAAGCTGAACGTGATATTGCCATCGCCCAGGCAGCTGCAGATAAAGCTTCCAATGAAGCACGGGTTCTTGCAGAAACAGAGATTGCCCAGAAAAACAATGAACTGGCTATTAAAAAGGCTGAATTGCAGAAAGCCTCTGACACGAAAAAGGCTGAAGCAGATGCTGCTTACGAGATCCAGAAACAGGAACAGCAAAAGACCATCCAGGCAGCTACTGTAAATGCCCAGATTGCCAAAGCTGAACGTGAAGCTGAACTGCGCAAACAGGAAGTTGCTGTACAGCAGCAGGCATTAGAAGCTGAGATCAATAAAAAAGCGGATGCCGACCGCTACGCTATTGAACAGGCAGCTGCAGCTGACCTGACCCGCCGCCAGAGAGAAGCGGAAGCTAAGAAATATGAGCGTGAAAAAGAAGCAGAAGCGCAAAAAGCACAGGCAGAAGCACAGAAATATGCCATGCTCCAGGAAGCAGAAGGTATCCGTGCCAAAGGTGAAGCAGAAGCTGCTGCCATCCAGGCAAAGGCTCTTGCAGAAGCAGAAGGTATGGAGAAAAAAGCCCAGGCTTACCAAAAATACAACCACGCTGCCATGGCAGAAATGATGATGAAAGTCCTTCCTGAGATTGCAGGAAAGATCGCAGAACCTTTATCACAGATTGACAAGATCACTATTATCGGCGGAGGAAATGGGGCTGATGACGGTGTTGGCAATATTGCAGGCAATGTTCCTGTTGTTATGGCAAAGCTGTTTGAGTCCATGAAAGAGGCTACAGGCGTAGATCTTTCTGAGATCATGAAGGCAGATACATATGATGCCAAAGTCACCCGGAATATTAATCTGAATGGAGCCGAGGATGCTTTGAAACAGGTACTTGCTGCTGATACAGATCCCGCTGACAAACCTGTTGCTGAAAATGGAGCAGCTCCTGATACCAGTTCTGCCACAGTGAATTCCTGACCACATTTGTATAAATTTTTTGTTCAAAAAAGGGTTGCTGCACATAAACACAGCAACCCTTTTTTTATATTATTTTTTTAACCCTACTGTATTTAATTCGCCTTCACTTTTTGCTACTACAACTGCTGCAGCAGCATCACCTACAATATTAGGAATAACTCGTGCCATGTTCAAAATGCGGTCAATACCAGCTAACAGACCAATTGTTTCCAATGGCAGATGTACTGCATTCAAGACAATCGTCAGCATCACCAGACCGGAACCAGGGATACCTGCTGTTCCTACGGAAGCTAAAACTGCTGTTACCATGACCATGATCTGCTGGGTCAGTGTTAATTGAATGCCAAAAACCTGTGATGCAAAAATAACTGCTACTGCCTCATAAATTGCTGTTCCATTCATATTCATAACTGCACCGAATGGAATAACAAAATCTGCAATCTTATCACTGACACCTAACTCTTTCGTGCATTTTAAGTTTAATGGTATCGTTGCCACACTGGAGCAGGTTGCAAATACAAAAAGCATTGCTTCTTTCATGACCGAGAAAAAACGGATCGGACTGATTCCGCCGTACAGACCAGCCATTAATCCACCTTGTACAAAAATGGTAAATAATGCACAGGTAATATAACATGCAGCAATTGTTTTCATATAAGGAAGCATTACATCCATACCATATTTACCAACAATATTTGCCATCAGACCAAATACGCCATATGGTGTAAATTCCAGAACAATATTCGTAATTTCCTTCCATGCCTCTGTCCATGCACGAAAGAAATTCAAAACAGGTTCTCCTTTTTCTCCCAGTTTGATCAAAGCAAAGCCTAACAATAATGAGAAAAAGATGATCTGAAGCAGGTTCTGGGTGCTTAAAGAATTAAATGGATTGGTTGGGATAATGTCCATCAGGGTATCTACAATACTTGGGATTTCTTTTGCATCATAGGCCTGCGCTGACTCCATCACAAATCCAGCACCGATCTGCATGATATTACATAAAACAAGACCAATAGCAACGGCTATTGCAGTACCGCCAAGAAAAATTCCTAATGTCTTTCCTCCAATTTTTCCTAATGTTTTAAAATCCTTTACATCTGCTGCCGAACATATCAAAAGTCCCAGCACCAATGGTGCAACTACCATGGTCAAAAGACGTGTTAGGATTGTTCCAAGAAATGCCAGCTTTGTTGCTTTCTCTCCAAAAATAAGTCCTGCTGCAATACCAAGAACAAATCCCACCATAATTCTTGTAAATAAACCCAGCTGATTCCATTTTTTTATTGGATTCATATGTGCACACCCCCGCTTTTTATACAAATCTGCATACATGGTCTACTGCAATATCAGAAAATCCATAAGCTTCTGCTTTGGTCAGTTTGCCGTTGCAGACCTGAATGATCTCATCTAAAAGCATTTTTCCACTTTCTTCAATTGTCTTCGTTCCCTCAATGATCCCGCTTAAATCCACATCCATATTATCTTCCATATGTGTGTACGTCCGTTTATTGGCTGTTACCTTTAAAACTGGTGCAATGGCATTTCCAGTTGGAGTTCCCCGTCCCGTTGTGAAGATCACGCAGGCACATCCGGCTGCTACCATGGATGTAACAGAAGAAATATCATATCCGGCTGTATCCATGACAATCGCCCCATGCTTGCTCGGGCGTACCGCCTGCTCCAATACTTCAACAATAGGTCTTGTTCCGCCTTTACGGATACATCCAAGACTCTTTTCATCCAGTGTAGAAAGCCCTCCTGCTTTGTTTCCAGGTGTTGGCTGTCCTGCACGGCAGTCCTGTCCTGCCTGTTTTAAATGTTTTTCATATTCTTCACAGACACGGATTACCTGATTGTGGATCTTAGGTGTTGCTCCTCGTTTTGCCACAATATGTTCTCCACCGATCCATTCAATGGATTCACTCATGATCGTAGATGCTCCAAGATCTACTAAAAGATCACTTAACTCTCCTACTGCCGGATTGGAAGCAATTCCAGATGTAGCATCGGATCCGCCACATTCAATTCCCATAAGCAGTTCAGAAATATCGCACCATTCTTTTCTTACGAGACCAGCCTGTGCAGCCAGTTCTCTTGCTGCTCTTGTAGCCTTTTCAATAGTCTTTAAGGTACCGCCTTCTTCCTGGATTCCGAAAGACACTACCGGTTTATCTGTCATCTTCTGGATCTTTTCTCTTAACTGCTTATGTCCTACTGTTTCGCATCCAAGACCGATGATCACAACTCCGTATACATTAGGATTACATGCAAAACCAGTTAATATCTTCTGGGACATGGCTGTATTGTCTGCTACATCTGAACATCCCGTATTAAATACAATATTTACAGCCCCTCTTACCTGGCTTGCAACAATACGGCTTGACTCACTTCCGCAGGCACAGGCTGGAAGAATCAGTACATGATTACGGATCCCCACTCTTCCATCGGAACGGCGGTATCCAAGAAACTGGATCTTTTCTCCATTTTCTGTTTTCCGGATCTCAACAGGCTCTTCGCCCTTTTCTTCTACCAGTTCGCTTTCATAGTCACGGGGCACACTATAAATATTGTTATGATCTACCAGGCATCCTGCATCGATCTTTCTTGTAGTCTTTCCGATCAGCTCTCCATATTTTATAACTTCCTGTCCTTCATCCAGATCTGTCAGTGAGATCTTATGGGAAAATGGGATTGCCTCTTTTGCTAAAATTTCCAGATCCTCATTTTTGCTGCGGTAATGGACCACTTCCCCTGCTTTTACATCTCTTACACAGGTTACTACATTGTCTTTGGGATCCATGATCAGTGCATCTACCTTCATATTTTTCCTCCTGCTACATTCATTTTTTTGGCTCATCTGTATCTCTTGACATCAGTATAGATCTGCTATATGATAAAATCAATTTTATGATTTTTATGTTATTATAAATTGAATTTATATGCAAAAGGAGATCCCATGCAACCAGAAATGAAATATATTTACACTGTTTATCAATGCGGAAGCTTCTCAAAAGCAGCCGAAAAGCTTTTCCTGACCCAGCCTGCTTTAAGTATTTCCGTACAAAAAGTAGAACATGAAGTGGGAATGCCCTTATTTAACCGGGACAAAAAGCCTTTGGAGCTGACTGAAGCCGGCATGATCTATATCCAGAAAATTGAGCAGATCCAGCATTTAGAGCAGGAGCTTGCCATGCAGCTGAATGACCTGACTGATCTGAAAACAGGACATCTGCGTGTTGGCGGAACTCATTATTTTAATGCCTATATTCTTCCCCCTGTTATTGCAGCTTACAAAAAAAAGTTCCCGGGGATCAGTTTTCAACTTATTGAAGCTGGTTCCTGGGAACTGATTGATATGTTAAAAAATGACAAAATAGACTTGACCTTTAATTGTACTCCTAATCCTTCTGATAAACTGCGTCGTTCCCCTTCCTTTCAGGATACGATCCTGTTAGCTGTTCCAAGCCATTTTTCTGTAAACCGTTTTTTCACTGAAACAGCCCTTTCCTCTCAAGATGTCCTGGCACGTAAATTTGAGGATCCAGACTGCCCTTCTATTACTTTACAGGCATTTGCAGATACACCTTTTATCTTACTGACTCCAGGCAACAATCTTCGTAAACGGAGTATGACTTTTTTTAAAGAAGCAGGAATAACTCCCAATATCACCATGGAGGTATCACAGTTGGTAACCTCTTATCATCTGGCCAGATCCGGGATCGGGGCAGCTTTTATCAGTGATTGGATGCTGACTAACGCACACCCTGAAATGTCTTATTATAAGATCAATTCTCCTGCTTCTGCGCGGTTATTTGATATCGTTACTTCAGGTAAGAATTATTTATCCAAAGCCCAGAAGGCCTTTATTGATCTTTTTCAGGCTTATTATAAAAATTATATCTATTGATCTGACGTATCCAGATTATCTGCTTCTGGTTCTTCCTGAACTAACTTTTCCCGGACTGATCCTTCCTGGATTGTTTCTTCCGGCTCTTCACTGCCATCCTTTAACTTCCAGCGAAGGATCACCCTGAACAGGTCTCCTTCTACCTCTATCTTCATGGTACCTCCCTGGACTTCGGTAAAGCTTCTTGCAATGGCAAGACCAAGACCGGAGCCTTCTGTATTTCTGGACGCATCCCCTCTTACGAAACGTTCTGTCAGCTCTTCCGGTGAGATCTTCAGTTCTTCTGCGGAAATATTTCGCAGTGTTACCTGTACATATTCTCCGTCTTTTTCTGCCTTAATATAGGCCCTGGTGCCTTTCATGCCATACTTGGTGATGTTCACCAGAAGATTTTCAAAGATACGGCAGGTCTTCTGGCCGTCTAAGGACGCCGCCAGGCGCTCATTTGGCAGGTCAAAATGGAACTGAATGCCGCTGGCTTCTATTTTATCGGAAAGTTCAAAACGGACCTGTTTTAACAGACTGACCACATCTACCTCTTCTGGATGAAGAACTACGGTACCGTTTGCCGCCTTGCTTACCTCAAACAGGTCTTCGATCAGCTCTTTTAACCGCATGGATTTCTGGTCTAAGATCTGGATGTAGGAGTTTCGTTCTTCTTCGGTAATATTTTCCTGCTTTAACAGATTTACATAAGTAATAATGGCAGTCAACGGTGTTTTTAAGTCGTGGGAAACATTGGTGATCAGCTCTGTTTTGGTGCGCTCGCTTTTCACTTCTTTTTCCACTGCTTTTTTGAAGCCTTCCTGCACCTTAAACAGCTGGTTTTTAAATGGCTCAAAAATCCCTAAATCTTCCTCTTCTTTCACATCCAGATTGCCTTCTGCCATTTCCTGGATGCAGTTAAGGAGTCTGTGGTATTTTTCCTGCACCTTTCCCCAGTATTTCTTCAGCAGGAAGAATAATGCAATAGAGTAAAGGATCAGCGCGCCTATGCCCCAGAACCACAACAGGGAGATGCATGCAAGGATCACAAAGTTTGCAAGCACTGCTTTTCCGATGATCTTGCTGGACCTGCTTTCCCAGTCTGTCTGTGAGAACAGATCCAGGCCTGTGCATACCCAGCGTTTGCAAAAACGAAGGAATCTTCCAAGCCAGGTGCGCTCTTTAAAATAACGCCATGGGCCTAAGCTGAAGAAGGAACGGAAATTGGTGATACCCCAGTAAAACATTCCGTAAATGACCACCCAGAACAGGAAATTGGCTGCAACAGCCAATGCATTGACCATAAAGGGTAAAAAGCCTGCTTTTGCCAGTTCTGCCTGAAGATTTCCTGACATAAAGCTGCGTACTATATCTAATGGGATCTCCATATTTAAAAGAAGCAGCAGCCAGCCAGCACCGATCACGCAAAGTGGCTCAAATGACCAGCTGAATACCTTCATTTTGACCACTTCCATTCCCGGAATAAAGGGGATGAGAAGTGCTGCTGCCAGAACTGCCAGGCTTACATATATAACAACAGTAATAAATCCGTGGCCGCTTTGATAGTCATAATTGTCATATGCATATGCATTCTGTGGTTTTTCCTCATTCCAGCTTCCCAGTTTGTTTGGCTGGCAGCGGAACTTGATTGTCATATTTTTCGGGCCGTTAAATTCCAGTCCTGCTCTCCGGTAGCTGTTTGTCAGTCTTGAAGCTAAGGGATCATAGAACTCAAAGCGGCCAATGGAACGAATCAGGCCGGAGGTATTGCTTTCCTGGCCTTTTACATCGGACACCGTCAGTCTGCCGTTTTCATCAAAATGTACGGTAAACTGAAGTTCATTATCTGCTACAGTACGGGAGAATATTTCCTGGGGGTCATTTACATTGCTGCGCAGGTATCCGCCCTGAGGATCCATGACTGCATAGAAGATCCGGTCATTGTACTGGTTATAAAGATTATTCCATGTGGTCCCCAGTTCATCGATCATGTCTTTTATTTCTTCTCTGAGAGCCTGAATATCTTCTGTATCTTCTGTATCTTCCGTATTCTCTGTACTGTCTGCACCATGGATTTCTTCACTGGTATCTCCTGCAGCTGCATTGGCCACTGCATCTGTATCTGCTGCCGCATCTCCATCGGCTGCTGTATTGGAAGCGCCCAGTATTTCCGGTGCATTCTGCATATTTTCTGCACTTACCCCATCCGCAGCCCCGGTCCCATCGCCTGCAAGGAACGTCTGGGAATAAGTAAGTATACCACCATTTTCTTCCTGTTTCTGCTGATGCCAGAGAACGTAGCTGAAATTCATCACCTGGGTGGTCAGATTTCCAAATCCACCGGATGCTTCTGTTTCCTGACGGCGGTTCCTGCTGTTGAACTCTGCAGCCTTCTCTTCCATATAAGGATACATCCCCACCGTGGTACCCGCAGCAATAAAAACCGTCAGTATCATGGCTATAATTCCCAAAATTTTCCAATTATGACTTTTCTTTACAACATTTTCATTCTCTTTCTTTTCCAGATCATCCTTGTTTTTCAAGTTTGTATCCAACGCCCCACACCACCTTTATATATTTTGGATCTTTTGGATCCACTTCGATTTTTTCCCGGAGGTTGCGTATATGTACCATGACAGTATCTGTGTTGATCGCCCGTTCGTTCCAAACTCTTTCGTAGATTTCTTCTGCCGGAAAAACTCTTCCCGGATTGCGAATGAGAAGAAGAAGGATCTTAAATTCAATGGGAGTCACTTTTACGTTTTTGCCGTCTGCAATGACTTCCACTGTCTCCTCATTTACTTCCAGTCCGCCTACCTGGTGGATCTTTGGATTTTCCTTCTGTCCAGAATTTAGCCGGTCTAAGAATCGGTGATATCTGCGCAGCTGGGAATTGACTCTTGCCATTAATTCCATAGGTGTAAATGGCTTTGTTACATAGTCATCTGCTCCTATGTTCAATCCCAGGATCTTATCCACCTCTTCTGTCTTCGCCGAAAGGAAGATCACCGGAAAGTCGTATTTTTCCCGCAGCTTTGCGGTCATGGTGATACCGTCCATTACCGGCATCATCACGTCTACGATTGCCAGGTCAATGGGCCTTTCTTCCAGGACCCTTAAGCCTTCAAGGCCGTTTTCTGCCTGAAATACCTGATACCCCTGGCTGCGCAGGAAAATTTCCACTCCCTGGCGTATTTCTTTGTCATCCTCTACTAAAAGGATACTGTCTCCGTTCATATACCCATTTCCTCCTTAGACTGCACTCCCTGATCTATTGGCATTCTATTTCCGGAGTACGTTTATATAGTAACATGGAAAACCAAAAAGAGACTTGCTAAAAAATGAAAGTTTTTCTAAAGATTAAAAAGCCATTAAAAAAAAGCCATTGCAAACATAACATCTGCAATAGCTTTTCTAAACTTTATGCTATTTATGCCAGACCGCGAACTACCTTGATCTGCTCTTCTGTCAGGTTCAGGATATCGCTGTTATCCATGGAGGTATTAGAATCCTCGATCAGGATCATCTTTGTATCTTTCTGGGTAATGGTATTGTGCCATAAAGTTGCCGGAATGTTGTAAACACGATCCTTTTCCATCTTTACAGCATTGAACTTCAGTTCTCCATTTTCTTCATTTGCGAAGACCAGGGTGCAGTGTCCTTCTACCAGAACAAATAATTCATCTGTCTTGTTATGACGCTCTAAGCAGTCGATTCCAGTTACATCATTTGCTGGTTTCCAGTTCTTAATACCTACTGTCCACTTCTCATTTTCAAATACACGATGCATACCTTCGCCGTTAAACTCATAATTTAAAATTTCCATTTTCTATCCCCTCCGGATCATTTTGTGAAGATTTTGCCTTTTTGTCTTAAATCTTTACTTTAATAAAGATTTTGCAGTTGCTGCAACGTTATCAGCAGTCAGACCATAAGCCTCAAACAGCTGCTCTGGCTTACCAGATTTACCGAACTTGTCCTGGATACCTACCATGCCGAATTTTGCTCCTGCATGTCCTGCCAGAACTTCTGCAACAGCTGAACCAAGTCCGCCGATCACAGAGTGCTCTTCTACGGTTACAATAGCCTTGCAGGTCTCATTCATCTTTAAGATGATGTCCTTGTCAATTGGCTTAATGGTATGCATATTTACAACTGCAGCGCTGATTCCTTCTTTTTCCAGCTGATCTGCTGCTTCTAATGCCTTCGGGATCATAAGTCCGCATGCGATCAGGCATACATCTTTTCCTTCACGCATTACATTTGCCTTACCAGGGATAAATGGAGTATCTGCTGTTGTGATATCTTCTACAACTGGTCTTGCAACACGGATGTATACAGGTCCGTTGATCTCTGCAGCTGCCATAACGGCTTTTTCTGTCTCAGCAGGATCACATGGAACGAAAATAGTCATATGTGGAAGTACACGCATTAAAGCGATATCTTCGATGGACTGATGGCTTCCGCCGTCCTCACCTACGCACAGTCCTGAATGGGAGAATGCGAATTTAACATTGCAGTTTGTATAGCAAACAGAGTTTCTGATCTGCTCAAATGCACGGCCTGCGCCAAACAGTGCGAAGGTACTTGCAAATGGAATATATCCGCTGTGAGCAAAGCCAGCTGCTGCACACACCATATCAGCCTCAGCGATACCAAGGTTATAATGACGATCCGGATATGCTTCCTTAAACATAGCGGTCTGTGTAGCATGTGCCAGATCCGCATCCAGTACAACGATCTTATCATTCTTTGCGCCAAGTTTTACCAGCGCCTCACCATATGCAACTCTTAAAGATTTTCCCATCTCTTTACACCTCCTGCTCGCTTAATGCTTTCTCAAACTGTTCTTTGTTCATTGGGCTTCCGTGCCATCCAAACTGATTCTCCATAAAGGAAACGCCTTTGCCCTTTACAGTCTGGCAGCAGATGAATTTTGGCTTGCCCTCAACAGGAGCTTCCAGAGCTTCTACGATTGCATCAATATCATGTCCATCAACAGTAAAGCACTCAAAACCAAATGCTTTGAATTTAGCAACAACATCACCCAGGCTCATAACTTCGTCGTTGCTTCCGTCGATCTGCAGTCCGTTATGATCCAGCATAAAGGTCAGATTGTCCAGTTTGTAATGAGCTGCTGCCATTGCTGCTTCCCATACAAGTCCTTCCTGGCACTCACCATCACCAAGTACTGCATAGGTTTTGTAAGTCTTCTTGCCATGTTTTGCAGCCAGTGCTAAGCCCATTGCTAAAGCTGCGCCCTGTCCTAAAGAACCGGTATTCATATCAACACCAGGGGTCTTTGTGCAGTCCGGATGTCCCTGTAAGTGGCTGTCGATCTGACGAAGTCCTGCAAGGTCTTCCTTCGGGAAATATCCCAGATCTGCAAGGATCGCATACAGAGTCGGGCATGCATGTCCTTTGCTCAGTACGAAGCGGTCACGATCTGGATCCTTTGGATTCTTTGGATCAACATGCATTACCTTATAATAAAGTGCCATCAGCATCTCTACACAGGAGAGAGAACCACCTGGATGTCCTGACTGGCAGGCATATAACATTTTCAGAATCTCTGCCCGCAATTCTTTTGCTTTCTTATCATACTGCATCATCATTTTCCTCCTCTTTCTATAGGGCCTTCCCCTGTCTGCAGGGACCGGTCGGATATTCTTAAATATAGGTTTCTTAAAAGTTTATCCCTTAACAGCTCCTGCTGTCAGTCCTTCTACCAGACGTTTCTGTGCAAAGAAGAACATGATGCAAACAGGGATGATGGTAATGATACCACCGGCTGTAAGAAGATCCCACTGAACTCCCAACTGTCCGATCAAACTCTTTAAAGCAACCGGAATGGTACGGGAATCATTGTTGGTAAACATCATTGCAAAAGTATATTCGTTCCAGGACTGCATGAAGATGTAAACGCCGGTAGCTACCAGACATGGGCCAAGGATCGGCAGAATTACCTTTATAAATGCAGTTCCTCTGTTGCAGCCATCTACCAGAGCCGCTTCCTCAAGAGACATTGGCAGGTCATTGATAAATCCAAGGATCAGCCATACGGAAAACGGAATGGTAAAGGTTGTGTAGGATAATACCAGAGAAGTTGGTGTGTATAAAAGTCCTAACTTTCTCATAATACTGTACAACGGGATCAGAAGAAGTACCGTTGGGAACATATTGTTGCAAAGGAAAATACTCATTAATGTTTTACGACCTGTAAATGCGTATCTGGAGAATGCATAAGCAGCCATCGTAGAAGCGGTAAGAGAAACAATGGTTGTTGCACAGGCAACGATCAAACTGTTTTTCATTGCCGCAAGGAAATTAACAGTTGTAGTGAACAGCTTTGTATAGGCTTCAAAAGTAACATGTTTTGGCCAGTATGTAACAACTGCTCCATACAACTCATCCTGAGGTTTTATAGATGTAACAAAAGTCCAGTAAAAAGGAAACAGGATGAATAAAAGTAATATCACCAGCGGGATATATGAAAGAACCCGATAAATTGACTTTTTTCTTTCCATCTTTATCATCCCTCCTCTTTAAAGTTCATTTTCAGATACGGAATAACTACCACTAACATAAGTGCTGCTAACAGGATCGCCATTGCTGACGCATATCCTAAATTCAGCGCGTTTGCCTTGTTGTAAATGTAAACACTCAGTGTCTGTGTAGAATATGCCGGGCCGCCTTCTGTCATGTTGAAGATAACATCCACAGAGTTTGCTACCCAGATGATACGAAGCAGACCAGTTACGAAGATGGTATTCTTAATGGAAGGAATAGTTACATATAAAAGACTCTTCCAGGAAGTAGCTCCATCGATCTTTGCTGCTTCATATAATTCCAGCGGAACTCCTTGCAGTGCTGCTAAAAGCATCAATGCGAAGAAAGGAATACCTTGCCAGATAATAGTTACAATAACACTTGGAAATGCGGTAGAAACCTGAGACAGAAACGGTATCTTGTCCGTGATCATATGCATCTTTAACATAAGATCATTCAGCACACCAAAGTTTCCATCATAGATCCATCTCCACATAAGACCAATCAGAACACCTGGTGTAACCCATGGAACCATGCTTACCGCTCTTACGATGCCCTGACCACGAAATCCCTGATTTAACAGGAGGGCAAGAATAAAGCCGAATATAAACTGAAAACCAACGCCTGCAATTACCCATACTAAAGTTCTAATCAATGCATTCCAGAAAAGTTTATCAGAAAATGCTGCTGCGTAATTTGCCAAGCCACTGAAAGCTATTTCCTTTGGACGCCTCAGATCATAATTCTGAAAACTCATAATGATCGCATTTAAAACCGGAACAAACACGACGCAGAAAATAATGAGTACCGCAGGTGCCACCAGCAGATATGGCCATATGGATTTTTTCTTGACCATTACTGAAATCTCCCTCCTGTTTTATACAGCTGCGGCATTTTGCTGCCGCAGCCGTGTTTAATTGCTATTAATTACTTATAAAGTTCTGCCTGTAAAGTCTTCATGCAATCTTCTGCGCTGATGCTTCCTGTAAGAGCCTGAGATACGGTATTAGGCCATACAGTTGAGATCCACTCAGTTGTTGTATCCAGGATTGGAAGGATACCTGCAAAGCTCTGTCCATCAATAGAAGCCTTCATGAAACGGTTATTCTGGAAGAAATCGCCAGTCTGTACAGTCTTGCTTACAGGAACGTTTCCAGTACCTTCGCACCACATCTTCTGTCCTTCGCCAGCTGCCAGGTAAGATACCCACTCAAAAGCAGCTTCCTTGTTTTCACAGGACTCAAAGATAACGGTTTCTGTATCACCCATGGATGTCCACTGTCCCTTGCCTGCCGGGAATGGGAATGCAGATACATCATCACCAAAGGTTGCTTCCATATCAGCAGATGAACCAGTATGATGAATAGTCATAGCGGTTAAACCAGACTTGAAGTTTGCGATGATCTCATTGAATCCATCGCTGGTTGCTGTCGGCGGAACATATCCATTTGTATAAAGATCGATGAAGTCCTGCATACCCTTAACAGAATCTGCACTGGTCAGGTCTTCAAAGTTGCCGCCTGCGCCGTAGATGAAGCTTCCCCATGGTTCCTGTCCGCCCTTGGCACCTCTCATACCAAAGCCGTATACATCGGTCTTTCCATCGCCGTCTGTATCCATCGTACACTTCTTAACAGCCTCAAGGAATTCATCATAGGTCTTTGGAACCTCTACGCCAGCCTTCTCAAAGATTGATGGTCTGTAGTATACATACAGTACCTGGATGTTCCAAGGCATTACGTAAATATTGTCAGATCCGCCTGCCTCTTTCATGATATTGTAAATGTTGTCATCAATATCATCTTTCTTATCCCAGGCATCGATCATAGGTGTCAGATCTGCTAACAGGTCATTATTAACAAATAATGGTGTAGATGTCAGCTTCCAGGTTGCACAGTCAACATCGCCGCCGCCCATCTTTGCGTTAAACAGGTTCTCAGAATAAGCACCGCCATCCCAAGGAGCTTCTTCACCAACTACAGTGATTCCCTTGCCGTTCTCTGCATTGAACTTAGCAATGATATCCTGCATCAGCTGAGAGTAATCTGTATTATCTGCCCAGTAACGGAACTTAATGGTTGCACCTTCTGTAGATCCGCTGTCAGCAGCCTTTGTCTCTTCTGTCTTGGACTCTTCTGCCTTTGTCTCAGCTGCTGGTGCTGCTGTGGTTTCTGCTGGTTTTGAACCGCCGCATCCAGCCAGTGTTCCCATCACTGTGACTGCTGCCATTGCTGCTGCCGCTGCTCTCTTGTTCCAAAGTCTTTTTTTCATTTTGCTTCCTCCATTTTTTTGATATCATCAAGAGTTTCCCAGATATGCCGCTCAGAAAGATATTTGGCTTCCATATAATCCCCAGATGCGATTGCCTTATAAATTCCTATGTGGCTTCGTTTTGCACGACGAAAGCTTTCTATATTGTCGTGCGTTTCAAAGTGGCTTCGACGAATTGAGTCGTTAATGATCGGCACAACACGGATCAGAACATCATTGTGTGTACATTCTGCAACAGCTGTATGAAACTGCACATCCATCTCCGCTGTTTCTGTGCTGTTGATCTGGATTTCATCCATCTGTTTAACCAGACGCTCCAGATTATGGATATCCTGCGGTGTTGCTCTTTGTACTGCTAATGATGCGATCTGTGGTTCGATCAACATACGCGTTTCAAACAGGTTCTGAAGAAGATTTTTCTGATCTGTAAAATGAAGCCCCAGAGGATCTTCACCGATTCCTGTTCCTGCACTGACGAAAGTCCCGCTTCCCTGACGTATAGCAACGACATTTTCTGCTCTCAAAAATTTCATTGCCTCCCTCAAAGTAGAGCGGCTGACTCCAAACAGCTGCGCCAGCTCATTCTCCGTAGGAAGCCTGTCCCCCGGTTTCATATCCCTTTGAATGATCATCATCTTCACTTTCTGGGCTGTTGCCATAGGTAAGGGATCTGCTTCTCCACGGTTCATCTTTCCGTCTCTGCGCATATTCCTCCTCCCCTTTTTTGTGATATTTTACCATTAAATAACTAGTAATTCCCTTGTCGTTTGTGCTTTTTGTTTATCATCTGTCCTTATAGTAGCATAATGTCGGATGTTTGTAAAGGGTGTTTTGGATATTTTTCCTGTTTTTTTTACATTTTTGTGCATTTGACCCCCTTTTTTTGTATTTTTCTTTAAAATTCATCATACCTTTTGTATTAATTTATACAAATTCATTTGTTTAAGTCTATCGAATTCATACTTTTGCCCAAATAACCCATTATGCAAAAATGCCAGGAAACACAGCAAAAGGTTTCCTGGCATTTTTTATTTTATGATTTCTTCTGTATAAATATGTTTAAACTTCCTCTAAATATCCTGATGCATCAGATGCTTAATTCTCTCATCATTCAGCCCCTTGATCACCTCTACTGCCATGCGGACTGTACTTTCCACATCTTCAATGGCACAGAAATTATAATGGCTGTGTACATAACGGCTTGGAATGCCAAGTACCAGGGTTGGTACGGCTTTTCCTGCAAGGCTTATCTTGCCTGCGTTAGTGCTGCCGCCTCTTCTTACTGTATCCTGGTAGGTAATGCCCATGGTATCGCCCAGTTCATGTGCGTACTCTAAAAATGCAGGATTGGTAATATAGCTCTTGTCCATACAGCGGATCTGTACGCCTTTATGCATGCCGCCCTGGGATTTTTCAGGGCTGTAGTAAAAGTCATCTGCTGGGGATCCTTCAAATACGATAGCCAGATCTGGCTGGACCTGTGCAGAGGTAACGGTCGCACCTCTCATGCCAACCTCTTCCTGGGAGGCAAAAGCGCCTACTACTTCTACTGCCAGGTCATCTTTTACAGCCTGCAGTGCTCTTAAAGTATGGATAATGCAGGCACAGCCCATACGGTTGTCAAAAGCTTTTCCAAAACACAATCCATGCTCTTCGTCATATTCAAAGGCAACTTCCGGAGCAGCCGGATCACCAATATTGATACCGAAGCTTTCCATTGCCTCTTTTTTGCTGCATGCACCTACATCTAAGAACATTTCACGGATGTCTAATGGGGCGCTTTTTTCTTTATCTGTCATAAAATGTACCGGGCGGGAGGTTATAATGCCTTTTACCAGCTTTCCGGCTCTGGTGCGTACCAGTAAGGTATGTGCCGGGATACTTGGCAGATCCATTCCACCTAACATAATAAGGCTTAACAGACCATTTTCCATGATCCCCTGTACCATAAATCCGCACTCATCTGTATGTGCATCCAACATAAGAACAGGCTTTCTGCCCTCTGCATTTCCACCGATCCTTGCATATACATTATTCATGGCATCATTAGTCAGGCTCATGCCTGTGCAGTGTTTTCTTACAGCTCTTACTACATCCTCCTCAAATCCACTGGGACCAAAAGCATTGGTCAGATCCCTTAATACATTCATATCAATCATGCTCGTATGTTCCTCTTACTAAAAGAGTTCCTCCTTCCATCATCTTACGGCCGCCTGCAATGACGGTATCCAATGTTAAGTCATCTTTGATCAGCAGGATATCTGCATCAGCGCCTGCAATGATATGGCCTTTTTTCTTCTCGATCTCCAGTGCTTTTGCAACATTGGAAGTAAAATAGGTCAATGCCTCAGCAAAGTCAAAGCCGCCTCTGGTGACTAAAGAACACATCTGTGCATACATATTTCCCACATCCGTAACACCGATTTCTTTTAGCATGCCTGCTTCATCATAGCTGGACCAGCTTCCCTGACCGTCAGAGCTGAAGGTAATGTGGTCCATAGGAACATCTGCTGCCTTTGCCTCTTCAAGAAGTGCAGGCATTGGATCATGTCCGATGACTGGCTCGCCATTTACAAAATCTTCACAGGTAATATCAATATATCCGCCCATTTTTGCCAGTTTCAGTCCATCCAGATACAGCTCATGGTTGCGGCTCATATGAGTAGGCTGGAAGGTCTTTACCGGGATATCAGTCTCAGCCAGTGCCTCAAATACAGGCCCTAATTTCTTCTTTCCGCTTCCCATATGTAAAACGATAAATCCAGGCTTTCCGCCGATCATGCCTGCAGTACGTACATCACTTCCCAAACGGATCAGCTCATCTACAGAGATATTTGGTGCCCTGTGGTCAGAAAGAGCCAGTTTCAAGCCCATGATCTCGTCTACAAAGGCAATATCTTTCTTTACGCTTCCTGTTAAGGTCACCGGCGGATAGCCGTAAGCACCGCAGAGAGCATAAGCAGTAATGCCTTCTTCCTTTAATGCCTTTACCTTCGCTAACAGGTTTTCCACACTGCGGGACATATCATCTGTTCCAAGAAGTCCTAAAACAGTAGTGATACCAGCCTTTAAAATAGAAGAAAGCTCAACTTGAGGAGTTCTTGTATGGAAGCTTCCTTCTCCGCCGCCGCCTGTTACATGAACATGACGGTCGATCAGACCTGGTGTTAAGCGCATTCCTTTTGCATCGATGACTTCACAGCCAGTACCTCCTTCCAGGTTATCTCCTACTGCCTCGATCTTTCCTCCGCACACTAAAACATCTTTGATTCCAAGATGTTCCGGTGCGTATACATCAGCCTGTTTCAATAATATCATGGTTCTATTCTCCTAAATATCTGATAAATTTGTTACTTTATTTCTTATAGAAATCCGGTACAACTTTTTCATGGTACTCAGCTGCTGCCTGACGGAGACTTTCGTTAAGCAGCAGATCCAGTCCGGTCATTGCCAGCCCTTTTGCCCCTTTAATGCAGATCTCATCTGCCCCCGGTTCTGCAGCAGCCTTAGCATATTGACTGGAATGGGCCGTGATCTCTTCATCTGTAATAGACAGATAATCATGGATCGCCGGGATCTTAATGGACACATTTCCAATGTCAGAAGAACCAAACAGCAGTTTCGGATCAGGCAGACACATGCTGACGCCTACGCGGGCCATATTTTCCTTAAAATCTTCACAAATCGGCAGACATGGATATCTCTCTGCATAAATTGGTTCTGACTCAATCTGGACTTTCGCACCTGTAAGGCTTTCTGCCCGCTTTGCACAGCTGATGATCATATTCTGAAGCTCATCAACACGCTTCATCGTTGCTGCACGGATACAGAACTCAGATTTTGAAAATCCCGGTATTATATTGGAGGCAGTTCCGCCCTCCAAAATAACACCGTTTACATTGTCCTCTGTTTCAAATAACGGGCGCAGCATATCGATCTGGTTAAACACGCTGATAGCTGCCGTCAGGGCATTGATGCCGGTTGCCGGTGCAGAAGAATGGGCAGACTGTCCTGTAAAGGAAATGGTAAGACTTCCGGAAGCCCTTCCGTTCCGGTTAATATAATTCCTGCTTTCACCGCCACAGGTGGGATGGATCATCAGTGCAAAATCCACTCCATCAAAGCCGCCCCGTTCCAGCATAACAGCCTTTCCGGCACCGCCTTCTTCTGCAGGAGTTCCAATGATCCACACTTCTCCTGCAATTCCCATTTCCACAAATATTTTTCCTAAAGAAGCAAATGCACCGGAAGCACAGGTTGCGATCACATTATGGCCGCAGCCATGTCCTACGCCTCTTAAAGCATCATATTCTGCTAAAAAAGCCACTACCGGGCCTTTTCCTGTTCCTTTTTTCACTGCCTTAAAGGATGTTGGAAGGTCACAGTAGCCTCTTTCTGTTTCAAATCCCTGTTTTTCCAGAAAATCACAGATTTTACCAGATGATTTAAACTCCTGGAAACCGATCTCAGGTTCGTCATGAATACTGTGGGAAAGTTCGATCAGCTGCGTTCTTAACCGCTCAGTCTCTTCACAAATCTTTTTCTTCCACTCATCCACAGAAATCCCTTTTATTTCTGTCATAATCCACACCTCCGTTAAAGGATATTCACAAGCTGCTTCCTATACAAACGATACAAAACAAGGCCGCAAACGTTCTGGCGCCTGCAGCCTTACTTAATTACAGCTTAAAGCAGATGACAAGCAGCCATATGTCCTGGTTCTACTTCACGCAGCACCGGCTTTTCCTGACGGCAGCGGTCGGTAGCATATGGGCATCGGTCGCTGAAATAACAGCCCTTTGGAAGGTTTACAGGGCTTGGGATCTCTCCCTTTGCATCAATTCCCTGAACCAGCGGCTTTTCGCCTACTGTAGGAACTGCCGCAAACAGCACCTTGGTATACGGATGTACCGGATTGGTGAAAAGGGTGTGTTTATCTCCCATTTCCACAATACTTCCCAGATACATAACGCCCAGTCTGTCACTGATGTGACGTACAACTGATAAGTCATGTGCAATAAACAGATAAGAGAAATTAAATTCATCTTTCAGATCCATTAACAGGTTTAAGATCTGGGCCTGAATGGATACGTCCAAAGCGGATACCGGCTCATCGGCAATGATGAACTCCGGATTTACAGCTAAGGCTCTTGCAATACCAATACGCTGTCTCTGTCCGCCGGAGAACTGATGAGGGTATCTTCCAGCCTGCTCCGGTCTTAAACCAACACGGGCTAAAATATTCATGCAGCGTTCTCTTGCTTCTTCTTTGGTCTTTGCAATGCCATGGAACAGAAGAGGTTCCATAATGATGTCAGCAACTCTCTGTCTCGGATTTAAGGATGCATAAGGATCCTGGAAGATCATCTGCATGCTCTTGCGGTAAGGAAGAAGCTCATTTGGTCCTAAGTGGCTGATATCTTTTCCTTTATAGAGTACCTGTCCGGAGGTTGGCTCCAGGAGACGGATAACTGTTCTTGCTGTAGTAGATTTACCGCAGCCGCTTTCTCCTACCAGACTGAAAACTTCCCCTTTTTTGATCTCAAAGCTTACATCATTTACAGCGTGGACTACTTTATCTTCTTTTACAAGCTTTCCCTTTTCAAAACGAAGGGACTGCAGGAGGCCTTTTGTAAGGTGGAACTCCTGACATACATTTTTTACTTCAATGAGAGTCTTGGATGTTTCCATTTATGCTTCCTCCTGTTCTTTTTTCTTTAACAGTGGGAAGTGACATGCAGCCATATGGCCCGGTCCCACTTCCTGCATCTGCGGCTTTTCATGGCGGCAGATCTCCTGGCAGTATTTGCATCTTGGTGCAAAATAACAGCCTTCCGGCAGCTCAAACATATTTGGAACCATACCGGGAATATAGTCCAGACGGTCTCTGTCCTCATACAGCTTTGGAATGGAATTTAAAAGTCCCTCAGTGTATGGATGTGCATTATGATAAATAATATCCTCTGTCTTTCCGGTCTCTACCAGTTTTCCGCAGTACATAACATTGATCTTGTCAACCATCTGGGATACAACTGCCAGGTCATGAGTGATCAGCATCAGAGAGGTATTATGCTCCTTCACCAGCTTTTTCATAAGCTTTAATATCTGTTCCTGAATGGTAACATCCAGGGCAGTAGTAGGCTCATCTGCGATCAGCAGCTTCGGATTGGTAGCCAGTGCAATGGCAATGATAACACGCTGGCGCATACCACCGGAAAACTGGTTTGGATATTCTTTTAAGCGTTCTTCCGGATTTGGGATGCCTACTGCATGGAGCAGCTCAATACAGCGCTCTCTTCTCTGTGCCTTGTTCATCTGTGGCTCATGAAGGATCAGCACCTCTTCCATCTGTCTCTGGATGGTATAAAGAGGATTTAAAGATGTCATAGGATCCTGGAATACCATGGAAATGTCTTTTCCGCGGATCTTTGACATATCTCTTTCACTGATCTTTGCCAGGTCTTTTCCATCAAACAGGATATGGTCTGCATCAACCACACCCGGATCTTCTACCAGCTTTAAGATAGAGAAACTGGTAACAGACTTTCCGCTTCCGGACTCGCCTACGATACCTAAGATCTCACCTTCTTTTAAGCTGAAGCTTACATTATCTACTGCTTTTACCACGCCCTTGAAGGTGTGGAAATATGTTTTTAATCCCTGTACGTCTAATAATACTTTATCTTCCATACCGCACCTCCTATTTCAGATTCGGGTTCAGCTCATCTCTTAAGAAGTCACCTAAAAGATTAATACCGAATACGATCAGCATGATATACAGACCTGGGAACACAGATGCCCACCACAGGCCTGAGAACAATACATCAAAACCAGTTTTTACAAGCAGTCCCAAAGAAGGCTGTGTGATCGGCACACCAACACCTAAAAAGCTTAAGGTTGCCTCTGTAAGGATAAAGCTTCCGATCTGGATGGTTGCCAGAACGATAATAGAATTGATAACGTTTGGAAGTACATGTTTTATAATGATAATGCGGTTTGGAAGGCCGATGGTACGTGCTGCTTCCACATATTCCATTTTTTTAACGGAAAGTGTTTCACCGCGGACTGTTCTTGCATAAGTTACCCAGCCTACCATAGTCAGGGCGATGAGCAGTTTTCCAACGCCGCGTCCAAATACGGACATGATGAATAATGCGATCAGCATAGATGGGAAAGACAGCTGTACATCTGCAATACGCATGATAACAGCATCTACTTTGCCGCCAAAATATCCTGCTAACAGTCCCAGTGTGGTGCCAATGGCACAGGAGCAGATCATGCCTACCAGACCGATCATAATGGAACTTGCACTACCATAGATAATGGCACTTAAAATATCACGGCCCTGTTCATCACTTCCCAGAAGGAATCCGGCTTTTCCGCCGTCTAACCATACAGGTGGAAGATAAGAATCTGCCAGACTGATGGCAGTCAGGTCGTATGGGTTCTGCGGAGCTATGAAACGTCCAAATACTGCAACCAGGATTGCAACTACCACCAGGATACTTCCGATGATGGCTGGAATATTGTGTTTATAGTGATAGAAAAACTCAGACTTTAAAAAGCTTTTCCACCATCCTGTTTTTTCAATGGTTACTTTCTCTTCCATGTTCATCACCTCAATTCAATTCTAGGATCAATGAGTGTATACAAGATATCAACGATAAAGTTCAGCACCACAAACATGCAGGCTGCCGCCATCAGATAAGCCACGATAATAGGTCTGTCTGATTTATTAATAGCATCAATAAGCAGCTTGCCCATGCCAGGCCATGCAAAAATGGTCTCTGTGATGGTGGTGAACGCGATCATATTTCCCAGATCCATACCAAAAATAGTAACGACCGGGATCAGCGCATTCTTTAAAGCATGTCCAAAAAGAATGGACTTGGCAGGAACACCTTTTGCTCTTGCAAATTTAATATAATCCTGACGCATATTTTCCAGGATACCGGAACGGGTCAGTCGAAGCATGGTAGCCACATTGGTCAGAGCCAGTGTTATTGCCGGAAGAATGACATAACGGATACCTCCGGGAGCAAAAATGCTTAAAGCTACATTTCCCACCATTACCGTATTTCCACGGCCGGAAGCCGGAAGCAGTCTTAAAACAACTGCAAAAATGTAGATCATCATCATGCCAACCCAGAAGGAAGGAAGAGAAATACCTAAAATAGAACCGGACATAATGAGCTTGCTGCTGGCTCTCTTAGGATAAGCACCTGCATATACACCTAAAGGAATGGCAATACACAGTACAAGACAGGCTGCAACTGCAACTAATTCAAGAGTCGCAGGCATACGTTCAAAGATCAGATCCATGGCAGGTTTTCCATATGTATAAGATTTACCAAAATTGCCATGAAGCACATCTCTGATAAAAATACCATACTGAACGGGAAGGGGCTTATCAAGTCCCAATCTGGTTCTTGCGGATTCGATCTGTTCAAGGGTTGCATTTTCCGGTACCAGCATATCAACCGGATCACCGATAAAGTTGGTCAGCAGAAATACGAGAAGAGATACTATAAAAAGTACCACGATCATCTGCGCAAACCGTTTTACAACATACTTTATCATAAAATCTTACCTCCTGTTATCATCAGAGTATCTAATATTCCTTTTATCCTCATCTTCACCTGCCTTTGCGGCTGGTTTGGATCATCACCGTCAGCTGCACACGCAGGTACAGAGAGGATGTTGGGGCTCCGGCGGATTCCGGGAGCATATTTTAATGAAAAGGAGCCGTTCCATTTTACTTTACACGGCCCCTTTACTTTGTTACCTAACTTTTATTTGTAAGAGAACTCCCATGCATATACATACTTGCTCATTCTTGGGGTGTAATTTAAAGTATCCTTGATCGCATATGTATCCTGCTCAAAATGAAGCGGAATGTATGCATAATCTTCTCTTGAGATCTTGTCAGCCTCTGCTACCAGTTCACCTCTCTTGGTATCATCCATCTCAGTGAATGCCTGATCAACTAAGGCATCTACCTGTGCGTTGGAGTAATGTCCTCTGTTGACACCGCCATCACCTGCCTCACGGTTAAAGGTGTAAAGCATATCGTGCATAAGAGAAAGTCCATCACCAGAAGCATCAGACCATCCGGTCATTAAGAACATGGATTTATTCTCAAATGGTTTAATGTAGCTGAAGAAGTTAGCCTTTGGCATCAGGTTTAAATTAACCTTGATACCTACTTTTTCAAGATAACCTGCTACTGCCTGGGCGATCTGCTCATCGTTCATGTAACGGTCATTTGGAGCATCTAAGGTTACTTCAAAACCATCTGGATATCCTGCTTCTGCTAACAGCTGTTTTGCCTTTTCAGGATCATATGCTTCACGGGTAACTTCGGTGTAGCCTACATAATCTTCCGGAACAACAGAGTTCATTTCATATGCGCATCCATTCATGATGTTCTTGATAATGGTTCCTTCATCAATTGCCAGATACATAGCCTGTCTTACTTTGACATCAGACATTGGATTTTTCTGTCCAGGGAACAGAGGAGAATCCTCACGGCTGTCCAGGTTCAGGTAGATCTCACGAAGACCCTTCTGCTTGATCACGCTGATACCCTCAGTTGCATCCAGACGGTCAATATCTCTTGCAGATACGTCAATAGTAAAATCAACATCGCCAGTCAGCATGGTAGCTGTTCTGGTCGCTTCATTTGTAATAGGACGGAAACGTACATTCTTAATAGCCGGAACTTCGCCCCAGTAATCTTCGTTTGCTGCCAGGTCGATATGGTCTTCCTTAACCTGCTCTACGAATTTGTAACGGCCGGTACCAATTACATTGTCTGCAACCTGCTCTTCTGTGCCAACTTCTGCAATTTCCTGTTTTAATACATACAGCTGGGCAACGTCAAACAGCATTAAAGGGTTTGGTTTTTCAGTCTTAATAACAACGGTATTTGCATCAGGTGCTTCTACAGACTCAAAGCTGGATGTGTAGCTGCTGTATGCAGATGGGGAATCAGGATTGGAAGCCAGATTGATGGATGCAACAACGTCGCCGGAATCCATTACATCACCATCATGGAACTTAACGCCTTCTCTTAAATGGAAGGTCCAGGTTAAACCATCCTCAGAGGTCTCCCAGCTTTCTGCCAGACAAGGACCAAAGGACATATCTGCATTCTGGGCAACCATTGCCTCATAGATGTGGAGCATGATCTGGTTTGTAGGTCCCTCATCATATCTGTATGGATCCATAGACAGTACATCAGATGATGTTACGATAACCAGGCTGTCCTTTCCGGAAGCATCTGCTGCTTCGCCTGCAGCTTCACTTCCAGCTGCTTCACTGCCTTCTGCTGCGCTGCCAGCTGCTGTTGTGCTGGATGCAGAAGAACCGCCGCAGCCTGCAAGGCTTGCTGCCATTGCTGCTGCAAGTGCTACTAATAAAGCTCTTTTCTTCATTTTCATATCCTCCTCTTTTTTTCAATGTACTCTCGGAATCTTTTTGTGCTTAATTTTGTGAGAAGATTCCGAGAGTACATTTTCATGCTTTTTCTATAGTCTCACACGTTCTGTGCTTTCAGACTATATAGAAAAAGCAGGGCACACTTCTCGCATGCACAGTCCTCTGACTGTTTTCAAAAGCGCCCTTGCTTTAGTGACTATTTTATATGAATCTTTATATCGCTGTCAAATGTCCGCACAGAAAACACAGTGGTTTTCTCAATAAAATTAATTTTCTATTGCAATTAGGTTGTTTTATTCATTTTATTATTATATAATCAGCCTAATAAGGAGAGTGAATGAAATGAAGAAGAAATTACTGATATTGACCCGAAATCCAGTGGCAAAAGTGGGGATCGCATCCTATCTTTCCTCTCTTTTAGGGCAATATCTGACCATTGTATCTACCAGGATCGCCGATCTGAAACCAGAAGACATGGAAGAGACAGACTGTATCTTGTATTCAGTAAGTGAATTAAAAGACCAAATGCCTTTTCCAGTTCCAGATTCTGTAAAACAGCTGGTATGTATGCGTACCTTCAACCATACCTACCTTCAGCGCATCCTTCAGATCCCGCCGGGCTCTTTTGTGTACCTGATCAATGATACCGTAGACACTACCTATGAGATCATGGATCAGTTAAAAGAATACGGGTTTTCCCAGTATCATTTTCTCCCCTATCTTCCAGGGATTGAAAAAGTGCGGGAAGACATCCAGTATGGTGTTACTCCGGGAGAAGTGCATCTGGTTCCTTCATTTATCAGACAGGTGGTAGATATCGGCAACCGTATCGTAGATATTTCCACCATCAACGAACTGATCGCTTTTTTCAAACTTCCTGCTAGTCTGGCTGATGAAGTTACGAAAAATTATTTAAACCATATTGTACAGATACAGAGACTGTCCAACCAGCAGCTTAGTCAGGCACTGGATATGAAAGAGATCACCCGAGGTATCCTTGAAAATGCTTCTGAAGGACTGTGTCTGCTGAATCAGTATGGCAAGATCGAGCTGTGTAATTCTCTTTTTCTGAAAATGACGGGAATCAAAGAACGGGATATCCATGAGAAAGAATTTTCCAGATTATTAAAAGAAGCCGGGATCATTTACAATTATCCCGGCCAAAGTGACGGAACTGCCATACGCAACGGGGAAGAAGCTTTCCGCATGTGGTTTCAGGATTTCAGCATTGCTGACAGCCGTCAGGTCCGCCTGATCCACACCAATCCCATTCAGGATGAACAGTTTCCTGCCCGTATTACGAAATTATGTGATTTCAGCTATTTCTCTACTGTAAATCCTTTACAGCTGCATATGTTAGACACAGCCCGAAGAGTATCGGTCAATGACTTTCCTATTATCATAGAGGGCGAAAGCGGAACTGAAAAGGAACTGTTAGCTCAGGCCATCCACTTAAACTCCCGGCGTCATGACGGACCTTTTATTTCCTTAAATATCTCTTCCCTGAAATCAGAGTCTGCAGTAGCTGCCCTTATCGGCAGTTATGAACAGCCTGAAAATGGCACCCGCAAAAAGATCGGTGTACTGGAAGCAGCAAAAGGGGGAACGCTGCTGATCAATAACCTCCAGTACGCGGATTCAGATCTGCAGCGCCTTCTTTTAAGTATTTTAAAAAATGGATTTTTCATTCCTCTGGGGAATAATTCCACTCCTCATCCTTTGGACTTACGTCTGATCGTCACCTCAGTCAGTGACCTGTATTCCCGGGTACTGGAAGGCAAATTCTTAGATGAACTGTTTTTCCTTTTAGGCACAGTATCCTTATATACTATTCCTTTAAGGCAAAGGAGAAATGATATCCCCCTGCTGTTAGAAACCTTCTTAAAACAGGCCTTTCACGAACCGGGGCTATCTTCCAGGGAACTGCTTACAGAACCGGTACTGACTTTCCTAAATCAGTATGACTGGCCGGGAAATGTACTGGAGCTGAAAAATGTATGTACCTACTTTTCCTGTATCTATCACAGGGAACCACTGTCTTTAAGCGACCTTCCAGGATACATTTTAAATCAGATACGAAAACATGAACAGCAGCTGGATATGACCGAACACCGGCTCCTTTCCCTCATTGCTTCCAATCCCCGGAGCGGACGTTCCTTTCTGTGCAGCAAGCTAAAAGAAGAAGGGATCCATTTATCAGAAGCCAATATCCGCACCAGCCTGCAGCGGCTGGCCAGTGCCGGATACATTAAAGTCCACAGAACCAGGGGCGGCTGCGAGATCACAGAGCTTGGAATGCTGGTAAATACACGTTAAGCTAACTGCTCAGAATCATCCATTTTTAACAATTCTGCATTTTGCAAAGAAGATTCATTCCCATCCGAAATGCCGACATCCACGATTGGCTCCGGATGGGACTCACACCAGATGTCATACCAGAAAAGACATGCATCCGTCCAGGCAGACCGGGCGTTTTCATATTGTGCTTCAAATAGGGAGATTTCCCGGTCCGCCTGGTCTTTTGCTTCTTTCCCGTCATCACCACAGGACTGTGTATCTTCTCCATCCACTGTCTCACCCCAGTGCTCCAGCTCCCATTCTTCTGTTTTTCCAGTTTTTTCCAATATCTGCTGCCAGATCTCCTCTGCCTGCTCCGCCGCATTTTCCATCGCCTCTGCAGCCAGCCGCAGTCTCCACTGATCATAGGCCTCTTCCTCCGGAATTTCCCGCAGCCTGTGCCGTTCTGCTTTTGGCACTGCTTTTAAGCCTTCGATCAGCGCCTGTTCCTCTGCCTTTATGCGGGCTGCCAATGGCTCACCGTAGGCTTCTTTTTCTTTCCTTTCCAGATAATGCTCATATCCAAAAGGATAATAGAAAGCCGCATTGTTTTCAAAAATAAGCACGGATTTGGCCACCTGACGGATAAAATACCGGTCATGGGATACGAAAAGGATGGTCCCTTCATATGCCTGGAATGCAGATTCCAATGTTTCTTTTGCCTGGATATCCATATGGTTGGTAGGCTCGTCTAAGATCAGGAAATTCGGACGGCTTTGCAGCAATTCTGCTAACACAAGTCTTGCTTTTTCGCCTCCGGACAGATCATCCACCCGTTTTGCACCATCCTTTCCTTTAAAAAGATAAGCCCCTAAAATGGTCCGTACTTCCTTGTCCGTCAGTGAAGGAAACAGGTCTGAAAAATGTTCCACCACTGTTTTTTCTGACTGGATCGCCGCTGAATACTGGTCAAAATACCCAATGGTAATATTATTTCCCAGTGAACAGTCTCCTGCTACAGCAGGCAGAAAACCTGCTACTGTCTTTAAAAATGTAGTTTTTCCAGAACCATTTACACCTAAAAGCCCGATCTTCTGGCCTTTGCGTATACGCAGGCTCAGTTCTAACAACGGATGTTTATCGTAACCGATTTTTAAATGCTCTGCCTCAAACACCCACTTACTTCCTGATACCAGCGGAGTGATCGTTCCTGTAAAAATATGGGCCATATCTTCCCTTGGCTTTTCCACAGGATGCATCCGCTCTAATATCTTCTTCCTGGAACGGGCGAAAGCGGCCTTTGAAGGCTTATTTTTAAACCTTTTAATCAGTTCCTCCTGACGTTCTATCTCCTCCTGCTGGCGCAGATATGACTTCATCTGGATCTCATAGTTTTTACGCTTCTGCTCACGATACTGGGTATAATTTCCTGGATAGCGGGTCATCTTTCCCTGCTCCAGCTCATAAATAATATCCGCAGTACGGTCCATAAAGAAGCGGTCGTGGCTGACCATGACCACTGCCCCGGGATACTGTTTTAAATATCCTTCCAGCCAGCAGGCTGTTTCCATGTCCAGATGATTGGTGGGCTCATCTAACAGTAAAATATCCGGCTTTTTTAGCAGCAGCTGGATCAGGGCGATCTTCGTCTTCTGACCGCCGGAAAAGGCTGCTATGGAACGTTTTTTATCTTCCTTCTGAAAGCCAAGTCCCGTAAAAAGGGTGTCATATTCCCGTTCGTATTCAAAACGTTCTCTGTCAAAAGGTCCTTTTGCCGGACAGTTTAGCATCACCAGCTCTTCCACAGTCCGTTCTTCTCCCACAAATGCCTGCTGTCCCAGCATTTCCACAGTCAGCTGCCTGGAAGCCACGATCCCCGGTCCCTGACGCCTGTCATCCCGATCCAGACTCAGTTCACCTGCCATCAGCCGCAAAAGCGTAGTCTTGCCTGCGCCGTTTCTTCCTACTACTGCTATTTTCTGATTACCCTGAATCTCAAAATCAATATGAGACAGGATTGTTTCCCCGCCTAAAGTGACAGTTCCGTCTTTTATCTGGTATTTCATGGTATAAACCTCATATTTTGCAAATAATCCATACACTTTACGTTACAGCTAGTATATCCGAACAGACGCTCTGATGCAAGTACACAAAAAATCCCCTTTCCATGGCACAAATGCCACAGAAAGGGGACAACTCTTTTTATATAAACTTACGCAAATGGATTTTCTGTCTTATACAACATTCCCGCAGGCTGATTAAAGCCGATCTCTTCTACATCTACGCCAATGTACTTAAATACCTCATACAGACTCTTGCCGAAGTGACCGAAAGCAACTGCACCATGATGTGGGAATCCTTTTTCGATCAGCACATGACGGTAGAAACGTCCCATTTGAGGGATCGCAAAAATTCCAATGGCGCCAAAGGAGCGGGTTGCCACTGGCAGTACCTCGCCCTGGGCTACATAAGCACGAAGGATATTGTCCGCTGTGCTCTGTAAACGGTAGAATGTAATATCGCCAGGCATGATGTCACCTTCCAGAGTTCCCTGTGTAACTTCTTCCGGCAGAGAACGTGCCATAATGAACTGATATTTCATTTCGCAGAATGCCAGCTTCTTGGAAGTGGTATTTCCGCAGTGGAAGCCCATGAAGGTTTCTTTTAAGTCATAATTAAATTTGCCCTTGATATCCTCATTGTACAGGTCTTCCGGTACAGAATTGTTGATATCCAGAAGGGTTACTGCGTCCTGGCTGATGCAGGTTCCGATAAATTCACTTAATGCGCCGTAAATATCTACTTCGCAAGATACCGGGATGCCGCGGCCGGTGAGACGGCTGTTTACATAGCATGGAACAAAGCCAAACTGTGTCTGGAATGCAGGCCAGCATTTTCCGGCAATGGCAACATATTTACGGTAACCTCTGTGGTCACGGATCCAGTCTAATAAAGTAAGCTCATACTGCGCCAGTTTTGCAAGGATCTCCGGTTTTTTATTACCTGCTCCCAGCTCCGCTTCCATATCTGCTGCAACCTCTGGGATTCTTGGATCGCCTGCGTGCTTATTAAATGCTTCAAACAAATCCAGCTCAGAGTTTTCTTCGATCTCTACACCCAGGTTATACAACTGCTTGATCGGAGCGTTGCATGCTAAAAAGTTTAATGGTCTTGGACCAAAGCTGATGATCTTCAGATCAGACAGACCGATGACTGTTCTTGCGATCGGCAGGAAATCATGGATCATATCTGCACATTCTGTTGCAGTTCCTACTGGGTATTCAGGGATATAAGCCTTGATATTGCGCAGCTGTAAGTTATAACTTGCATTTAACATACCGCAGTATGCGTCGCCTCTTCCGGATACCAGATTGTTTCCGGTCTCTTCTGCTGCTGCAACAAACATTTTCGGTCCGTCAAAATGCTTTGCAAGTAAGGTTTCAGAGATCTCAGGTCCGAAGTTTCCAAGATAAACAACTAAGGCGTTACAGCCTTCTTTTTTAATATCTTCTAATGCCTGTACCATGTGGATCTCGCTCTCAACGATACAGACCGGACACTCATAAATGTCCTCTGCGTCATATTTTGCCTTGTAAGCGTCTACCAGAGCTTTTCTGCGGTTTACAGATAATGACTCCGGAAAGCAGTCACGGCTGACTGCAACAATACCAACTTTTACTTTTGGGATATTTTCAAACATGTTTTTTTCCTCCATATTATAATTCAGTATTTTCACCTTTCAGTCCAATAAAGCTGCCTTCTGGAAGTCCTCCCTCTGCATGGCCGATGAGCCACTTATTGACAGCAGCTAACAGCTTTTCTTCCCCACTCTTATTTTCCGGCTTGTGGCTTAACTCCCCATTGGTCCCCTTTGGAAGGACTACTACGCAGCGGAAACCTTTAGCACTAGTCTGGCATGGCGCATAGTGAAGAGTGGTTGCATATACTTCGATCATAGTGCCTGCAGGAACGAAAAATGCTTTTACCTTAGATGTATCTAAAGTGTAGTCATTTTCAACTTCCTCTTCTTTTGCTAAAAGCAGGACCATATCGCTGACTGCAATATTGATCTCTGAGTCCCTGTGATACTCTAATGCGTTTAATTTACGGTTATGTCCGTTGCAGTAACCGATCTGGATCGGCATCTGGCCATAAACACCGTCTGCCAGTTCCTTGGCGACCTTTAAATCTTCCAGTTCCTTTACAGAAGCCACATACACTACATCATCCGGGCATGGGGTTTCTTCCATTTTCTGTAAAATTTCTTTCAGGTCATAGCCTTCGATGACCTTTCCGTACTTTTTAAATTCCGTATCCATTACACTTATCTGTTTAATCATACTAATTCTGCCAGCTCCTTATAATTATTTTTCAGACTTGTATACAATTTCTGATACAATCTGTGATATTTTTCATAAACATCCACTTCTTCTGCCTTTGGTTCTGTGCTGTCCCTGGATGTGATCAGCTGGTCACATGCCTTTTCCACATTTTCATAAATACCGCAGGCAACACCTGCTAAAATGGCAGCTCCCAGTGCCGGGCCTTCATCCTGCACTACACGTTCCGCAGAACAGTTGTACAGATCTGCTAACATCTGACGCCATACCGGACTCTTTCCACCGCCGCCGCAGGCTTTCATACAGTCTACTTTAATTCCCAGCTCTTTAAGGATCTCATTGCAGTCGCCAAGAGAATAGGCAACGCCTTCCATTACAGCACGCAACAGGTGCTTTCTTGTATGAATTGCGGATAATCCGAAAAATACGCCTCTGCAGTCCGGATCCAGATGTGGTGTCCTTTCACCCATTAAATAAGGAAGATAGATCAGCCGGTCACTTCCCGGCGCTACAGATGCTGCGTCTGCATTGATCTGGTCATATACATCCACGCCTTTGTCCTCTGCCTCTTTTACATAATCCTGGCAGAACTGGTCTTTGAACCATTTTAGGGAAAGTCCTGCAGCCTGTGTCACCCCCATCATATGCCATGCTCCCGGTACAGCACAGCAGCAGGTATGGATCCTTCCTTTTGGATCGATCGCCGGTTTGCTTGTATGTGCAAATACAACACCGGAAGTACCAATGGTCGTAAAGGCAGTTCCGTCTTTTACAACACCGGTTCCCACTGCAGCAGCCGCATTATCACCGGCACCACCTGCTACGACACAGCCTTCGGAAAGTCCTAACTCCTGTGCCACCTCTGGAAGCAGTGTTCCTGTTGCCTCACAGGATTCATATACCTTTCCTAAAAGGTTCTTATCAATCTTTAATGCTTCCAGCACTTCATCTGACCAGCAGCGGCCTGGAACGTCTAAAAGCTGCATACCGCTTGCGTCAGAAACTTCTGTTGCAAATACACCGGTGAGTATGTAACGGATATAATCTTTTGGAAGTAAAATATGACGGCAGCAGTTATAATTTTCCGGCTCATTTTTCCGTACCCAGAGGATCTTCGCTGCAGTCCAGCCGGTCAACGGCGGGTTGGCTGTAATACGGATCCATTCTTCCTTTGGCATAATCTTTAACATGTCTTCTACTTCTGCGCCAGTTCTCTGGTCACACCAGATAATAGAAGGACGGATCACCTTTCCTGCCTCGTCTAACATGACCAGTCCATGCATCTGTCCGGAAATTCCGATTCCTTTTACCTCGTCTTTATCTGCCCCTGATTTAGAAACTACTTCTTTTATAGTCTTAAGAACTGCAGCCGCCCAGTCTTCCGGTTTCTGCTCTGCCCAGCCATTTTCCGGCTGATACAGCGGATATTCCTGTGAAGCAGATGCGATCACAGTTCCTTTTTCATCAAACAAAACCGTCTTTGTTGCGGAAGTTCCCACATCGATCCCCAAAAGATAATTCATGATCTTCTCATTCTCCCTTCTAAAAAACAGTTACACTGTCAAATTCATTCTAAAATGATTATAACTTATCCTAATCTTCCTTTCCAGAGCAGTTCTTATCCTTATAATAGCACTTTCTTATCTTTTATTACTGTTCACGCATCCCATGTACAGTAACTATCTTTTTACATTCTTCTCATTGTATGGTATATTGGGAGCAGAAAATAACGGTGAGAATACCATGGTGTTGGGAGCAAAATACCTTTTGACGCCAAAATCAAAGAATACATAGAAAGACGAATCATGGATTTTAAAGATTTTAAATACGAAATGGTGGTCCCTAACGAAGACCTTCCCTGCAAATTTTTCATTTTTGAAGGAAGAAATGGCAATTACCGCCGAGCCAACCACTGGCACCAGTCTGTAGAGATTTTCCTGGTATTGGAAGGCAGCCTGAAATTTTATGTGGACAGCCAGTCACAGCCTTTAAATGCCGGTGAGTTGATCATTGTAAACTCCAATGAAATCCATTCCATTGAAGCACCTGACCCCAATCTGACCCTTGTGCTTCAGATCCCTGCTTCCTATTTTGCACCTTATATGGGTGAACAGGACTATGCCATATTTGTAAGCCAGTCCCAGGAGAAAAACCATTCACTGGCTGTTCTTATTGAAGAAATGTATCATATATACACAAAAAAAGAAAAGGCTTATCTTTTAAAGATGCAAAGCCTTTTCTATGAACTCTTATACCAGATGGCAACGGATTTTATGAAAACAGAAGCCGATGAGGGAACTCTGCGGCAAAAACGGCACTTAGACCGCCTCTCCCAGATCACTTCTTATATGAAGAAACACTATAACCAGCCTATTACCCTGGAAAGCGTAGCGGAAACCTTCAGTTTCTCTCCCAACTACTTATCCCGCATGTTCCGCCTTTATGCCGGGATCAGTTATAAAACCTATCTTTTAAATCTGCGCACAGAATATGCTTTCCGTGAAATGATCCACACAGACCGCAGTTTAAATGATATTGCTATTAACAATGGTTTCCCAAACAGCCGGGCGTTCGCAAAATCCTTTCTGAAACGCTATGACTGTCTGCCTGGAGAATACAGAAAGAAAATGCAGCTTATTGTTTCCCAGCCTTAAGGATCATCAGAGACAGATAGGGGACGTCATTCTCCTTTAATTCCTTATAATCACGGATCAGGCGCTGTTCCTTCGTTCCGGCTTTTTCCACCAGTACAAAAGACTCTTCCCTTTTGCTTTCCTGGATCGCTGTTAAAAGAGCTTCTTTATCAGAAGAAGGCTTCATAAACACTACATTGTCATGTTCCATAAGCAGTTTTTGCAGATCCTCTGCATCGTTTTTGCGTACCGGCGCGATCACCAGATCTTCATCCCAGGCAGTAAGGGGAGTCTTTGCGATAGCTGCTGCCGCGCAGAAGGAAGGAATTCCCGGAATAATTTCCGTCTCTGTGCCAAAAGCTTCTATATAAGGAAGAGTATACATAAAAGTGCTGTATACAGATGGATCACCTAATGTGATAAAAGCTCCTGTTTTCTCTCCTTTTAAATATCCAGAGATGATACGGCCATTTTCCTGCCACATTTTCTTTAATTCATCCCCATGGTAATGCATGGGATATTCCAGATCTACGATCTGGGCTTTGCTGTCTTTTACATGTTCTTTAATAATATCAAAGGCAAAGCTTCCTGCTCCCTTTTTCTTTTCCGGGCAGAAGATCACATCTGCCTGCTGTAATATTTTATATGCCTTTAAGGTAAGCAGCTCCGGGTCTCCCGGTCCTACTCCAATGCCGTATAATTTTCCCATTTTTTCCTAATTTCCTTTTATTTTTTCTCAATAGAACCATTTTAACAGCACTTGTCTGCCACAGCAAGGGATTTTTGTGGTAAGATAGATGCTATATTATTATGTACCCAGGGAGGATTTATTTATTATGAAAAGATCGATGAAACTTCTGGCTGCTGCTCTTGCAGGAACGATTGCTTTAAGCGGCTGCGCCAAAAACTCTGACAAACAGGCATCTTCTGCCGAGACAACTATCGCTGAAACAGAAAGCTCTAAAGAAGCTTCTGCTGCGTCCACTGAAACGTCTGAAGAAAGTGCTGACCAGTCCAGTAACGCCTCTGAAAACAATGAAAATGCTTCCGGTGCCGCTGTCCGCGTTGGCTCTTTAAAGGGACCTACTTCTATGGGCCTTGCTGAGTTAATGGACCGTGCAGAAAAAGGCGAAACTGAAAATGATTACACCTTTACCATGGCCGGAAAAGCCGATGAACTGGTTGGTTCTGTGGCAAACGGCGACCTGGATATTGTTTTAGTACCTGCCAATGTTGCAAGTATCCTGTATACAAAAACCCAGGGCAATGTAAATGTGATCGATATCAATACCCTTGGTGTTCTCTATGTAGTTGCTTCTGATGACTCCATTTCCTCCATGGAAGACCTGAAGGGAAAAACCCTTTACATGACCGGAAAAGGTACTACCCCGGAATATGTGATGAACTATCTTCTTTCTGAAAATGGTTTAAATGACGGGGATGTTACCTTAGAGTTTAAGTCCGAAGCTGCCGAAGTTGCCTCTGTATTAAAGGAAGATTCCTCTGCTGTAGGTGTCCTTCCCCAGCCTTTTGCAACTGCAGCCTGCATCCAGAACGAAGCTTTAAAGCCGGTTCTTGACCTGACTGAACAGTGGAACCTTTTAAATAAGGAAAACGGAAGCCAGTTAGTAACAGGCGTTACTATTGTACGCAGTGACTTCTTAAAGGAAAATGAAGAGGCCGTAAAACTGTTTATGGAAGACCACAAGGCATCTGCCGCTTATACCAGTGAACATCTGGACGAGGCTGCTGAAATGGTAGCAGCTTTAGGTATCGTTGAGAAGGCACCCATCGCAAAAAAGGCTATGCCAGCCTGCAACATTGTGTGCATTACTGGGGATGAAATGAAGTCTGCTCTTTCAGGTTATTTATCTGTACTGGAAGCTGCTGATGCAAAATCTGTAGGCGGACAGTTACCTGCTGATGACTTTTACTATCTTCCATAAATAACTTACAGGATCCTTTTCTTAATGCTTTAATGAAAAATCAGATGAAAAAATATGGAAAAAACTGGGTATGCTGGCTGATCTGGATCGGGATCTGGCAGCTGGCAGACCTCTTTATCCACAACAACGTTATTTTTGCAGGTCCTCTGGATATGGCGATGACTTTGGCTGGCTTGTTACGGGACAGTGACTTCTGGCTAAGTCTCCTCCATTCATCCCTTCGGATCTGCCTTGGCTTTTTAAGTGCCTTTTGCCTGGGGATCCTTCTTGGAAGCCTTGCATGGACCTTTCCTCTGGTAAAAGAATTTTTAAAACCACCTATGCTGATGATCCGTTCTGTACCAGTGGCCTCTTTCGTCATTCTGGCACTGATCTGGATCGGATCAGAAAACCTGTCGATTTTTATTTCCTTTCTGGTGGTGGTGCCTATGATCTATGGTGCCACACTTGCCGGTCTTGAAAATATGGATCAGAAACTTTTGGAAATGTCCCAGGTCTTTTCCATGCCATTTTCTAAAAAAGTGCGATATCTCTTTATCCCGGCTGTCCACCCTTATCTGGTAAGCAGCTGCCGGACTGCCCTAGGAATGAGCTGGAAATCAGGAGTTGCAGCAGAAGTCATCGGTATCCCTAAAGCTTCCATTGGGGAACAGCTATACTATACAAAACTGTACCTGGATACCTCCGGGCTTTTTGCCTGGACCTTTTCCATTATCCTTATAAGCGCGGTTTTTGAATTTGTTTTTCTTACATTATTAAAGAAAGTACGGCACTGATATGGAACAGATCATTATAAAAAACCTGTCAAAATCCTATGGTTCCCTGAATGTTTTAAAAAATGTGAACCTTACGATGGAACGGGATAAGACCTACTGCCTGATGAGTCCTTCCGGAACAGGAAAGACCACTTTATTCCGCATTCTCATGGGGTTAGAAAAAGCAGATGCGGGTGAGATTGTCTGGAATGCCGGTTCTGGTTCCGGTTCTGGCTCTGATAGGGATGTTTCCCGGCCTCTGCGTATTTCCACTGTTTTCCAGGAAGACCGGCTCTGCCCCACATTTTCACCTTTAGAAAATGTGATGATGGTGCAAAAGCAGCCCACCTGCGAACCTTTAAAAAATGAGATCCGCACCGCTATGTGCCGTCTGCTGCCGGAAGAATGTTTCAACCGGCCGGTATCTACCTTAAGCGGGGGTATGAAACGACGGACTGCGATTTTACGGGCACTTCTTACTAAATCCGATATGCTTTTATTGGATGAACCCTTTACAGGACTGGATGAAGAAACGAAGATAGATGTTATAAGATTTTTACAGGAATACAGAAATAACCGTTTTCTGCTGATCTCCACTCACCAGAAAGAGGATGTAGAGTTGCTTAAAGGCATATTGATCACATTGTAATATTGCTCCAATACTGGCTATTCCAGATATGATTCAACCTAAATACTCGTTACAGTCCAGCTATTACGAATATTTTGCTATTTTAAAGCCCGGTTTTGCCGGGCTTTTTTGCACAGTAAGAAATTTTTATGATCTGTTTAATTTCTCGGCTGGATCACACTTTTCCCATTGTCAAAAGACGGATTAAACGCATAGAAATTCTTGCTGTCCAGCTTCTCCTGGGTGATGCGCAGTGCTTCACCAAAACGCTGATAATGGACGATCTCACGCTCTCTTAAATATTTGATGGGTTCGCATACGTCATAATCCGTTACTACACGGAGAATGTTGTCATATGTGGAGCGGGCTTTCTGTTCTGCTGCCATATCTTCATGAAGATCCGTAATAATATCTCCCTTACTCTGGAACTCGCAGGCATTAAAGGGCACTCCACCAGCTGCCTGGGGCCAGATCCCGGTAGCATGGTCAATATAATAAGGGCCAAATCCCTGTTCTACCAGCTGCTCAGCTGTTAAATTACGTGTAAGCTGATGAACGATAGCTGCTACGATTTCCAGATGTGCCAGTTCTTCTGTACCAATATCTGTAAGGACTGCCTTACACTCCTTGTATGGCATGGAATAGCGCTGAGAAAGATAGCGCATGGAAGCTCCCATTTCTCCATCCGGCCCACCATATTGCAAAACCTTATAATGAAAATAAGCCTCTGGGGATCGCTCCCGGAGGCTCTTGTTTATGCCTTGATTGTAGCATGGATATTCGCTCAATACAAGGCTATATTTTATTATAACTATTTTTCTAAGCCTAGATAGTGGAGAGCGCCGCCCTGATCAGGAGTGAGGACTACTGGTTCAGTTGCCCTGACCATACTATTAATAAATAACAAAAAAGGAAGATGCTGGCTAGTTTAACATCTTCCTTTTAAATTACTTTTTCATTGGTTCTGGTCCTGGACCAATCCAAATTTTAAATGCACGTTTACCATATTCTTTAGCATAATGCTTTACACCATTTTTATCGGTAAACGATGCTCTTAAAATATACATTAACTCACCATCCTCTCAACAAAACACTTGCCAGAGGATCACTGCCGTGATATAATCAAGTTTGCAGACGTGAATATATACTAGCCGCACAGCAATGATGTGCTGGCAGTGACCAGGCATCTCATGGTGCCTGGATTTTCTTTATGTTAAGGAATTTTCCTAAACATCGACATCAGATATATTATATTTTTGTTTTAATTCTGGATATCTTTTTGCAATAAGCAAAGCGACTTTACCCAATGCATTTTTTATCTCAGAATTTGTATTTGGACTATTTCCTACTTCGATTTTTAATATCTCTACATCACTACCATCATTGGCATGCTCGGATAGTACAAGAAAAGCTCCCTTGCCCGTTTCAAAATCATACGGTAAAAAACGTAATTCATAATCCTCAATAATTTCAGTTTTAGATTCGTATAACTCATCCGCTATTTTATGATAATATGTACTAACAAAATCGTCTGCAAACCACCGCTTATTTTTATCAATTAGTAATCTAATCGCGTAGTCAACCAATTCATTCTGTGAACGATTTAAAATTTTAGAAAGTTCTGATAAAGCTTCATCCAGTTTTTTATCGATTCTAAAACTCTTTTGTATTAACTCCTTTTTTTCCAGCATACAGACTTCTCCTTTTTGCCTACATATTTCTGTTGCTATTGATATTATATATGATATCATTTTTAATGTCAATCATTTTCTACATACCAAAGTTCCAAAGCACCATTACTTCGGCCATGCCAACAAGCCCCTTGAAATTCTCCATTTTCTTGCAAGTAATACCAATCACCAGAACCATCTTCCGGATCTACTTTTTTCTGATTTGTATTCCAACGATGCCAACCAATCAAGAGATATCCGTCTTTATCGAAAAGGTACCAATGATGATTAATTAAACACCATTTATTTTTTATCCACATACCATCAGAATTTTGGTATTTCCAATAATTGTTTTCCTGCTGCCAGCCGGTCTTAACTGTAACTGGTGTTAAAAATAGCTTTCGCTCTTCCTGGCGTCTACGGACGAGGCCGGATAATATCTTTCCACCCCCTTTGTTGTACTCCAGGATCTTGGCTGCTATCTCAGAACGGGTACGGGTGCCTTTAGCCGTCAATCCATCAATGCTTCCGATGTTGTACGCAAAACTTACTAAGGCATCATACTCGTTCTGGTTCCAGTTGTAAGCACTATACTTATCCACCTTTGGACCATACTTTTTATCTACAGACTGTCTTAACCAGTCATCTGCTGTAGCCTGACTAATCTTCAAACCCTGACAGATGGTTGTGCCGGTAATGGCTTTATCTGCGTTAGTGGTGCCATAGCCGATAGTCCAGACACCTACTACATCCTGGTAGGCGGTCAGTCGGCAACCTTCAAACTTTTTTATGAGATTTAATCCATTATCTGATATTTTCATAGCATTTCCTTTCTTTTGGTATCTTGAAAAGATTTTCTGCATATGCTATAATGCCGTTAGGCAAAAAGAAATAAGTTTCCATGTTGGACACAAAAGCGAAAGCCCCTGAGTGGTCGAGACTCAGGGGCTTTCTTCCTTTTTTAGCAGTTAGGCATCTGCAGGCTGGTTACCGACTATTTGCCGCCGTCCAACCATTTGATGATGTAGTGGCAAACTACACCAGCCGCAACAGCGACAATAAAAGAAATAAGATTTTCCATGTCAGACACCCCCTTTCCTTACCGGGTATAGGGGCGGTAACTTTGATATTATAACATATGCATGATTTTTATTCTACTGATTTATTGCGACGTCGCAATTGGCAGCCATAACCCGGACTGCCTGCGGGAGATAGTCGGATCACCTCCTTCTACTTCTTGCTTGCCTGTTTGATGACCTGGTGTGCTCCGGTTGCTGCCAGCCCAGATACAATGCCAATGGCTGCAGCGTTGATCACATCTGTGGCTGGAAACTCCGGCATCAGGTACATGCCTGCTACACCCAGGATACCGCCGGTCACTCCGCATACTACCGGGATAACCTCATCCTTGACCTTGGTGGTTGCCTTGCAGGCCATGCCGCCCAGGTAACAAATTGCTGTGATCGCTGTTACGCTTCCAATTCCAAAATCCATATCTATACCTCTCTTTCTTCTATACCATATTCACGTCGTTTCATTCTGCCATCAAACTGCATGGCTTCATCATCCGTCAAAGTCGGAAGCTTCTCGCATGTCTCGTATCCAACTTCGCAGTCTCCGTTGCCGCCAAGACGTACATACGGATCATACAAATACTTAAGATTGCGTCTCTCTTTCTGGGTGATTCCGCCACGCTCAGCAAACTTATCAGTCAAATACAGCAGTTTATCATGACCAAGTCCAAGGATCATATCCCTCATGCCCTTCGTTTCATCTGACTGTTTTTCTTTCTTTTTGTCATGCCGACCGATCAAGAACTGAATAAATGTAAAAAGCGCATTTGACCCGATCACTGCAATGACAACCTGTGATGTATCCATTTCTTTCATCTCCTCTCTTATGCTGGCATCCAGATAATCAATTTGCTCTGCTGTGTCAGCCCTACATTGTATCGTGGCCTCTGCTCTCCAAAAGCTCTGTACCGGATCCAGTCATCCAGGATGATACCAGTCAAGCTGATTGGTATCCACAGCAACATATACTGCGGACATATCTGTCCCAAGATGTTACCTGGCATACCACTGTAGTCCCAGACTCCCCAACCAAGCCAGAGATTGACGATACATCCGGTAAAAAACTCCAGCGCAGTGATTCCCACTGTACCTATCAGGATTTGTTGCCAAAGCGGCGTATTCCAGCTCAGGATCTCATTGATAAGTCCAAGATAGATAAAGCAGATTCCGCCCAGAATAAACATGGTCCAGTGGCTCCAACCACGCCAGATCAGCTCGATAAGCACGTAAAGCACACCGCCCATGTCAGCCAGGAAAAGATACTTATTAAGCAGTCTGTACATCCTTCACATCATCTCCCGCCATAGCTGCTATCTTTACAAGATATGTTTTTAGTACCTCTGACTGGTACTGTTCTGGAACATCTGCACCATAAAAAATCTGCTGAACTTCTTCCGCAGACTCACATCCAGCAATCCACATGTTAAGAGCATTGCAGTATGTAGTATGATAACTTACATGCCACATAGCTTTTGTGATGATGGTCGTCATATCAGCTGCATTGTAATACCGGCACGGCTGGCCATCCGAATGATATTCCATCTGCTCCGCCCCAGCGGCAAGCTGTACCTGCTTTCCAAACAAGTTGAGCTGATCGTGTTCTGTCAATGCAAAATGCTCTGTAGATCCATCTGCAAGAGTCACACTAATACCGGAATAGATAGTCTGTTCGCACGCTGTGCTGATCTCCTGTTTTTTGCTTGCTTGCAGCTCTGCAAGGGTTGGTACATATGGTTCTGGTGGAGTGACAGGTTCCGGATCAGCTGGCGGTACGTACACGCTGCCATCATCTGACAGATACACTGTCTGGCCCTCATCACGATATACAGTAGTCCATCCGGTCAGCGTAGTGGCTAAGATACCACCAGCAGTGTATATCTGGATGTCTCCATCCCACGATACTGGTATAGCATCGCAAAAAATAATCTGCAGAACATGTTCTGCAGATTGTCTAATGCTTTGGATCTGATATACATCATCAAATCCTTTGATTTTAATTTTTTCCATTTATTTTTCTCCTTTCAATTTATTTTTTTCTTCCTTCAAATAGTAATTTAGATAATCGTATAAAAAGAGATCTTGTAAATGTTAACATCACCCAAGGAAATAATATTATAGAAGTAGAAAGAGATCTTGAAACATGGATCCCTTTTTTGATAACGGATGCTAAAGCTGGAACATTTAATGCAGTAACAAATTTTTGGGGATCAGATGATGGGGGAAAAATTGCCATATATTCGCAAAGCGGAATCAGTAATGGAGCCATTTATATTTACTATGTAAAAAAATGATCATTTTACAGCTTTACAACGCCGTAAGACTTTCTAAAACCAGATGACTCTATAATATTATTCCATTTAAATCCAACAATGTCATTTATGGCAAAGTTATCAACGGTTATAGCAAAAATACTTTTTCCTTGCGTATTTTGGCATCCTTGTATTTGAGTTGTATTTCTGTATAAATGGATATACGCACTATCTGAGCCAGCAATGCCGCAGGCATAAACCAAGTACACACCTGCTTTTTCTATTTTTACAGAATCTGGAACAGAAGAAGATCCGTATGAACCGGTTTGCAGTGTAGCTTTATTACTATTTAGCGTCGCTAATTGATCCTGCAGAGCCTTGCCTTGTGCGGCCGAAAGTGGCAAATTAGGATTGTCCGTCACGCAGTTGTTTACTATGGATCCGGCGTGCAGGACAAACTGCAGCCCTGCTTTAAGATTTTTTAGTGTAACAGCCAGCTTATTACCTGTTACCAATTTTGTCAGCATTTCCGGGAAGCTTGTTACACCCTCTGCTGTCCCGGAATCGTCAAATTCTGTCAGTGCTGTTTCTACTTTATCCCAGTTATCATTCAGATCATCAAAATCGTAAAAATCATTATCCTCTTTTTTTCTAAGTTCGTATTTAGGTGTTTTTAATGCCATGTCATTCTCCTACTCTCTGTGTTTTGAGGAAAATTTCCATATATGACGATAATTCTTTATTGGTGTACTTCCTCAAGTGCCTATTGGTGTTAAACTCTTGTTTAAAAATTGTCGATGCCCTAAGCTCATGATTTGTATAAGCCTTTAATTCTGCATTGGTATATCCCTTAAATGCCCGGTTACGATTAAACAGTATTGATACCGTAACAATCATATCCGCCGGTGCCATCGCCCGCATGAGATTGTAAATGTATTTGTCCTGCATAATTACATCAAGCATCAAATCAACTTTGAGCGTCTTTTTCGATCGATTAATGTCGAGCAAATAATACTCCGGACCAATCATTGCATCCAAAACCTCTTTAAACTTTTTGGCCGTGTAGGGCAGTCCAGATGTCCAGATGCCTTTGATATTACGCCGACGATCTCCCAATGTCTCCTCGCCTGTCAGCTTAATGTTAAGCATAGCCTCCCAGCGGTTGCACTCTGCCTCATCCATCTCATCAAAACGCCTGTTTGTCTGCATCTGATCGAGCTGATCCCATACCAACTGTAGTTTTTGGTCGTAGACCCTGGCTATTCGTTTAAATTCCTCGATATCAGCTATATGCTGTGGAAAGTATCGGATCGTATCTATCATACCGTGCTCACCTCTCCTACTACCGGGATCTGATCCCAATTAAGGATAAGATTGCCTGTCGCTCCATTAAGCTGTGTCTCTGTTATGTCAACCACACCAGGCACATCCAGGACGGCCGCCTGCAGCTTAGCAACATAGACTGTTGTCTTGGTTGATGGATCTCCGTCTGCCCATACCGTAGCCAGGCTTTTCAGATACTCTGATATCTTTGCTGTGACTGTATCTTTTAAGCTGCTCCAACTGTATCCGCTCATATATGACAGCTTTGCTGTGACATTGACTTTTACCGCATCTACAGATACTACCGTGACATCGTGATCTATTGGAGCAAATCCATAACCGCTGCCCTGTGTTGGGCAAGCAGCATTTTGGATCTGCTGTACCAGATATTCAGAACATGCTCCATACTCCGAACTGATTGCCACCACCTTGACAGTACCCGCGCCATTCCATACCGGCTGCACTTTACAGCCGCCAATGCCCGCAATAGCATTGATATACTGCTTATACTGAGCGATGTTACCGCCAAATGATTCTGACGTAAAGCTTGCCAGATATCGTGCATAAAGAGCATCCCTTGATTCATCTTCCTCACCGTTGATCAGAACCTCTGTTATCTCTGCTTTTTCCAGGGCATCCACATGATCGATTGCAATCAGCTCACCGGTCAGGTTATTCGGTCCCGTTCCGGTCTCCTCACACATCGCCTTATATGTGTAGGTATTGTCATTGATTGCCTCTACGATCCGATAATTAAAGGATTTGAGCGAAAACCTTGTCCCGATCGGTATCACCGTGTTTCCCTTGACTGATACATAAGCATTTGTAGCCTTTTTTTGATAAATGCCGCGGTCTTTTGCAATCTCAATCAACTCATCCAGATCTGCTGTATCCGCGTGGCCCTGTTTTAAAACATAGTCCAATTGAATATACAATTTTTCTATCTCATATGCCAATGCAGCTAAGGCGTTATAGACAAGATATCCCTCTCCTGTTTGTACCCCTGGGCCAACATCACTTATTGCACTTTGGAGCAATGCGCTGTAAGTCTTATCTTCATACACTGTAGTTCACCTCCGTGTCACCAAATTTCGTAATGACCCTGAATGATATTAGTAGTCTGTCTTTTTCGAAGGATGCAGAAAAATCCTCAATATCCGTTATGTATGGATTTACCAGCATGGCTTCTCTGATCTCATCTTCACAGTCAGTATTCAAAAATTCCTGTGTTACTTCCTGGCCTATATATTGCTCTAGGTCAGCTCCGTAATCCCATGAATAGATTGGATACCTAAACCGCTGCACATGCAGGCAGTTCCATATCCAAACCTTGATAGCTTCGATGCCTTCTACGATCTCACCGGTCAGCTGCCCGGTATTAAAATCAATGCCATATTCTTTTGGTACTGTGATCACATCAGCTGTTTGCGCCCTGGCTGCAATCTGTGCTTGCATAAAACTTGGTAAAATACTCATCCGCCACTCACCACCCTCTGCAGTATGACATATTTAGTCTGAGACAACTGGTAAACAACAACCATATCACCAGCTTTAAGCGGAGCCGAATAGGAACTGGCATCTTTATTAAGTGCAGGCACTTTTACCCCTGTGCACGCCTGGGATAACAGCCGATCTGGTATATAGAGATCTTCACCTGACAACATCAGCGTTCCAATTTTACAGCTGTTGGATCCGGTCATGACTGCCAGCTGGATAGAAGGACCACTATTTGTAGCACCCTGATTGCGCATTAAACCGACGATTTCTGCATATGTATCAGACATTCTTCTTCTCCTTTTCCGTCTCGATCTCTTTCTCGTCCATAAGCTGTTCAAAGGACAGGTCCAGCTCCATCATATAAGTGCCATTTTGCCAGATATGTTTATCACTCTTGATCCAGTATTTACCAGACAGCCCCGTAGCGGCATCCTTAACCATAACAGAGTAGCCTGACAGACAATTAAGATCACCAACTGCAGTAATTGATATGGTTTGCGTCGGTGTCACTTTCAGCTTGCTTTTCGCTCCGGTTGTAGGATCCACGCCCTTTTCTACATCGTAAACATCCGCAAAAATGCCAAATAGATATGTGCTGGGTTCATCTGCTACCTCTCCTACCTGGCTGCCCTTGTCATCATAGATCTTTATTACATTTTTAATATCATCCATGCTCTCCGACAGTGATGCCGCTGTGATATTGGACTCATCTGACAAGGTAAAATTACCTACCGTATAAACAGCCGGCCACACGCCAAACTCCCTCTGCCAGATCATAGGAAGATAACGGCTGCCTGTCATACGGTACGCCTGCGTATATGCGCCCATAATGATGTCGTAATATGATACGGAGTCACAGATCATAGACTTGATATTAACTCCTGTCGGTTCCAAATGATTGTAAGGCACCTCTATGTCTGCCAACACTTGGGCTGCAATGGCTTCCGGAGTAACATTTTTAAAGTTGTATCGACCATTTGACTCCAAGAGATTTTTCATAAAATCATACGCGGTATATGTAATTGTACCAATAGCCGTAGATCTCTCAATCCCGAAGATCTGACCGAAAAACAGTTCAGCTGTATCTACCGATAAGGAAATATAATCTCCTGTGCAAATATCCGGGAGCTGCAGTCCTGGATCATAAGGGTCATTCAATATGGCAAACTCTACGGTCCTGGCAGCACTAAGAACACTGCCGGACCAGGATACACTTTCAACTGCTTCCGAAATATCATAGAGCTGGTTTTGCTGCATCTTTATTAACTCTAACTTCATGTCTTCGCCCCCAGTATCGTCAGCACCTGTCCTGGCTTAATCATATTGGGATTACTGCCGATCACGCCTTTATTCTGCTCATAAATAGCACGCCAGTTTGTTGACCCTGTAAGTTTTCGTGCGATTCCACTGAGTGTATCACCAGATTTAACCGTATAACTTTGTGTACTGGTTGTCTCCGGCTGATCTCTTCCGGATGTTCCGCTATCACTGCTACCCTGATCTGGCTGACTTGGGGATTCTTTTAGCAGTGTTGATGTCGGTATACTAACAGTACGGTATTCCTTCATGGTCAGTGTATAGGATATATCTCCCGTTCCATCGTTTTCTCCCCATTCAAAGCTCTCAATGGTAACCTTCATGGAAAGAACACCCGTTATGATCAGCTTCACACTGCCAGCCTGTTTCATTTTTTCGATTTTTTTGACCATTTCAATTGGTTTTTTAGACCGCACATCGCAATAGCTGGAATCGTAATACATAGGAAAAAAACTGGAAAAGCTGACTTGCTGCAGCTTACGTTTCCCCCGCAAGGTCACTTCCCCAAGGTTGCATACTGTTACTGATGTGTTATCCTGTTCCGATGATACGCTGTATTCAGAAGGCAAGACCGGGATCCTTACCCGGCTGCCTCCACCTTTAAGCCATATTTGCAACTGGAACACCTCCCATATTTCCTGCAGCAGCTTTCAGCTTCCGCGCAAGCGTTTCTGCAATACGGTCAATATCTGCATCTTCTCTGACTACGATCGTATCTGCCAGCTTCGCTACATTAACGGACTGACTCGTCCCCGCTTTCGCCATCTGCATAGATACATCATGCGGATAAATACGCGTACCTTGTGGCAGATCCAGAATCTCGCCACCACGTTCATGTACCTGTACCAGACCACCGCGCCAGGAACGATCTCCAATAGCCCGCCCAGATACTTTTTGGCTACTAGCTGAACCTTCGCTGTTTCCGCCCATGTTAAGGACAGTTTCAATCCCCTTGATTACACCGCCAATCGCATTGGTTATGCCAGATATAATGCCTTTAATTCTATCTACAATTCCAGTGAAAATCTGCTCAACGCCACTCCAGGCTTTTTCCCAGTCTCCGGTAAATGTACCCGTTACAAACGTAATAATACCTTGAATAACTTCAACCATGCCCGTGATAGACTGGGTGACCCCAGAAAGCATACCTGCAAAAAATGATATTGCCACACCACAGGCTCCGGCGACCACGTTTCCGAACACATCCATAACAACAGGCGCCACTTCCCTGACTTTATCTATAAGTGGCTGTATAGCATCTTTAATCTGCTGAAAATTGGCCCTAATCTTTTCAAATGCTGGCGCTGCGCCACTCATTCCGGCCTTAAATGTATCAAAATGTGTCTTAACAGAAATTATCACAATAGCCAGCGCTGCCAATCCTCCAAGAACAACAGCTATTGGCGATGTGATTGCAGCTATGGCTACTTTTGCAAGTCCCACACCTGTACGCAGAGCTTTAAATCCACCAGCTGCTTTTGATGCAATGCTAATAAATTTATTGACGCTCATACCGAATTTGCCTATCGTGGATATTACTTTTCCGAATGCGATCACACCAGGACCAACAGCAGCAGCCATTGCCGCCCACTTTATGATCTGCTTCTGCTGGGCTTCATCCATATTATTGAACTTGTCCAGCAATCCTGTAACCTTTTCAACAAACGGCGTGATGGTATTAGCCACTGTATCGCCGACCGTATACTTAAATACATCAAATGATGATTTCAGTTTCTCTACTGCGCCTCCAGGGCCAGACAGTAGCGCATTCGCCATATTATTTGCGGCTCCGGTCGAATCTTCCAGCCCTGCCGTATACTGTGCGAAGGTATCCGGAAACTGCTCAATCAGAGTCAGCCATTTACCCATCTGATTCTTTCCAAAGATGGCCGATGCCGCCGACATTTTTTCCTGATCATTCAACCCTGCAAATGAATCATGGAGTTTCTTCTGCATGGTCTGCATATCGTCCATCTTTCCGGTAGAATCAAAAAAATTCAGTCCGAGTTCCTTCATAGCCACTGCACCGTCTTTCGCCGGAGATGCCAGCCTTGCCAGACCAGTTTTTAATGCTGTTGCTCCTTCCGAGCCAGAAACTCCTGCATCGCCAAATACATCCGTAATAACAGCCAGATCTTTAAACGACCAACCAACAGAATCCAGCATCGGACCAGCCGTTGACATCGCATCAAACAGGTCCTGAACCGTTGTATTCGCCTGTGCCTGAGCTTTCGCAAGCATATTCGACGCATCCATTGCATTCAACCCTTGATCTGAGAAAATCTTCAATGCATTTCCTACACCACCTGTGATCACAGACAGATCTGTTGCTGTTCCTGCTGCCAGATCCATTGCTGGTGCGATCATGTCAGCTGCCTCTGCCGCACTAAATCCCTGTCTTGCAAAATTTAATGCCGCATCCGCTGCATCCTGCATGCCATATACAGAATTAGCTGCTGCGGATTTTATGGCAGTCTCTAACCCTTTTGCCTCTTCATCGGTGGATCCCATCGTCTGCTGGACCAGCTTTAAGGATTTATCTACATTGCCAAATTCCGTAGCAGAAGTAGCTGCAAGTCCTAGCAATGGCATTGTTACTGCTGCTGTTGCCTTTGTTCCTAAGCTGGAAATTCCATTGCCGAACTTTTCCACACTCTTCCAGGCATTCTGTGCCTTTTTGGTTCCGGCTGTCAGAGTTCCTATCGTTTTGTTAAAGGAGGCTGTAAAATTATCAATCAGGTTAAACCGTACATCCACGTCTTTTTTAGCCACGACCTCACCTCCTTACAGGTTATGCTTTGCAACCATATTGCTGATTTTTTCCGTCATGAGTTCCGGATATTTCTCCTGATACTCCTGCCGTGTCTGTTCCGCGTAATGCCTGCCAGGAACAAAACCACCAGTATAACGGCCATGAAAGTCATACTTCGCATGCCCATTCTCCACCAAATGAAAATGAGGGGCTCGGTTGGTGCTCGTCACGAATGAGCTGGCACCTTCCTTAGCCCCTGCTATCTTCCATTTTCTGATTCTCTTCCCGTATTTGCTCGGCATTTTAGCATTCACATCTTCATTGAAGCTTTCTGCCACTTCAAACAGTGCGTCCGATGCTTCCTTCGGATAATCAGTCACAAGCTTTTTCATATCCGCAATGAGTTCATCCGCACCGTCAAATTCAAGTCTTACCATACTATCCTCCTATACTGCCCTGCAGTTCTTTGATATGCTCCGCTTCCATTTTGACAAAGGCGTGAATGACTCGCTTATCGGATTCATGCGCATCGTAATAAACCGATGGCGCCCAGTTATGATTACAAAAAAGGTAATACATTAGCTGGAAGTCAACATCGGTTTCTACGAGTTTTTTACCTCTTCATCTACTCCGCCTTCATCATCTTCTTCATCATCACCGTATCCTGAAAGTTCGGCAATTTTGTTGTAGATATTAACCAGCTCCCCACCAGGGAATAGAATTACAGCCAGTTCTGCAGGGCTGGCCGCTCCAAAATGAGCCTGTAATTCCTTATTCTTTAACGATGGCTCCTGCACGCCTTCTACAACGATCAAACTCTGTGCCTTATAAACTTTTGCTACATCAACATTGCCTTTTTTATTCTTGGATACTGCCAACAGGCTGCAATAAGTGTCACCGGACAATGCCTTGATCTTCACAGTTACATCAGTACCCATTACCTTAGACAGATGCTTTGCACGAACTTCTTTGACCGGTATCTCAGTTGCAAGCCCTCTATCAATCTTCATCAATGCATCAATTGATACAATTCCCATTCTCTTTTCCTCCTACGCAATAATTAAATCCAGAAAATCCCAATCTTCAAATGTAAAATCATAGGATTCTTCTGTGTCTTTCTCTGCTTCCCAGTCCATCAGTGTCGCCTTGCTAAATTTACAGCCGTACAGAACAACACGCTCTGCTCCCAATGCGTCCGGATCTTCCAGGCGCATGATGATTTTGCAGCTAGCAGTTTTTCCACTCTTAATGGCATCAGACATCTTTTTTGCAATATTGCTTCTTACATGATGTAGCTTAACAGACCCTTTTCCCTCGGCCTTAGACATTTTCTTTCCGCTAATTAGGTGACGCGCACGCGGAATGTCACTATAGGTAATCTCTACCTCTGCTTTACCAGATGTGATCTCACCCAGATAATCATCATCCAGCCAGGCATCACCAAATGTACCGTTGATAACCTGGTTCGCTTCAAACTGTCTCATACTCTACCTCCTACACATTAATAACGAAGTCAACGTCCTCAATCGCATCCAGCAGAACGACCGTAGCACGCAAGAATACGTGAGAACCAGTGTTTGCGACTTTCACTTCATCATCGGACAGGTCTGCCGGCTTCTTTGTACTGCCATTTACAGTTACATCTTTGCCAACACCTTCCAAATAGGTACGCTGTGCAGTGATATCAATTTCTGTAGTACCAGATTCAATGATTCCCTCATTTGCCAAGGTCTTGAAATAACTGTTTATAGCAGTGATCAGCAAACATTTATTATCATAACTGTTCGCATACTTTCCGATATAGCTGTCCTGAATCGTAACCTGGATATCGTTTTTAATCATATCCATGCTCTCAACAAGTTTGATTTTCTTAAATGACTCGCCCTTTGTGTCAGTCGTAGTCACAAAAGAGGTTACTGCACGATCCAACTTTACTTTTTCGCCATCCCAGATAGCGATCAGCTTGCCTACGCCTACTGCAGTATCGCGGTCTTCCTTACTCAGCCTGGAAGTATCATCAAAATCTTTTAACGGTGCATAAGTCGCGCTGATTGTCATATCTGTTCCAGCCAGAAGTCCGGCAATCCTTGGCGTACACTGCTCCGGTGTATATTCCTGTGTGGTATATACGCCTTCACCAGTAGCCTCCACGCGATAAAGAGAAGACGCCCAATTGATAATACCCTCGCAATCTGCCGCATCCACTTCCGGAAGCACTGCCTTAACCATAATGTCATTCTGTCTTTGGGTTTTTACCCAGGATATGATATCCGAAGTTTTCTTATCAGTAGCAACTGTAGGAATAGCAAGCCACTGAAAAGACTCTGTTTCCAGGAATTTCAGCATGTCTGAATACAGCTGAGTGTCATTTTCACCTTTGATCGGCATCACGTACACGATCACCTTTAATGGTGCTTTACTGTATCCAGTTAAACATTCTTTGATGTAGTTCACATTAGCTTCAGATAAGCTTGCCGGGATATTAGATACGTCCCGGATCGTATGTGATTCTGGCGTATTGGTTACACTGGCATCTCTTAATACCAGTACCACAATCCCGCGAGAACCTCTCTCGATCAGGCTGGCAGCCTTCTCGACAAAAGTAATAGAAATACTTGGCGATGTTAATCTAGCCATTTAAATCTCCTTTCGTTGTCAATGCAGTATGCAGATACTCCATTTTTTCACCTGATTCTGGTTTTTGCGTATTTTCCCACCAGTCCAGGCTAAAGGATATCTGCAAAATATTATTTGTTTCTCCAATGTACTCATGTGCATACCGAAGCACCCTCAGCTGCCTGTCACTCACCGAAAGCAGCATTCCCAGCCGATCCCCAATTTTATCTACCTTTTCCAGATTGTCGACCTGATCCGGGACGCGCTGAACGTAAGTTATAAGCACCGAACAATTTTTATGCATCATATTCTTTGTCTGTCGATTCACTCCTGCCGGCACGCATTCAACAAAAAAATACGGCGGCACTGCTTTATCCACAGTGTCATTGCCGTATTTTGTAATCTGGGGGTATATTTCTTTTAGGATTTCATTTACAGTGCGGATCACATCCGCATAAAGGACCTTAGACATGATCCATCTCCTTTACCGCATGATCTTTCGATTCTGTACACATAAGTTCAAGATAATAATTATCTTCCAGAGGGTTTGTAATGTAATTGATCTGGAACTGACGCCCCTTATACACTACGACATCTTTTTCAGTCACATCCGTATGGCGGATCGTGATCTTGTACATCAGATCATTTACATTCTTGAAATATTCAGGCTGTTCCTTCCCTCTGACTGGCCGCAGCTCCGCCCAGCATGATTTAATCGGAGTGAGTTTCTGGACTATACTCCCAAGTTTGTCCTCTGATTCCTGATATCTCATGATGGTAATCCGGTGTTTCAGACGGCCTGGATTAATTCCTTTAACTTGGCTCACATTTCCACCTCCTCCTGCTTTATGCTGTATTTGACACGAAGTTGCAGGATGATGGACTGGAAGGTGTACTCAATCCGCTTTTTAGTCTGCTGTTCCGACTGCATCAGCTCACGATTATCATACATATTTTGGACAATTGCAGCCAGGAGGATCTGCGCCGTCGGATCTGTATCATCATACTCACCCACAGCAGACCGGATATATTCCTCTCCGGCCTGCATCATTTTTTGAATCAATGCATCTTCCTCATCTCCGTCAATTCGAAGATAGAGCTTCACATCTTTCAGTTCCATCTGTTATACACTCCTTATGAACCTGTTACAGTATCATCATCCACAGTGATCACACCGTTTACAAGTGCTTCCGCATCCTTAGCCTTAACATCCAGCCTCAGGATACCTCTGAACAGGGTCATATCCTGCTCATACGCATTAAATCCGGTTACAGACGCGGTATTAGATGCCAGAATGGAGATTTTCTGACGGTCAAAGACTTTTACACCTTCTTTTGCGTCACCGCAGAACATTGGAATGCCTCTCTTCTTTGCAGTTGCAACGTTAGAGGGCAGAATAATGTTTGGAACCACCACAATTGGAATATTGGTTGCTCCTACAGCCAACAGATACTTAATTGGTGAGGTCTGATCCATATTTGGTTTTAACAGGTAGCGACCATTATTGTCTTTTAAAGTATCCATCCAGTTTAAACCATCATCATTAGTAATGAGCTTGGATGTGTTGATAAATGCAGACCCTAAAGTTACATTAAATGTCTTCTTAATACCATCCAGATTCTTCAACTCTGTTGCACTGCCATTCTGCATGATTTCAAGGATCAGACGGTTTCTGGTTGCAATATCTTCCTCGCCTAACCACTGAATAAGGGTATTGGTGATATTGGCATCAGAGTCAGCCAGCAGTTCATTTGTTACCGGCATCCAGCCTGCATATTTCTTGATCGCGTAATCGATCACCTCAAAGGTCGGCCCAGCTACATTTCCAATCTTACCGCCCTCTGCCACCTGTGCAAATCCAGTGTGGCTTGCACGGGACTGATAAGTCCTACGGCCACTGTCAGTGGTTACCTGTTCTGTATCTACCAGAGATTCCAGAGAAAAATGCGCCTCTCTGTATCGGTTGATCTCTGTCCTAATGTCGTCCGGTACAGTATAGCCACCATCTGCATCGGTTCCTTCCGTATTCGCCTTTACATTTTTGAAGTAACGACGTGCTGCATCCGCAAATTCATGTACAGCATGGTTAAAGTTAACATTAACCGTATGTACAGCATTAGATGCTGCATTATTAGTTGGTTCTCCTTCTGGATCATCCGGATCTTCCACATCTTTTAACAGATCAAACTTGTCCTGCATTTTCTGCAGCTCTGCCTTGGCAGTCTTTGCCTCTTCAAGTTTTCCTTCATTTGCAAGGTCGATCACCTTCTGTTTCTGTGCATTGATCTGATTTAACAGTGCCAGTAATCTCTTATTCATGTTTTTTCTCCTTTCACACCCCGTATTTATCAAGGTCTTTCAACAGGTTATCTTTTTCTTCTTCCAGAGCCTTTTCTTTTGCCTTGGCTGCCTGGAACTCTTTTACCATTTCCGGTGTAACGGACAGCATCCCTGCGGCATTGGTAAAAGCTGGTGCATCTTCTGATATAGCATCTACAAAGCCCAGTTCTAATGCCCTGTTGGCTGTCAGCCAGGTCTCCTCATTCATGAGCTGTAAAATCTCATCTTTTGGGCGGCCTGTCTTCATTACGTAGGCATTTGCAAGCGCCTCATCATATGTCCGCAACGTATCAGCCATTTTCTCCATGTCCTGATGATTTCCGGATACTCTGCTGGTAGATACACAGTGGATCATCAACATTCCGATTGGGGAAATAATACAGTGTCCAGCCATTGCGATCACAGAAGCTGCTGACGCTGCCATTGATTCCACTTCAATATCCACATCATTGCGACGTCGCAACATAGTATACATTTCCTGACCCGCCGCAACATCTCCACCATAGGAGTTGATCTTCACCTGCAGACGATCACCCTTAGGCAGCTCTGCAAGTGCTTTCTGGACATCACCCGGTGTGGAACACTCAATTCCAAACCAATCGTAAATCTCCTTCCAGTCATTGCTCACAATATCACCATTGATTTTTAAGATCATGAACCTTTTCCTCCTTCCTTGCTTACTCCATACGCAGCACCCACAGACGTAAGCGGAACGTAGTTTCCATTGACGATCAGGTTGTCTCCACCTTCCTTTGATGGAAGATCCAGAAAATGCCTTGCTTCGTTTGGCGTATAAACACCGTTCTGGACAGCCGATGTGATCGTCTTCATCTGCGTTTCTGCATTTGCTCTAAGCAGTACGCGCTCATTGAATTTGTACAGATATCCCTCTGCCCGCTGCTCATCTGTCAGACACTTATAATTGATCTCCTGCTCGTACATCGTGAGCCGGAACAGCATGGTATCTACTAAAAAAGCCAGCTGCTGCGTTTCTGAGTTCGCATAACTGGACTTTTCATAATCATTGATTTGATTTGGTTTTACTCCAAATGCTGCTGCAATCTGGAGTGCTGTGTACTTCCGGAGCTCATAGTACTGCGCATCTGTCAGTTTGTAAGATAAAGGCTGGAGTGTAAAACCAACAGGAAGCGCTACAACCTTTCCGGCATTCTTAGCACCGGTCAGAAGATCATTATATTCTTTCTGTAGTTTCAGGCGCAATTTCTGATCCAGATCACCCGTATACTGCAGCGCACTGGAAGCAGTCAGACCACCTTCATACAGCTTATTAAGATATGACTGGGAGTAACCAGCTCCTTCTACGGTTTCCCTCAGGATATCACGTACTGATTTTCCCATAATGCCGTCCCAGGTATGCCAGGTCTTAAAATGCAGTACACTGTCTTGCCGGAATGTATAGGTCTTTCCTGTCTTCGGATCAGAATACCGGTAATATAGCTGCCCTTTGGCACCAAAAACACCAGCATCATCCATCAGCACATCCACACAGTCCGACTGCATGAGCCAGAAGCCTTTTACAATATATTTCCCCCCATATTTACTGCCTTTTCGCACAAACTGCGTCTGGATCCACGCATAAGCATTTCCATAATGTTCACAATTTGCCTCTATCGTGGACCAGAACGTGGAGGGCGTCATAATCGGATTTGGCCTGTACATGAGCATATCTGCTGTTGCATCTGTCGGTGCCCTTACCCGTCCACCACTCTCGTTTTCCTGGTATAATTTAAGCGGCATTTTTCCCATTGTTTCTGCCAGGACCTTTAAGCAGGTATAGTAGGTGGTCTGCGCAATGGCCTCAGGCTTGCCCCTGTCTATGCCCCACCATTCCAGTAGCTTATCCAGTCCATTATCCGCAGAAACATCTGCTGAGATCTCATTTCTCGCAATAAGTTCTCTTGCTTCACTAAATCCCATTATCCTATCTCCTCCAAAAACCTTGCAACATAGTCATTCATGCTCTCGGCTTCAAAATCATGATACAGTGCCAGTTTAAACGCTGCCAACGTAGCATCAACCGGGTCAATTCTCTTTGTAGTCGCATCCTTATCAATCTTGATCAGACCATTATTGGTCCTTACAACCGCATTGCTCATGGAATAATTCAAAAGCGGATTATGTGTATATGCCACATTTCCGGCAAAAACCTGTTCCCTGAATCCCTGTGTTGATTCATTCAGTGATTTATGGCTCTGGAATACTTCCTCTACCGTATATCCCTGATTTGACAGATCCATCATGATCTTAGATGCATTGGCCGGGTCAAAACACAGGCACTGGATATCCAGGTTGTACTTTTCACATTCATCCAGAACATACTTCATAACAAAATTCTGATCTACAATAGGTGTATTGGTCAACGTCAAGTAACCCAGACGTTCCCAGGCATCATACGGCATTTTATCCTTTATGATATGCTCCCGTAGTTTATCTGCAGTTGGTATAAAGGAATGTGTCCAGAGAATGTAACAGACTACCGCTTTGCCCTGGGCGTCTCGCAATTCTGATTGATATGGAATGATAAAAGCCACAGAGGTTAAATCGATCTTGGAAGACATATCGAAGCCTACATATACCGGTCTGTTACGGATATCTATCGGCAGTTCTTTCACTTCGCAGGCTTTCCACTTTGCCATATCCATGTAGCCATTATCTTTTGCCTGGACCCACATGTTCAGCACTTTGGTCATAAAAGCAATCAGCTTCTCCGGTATCTGTTTTGCAACTTCATAGTCCTCTCGGATCTTCTGAATACCTTCCGGATAATAAGCCCTGATTGGGTTTGCCTTCTTCCAGGTATCCTCTGAACCAATATCATCTCCTGGATCTGCCTCACAAATATCAACAAAATACTCATCATTGTTTACATCCACGTTAGGATCTAGTAGCTTACTGCAGTAATCGTACTCCTGGGTATAACACGGATACGTCAGATCCTTTCCCGCAGTAGTAATGATTGATGTAAGCGGTTCCTTTGTGTTGGAGCCAAGGGCCAGATCATAAAAATCAGTTGTAGGATGCTGATGATATTCATCAATTATAAGAAAAGCCGGGTTTGTTCCATCTCCCGACTTTCCATCTTCCTTTGACAGAGCCTTCATAAAGGACCCTGTTTTTATATGCTCAATACAGTCTCTCTTGAAATTGAACTTTGACCGGATCAAAGTACCCTTGGTCATTAAATCACTTTCGTTGAATACGATCTTTGACTGATCTCTTTTTACTCCAGCGGTATATATTTCATTCACTTCATGGTTCTGTGTTGATGTGATAGCCAGTTCATACAAGGCTTCTCCTGCTTCCATTTGGGACTTGGCGTTTTTACGTCCTACTTCCGTGAATGCTTTTCGGAAGCGCCTTCTTCCTGTCTCCCTATGGATCCAGCCATATATCTGACACTCTCTGAACTTCTGCCAGGAAGTAAGCTCTATCGGCTTCCCTGATAGCGCGCCTTTGGAATGTTTAAGCAGTGCAAACCATTTGACAATCTTTTCCGCTCTTTGTTCATCCCAGATATAGGGAAAATCCGTTGTTCCAACCCGCTCAAGATCATGAAGGAACCGTTCACAAGCCCATATATGCTTTTCCCCGGAAGGAATGATACCCGAAATACAGTCATGGCAATACTGGATGATTTCTTCTCTGTTGGTCATTAAAAATCACCAAAGACCCTTTTAAGGTCATCTTCCTCTTTATTAACTTTAGCCTTTGCAGCCTTTAACTGCCCATCCAATGTCATTCCCAGGCGCCTAGATGACTCTGCCATATCCCTACGTGCTTCATCCATCATCTTCACCAGAGGATTAGGCTTGGGGCCTTTCGGAGTTTCAACAACATAGGTGAATCCCTTCTTTTTAGTCTCCTTGACGAGGTCCATATAGCGGCCATATGAGTTTGCATAATTTATAAGGTCTGACTTATTCAGATTGCCAATAATCCCTATTTCTTCCCGCAGGCGTCGGAGTGCTCTGTTGTACTCCCTTCTAGCTGTTGTGTTTACAAACTGAGACGCGGTCACATCATCCAGATCGACGCCATCAGACTGTATTAACGACTCTTCATACTCTCTGCGGGCCTTTTCCGCCTTCGTTCTATGCTTTGTGCTGAGCGACAGCACTTTCATGTTGTTGGCCATATCTATCATCACCTTCCTTTTGACCCCTAAAAGGGAAATTTGCGAAAAGAAGAGGGAGGCTGCGGTCTATGGGAAAATGCACCGTACTTTTTTACATCCCCCTAGGTAGCCCATTCAGGCAGTCTTATAAGTGTTCTCAGTTCCTCTTGTGCTTTCCTCTTCTCCTCATCGGAGACCCTGTACCGTGCGTGCACCTCATCATGTGAAGCTCTTGATAAAGGGATCAGATTATCCAACTGCCAGAAGCGTTCCGGATCTTCTTCTGCCGGTATGATATGGTGAACTGTAAAAGCATATTCAAGTCTTCCATGCTTCCGAGCATATGGATCAAGCCCTGAGTAAAAACTGATCACTGTCGCTCTTATCTTTTGCCATCTGGCAGAATGATAAAGCCTCCGTGTTTTTTCTGGCGGTGCATACTCCCGTTTATATCCGCACCCGCATTTTTCTCCCTCCGGCACTCTTTTTTTGCAATGAGGACATCGCTTATAAATCATGTAGTCTCTCCTGTTTACGACAACAGAAAAGAGCACCTGTTTCCAGATGCCCCTTTCCGCTTTACTCATTATTCTGTTCTTCGATGAATGCGTTCATCATTTTGGTAAGCTGTGCTGCCTGGCTGATGCCTGCCTTTTCACAGGCTGCAGCAAACTGATCCACCAGCTCACGTTTCAGCTTATATGACTTACTTATAAGCCCCGCCTTTGCATTCCATTTATCCTGCGGCCTAATCTTCTTTTCTTCCATGATATTCTCCCCACAAAGAAGCTATGATCTTAATCGCAAAGTATCCGGCTCTTGCAAAGAAGAACATCGACAAAATAAACAACACAGTTCTAACTATTTCCTTCATTCTTGTTTTATACAGATGAGTGTGCTATACTTTGGTTAAGAGAAGGGCTTTCGCCCCTCTCCGCTACTTTAGTAGCTTGTCTAGAATCAGTAGGATAATTCCTACTATCAAGTCCCTTAGCAGTTCAGCCAGCCAAGCTTTCAACTTGCTATCGGACTTTTTCTTTTTTCGGCTTTCGCCTCTCATCTGTATCTCACCTCCTTACATTATTTATTATATCATACGGTGTACCGTATGTCAATATAAATATGCTAAAAGATGATATTTTTATATTAAAAGGAGCCACGCTGGGTGACTCCGTAATCAAATATCCTCAAAAAACTTTTTCATTGTTATTTCTTCAAAGCTTTTTAAACTTCCATCATATTTCTTTTTCTGCATTGCCATTGATAATTGTGCTGTCGCAAGTTCTCTACGATTATATTCCAGTGTCTCTATTGGTTTCTCAACTATTGAAACATTTGCTCCGAGAACACCTTCATAATCTTTCTTCATCTGTTCAAAAACTTCTGTGAAAACCTGTAAACGACCTTCCATCGTATAACGTAAACTGTCTATATATACTGCACTTACTTTTGAATATTCATCAACTACAATAGGAGTTAAATTGTAAGTTACACTTTTTCTTAATTCCTCTGGTATACTTTGAAGAAAACTTTCTTTATTCGCAACTATATCAGATTGCGCAAAATGAAATGTCCAATTTCTAACATCTCTTAATTCTTCTAAATCCTTTTTTATATATTCCGGCTGTTCTGGTAACAGTTTAGCATATGTACTCCTTGAAATCATTTGCCTAAACATAATATAAGAAAACCCTGTACTCGTATTATCTACAAAACACTTTAATAATGAATGCATTGTATTCTGATGTTTATCAATCCACTCTTGATAAATATCAGCATCTATATATGCACAATTTTCTTGTATTATTTTTTCTTGATATTCTGATAATTCTTTAATATATCGTTTATACTTCTTAATGCCTTGATATGCTACCGAAATAACTAAATATAATCCATATAAATAATCTTCTTTTTTATTAAAATTAAAGTTTTTATAATTCAGTTTTCCCATGTTTTATCTCCTTTTTTCTTTTCATAATATCCCAAAATGTAACAAAAAGGAAGCCCCTGCATCTAACAGAGACTTCCAAGAAAAAAGGGGAAGTACAAAAATAGCAACAAAAATCATCGGAACGGAAGGACTCGAACCTTCGCTTAGGACACAAGCCATTGCTCTCCCAACTGAGCTACGTTCCAAGGGGGAGGCAACAAGCTTTCGCCTGCTGCCTGGTGGGGTTTGACGTAAGCCGCCGGCCGTATGCCTTTGGCTTCCACTCTATTGTATTCCGAAGCAACCGAATAAAACGAACTTTTTACAAAATATTATGCTCTTTTAAATATTTATCCCTGATCATCAGCCTCGGATAGTCTGGACTGTTGCTGTATCCAATCTTTGCGGCAATCCTATCCCAGGTCATTCCCTCTATGTAGAACATCCTGAACACATACCGTGCCTGACCGTCTTCAATAGATCTTATCCAGTCCTCCACAGCTTTGCACCGTGCTTTCTTGTTATCCAGGATCTTCTCCCGGCGATCATGTAGCTTCCAGTCAAACCCAGGAACCGCCTTCGGTTGGGGATAGCCCTTCCGGTAGTCCATAACAACACTGACACCGATCCCGTTATCCCCTTCCATCATTTCTACCAGTTCCAATTCCAAGACTACTATCTCCCTCTTAAGCTTTCGGTAACTGCTCAGAAGCTTCCTGGTTATCTTTATCTTCGCCAACGGTATCACCTCATTCCTGCTCTTGGTTTGTATGTACGTTCTCCCAGAAGATATTCCTCTTCCTTCCTCTGTTGACCTAGAAGCTGCCGTAACCGGTTTAAGGTATCCCTGTTCTTCTGATCCTCGAAAAACTTCACCAGCTTCTCGTTCATCTTTGCCATATCTTTATTTATCCGTCTGGTTCTTCTGCTCTGTTGAAGGCTTGTTGCAATCCGGTTCCTTTCGTTCCGGTCCTTGGCAAATTCCATTTCATGAAGAAAGTCCTGGAGACGTTTGTCCTCTTCAACGACCTTATCGCAAGCATACCTGTATTCTAAAATGCTCTCATCATAGTAGCTTAGAAACTCTTCCAGAGCCTGCGCCGGTGTCTTTCTCTTACTCATCTGGTACCCTCCTTAGCTCCGGATCCGGGCAGAGGCTTGTCCCCGCATAAGCCGGCATCCTGGCCGACCATGTCGCTGGTCTGGGCCCTTTTATGATCTTCTCATCAGCTGCAGCTATGGCTGCCTTTCTCTGTAACTGGTTTGCCTTTCTCTGGGCCTCTGACTTTACTAATCCCATTCTTCGTATCTTCTCCCTTCTTGCGCATGGCAGCTATCACGTATTCCACGTTGGGATTTACTCGTTTCCACATTACGCTGCTTTACCGGTATGCTTCCGGTCTTTTCTTTCCAGGTATAGCTTTACCAGCGTGTAGATCTGACGGAGGAACAGGCTGTCTTCTATGTGGCTTATGTTCTGGATGATGTACTGCTTTACATGTTTGTTATTCATAGGCTACCTCCTTTAAATTTCAGTTTAACGTATTTCTTACGTTCCACTCTTCCTTTACTTTTTCTAAATTTATTCCTGTCGGATATCCATCCGTTGGAACCGGGCAATCAGAATTGTTGCACTTGACCATGTACATCCTTCCTCCACTCGACCACGTTTCTACTTTTATATTTGTTCCTTTACAGAAACGGCAAGGTAATAATTTGATTTTGCTCATTTTATCCTCCTCTAAATCTTAATTGTTTTATAATAACTTCCAAACCAAACATGTACGGGAAGATTTTTAGCTCCAGGCATTAAAGAACCACTTATCATTTCCATAACCTGTCCTGAATCATTCCACCCATTTAATTCCATTTCTATTTTATGTTCCATCTTTTCTTCTTCTGAATCATAATGGTACTGTTCTATAAGTTCTGTGTATTTGCCTACACAGTTATCTCCATCCCATATAAATTTTGTTGTATTATCTTTCATTTTAATTCTTTTCACATAACCATCTCCATTCTGCCTTGAAAGCAATTTTTCAACCTACTCATTTATCGACAACCATAAATTTGTGCCTTCATATTTTCTTATGATTTTCAATAAATCGTTTTCAATTTCAGACAATCTTAATTTACACAAGCAAAAACCTCGATTTTGAGGACTTTTTTTATTCGTTTCAAAGATTTCTTGTGTAAATTCTTGTGTAAATATTATTTTTCTTGTTTTACCTGTTCCATCAAAATCCAAGATGATCTCTGCTGATTTTTAGAATCTGTGGTAATAATCTCTTTTCTTCGCATAGAGGCAAGCAAATTTCGTATCTTATCTTCTTTCTGCTTATCTTCCATTATTTCTGGAAGTTTATCCCAAAGAAGTGCCCTTATATCTTTTTTCTTTGCTTTTTTGTATTGTTTAAGATATTGTACAATTAAATCTTAATTTTCTTCCACCTCTGCCCTGTATGGCTCAGGCAACGGCATCCATGCATTCACAAACATATCCTGACTAACAAGTGATTCTGTCTCATCACCGGCATACCATGCTCCACCACCATCATTATCTTTTTCATACCGTCCGATTATCGGAAGCGTGAAATTTTCAAATGACATCAGGACATATTCATCTTCTTCCGGAAGTTTCTCTTCCACCGGGATCCATCTGCATTTCTTTACATATTTCGCTACAATTTTAACCAAATTACCACCAAGCTCTATGAAACCTTCAACATCTCCTGGACTGCACCCCGTATCCTCATAGTCCTTAAGCTTACACAGCGCACCATACAACTTCTGTGCTACAGCCTTGGTAATAACCTTTCCTTCCCGCAGCTGTCCCCATTCAAGCCCTTTTAAGAACCAATGTCCCAAGTCATCCTTTTCTGTTAGTCGCATCATTACTGATTCCCCTCCTTTACCGTTCTGTAACATTTCTTCTCTACATCCCACTCAGTTTTTATAGCAGTTCCACAGTCAATGCATTTAACATCAATTTCTGCATCTTCAATGTTTGTAAAATAATAAGAGTTACGGCCACATCTACAGTCAGCATATAACTTAGCCAAACCCGCAAGTTCAGTCTTTGTTCCACACTCCATGCATTTGAAATACATCAAAGGAGACCGGCTACAAAAAGTCCTTTCCTTACCACACTTGCTGCATCGGATTTTCATGAAGCCAGTGTATCCTTCATTTTCTTTTTCATCTTCCGTTTCTGGTAAGATAGTATTTTCCTGGGTTTCTGCCTCAATGTGTTGATTTATGGTTTCAGGAGGCATTGGTGGATTTACTACGATTTTGGGCGAAATCACTGTTTTGGGCATTTGTGCTTCCTGAGCGCACGCATGTATAAGCAGTTTTTCCGCCAGCCCACGATATACCATTATTGCCTTAGTTTCCGGTACCTCTACATTCAGGGACATACCCTGAGTTGATAATCTGATCTTCATTTTCCTTCCTCCATCTTCTTCAAATGCTCGCATACTGTACTTGGTGCAAGCTGCATTTCCTCAGCGATCTGCTTCATGCTCCACCCAGCATTGCGAAGTGCCTTCATTTTTCCAACATCGATCTGCTTTTTGTTTGTTGCTTCTGGCTTTGGTGGCTCCGGCTTATCCTTGGTTTCCGCAGCTGTCTCTGTTGGCTTCTCTTTCACAGCCTTCGGCTCTGTTACTTCTTCCGGCTCCTTCTTAGCTGGCTCTGTTTCTCTTTTTTCTTCCTCCGGCACGATCCGGAAGAACTCACATCCAGTCAGGATCTTCTTCAATGTCAGGAACTCATAATCATCCAGGTTCTTAGGTTCCGGTACCACCGGCTGGAGCACTCCCACCATAAGCCCTCTTTTATGCAGTTCCAATGCCTCATCGATCGCTATCTGTTTTATCTTCATTGTCTTTCCCCTTTCTGTATCTCTTTCAGCTTTTCAATCAACGTAGTCCGGTTTGTCCGGCAGTCCCTAAAGAACTTTCCAGGCTCCAGAAGATACTCCTCATTTGCTCCATACCCTTCCTTGTACCTCATGGCAACATCAGCTTTCCAGTCATAGAGCATGGAGTGATACGTCTTGATAACGAAGCTTGTCCCATCCTGAAGATCATATCGGTAATACCGCTCACCGGTCTCCTGGTTATCGATCCAGAGTGGCCAGGTCTCATACGCATCAATAAAAGCTGCTCTCTGGTCATTGTTCTTGAGCTGTGGAAGCTCTAGCTGCTTCGGTCTATCCTTTTTCTCTTCCAAATCTTCCAGCTCACACAGCATGGAAGCCAAAGCACCTACTTCCAGCTTTTGCATTCTGATATGCTCATCTGACTTATCAATGCCGGGAGTTCCCAGACATTTGCTAAGAAGCTGCTTTTTTCTCTCCAGCAGTTCTCTCAGGATTTCCATGTCTGTACGTTCTTTCATTTCATTTTCAGAAGCTTCGGTATCCGTTTGCGACGTCGCAATCTCTTCCTCTGTCTCAGGGCGATCAGCCGAACTGTTGCATTCAAGCTTGCACTCCCCATGTTTGACACACTCCCAGCAGCACTCATGGGCACAGTCTGTTCCACTTCCGGGCCGGTGCATATATTTTTCTGGCAAAGAACACTCATATTCTGGGCGGTGTAAGCAATGACCCATTTGCTGCTTTTCGGCAGCATCTATAGATTCATTCCGCTGCTCATTGGCAGCAGTCTCTTCCTGAAGCAGTTGCGACGTCGCAATCTCCGCATCTTCCTCTTCCACCAATTCCGTAATCGATATTTCCTGGCTAATAGGCTTACCTGCCACCGACTGGACCATATTTTCATCCTCTTCCACATCAAACAGCTCCGCCGTTGATGCTTCAAAGCTTTCCGCCCTCTCTTCCGGCATAACCCCAGGGATATCTTTTAACTCTGTCTGCCCAGGTATCTCTATGTAAGGGATCTCCTTTGGTCTTGCCATGTTCCGGATCTCCCGGACCGTCATATCCGGTGTGACCTGCTCCAGCTGCTCGTCACTCATGCCAAGCATCTCCTGTAGCTGGCTCTTGCTGAAGTCCTTAAACCTATCATCTATGAGCGGACTGTTACCTCCCCTGGAAAACCTTGTGTTCCTGGTGATGTACCTGGATGTGGCAGAGGCACTGAGACCAAACCTGTCCATGGCATACTCATTAATGTTCTTATATCCTGCTTCCAGGTACAGCTCATTATCTCTGATATGTTTAAGGTAAAACCCTGTAGCGATCACACTGCGTACGGCTGACTGCAGGTTGGACCGGATAAATACCTCTGCATCTTCCAGAGATACATTCTGGTACCACTCCGCGTCTGTATGTTTTACCACTTCCGGAGTTTCCGGTACTGTTACATTCTCTTCCATTTTCCTTCCCCCTTTTTATCTGCGGTCGATCCGCAGGATGAACTCCCGGTTATCGGTGTCTTCCACGATAAAATCATCCCCTGCTTTGCATAACCTCATGTTATCCAGCTGCTCATTGCTCATCCTGCACCATAAAAAACTCACACGGAGGATGCTACGCATATAAACTCTCCTGTTTATGATCTGATCCTTGTTCATGGCCTTGGCGTAATATCCACCGGCTCCATAGTCGACCCTATGCCTTGCCAGTTCTGCCGCCTGCATCTCTTCCAGCTTCTCCATTTCTTCCGTCTCCTAACTGCAGCCTGTCTGCTGCCTTCCTGATCTGATTGTTCAACCTGTCCCTGTTCTCCTGACGGATCCCTAACGGAAGGGCTTCCACCCGTTTCATCTCCTGGAGCTTAGGACCATAGGAATCGCGGAAGAATGCCCGTTCCGCCATGATGTTCTCACTCCTGCAGATGTTCTGCCAGCCAATGTTCTTCACCACGCTCCTGCACGGTTCCGGCAGGCTTTCCAGTGCTTCTGCTTCCTGCATGTATCCATACGTCCTTACCGCTTTCAGCACCATTCCCCAGGCATCATCCATGCTCAGTATCTCCGGATGGTCCATCTGGGTACAGAGCCTGCGGATCTCAGCCGCAGAAGGAAAGAAATTGGCTGTTGCCATGATCTGGCGCGCTGCATTCCTGCACTGATCATATGACAGATCACCGATCAGCTCGTACCAGAGATCCATGGATGCCATGCTCTTTGTGATCTGGTTTTTACCGTAATACTCTTCCAACGTTGCTGCCCATGCGGCAAATTCCTGCCTATTCATTTTCCGCCCACCTCCTGAGCCGTTCTGCTTTGTCATCTTCCATCCTCACTGCGGTCTTTCCTGCCTGGGACTGCATATAAAGGGTCTCAAACTTCTCCCTGAACTTTTTTGTACTGCGGATGTTCGCTTTCCAGAACTGGTTTGTAACTGCATATTTTAATGCAATCTCTATCTGCGCCTCTGTCCGGTGATCAATCCGTTTCATCTTTTCAATGTGATCACACCACTGGGATTTCTCTTCATCCGTTACGGGAACCTTTGCTCCTGGGAATCCTTCCAAGCAGGAATGGATCAGTGTGTTCACACAGAGCATTTCAAAGGAATCTGGTGGAAACAGCGTTGCTGCTTTAGCTGCAACACCCTCCGCTCTTTCTTCTTTACTTTCCTTTACTTTACTTTTCTTTACTTTACTTTTCTTTCTTGAAAGCGTTTCACTATTTGTCGGCTGCAAATACTCATTCGTCGGCTGCAAATCCGTTTTTAGGCTGACTTTAACCAGGCCGTTGCATTCTTCTTGTCCCAACAGCCAGTATTCTTCGTATGCTGTTTTAATCCGCCGTTCTGAAAGCACAGCCCAGAATCGGCGCTGGATACCTCTGCTTGTTAAGATGCCCCATCTGTCAAATAACCTCTGATCAAAGAGATCCACTTGAAAACAGAACCTGACAGTTTCCTCTACTGTCCCGGAATTGATGCCGCCGCCCATCTTCCTTGCAGTTGTTGCACAGTCGTCATAACTCCATTTATAGAAATATCCATTTGTTTTATAGGCTCTCTGGCAAAGGAAAAAATAGATTCCAAATCCCCGCCAGCCTTTTGCATCCAGCAGCTTGTCAATCTTCGGATCACTGTCGAAAATGTCAACCGACCATCCAGAATAATCTATTCCCTGTTTTGGCCGTCCTGCCATACTGCTCCTTGTATTGGGCTTTTCTTTGAATTGCACTTGCTACATATCGGCATAAGATTGTCATATGAATTAATGACGTAATATGGAATCTTCTTTTCTGCTCCCTCATATACAGAAATAACATGATCAATCTGTATATTCTCTTCTGAGCCACATATATAGCATTTTCTGCCCTTATCTGTAAAAATTTTTTCTCTGACATCTTTCCGCCCTGCAAAATGGGAAGATACATTTCTTAGTGTTTGGTATCTTATCCTAAAATCATCGGAACCCATTTTGATTTTGCTGGTAAAACATGGTTTACATTTCGGAAATGTCATATCAATCATTCCTTACATCTGCTGCCCGGCTTCCCACTCCTTATAGAGCTGGATCCAGTCTTCTAATCTCATGGTGACCAGCCATTCTGACCGGTCCCTGCGGTGGAACACAGTCGGCATCTCTCCGGTCCTGGCGTCCCTTTTGGACTGTTCCATGGCTTCCTGGAGGTTTAACCGTTCCACTCTCTTACACTCTATATGGATGCCTGGGAGACCGGTCACATCCGCATCACCGCTGGCACCGCAGAACTGCTGCCCTCTGCGGCAGTCATAGCCGTGGTCCCTTAACCTTCCGGCCAGTTCCCGTTCCCCGCGTTTTCCTTTTTCCCGCTGTGACTTTCCCATAACGATCCTCATCTTTCTTTTAAAAGGGGCGGCGGTCAGAGACTTGGGTCATGCTCCGCCCCTTCAGGTACAACACCTCTGGTCATTTAATATCGTGACATATGATCCTGACCTTTAAGGTAGTAAAACAAGCTTTTCCAAATACGATAGATTATCCGATGATAGTAATACGATTTCTGAGAGCCATATCCTGTTCTGACAGGACTAACTCCAGATAATCCTTGATCTTTCTTACTGCTTCCGTCTTCCAGATGCCGCCCTCTGCTTCCACCAGTTTAAACTCCGGTGTCCCTCTGTCTCCAATGCGGAATACAAACTGGCTGACCGGCTGCTCCACTTCCTGGAAGGTACGGTAAGGTCTTAACTGGACTGGATTGGGTACGATCGCATCTGCCTTGGCCGCCACACCCACAGTCATGGTAGCCACCTGGGTACAACCGTCATCGGAATAGGTCTGTTCATTCTTTCTTTCAATATTTCCAGCAAGCAGGAGCACTGCATCCAGATCCGCTGTTTTTGCAAAGTTAGCCTGCAGGCTGATCATAAAACTTTCCTGGTCGTACCACTGATCAAAGTGGAAGCCGGAAACCTGGGCCTCCGTCTCAAACAGGACCTCTCTCTTACGCTCCGCATCCAGAGCAGACATCAGTCTGACCTTAGTAGGACTCACTACATGGATGATCATTCTTCTGTCTTCTGTAAACTCTTCCCTGCAGTTTACGATGTAATCTGCCAGTGCCGAAAGGGTTGTAGCCTTTACAGGCTCTGCATAATTGGCGGTATCATATCTTCTCAGTGTCTTGTTGGCATATGTATGGCCGCAGATCTCCATCACTTCTGTTTTCTCATTTTCCCTGGCAAGATCTTCCACATGCTCCAGGGCATCTTTTAAACCTTCTAACATCGATCATCTCTCCTTTACTCATTTATCTTTTTTTATCATGCCTGCTGTCTTCTTAAGTCGATCGGTCCAGTCCTGCGTTCTTCAAAGATCTCACCCGTCTCTGGATCCACCCTTCTTCCCGGACTAACCTCTTCATAAGCAGCTGCAGGAATTTCCCTCGCCGGGCTGACCTGCTGAAACCCGCTTCCTGGTTCCGACATATCAATCCGACCCGTACTGGAATCCTGACCAATCAGGAACATGGTTTCTGACTTCCTAAATCCGGCCAGTTTTGATTTTACATTGTACGTTACATTCATTTTTCCAGGTCCTGAGGGTTTAAACTTGATGCTGATGATCATTTCTCTGGCAGCAGTCTCATCCATGTTTGGATTAAGAATATTCCTTCCGATCTGCCGCAGAGTCATGTCAAATTCCTCTCGCAGCCCACCATTACCAATACTGTCAAATGTTATTGCCATGCCTTAATCACCTCCCTTCTATCACGCTTTTTAATTAAAGAAATCATCTGTGGCATCCATCTGTGGCTGTGGCATTGAAGAAACAGGCTGCTGCACATCTGCTTTTTCTTCAATAACCGGCTGTGTCTGCGGATCAATCACATCTCCTGCAGCATACTCCGGCTCTGCAGCTCCCATTTCTTCCGCTACATACATGCCTGCAAATGACTGTGGAAAAGCTTCCCTTAATGCCTGTACCGCCGCAACCTTACGGATCATAGTCGCGGGTTTCTTGGACCACTGGGAATTAAGACTTCCGTCTTTCTTCTTTCCTGCGTATTCATCAAAAGAAACTTCCATGCGGAAGCTGTGGCTTCTGTCCTTGCGGAATACTTCCGCATAGCCTCCCACTAATGTTTCACCGGGAAGCTTCAAAGTTCCCTGTCTGTAACTGATCTCACCTGTTTCTTCATTCTGGACGATGATGCCTGCTTCCATGCCGTCATAGCTTGCATGTGCTTCTGCCCTCTTGAAATATGCATCCTTTCCAACTACCAGAGTTGCCGGTTCATTTCCGTACTTAATGCAGTACGCTTCACGAAGCCATGGATTAAGACCGGTAAAGCGGCACAGGTTGATAAACATCGCAACTTCCTGATCAGATACTCTGTCCTTATCCCCACTGATCAGATAATTCTTTACTGTTCCAGGTGTAAGTGTTACCTGCATACCGTTTGCCATATACTTTGTTGTTTCTACCTTCTGTACCGGCTTATTAACCAACTTATTTGCTACTGCCATTTCTATGTCCTCCTCTTACTGTTTCGGTACCGGCTCAAACCGGATGCCGTTCTCTTTTAAGAATCCTTTTAACTTCATCAGCTGTTCCCTGGTGGCATAGACCCGAAAGTCGATCACATTGACCGGCTCTTCCACGGTCTCCATTTTGGGAACTTCTGTCTTAACAGGTTCTGCAGGAGTTGCCTGTACCGGCTCCTGTCTTCCAGCCGCCATTACTTTCTCAGCTGCGGCTTTTCTCTGTGCTTCCTGCTCTGCCTTTCTCCTTGCCATTTCTTCCTGGTAAAGCCTGCGGTTCTGTTCCTCTGCCTCCAGCTGGTTTCTTTTTGCCATGGCCGCGCCGATATCATAAGTCTCCAAAAAGATTTTCTTCATATCACCAGCATAAGGGCTGTCCACTTCGTTTAAAACAGCCAGGCCCTCATCCACCTTCTGGATCAGAGCCAGGATCTCTTCCTTGATGGACTTCATGGTAGTGGAAGCCAAGGCATATCTTGGCTGCATCACACGTTCAAACGGAAGATACTTGCCAATGTCATGGATGTTATCCTCATAGAACTCCCTGACCTTGGCGGTCTTCTCCTCACGCAGGCGTTCCTCGTAGCCTTTGATCTGACCGTCAATGTTATTGATAGCCTTTTTAATGATCGCTGTAAGATCATCCGCTTCTGAACGAAACGTCTCATAAGGTTCCGTAACCTTTTTACGTACCCTGGATTTCTCTGCCTCTAACGCATCTTTAAACTTATTTAACTTTGCTCTGTCTTCTTTAGCCTTTTTGATCATTTCATCTGTATAAACAGATGCTGCATATTCTGCAGAAATAGGCTCTATATAGTTTTTGAGTTCTTCGTAATTCCACTCGATCCGCTTTAAGAAACTGTCTTCCGGATTATAAACTTTTAATTCCATCATGTCTGTTTTCCTCTTTTCCTATATTGCCGGGAGGATCAGATCCGGCCTGGTACCCGTGACCACGCAGTTCCAGAACTTCCGTTCTGACTCTACCAGGCACTCTATATCCTCCTCGACTTCTTTACGTTCAATAAAGTAATGCCTTGTCTCGATCCGCATCCGTTCTCCCTGACCACTTTTGATCTGGGCCTTTAGGACTGCAAAATCGTATTCTGTTACTGCCAGATAATGGAGTACCTGGCAGAAGTAATTATCCGGGATCTTGTCCCTCCATTTCTCCCACTGGGAACTCTGAAGGATGTTTGTGGTCTTGATCTCCAGGATCCCATGACGTCCGGTACTGTCCAGAAGCTCCCCATCTAAAGAAGCATGCATCCAGGGATACTTAGAATTGGTAAACATGTTATCCGGATCATAAAGAACTTTATATTCCGGATGATCCAACGCGAACAGCGCACGGAGATATTCTTCCGCCTCCGTTCCATACTGGACATAATCCTTATCGGAAATGTCTTCCGGAAGCACCAGTCCTACCTTTTCTTCCCAGAGCTGTACATTATCCTTATAAGGATTTAGCCCCACACAGGCGGCTGCATCCGAACCGCCTATGTGGTTCTTTCTTCCTTGCAGCCACTCTTCCCGGCTGTTAAACAGCTTTTTAGTTACCATTTACATCACCTTCCAGCTTCATAAGTCTGCCGCAGTTTGGACACGGCGTGATCTCTCCCAGCAAAGACCAGTTACGCAGGCCACAGCTGCAGCTTAACAGAAAAAACGGTGATGTGATCTGGATACGGCTGTCTGGGTAGTGCTGCGGGCGGCTCATGCTTCCACTTCCTTCAGGTTCTGATCCCGGATCAAACGCTCTTTCCATTCTATAAGGTCAGTTTCATCTGGAGCTACGATATCCTCATACGTTGGAACTGCCAGGATAAAATCCCCTACAATGGGATACCCATAAAAGCGGGATCCTGTCCTGTTTAATGGAAGCTGCTTTAAGATGCCTTCTTCATCCACCAGCATCATTACTGGCTTACCAAAGTAGTCAAACATCCTCTGCGTCTTTACTGTCTCAAACATGCCACCCACAACTTTCTGAATGGCCCTGTAATCATCAAAGTCCACATCAACAACGGAAATTTCATTGCTACTGGTGATCTTTATTGTCTTTGCCATCTTGCATTTCTCCTTCTCCCTCCGTATAATGAGGGTGTACAATTTTTTTGTTACCGGACCTTCCGCAGTTGCCGCTGCCTGGGTCCTCTTTTATGTAACCTCTGCATGCCTGTAAGCGGCTTCTCTCCATGCACCGGTTCTTCCTGATGCAGGTACTGCACTGGTCTTCCCGCACAGCCATCACAGCACCTGGACCGCAAGCGCAGCCCCAAGCATCATGAATACTATCACCCACATGCCACCGGCTATAAATGTCTCCGTGATGCCTACCCAGTCCACTGGTTTCTTCTTTGGCCTGGTTGCCTGTACTGCCACATAGGACAGTTCCATGTCTGTCTGGCCGTCATAGTTTTTGATCTTTGCCATAGCTTTTCTCTCCTTTCCAAGCTTGTCCACCAAGGCCGCTCTCAGGCGGTCCTTCTTATGTACCCAACAGGCTGCATGATCTGGTCCTGCCATTTTTGAACCATTTGCTTACGCTGCTCTGCTGTTAAGCTTTCCATACAGATACTTTTTCCATTAATTTCCACCTGATTTACCACGTCATATTCCTTCACATCACCACCCCTCTCTCTTCATCTGTATGCCTTGGGGCATGTACTTGTTGCTTGTTTTCCATATCTCCCTAGTGTTATACTTTTCTTACAGGCTCCCGCCAGAGCCGAGTACACATGCAAAGGAGTTTTTTATGAAGCTAAACCCTGACTGCATTCGGGATATTTTAATCTCAATAGAATCAATGGAATATAATTCCACATATACCATTTCAAAGCTGAACACTGATCTTCCTCAATACTCTATGGAAGAATTAAACTATCATTGCCTTCACCTTATTGATGCCGGCTTTATCACAGCGGACTCTATTGATATTGCAAAATCCGTGCTTCCACAAGTTGGACGTATATACGACTTAACTTTTTCTGGGCATCAATTCCTTGCAAATATACGTTCCGACAACGTTTGGACAAGTGTAAAAGATATCGGAGGTAAAGTAGGTGCATATTCACTTGAAGCAATTACTCAAATCGCATCCAACATTATCTCAGAAATTATAAAAGCCCATTTGAGTCTCCATTAATGTTTAATACCTAATGTTTTCATTAACGCCTTGGTCTGATACTTTCGTATTGTGTCTGGATCTGGTAATTCGATGCCAGCTTCTGCATAATACAGAAGTATCGCCATAACCCCCAAGCGATAGGAAAACCATTTTGAAACTGCAATTGCTAATAATCCCGCTAATATCATCGCTGCCATCCCCCTCTCTCCCCCTTTCTACTCCAACAGGTCTTCAATCTGAACCCCAAAGTATATCGACAATTTTCTAAGGCTCTCAATACTTGGCATGGATCGTCCAGACTTCCAATTTGAAAATGCCGTCTGGCTAATTCCGGTTTCTTTTGATATCTGATATACCGTCTTGTTCGTTTTTTCTAAAAGATCCTGAAATTTTTTGTACAAAATACCATCTCCTTTCCGTAAGTATACTATTGAAAATACTTTCGTACTGTGATATACTTTCAGATATAAAACTACCACATCTTATAAAAGTAAGCATATCGCAGTTGAAAGTATTTATTTCGCTTGCTTTCGCTTGCGTAAGTAAATAATACAACATTTAATGTTAGTAGTCAAGTGATTTTACTAACTTTTGCGAAAGTATGCTATCTTTGTGAAAGGAGCACAAAAATGTACGAAGTCTTTGAACAACTTCTACAAAAACATGGTGTTACCCCTTACAAAGTTGCAAAGGAAGCAGGCGTAACACAAACAGCACTTAGTAATTGGAAATCTGGAAGAAGTACACCATCTTCAAAAACATTACAAAAAATAGCTGATTATTTTGGCATAACAGTTGATTACTTAATGACTGGTAAAGATAATCCTAAAGAAAAAGCCCCAGAGCTCACTGCTAAAGACGAAAGAGATATAAAGAAAGACCTCGATAATATTATGGAAAAAATACGTAACGGCGAAGACGGACCTCTATATTATGGTGGTACGGAAATTGACAGTGCTTCTTTGAGCTTACTTCAAAATGCATTTGAATACGCCCTAAGAGAAACTAAGAAAGAAAACAAAGTCAAATACAATCCAAATAAGAATAAAAAGTAGGTGACGCCGTTTGGAGACTGTAAATCATAAGATTCGTCGTTTAATCAGGTACTATGAACATCTAACCGGCAGCCGAGATCCTGTTACCATTGCACGGTACGCCGGGATCCAGATTGCAGTATTACCGTTAGGCAATATTTCTGGAAACTACAAACTTTTAAAAAGAAAACGTTGGATTTTTATAAATGAGGATATCCCTTCTGACAGTCCACTCTTTCGGGTCGTTGTAGCACATGAATTAGGACATGCTTTATTACATAGAAAAGAGAATTGTGCTTTTCTAAAGAATAAAACATTACTACTTACATCCGGAATAGAAAGAGAAGCAAATTTATTTGCCGCTTCCCTTTTGATATCAGATGAAATGTTGCAAGATTATTCCTGTTATACCCAGGATCAGTTCTGTCAGTGTACAGGATATCCAAAAGAACTTATTGAATTAAGGTTAAAATAAGGTGAGATATGGGAAAAGAAAAATTATTATCAAAGATATTTATTCGTTTTTTGGTGACTGCAGGACTTTCCTTTGCAATTCCTTACACAGCATTCGCTACACCAAAAGCATCTGCATCTGAAGTTGAAAAGGATCCTACATACAACACTACTATCGTTAAAGATTACATTAATAAATGTAATGATACATTTAGAGAGCTTGAGAGCAATGGTATAAGCATGAAAAATGCAAATGATAAGGCTTCTGTCAAAGCATACGTACGCAGTTTGCTCCCTGAGCCAGAATTTAGCTATTCTGAACTAGCCGTTGCAATATATAATTCTCCTCCTGGCTTAACAAGCCAAATGGATTTTAAATCTGCTGTAGCTGGAACCCGTTCAAATATATATGGAGAATCTGGATATTGTTATCTTACCATTATGCTTCGTACAGACGAATACCCCGATTGGATCTGGATAGAATCCAATAAAATTTCCATACTTCCAATCCCATATTCGGGATCTACACATTCCGGTGGCGGTGGAAGAGATTCTTCTAAATCCGGCAAAATCATTACTGATAATAGCATATCTATAACAAAGCCAAGTATATATGAGGGAACTTGGGAGACAAATGGTAATAATTGGAATCTACGTTTAAATACCGGCACTCTTGCAGCAAGTCAATGGGCTTATATAAAAAACACATGGTATCTATTTGATTCAAATGGTAACATGATTACTGGTTGGAAAAAGGCAAATAACAAATGGTATTATATGGACCCTACTGGTGCAATGAGTACAGGTTGGAAATTAATTAACGGTAAATACTATTTTATGAATACAAACGGCGAAATGTTAGAGAATACCACTACACCTGACGGGTATAAAGTAAATAAAAATGGTGAATGGATACACTAAAATCTATACTTCAATCACTAAATAGCATCAGAAAGGAAGTGTTCACATGCCACTATTAAAAAACGATCAGTATACATCCGAAGACTACTGGAACCTGCCAGAAGGTACCAGAGCAGAACTCATTGACGGAAAACTCTACGACATGGCACCACCCAGTTGGATTCACCAACAGCTTGTTATGGAACTAGCCGGAACTATCCGCGAATATATAAAAAAGAACCATGGTAATTGCCAGGTATATCCAGCTCCCTTTGCAGTCAACCTTGACGCCGATGATAAAGACTGGATAGAACCAGATATTTCTGTTATCTGTGATCCTAATAAGCTTACCGATCGGGGATGCTCCGGAGCTCCTGACCTGATTATAGAAATTGTATCTCCTTCCAGTCGCAAAATGGACTACAGTTTGAAAAATACAATCTACTCCCAGGCAGATGTCCGTGAGTATTGGATCGTGGATCCTGTAAAAGAAAGAGTTACTGTATACCACTATGAAGAAGATGCCGCTCCTACTATTTATACCTTTATGCAGCCAATCACTGTAGGCATCTACAAAGATTTAACTATTACTATTACAGACTTATTAATTTAAAAAGTAAAAGACCGCCCCTGCGCCAACAGGAACGGCCTCTTACATAGATCTTCTCTTGCCAGTCTCCCAGCCAGATATAAATCAGACTTAGACACCTGAATTATATCATCTCCAGGACGTCTGCGCAAGGGGCGTCTTTTTTGTACTCATTTTTCGTACTTATAGAACAGGAGATGATATTATGACCACTAAAAAAACTGAACAGATATTAGAAATTGGAGCAGCCTATATCCGTGTAAGCACAGACGATCAGACTGAATTATCACCTGACGCACAGCTGCGTGTGATCCAGGAAGAAGCTAAAAAAGACGGTTTCTTTATTCCGCCGGACTTTGTATTTGTTGAACATAAAGGTATTTCCGGAAGAAAGGCCAGTAACCGGCCGGAATTTCAGCGCATGATCGCTATTGCTAAATCACAGAAACCGGCGCCATTTAAACGTCTGTATCTCTGGAAATTTTCCCGGTTCGCCCGCAATCAGGAAGAAAGTACCTTTTACAAAGGCATTCTGCGCAAAAAATGCAATGTAGAGATCAAAAGCGTATCCGAACCCATTGCTGACGGTATGTTTGGCCGACTGATTGAGACGATCATTGAATGGTTTGATGAATACTATTCTTATAACCTTTCCGGTGAAGTTCTTCGAGGAATGACAGAAAAAGCCCTCCGATCCGGTTATCAGGCAACTCCCTGTCTGGGTTATCAGGCCGTTGGTGAAGGAAAGCCTTTCGTTTTGGATCCTAAAGCAGCTCCCCTGGTAGAATATATTTTCCAGGCATATTCCCAGGGGAAAGACATGACCTATATTGCCCGCAGTTTAAACCAGCAAGGCCACCTTACCCGCCGTGGAAACTCATTTGAACGGCGGACCATTTACCGGATACTGACCAATCAATTTTACAATGGTCAGGTGATCTGGAACGGGATCCAGTTCACTGGTTCCCATGAAACTCTTCCTGCAGTAACTTCTGTATTTGAGTCTGTCCAGGAACGTGTGAAAATGGAATACCGCCCAAAGCAGCGCCGAGAAGTATCTTCTACTGCCCACTGGCTGTCCGGACTTTTAAAGTGCGGTACCTGTGGCGCAAGCCTTGGTTTTAACCGTACAAAGGATCCTAAGAAACGCCCTGATTTCTTCCAATGTTGGAAATATTCAAAAGGCTTTCATTCTGACTCCTGCGCTGTATCTGCCCGGATTGCAGAGCAGGCTGTGTTAAAGTCGCTCCGCACTGCCATTGATGACCAGGTTATTAACTACGAATACATAGCACCCACAAATGCCATTCTGCAGAGTGAAGAAACTTTGATCAAAGAAGCGCTTTCCCGTCTGGAAACAAAGAAACGCAGGATTAAAGAAGCCTACGAAAATGAGGTAGATACATTGGAAGAATATAAGACCAACAAAAAGCGGCTTCAGACTGAGCGTGAAAATCTCATGGCGGATCTGGAACGTCTACATCAGGAACAGCCTGCAGCTCCCGATCAGGCAACCTGTAAGCAGCAGCTCCTGACGCGGATTTCTACCGTATACGATTTTATCTCTGATCCGGAAATTAGTTACGAAGATAAGGGAAATGCCTTAAGAAGGATACTCGAGAAGATTGTTTTTGACCGAAAAAATGGCGAATTTACGTTCTTTTACTATACATCATAAGTTTTTACAGTCCGGGCCGCCATACTGGCTCATAATAAACATTGCCATTTTCGCATTGGGCTCTTTAATATTTACAGGAAATTCCAGTCTTTTTTCATAGATCCACATTAATAGCCGCCTCCTTCCCATGGCCACGGGTCATCTGTCCAGGACCAGTAGACTGTATCTCTGGCGTTTTCAGCACGTAACGGCCCATACTGGGCTTCGTAGGCATTTCTGGCATTTGCATATGCCTGTGACATCTGTTTCAGATAGGCAATGGCCTGAGAGTCACAGGGATGTGTATCCAAATAGAGGTTTGCTTCTGTTACTGCAAAGCCAGCCTGGTTTACTGCCATAAGCAAGGCATCCCTTGAAGTGTTGTTCATCTAGCTGCACCTCCCTTTATCAAAAGCCAGGTCCAGTTCTGAAAAGATGGTTCCCTGGGCTAATCCCCGCTCCGGACCATAAGGGTTCTTCCACTGCTGCCATGGCACATAGGCCATTGCCAGTGGATAATCTTTTTCTAAAACTCCCGGCATACTTCCCGGACAGAAAGCATTGCCCTCCAGTCCCGGCATGTAGTTCCACCCGAAATCTCTGTTATTATCCCAATTATTTCCATTTTGCGGTGTCTGCATGGTTGCGGCATTTGCCGGCATCCGTCCTGTTCCAGTATTTGCTGGCATCATCTGAGGCATCTGTCCTGTCATCCCATTTTCCGGCATCAACCGGGGCGTCTGACCTGTCATCCTATTTTCCGGCATCATCCCATTATTTATCTGGTTTCCCATCTGAGGATACCGGGTTACGTTTCCTGCCTGCATTGCCGGATCCAGGCAGCTTCTCACAGACTGGTTCTGGTTTCCGGATACCTTACGACACCGGCCGCTGCAGCCGCAGTCACTATATTTCATATCTGTATATGGCTCCATATCAATTAATATCTCCTTTTCTTTTCCCTATTAATTTATGTCGTCCTGCTAAATGCTGTTACAACCGCTGCCATCTTTTCCTGTATACCACTGCCCTTTCCCACATTCTGTTTTTTCTCCGTTATCTGCACACATTGTCCCTCTGTCCCATATCTTATAGTACAAACATATCAAAGACAGCACTTACCGGTGCTTCTTTCCTGTGTTTAAGCAATCATCAGTAAGTAATTAATTAAAAGGAGTGTGGATTTATGTGTTGGTTCGGATGTAATAATCGCTGGAACAATGGATGCAATGGCTGGAATAACGGATGCAGCGGCAGCTGTGGACGTTGTAATAACAACGGATGCGGCGGCAGGAATTCCTTCCGTGAAGGCTTCCGTCAGGGATACTGGCAGGGATATAATGATGCGCTGTGGAACCGCGGCAACTGTGGTGGCTGTGACCATGATGGCGGCTGTGGCGGATGCAGCAGTGACCGTGATGGCGGCTGTGGCGGTGGATGCGGTGGCAGCTGCAACTAGTACAGCTCTCATGCCTCTTCCGGCATGACCAAGTACTATCCGGTACAAATCTGCTTAGACAGGTATGAAAAGAAGGAAATATGTACTTTGGAACGAAAAACGGCGGCTGGGAAAACCCCAGTCGCCATTTTTTGAAGAAAAATGAACTGATTACAAATGTTTTTAGAATTGCGGGAGTGCAAAGCACGCAGCAATTCGGTATCAGAAGGATTTAAATACCTTATAATCCAGCCAGTCAAAATCTGCCTGAACTCCATCCCCATGAAGATCCTGACAGGAAACACCCACCATGGCACCTGTAAAACCATTTCCTTCTACACGTTCATCGGAAAGGTTTCTCATATCAAGCACATCTCCTACCTGGGTATAAGAGATTCCGTCCTGTGAAACGAAAAATGTCACATCACATTCTCTTACTTCTGCCTTTAAATATACAGGTTTTCCATTTTCTTCCAGATAAATCTTTTCGCCCTGGGTGATCTCCTTATTAACAGAAACATTTAACATTACATAAGGTTTTCCTTCATCATCCACAGACATATGCAGATAATAATTATTATCATAATTATAATAACATACGATCCCGGCCATATGGCAATAATCTCCTGGAGTAAACTCCATTTTTGCAGTAAAATCATAGGAATGATGCTGATGTCTGCGTGCTAACAGTCCCTGATTGTATTTAGATGCCAGGGAATTTCCACCCTGAATATGCAGCTTCCCCTCAGAAATGCTGATCCCGCAGGTTTTGGCACTCTGGCGCAAAGTCATATATTCCAGAGGAATTGCTGTGATCTTTCCAAAATCTGTAAATCCTGACTTTTCAGGCTTTACCTCCACTTCACCCGGAACTTCAAAGAAATCTTCCGGTGATGCTGTATCATTAGCTGACAGCTTAAACCAGCCGTCATCTGTATAAAGCATATTCTGGATAGCTGTTTCACGTCCTGTAATACTGCAGTTATCCAGACTTCTGGAACAAAGATGTGCCATATACCAGTTTCCATCTTTTCCCTGAATGATCTGCCCGTGACCTGCCCGTTTTAACTGTACATCTTTTCCAAAAGAAGTAAGGACCGGTACATACGGACTGATCTCATAAGGTCCTGTCAGCTTTTCAGAACGGCACATAGTCACACAATGCTTAAATTCTGTACCGCCTTCTGCTGTTACCAGGTAATACCACCCGTCATGATAGAAAATATTCGGGCCTTCCGTTGTTCCTTTATCACTGCCTTTAAACACATTATAAACAGGGCCAACTAATTTTTTTGTCTCCGGATCATACTGCTGTACACCTACACCACCGAAACGCTTATGATCCAGCCTGTAGTCAAAAAGCATATTGACCAGCCACTTGGTACCGTCCGGATCATGGAAGAGAGAAGGGTCAAATCCCATTTTATTAAGGGGAATAGGATCAGACCATGGGCCTTTTGGATCCGAAGCAGTTACCATAAAATTATGAGTATCTTTAAAACGGTTCCGATTGGTGTATACTATGGTATAGATCAGGTAGAAAGTACCATTATCATATGTAAGATTGGGCGCCCATATACCGCAGGCAGTGTCCATTCCTTTTATATCAAATTTTGTTTCATCTGTAAGAGCATAAGAAAGGATCTCCCAATTTACCAGGTCTTTTGAATGATGGATACAGATACCCGGAAACCATTCAAATGTAGAGGTTGCAATATAATAGTCATCCCCCACTCTCACCAGGGATGGATCCGGATTAAAACCGGGAAGTACAGGATTCATTACTTTCATGTTCTGATTCTCCTTTTCAAATGTATGTACTCTTGGAATCTTTTTGTACTTGATTTTGCGAGAAGATTTTTTGTCAGGTGTGCCCAAATTTTTGAGGCGTACGCGGTGCGTACATTAATAAAATTCGGGTGCGACTGTATCTCATTAACCCTTTAAACCGCTGGTAGCAATACCTTCTACAAAATATCTCTGTGCGGCAAAGAACAGCAGGATAACAGGAACTACTGCAACAAACGCCATTGCCATTACCTTTCCCCACTGTACAACGGACTCTGCATCCAGAGACATGCGAAGTGCCAGAGAGATAGGAAACTTCTTTACTGAGTTGATAAATACCAGAGAATTAAAGTAATCATTGTAGGTCCACAAAAACTGGAACAGACCTGCGGAGAATAATGATGGCTTCATCAGAGGCAGTAAAATATGTGTAAAGGTCTTGAAGGTTCCGCAGCCATCAATATAAGCAGATTCATCCAGATCCCTTGGAAGTCCTCTTAAAAACTGGATCAACATATATGGGAAGAACGCATTACAGCACAACAATGCCGGTGCATAAAATGGCATGTAAGTATTGATCCAGTTAAACTTATTGTATAAAGTATAACGAGGAATGATAACAACAGAGTTTGGCAGCATCAGCATGGCAATAAGCAGTACAAAAAGGATCTTCTTTCCCGGAAACTGAAATCTTGCAAATCCATAAGCAACCAGGGCACTGGACATAACCGTAAATATGGTAGTGGGAATGACCAGTAAAAATGTATTAATAAAAAAACTCGTATAAGTTACCTTACCGCTTCCCTTCCAGCCTTCAATAAAATACTTAAAGCTGAAATTCTGAGGCAGTAAACAAATGGAACCAAATATCTCATCATTTGATTTAAAAGATGCAAAGAACATCCAGATGATCGGATACAACAGTACAACACCGATCACAAATATGACCAAATAATCACGAACCAGTGTGGCAGTTCTGTGTTTTGTCTGTTTCATGATAACTCCTCCTTTTATTCATCAGCGTAATGTACCCATAACTTGGAAGATGCAAAGATCGCCAGTGTAAAGATCATAATAGCTGCAAATACAACCCATGAAATAGCACTTGCATATCCCATTTTGAAATAAGAAAAACCTTCTTTGTATAATTTCAGTCCCAGTACATAGGTAGACTTTAATGGTCCGCCTTCTGTGATGACCTGGGCAGAGGTAAAGTTCTGCAGTGCCTGGATCGTCTGGTTGATCAGATTAAAGAAAATGATCGGAGATATCTGAGGCAATGTAATATGGAAGAAACGGGTTACTTTTCCGGCACCATCGATCTCTGCTGCTTCATAAAGAGAACGTGGAACCTGTTTCAACGCTGCTAAAAACATAACCATAGAAGAACCAAACTGCCATATTTCCAACATACAGATAGTCCGCAGTGCATAACGGGTATCACCTAACCACTGGATCACAGGAAGATGAAGCGCTGTTAAAATTGCGTTGATCACACCATTATCCAGGAACATTAATCTCCATAACAGTGCTACTGCTACGCTTCCTCCAAACAAAGACGGAATATAATACAAAGTGCGGATCAGGTTGATTCCCTTTAAATCCCTGTTTAAAAACATGGCAACTGCTAAAGCCATGATCAGTTTTCCAGGCACTGTATAAAGAGCAAACAGAATGGTTACTTTTAAGGAATTCCAGAACTCTTTGTCCTGGGTAAATAATTTCTTATAATTTGCAAGTCCCTGAAAGGTGGCTTTGGCACCAACGGTATAATCTGTAAAAGAATAAATAAAGGATGAAACAAACGGATACAGCTGAAGGATAACAAATCCTAAAATCCAGGGGAGTATATACAAATACGCCTGATATTCCCTTTTCATCGTTTTTTTCCTGTTCATAATGACCTCCTGTAGACAGAAAAAGAGCGCCGCAAAATATATTTGTGTCCTTTTTGCGGCACTCTCTGTTTTTGATCAAATATCTGATTACTGTTCCAGACCTGACAGCAGATTAATGGTATCAGCTGCTGCTTCCTCTGGTGTGCTTGCTCCGTAGCCAATGGTCTCTACTGAATCAAAGAGGATCGTCTTTGACTCCTGGGAAGATGAGATCTTATCATTTGGAGTTCCGCCCATAGCTGCTGCAATATCAGCACCTTCCATGGTGATCTCACTTAAAATTCCCTTGTCAGAGCAGATCTTTCTTGCCTTTTCTGTTGGAGGAACGCTTCTGGTCGCTCCTAAAGTCTCTAATGCAGTATCATCATTATAGAAGTAATTCATAAACTCTACTGCTGCTTCCGGATGCCCGCAGGTCTTTGTGATCGCAATAACCTGAGGAGTATTGGATGCCCAGCCTTTTTCAACAGCTCCGTCTAATACAGGAAGCTGTCCCATTACATAATTTGCTTCAGGATTAGCTGCCACCATAACATCAATGGTTGAAATGTAGGTTGGCGCTGCTACATACTTACCAGCGATCCAGTTTGTATCAGACTGCAGGCTGTCACCTGTATAAGATGCCTGATAGGAAGCCGGTGCAACTACTTCTTCATCATACAGCTGCTTTACATATTCATATACTGTCTTAAGATCATCTTCTGTTAAATTCAGTGTCTTTGCATCTGCATCAAAGAAAGTCTTTCCAAGAAGCTGTTTTCCATAGTTAAATACGACCATGTTCACAAGATACTCTTTGTTTGCGCAAAGCAGATACATGCTGTCGTCATATGCACGTACTTTTTTGCCCATTTCGATCATATCATCCCATGTATATGGCTTGGTAAAATCAATACCAATAGCATCTGCCAGATCCTTGTTTACCAGCATACCAGAACCGGAAATACCAGTTGGAAGACCTAACTGCTTTCCATCGTAGCGTCCATTGATCTCCAGGGAAATATAATTTTCATCGAAATTGGAAAGATCCATGTCATAATCCTTATAATCAATGAAATAGTCACCTGTAGTCACATAAGTTGGGAACACTTCCGGATCTACCTGTACAATATCTGCCGCTGTTCCAGATGCCAGCTGGGTTGCCAGTTTATCATGATAACCGTCGCTGCCGCCGTACTCAGCTTCAATGGTAATATTGGGATGAGCCGCTTCAAACTGCTCGATCACCTTTAATGTTGCTTCGTTTCTTTCATCACCGCCCCACCATGCAAAACGAAGGGTGATATCTTCATCAGAGCTGCTTTTGTCTGTTGTCTCCCCACCAGCAGATGCGGCCTGTGTGCTATCCTTTGTGGATGAACCTCCACATCCAGCCAAAGTACCTGCTGCCACAGCAGCTGCCAACACTACACTCACCAGTTTTTTCTTCATAACCGTCTCCCTCTCTTTTCCTTTATTACATTCTTGATACATCTTTTTGATGATTTTATTGTAGTAAATTTCTGCCGAAACCGAAAGGAACCGGTCTTTTCATTTTTATTCATTTTTTACCGTTTTTTTTGCAAAAGGTATCATTTCTTTTGTTTTTTATTCTTCATTTGTCCCCTGTTCTTCACAGCCCATATTTTCCGGGAAACAAAATTCCATAACGCAGCCCATGCCTTTTTTGCTTCTGATCCGGATTCCTGAGCCATCTCCAAAATGAAGTTTCAGCCGGCTATTTACATTTGCAAGTCCAATATGATGCACATTGATCTCTTTCATCGAATCCCGCAAACGCTCTTTTTCCTCTTTGTCCATTCCCACACCGTTGTCTATGACCCGGAAATATACTTTTCCCTCACGTCTGAGGATCTGTACCTTAATATAACCTCTGCCTTCTTTATAACGCACTCCATGAAGTATACTGTTTTCTACTAATGGCTGGAGCATCAGGCGAAATACTTTCAGATCCATTAATTCCTCATCCACCTCATAATAGATGATAAATTTCTCTCCAAAACGGAATTTCTGGATAGCCACATACTTTTTCAGATACAGCAGTTCTTCCCGGAGGCTGATCATCTCTGTGGCTTCTGCCAGTGCATATTTTAAAATATCCGATAAGTATTCCAGAATGGTAACGGATTCTTCTGACGAAGCTTTCGACTGTATCTGGAACTGCAGGGTTTGCAAGGTATTAAAAAGGAAATGTGGATTGATCTGCAGCTGAAGAGCCGTCAGTTCCGCAACTTCCTGATTATGACGTTTTTCCGTCAGTTCCGTCTGTAGCTTCACAGTATTTAAAAACAGATAAATGATATTATTCATAAGAATATCATACTCATCTTTTACTTCCTGTCGTGGTCCAGAAGGATAGATCCCGCTTTCTGCATCATAAAATACCTGGATCATGTATTCGATCTGACGGAATGTCCGCACTGTAGTGGTATATGCCAATGCCATCATGGCAATAATATTAAACAGGAATACAGCAAAAAAAGCTCCGGCTACCTGAAGGATACCATTCATCTTTGCCTGTGCAGATATCAGTGACACCAGAAAAAGATCATATTGCCCATTAACATCTGTGTGGACCAGATAAGACTTTCCGTTGATCCGTTTCCAGTAATTCTGCTGTCCCTTATTTCTGTATTCTGCACTGTTAAAGCCTTCTGCTGCCCCATTTTCATCATTCCAGGAAAGAAGGAGCTGATCCTTTTTATCCATATAAAGCACGGTTTCGTTGTCTTTTTGCAGGATTTCATCCAGACTTGCCAGATAATCTCCCGCATCAATATTCATAACAACAACACCTTTTTGCAGCTTCATTTTCTGATAAATAGTAAGCATACTGCGTCCATAACCGGTATCTTTGGCCGCCCGCATCTCCATCAGGCTTTCTTCCTCTTCTCCCATGGCACGGTAGCTGCTGTACCAGTTGTTTTTCCCTTTGGGTTCTAACTGTACCAGCCCATAATCAGAGGAAAAATAATTATTATAGCCATCCAGATATAGATAAACTGACTGGATATAAGGATAAGCCCGTATAATGCTGCTTAAAGTAGCTTTAATATTTCTCAGATAGATCGCATCACTGTAAGGGATCTTTGTTTCTCTTTGCATCAGTCGTTTTAATGCAATGAGAGTATACGCATTATTAGTCAGCTGCTCATTTTGATAAGCCACATTACTTACCATCATTTCCAGACTGTTATTTACATTTGAAAGGGTATTTTGTGCCCTGGCATCCAGTGACTTATCCAGCTGATAATTATAGGAAACCATGGCAAAAGAAAAGATCATGACTGTGGGGATCATTAAAAGCAGCAGATATCGCAGAAAACGTCGTATGAAAAATTTTCGTTTCATTCTTTTTCAAGCACCTTTCCATTTCTGTATTCTTTCGGCGTCATGCCAAAATATGCCTTAAATGCCCTTGAAAAATTCTTTGGATTATCATAGCCGATATAATAAGCAATGTCATAGCTTTTATATTTGATATCGCCTAAAAGCTCACATGCCTTTTCCATACGGGTTTTTGTAAGGTAATCTGAAAATCCCATGCCGCATTTTTCCTTAAAGATCCTGGACAGATAACTGGGGCTTAAAGAAACCTGGACTGCTGCATTTTCCAATGAAGCTTCCTTATAATTTTCTTTTATATATTCTTTTACAGCTGTAACCACCTGCTCATAATAATTTCCCGTTGTTTCCCGGGACACTGCATATTTTTCATCCAGATACTGCCGTATTTTTCCAAAACAATTTAAAATATCACCACTTTTAATAGGTTTTAACAGATAGTCTTCCACTCTGTATTGGATCGCATACCGAAAATATTCATAATTCTGATGACTGCTGATAAACACGATTTTAATGTCTGTGTCCTGCAGCTGTCTGCATAATTCCAGACCGTTCATTTCCGGCATTTCAATATCACTCATAAGTACATCTACCTTGTGCTGCCTTACATATTCCAGTGCTTTTAACGGTCTGCTAAACCAGGTTACCTGAAATCCCAGCTGCTCCCATGGAAACAGATTAGCAATTCCCTCTACGATCTTATCCTCATCATCTACGATCACCAGCTGATACATACCTTTCCTCCCGCAGTCTTTCATGTACTCTCGGAATCTTTCTTGCATCTTCCCGCAACTCAGGCACAGAAAGATTCCAAAAGAACATTTTATCTTACCTACCGCTATTATACCAGACTCTCTAAAAATCCGTTATTGATTTTAACATGAAAAAGGATGCCCCTTAGTATCAATGTCTACTAAGGCAGCATCCCTTCCTTTTCGCTGCTTATTAGTTTAACCATTCCTTCATGGCTGCGATCTGTCTAAGCGCATCATCCCGTCCCAGCTCATAAACTTCCTTAAGCTTCTTTGGGTCTGCCTCCATGCGTCCGATGGACAGCGGAACGCTTGGACGGATCACAAAGATCTTTCCTTCTTTTTCCCATTTTTCGATCTCATCTAATGTATGATTATACACATCCGGGCGTTTGTATACAGCTTTTACAAATTTCGGATATTTCCTGTATACAAGCTTTGTCAGACCGATTCCTTCTTTTTCCTTCCTGTATCCCTTATGGCGGGTCAGTACCACTACGTCCTTGTCATATCCCATTTTTGCAAATGCCTTTACCGGGATACTGTCTGTACAGCCGCCATCAAGAAGTTTCATTCCTGCTGTCTTTACGATTTTTGAAACAAGAGGCAGTGACGCGGAAGCTCTCATCCGGTCTATCTCCTCCTTCATATCTGTAATAGGAAGATACTCTGCTTTTCCAGTCTCTACATTACTGCAGCCCACATAAAATTTTGTATGGCTTTTCTTAAAGGCCTCGTAATCATAAGGGTCCAGCTTTTCAGGCAGTGTATGATAGCAGAATTTTTCCTCTGCAATGTTACCGGTTAAAAACAGGCTCCGAAAACTCATAAAGCGCCAGTTGCGGCAATACTTCATATAATACCGGATGCTTCTGCCCTTCTGTCCGGACACAAAGGAACAGCCATGGATGGCACCTGCAGATACTCCGATCACACCGTCAAATGTAATGCCGTTTTCCATAAATACATCCAGCACTCCGGCCGTATAAATGCCTCTCATGCCGCCGCCTTCTAACACCAGTCCTGTCTTTTTTTCTTTCATGATCTATTCTTCCGGCTCCTCTTTCTGTTCTGTCTCTTCTTCTGTCGTATTTTCTGTTTCTGTTTCCCGGACCACATTTTCTGCTTCTTCCGTCTTCTTTTCCTCTGTGGTCTCTTTTACAGGCTCCTCTACTGTTTCTTCCTGGACAAAATCATCCTCTGTCACAGCATTATCCTGTTCCTCTGTCACATCTTCTTTCTGGACCGGTGTACCGCACTTGCTGCAGAAAGAATCACCCTTTTTCACAGCAGCACCGCAGCAGGGACATTTTTCCATGGTATCCAGCTGGCTGAGTTTTTTCTCTAACTCTGCCACATGAGTCAGGGCACTTTCGATCTCAGGGAAGAACATTTTGTATTCATCTTCTGAATCTTCTCTATGGTTTTTAAAATACACTGCACCAATAGCAGTATACAGTTCATTGATCTTCTGCTTTTCCCCCCTGATCTGGGCCTTTAACTGAAGCACCTGCGCAGCATCTTTTGCCTTTTTTGCTGCTTCTTTTCCATAACCAGTCAGATTTTTGCTGATCTCATCCAAAAACGTCATAGTGGTCACGCTCCTTCTTCTTTTTCGCTCATTATAGCCCATTAGAAACACCAATGTCAACGGGCGTAAAAAAGGGACCACCACAAAATGTTACAGCGGCAGTCCCCATTTTTCATTCTCAACGTAGCTTACTTATGCAAGCTTACCTTCATTATTATGTTTTACCTCAGCCTTCTTCTGGAACAGTTCCTTACCAGATGTGTATACAATGATCACACCAAGAACCATTAACAGGATGGCGATGATCAGCTGCAGTCCTTCTACCATAAATACAGCAGTGCCTGCGCCAAATGCATTGACCAGGGCAATGGTTCTTTCAACCAGTGCAGTAAAGGTTACGCAGAGCATGATGATCAGTGGCGGGAACAATGTCTTGTTCTCTCTTCCTGTCACCTTTAAGAATACACAAAGTGTGATCAGTACCAGTGCGCTTAACAGCTGGTTTGCGCTTCCGAACAGAGGCCAGATGTTTGAATATCCAATCTTTGTTAAGATAAAGCCGCATACCAGAGTAATAACAGTTGAGAAATATTTATTGCAGAATAACTTTCTCCAGCCTTCTGCATGTTCCATATCATCTACACTGAACAGTTCCTGGAAGGACATACGTCCGATACGTGCTACAGAGTCAAGGCTTGTAAGTGCCAGGGCAGATACACACATGGTCATAAAGCACTGTGCTACATAAACCGGGATACCGAACATTTCCAGGAAACCTGCAACACCTGCAGAGAAGATCTGGAATGGGGTTCCTGTTGCAGCAGTTCCGTCAGCAGCTGCAGCAGCACCTGCTACGCAAAGAGCCAGAACCGCTAATAAGCTTTCCAGTACCATTGCACCATAACCAACCTTTAACATATCCTTTTCATTGGAAATGGTCTTAGAAGAGGTACCGGAGGAAACCAGGCTGTGGAAACCGGAAACAGCGCCGCATGCAACGGTTACAAACAGGATTGGGAACATATCTCCCATTTTTGCGTTCTTAAATCCGGTATAAACAGGAAGGTTCATAGTTGGATGAGCAACTAACAGACCTACAACAGCACCGATGATCATTCCTGCAAACATGAACGTTGTCATATAATCACGAGGCTGCATTAAAAGCCACATTGGCATTACAGCTGCCATAAAGATATAAGCAAATGTCAGATAAGACCAGGTATCTTTTCCGGCTACTAACGGGAAAGCCATACCAATGGCCAGTGCTGCAATGGTGCATGCAAGTCCGGCAGCTGTTTCTTTCCAGCCGGTGAGATGTAAATGCTTCTGCATTACGCCAAATACCATTGCAAATACGATGAATAACAGGGAAATAGAACCGGCTGCGCCGTTTGTCTGTGCTGCTGCGGACAGCTCTGTTACGCCATCCTTTACTGTATATGCGTTAAATGTACCTGCTACCATGTCAGCAAATGCTGCGATTACGATCAGTGTAAACAGCCAGCAGAATAATAAGAACAGCTTACGTCCGGTTTTGCCAATGTACTTTTCGATCAGAAGTCCCATGGACTTTCCTTCATTTTTAACACTGGCATACAAAGCACCAAAGTCAGTAACTGCGCCGAAGAAAATGCCGCCGATGATGACCCATAAAAGTACGGGAAGCCAGCCAAAAGCTGCTGCCTGGATGGCACCGGTTACAGGGCCTGCGCCTGCGATGGATGAAAACTGATGTGCGAAAACGGTCCAGCCATCTGTAGGAACATAATCCTGACCATCTTCCATAGCAACTGCCGGTGTCTTGGCCTTTGGATCGATTCCCCATTTATTAGCCAGCCAGCGGCCATATAATGTATAGCCTGCAAAAAGGCATACAGCTGCGATCAAAACAATTACAAGTGTATTCATAATCTTTACTCTCCTCTCATGTAATTCAGTGATCTGGTATTTGTTCTTGATTCAATGTAAAACATCCAACTGCCTTTTTATCGTTTCATAATGTGACAGGCGAAAAAAAAGAACCCCATCTTCCCGAATATCCCAAATGGATACTCACCAAGAAGACGAAGCCCCCAAACTCCGCGTTACCACTTCTTATTGCCGGCCTTAACCGACCTCTCTGTCCTATCCTCCGACTCTCTGTCCGGACGAATACGCTCCCTTTTAACGGCGGGACCCCGGTCTGTCTTACTGGCAGTTTCCTGTTTTCATACAGACTGCTTGCAGGTGATATCTTTTCTGTTGCGCTACTTTCTCTCACCAACCGAAAGCTCTCTGCAATGCGTAGATGACCGGCAGCACACCCCTGCGCTGCATTCGGTACACATAACAAAAAAGCATTGTCCTGTTCTTCGCATTTGAATGTCAAACTCTTGAATAGTTGTCATTATAGTCTTTTTTTCCCATTTGTCAATTCCATCTGTTTATATTTTCTTTATAATTTCTATATCTAATTTTTATAAAATATATTCCTACAGGTTCTAATACCCTATCAAAAACATGTGTTTTTCAGTTTTCAGCATGAATTTAACTAGGAATTTTCTTTCATATGAATTATAATAACTACAGATTTTCAAGCGGATTTTTCCAAATTTCAAAGAAATCGTAAAGAGAGGATTTAAACCATTATGAAAGACTTACGTAAGCAGACACATAAAAAAATGGCCCATGGATCCGGTCACTCCTTCATTACCTGTTTCGGTATCCTTGGATGGCTTTTTCATGGCATATTGTCTGTGATCACAACCGGTCTCGTCATCATGGCTGTCATCGGTCTTCTGGTCTATGCAAAAGTAAAGCCGGAGTTAGACCAGTGCCGTGAGATTGCCTATGACAAGCTGGCGCAGATGGAACGGTCTGATTTTTCCATGCTCTCTGATACTGTTGTCTATGATAAGGACGGAAAGCAGATCGGACTTATTAACGCAGGCCACTATCAATATGTAAATATAAGCAAGATAAGCATGAACCTGCAAAACGGCTATATTGCCCAGGAAGACCGTCGTTTTAAAAGCCACGGCGGCGTAGACTGGATCGCCACCTTCCGTGCAGGCCTTGCACTGGTAAAGCACGGCGGCCACGTAACCCAGGGCGGCAGTACCATTACCCAGCAGGTAATCAAAAATACATATCTCACCCAGGAGCGCACCTTTACCCGAAAGATCGTAGAGATCCTTTTAGCCCCTGAGATCGAGAAAAAATACTCCAAAGCTGACATTATGGAGTTTTACTGCAATACTAACTTTTACGGTCATCAGTGCTATGGTGTAGAGGCAGCCAGCCTGTATTATTTCGGAAAGCATGCAAGTGATCTGGCTCCGGAAGAAGCAGCCATCCTCATCGGTATCAGCAACAGTCCATCTGCCTATGATCCGGTAGCACATCCAGACGCTTCTAAAACAAAGCGAAACGATGTTTTAAACAGTATGAAAGAAGTAGGCTATCTTTCTGAGGAAGACTACGAAAGAGCTGTAAATGCTCCCTTTAAGATCGTACAGCAGGAATCAGAAGGAACAGACGAAAATTACCAGAGCAGCTATGCTATTCACTGTGCGGCCCTGGAGCTGATGAAAAAAGACAATTTCCAGTTCCAGTATATCTTTAAAGATAAAGAAGATTATAATCAGTACATGGACCGTTATACAGCAGCCTACTCTGAAAAATCGGACCTGATCCGCGGCGGCGGTTTTCAGCTTTATACTTCTTTAGACAGTTCCATCCAGCAGCAGCTTCAGGAACAGATCGACCAGTCTCTTTCCGGCTTTACAGAACTGCAGGAAAATGGAAAATTTGCTCTTCAGGGGGCCGGTGTCATTGTAGATAATAAGACAAACTACGTAGTTGCCATTGTAGGCGGCCGCGGCACGGAAGACAAATTCAACAGAGCTTATTTAAGCGCCAGACAGCCGGGAAGTACCATCAAACCTCTGATCGACTACGGTCCTGCTTTTGATACAGGAGAATATTATCCTACACGTATTGTAAATGACCACAAGTGGGAAGACGGACCTTCCAACAGCGGCGGCCGTTATTTTGGAAATGTAACAGTCAGGGAAGCCTTAAACCGAAGCCTGAATACCGTTGCATGGCAGATCTTAGAGGACATTGGTGTTAATTATGGTCTGGATTATCTGGGTGAAATGCAATTCCAGAAGCTAACCTATGTAGATAATGATGTTCCGTCCTTAAGTATCGGAGGTTTCACCAACGGTGTCCGTGTAGTGGATATGGCAAAAGGCTACAGCACCCTTGCAAATGGCGGTGTATACAATGACCGCACCTGTATTACAAAGATCGTCCACGAACATGACGGAGAGCTGACCAAAGACTTAAAGCCATCTGCACATCAAGTTTACCGGGATGACTCAGCATTTATGCTTACAGACGTTTTAAAGGGAACCTTTACTGCTGCCTATGGCACAGGTCAGGGCCTTGGACTGGATAATGATATGCCCGCAGCCGGAAAGACCGGTACTACCAACAGCAGCAAAGATACCTGGTTCTGCGGATACACCCGCTATTACACTGCTGCTATCTGGGTCGGTTATGATATTCCACGAAATATGCCTGGTATCTACGGTGCTACCTATGCCGGACGGATCTGGAAATCAGTTATGGACCAGATCCACCAGGGATTAGAGCCATGGGACTGGGTACAGCCTGAAACAGTAGAGCGTAAAGTGGATTCAAAAACCGGAATGGAAGACTATTTCAGCACTACTGCCCAGTTCCGCGCAGAGCAGAGCCTTCACGAAAAAGAGCAGGAACAGCTTGAAACCTCTCTCCAGGCTTCTGTAGATGCCTTTATGGAAAAAGAGATCACATCTGTAGAAGATACCTATACTGTAACAGAAGAATACAACAGCATTACTTCCAAACTGCCTCTGTTAGACGACGGGGAACTTCGCGCCAGCCTTTTAGAGAAGGCAGAAAGGCGGTATGTCTATTTTAAGGAGAGCAGTGCCGGTATGGGCGATGAGATCAGCCGGTATGAGGCTGTTCAGTCAGAGGAAAAGAGACTTGCCCAGGAACAGGCTGCAAAAGATGCAGAAGCCAAACGGGCCCAGGAAGAAAAAGCTGTAAAGAAACAGACCTTTATGCAGGCCTTAGAACGGATTGAAAATCTGGAGTATCAGGAAACAGATGCCCAGGATCTGGTATCTGATGCCATTGACAAGCTTTCCCTGGTTGCCGGAGATGAAGAAGAATCTTCTCTTTCCGCAAGACTCCAGGCTGCTATCTCCCGCATTTCCACACTTCCAACTGCCAGCGAATGGAATGCTGCACAGGCTGAAAAAGAAGCGGAAGAGGCGCAGAAAGAAAGCCAGGCTGACCAGCAGGTACAGACCCAGCAGCGTCAGCTTCGCTCTTCTTTAAGCAGAGAACAATATAAATGGAACAATGCAGAAATCTATGGACCAGGAGGCAGAGGCGATGAAGAATAAAAAAGTACTTTGGCCATGGGCGAAACGAATGGTAATGGGTGAAACCAAAGCTTCCAGACGGCATACCACCGGATCTGAAAATACGGGCACCGGGTTTTTGGATAATACAGAACCTTCCTATGACCCCAGCCCCATTGAGATCAATGAATGGTTCCACACCTTCATGTGCATGAATATTCCCATTTACGGCTGGTTCTATCTGAAAAAGCTGGCCCACCAGCGTTCGCACAACAAAATGCAGGACTTTGCAAGAGCTTATTTATACTATAAAATGGTGTTTCTTGCAATATCACTGGTAATTGTGATCTTGCTGCTGATCATAGGTATTTTCAGCATTAACCGTCTGTTTGCCTATATGGAATTGTTATAAAAAAATAGCCTCTCTGTTTTTCAGGCAGAGAGGCTAGTATAATCCACGATAATTACCGATCCATTACACGCAGGATAAATTTTCATGTGCAAGGAAGCTGAATGAGGCGATGCCGGTAGCATCGTCGATTGAAGCTGACGCGGCAGATGGAAATTTAGACAAGTGAAAGGGGCGGATAATTATTGTGGATTATACTAGTTTTTATTATCTTCCTTCTAATTCTGCAACCCGCGCCTTCAGCTTACGGATCTCTTCATCTTTTTCCCTTAGCAGCCGGTCTCTTTCTTCCAGTTTGCGCTTCTGTTCATCAATAAACATCTGGATCATCTTCTGATCCATCATGCCTTCGATGATATTTCTAAGCTCATCTACCGTCTCTCCAGCTGTTTTTCCTTCTTCATCAATAACAATATCTGCATATTTCTCATAATAAGGCACACGCTCATTGTACAGGTCACGCAATGTAAATCCCGGTTTTAATGCAACACCACGGTCTACTACGTTTCCAATACGCTTTTCCATTTCCTCATAACTCATTTTCAGGTAAACGATCTCACTGATCTCCTTTAAATGATCCATAGCCTCTTTGCCGTAAATAACGCTGCCGCCTGGGGCGATAACGGACATTTTCGCTTCCAGGCCTGCATTAATGCGGTTTTCCACTTCCAGAAAGCCATCCATGCCTTCCTCAGCGATAATTTCCTTTAACAGTCTTCCTTCTTTTTCCTGGATCACAATATCCACATCAATAAAAGAAAATCCCAGTCTCTTTGCAAGAAGCACGCCTACAGTACTTTTACCAGATGAAGGCATGCCGATCATAGTAATATTCGGCTTCATTTTCCTTTCCTCCTTATGAGCAGCGACAGGTCCAAATTAACGTTTTTTCTTCTTTTTTGCAGGCTTGCGCACAGAATATCCAAAACTTCCCAGCTTCTTGCCCAGCTCAAAATATTCGCCGTGGGAATACGCAGTCAGACCTGAGGCATTCAGATTAAACTTGCCCCTATCATCCATATACTGGTTATCAATGGTCACACCTACCACTTTTGCCAGAAACATGTCATGGCTTCCCAGTTCTTTTACCTCTGTTACCTTACACTCAATATTTACCGGGCTTTCCTCGATCCCCGGTGCCTTTACATAACGGGATGCCTGAGGAGTCAGACGGGTCTGGGCAAATTTGTCCACATCACGGCCTGATTTTACACCGCAGTAGTCTGTAGCCCGCACCAGTCTCTTATTTACCAGATTAATAACAAATTCCCCTGTTTCCTTGATAATATCATGGGAATAGCGTTCTTTCCTTACGGAAATAGAAACCATAGCCGGGTCAGAACAAATGGTTCCAGCCCATGCAACTGTGATGATATTAGGCTTTTCCCCTTCTCTTCCACAGCTTACCATAACAGCGGGAACAGGATACAGCATATTTCCCGGCTTCCAATATTCTTTGCTCATTTTCTTTTCCTTTCTGCCTTTTTCACAAACTCCAGGTTACAGCTCATAACCAGTCCTGATCCTTACTCCTGCTCAGCTAACATAAGTTCCGGGATCAGCTGCTTCTTTCTTGAAACAACGCCTGGCAGACAAAGTACCGGCTCCTTTAAGCCTTCCTCTTCCAGAAGTTCAATATCCTTATGGAATGCCTTTCCAGCCAGCTGCAGTGCTCCCTGGCCCTCACAGATCAGGTCTGTAGTTTCTGTTAATATATTGGTCAGCATAAAGAATATCATATCAAGTCCATTGTTTTCCAGTGCTTTTTCCATAAATGCTTCCATACGTCCCTTTAACCGGTCCAGTTCATCCCCATTTAAGGAAGTGATCTGTCCCACGCCAATGGTCACTTTTCCAGAAGTAAAGCGCTTGAAATCCTGATAAAAGATCTCTTCGTCACTCTTGTCCTTTAAATTGCTTCCTGCACTGAACATTTCCATTGCATATTTTTCAATATCGATCCCTGCAATATCAGCCAATGCTCTTGCAGCCATTTCATCTACAGCCGTACAAGTTGGAGAACGGAACAGCAACGTATCAGATACGATGGCGCTGCATAACAGTCCGGCAATCTTCGGCTCCACTTTTATGCCTGCTTCCTGATACATCTGATAAATAATAGTAGCTGTACAGCCCAAAGGCTGGTTGCGGAAAAATACCGGTGACATAGTCTGGATGGTTCCCAGACGGTGATGATCGATGATCTCCAGGATTTCCGCATTTTCAATACCTGCTACTGCCTGGTTCTTCTCATTGTGGTCTACTAAAATGACCTGTTTTCCCCTTGCGCCCAGCAAATTTCTGCGGGAGATCATTCCCAGATAGCGTCCATCCTTATCAAGGATCGGGAAATCACGGTGGCGCTTACTTGCCATCACTTCACGGATCTCATCAATATAGTCATCACTGTTAAATGTGATCAGGTGCTCTCTTGTCATAAAGTAGCTGATAGGCATGCTCTGGTTGATCAGACGGGCTGCTGTATAGGTATCGTAAGTGGTTGCGATAATGGTACAGCCTCTTTCCTGAGCGATCTTTTTTATGGTCATGGAAACGCCGGCGCCTTCACACACGATAATGCAGTCTGCGCCCATTTCAATGGCACAAAGCTGAGACTCATAACGGTTTCCTAAAATAACCAGATCGTGGGGTTCAATATAAAATTCCATCAGATCCGGGTTTGCAGCTGCGATCAGTACCTTTCCCTGATCAAAATAGGCCTCTGCGCTTCCGATGATCAGATCTGCTTCCAGTGTCTCGATAATATTAGAATACTGGGTATTGGCCTTTGACAGAATGCTGCTGTCATAAATGTTCATATAGGTCTTAGTAATATCGCCTACTGTGATCAGGCCTTCCAGTGTACCGTCTTCCCTTACAGACGGGATTGTTACAACATTGTTCTCCTGCATGATGTTCCATGCTCTTTTTAAGGAAATGTTATCTGCCACACCTTTTGTCTTGCGGATTTCAATGTCCCTTACCTGGGTACGCACATCTTCCACCAGCACCGGCTCTTCTGCCCCAAAATAATCCAGTACAAACTGAGTCTCTCCATTTACATGTCCTGCTCTTGCAGGTACATATTCTTCCCCGGTCACTGCCTGCTTCAGATTCGCATAGCAGATTGCTGAACAAATAGAATCCGTATCTGGATTTCTATGTCCGATCACCATCGTTTTTCTGTTTAATTCCTGTTCCATTTCTCCCTCCCTAAGCTGCATATCCCGCTCATTCTTTTCTCTTTCGTTTTTTCGCACAACGTTTCTTTTTATGTACAATGATTTATAATCTGTTTACACTATGTTCACATTTCGTTCATATTTATTTTTTATACTATTTTCATAAGAAAGAGATAACATAAAAACAGGTTATTAGTCAAATTGCACATAGATTTTTCATAATTGCCCCGGTTGGAAACGACCGGGGTCTCCTCATATTATGGGGCTTTTTTGTTAATCAAGTATAGCAGACCACCATTTTTTTTTCAAGTGCTCCTATGTATACAGTAAAGTGCAAAAATGCTGCAGAGTTCAAGGCCCTGCAGCATTTTATGATATTCTTTCACTTTTATCTCCGATACTGGATCTTCCAGCCTGCATATGGAAGACTGAGACCGATTGCCTCACTCTTTTTCTCCCCGTCTTTATCTAAGGTAAACACCTTTCCATTTTCAATGATATAGGCAGCTTTTCCATTAGAAGAATACTTCTTTTCCTCTGTCTGCACCTTTCCATTCTCATTTACCAGGTAGATCTGGCCTGCAACCTTAAAAGGTTCATAAGAACTGCCTTCCCTGGCGCTGACTAACAGGCCATTGTTATAGAGGAAACCATCCTTCACCCCGGTAATACCACAGCCCTTTTCAGAGCCGGAAGTACCGGAACAGAAGGTATAAACCTTATCTTTTTTATCCACTGCATTGGTATTACGTCCAATGCTCAAGGCACCGCCTGCTTCCGGATCAAAGTAAGCGGTCTCCGTCTTGTCTCCTGAAGTGAATTTGATCAGTCCGGACTGGCAGACACCGTAGGAATCAAAGAAATAATATTTTCCATCTATTTTTACAGCTCCGTCCTTCAGCCCGGTGGCATCTGCTGATAAAAACAGCGGACTTCCATTATTTTCCAGATAAAACCATCGGGAACCATCCTTCTTCATAAGAGCTGTTTCCTCAGCATTGGTCTTTCTCACTGCCTGGGTATTCAGCGCAGTACTCCATGCCTTTGTATCCCATGGTCTTTCAGAAGTTTCAAACCACTGCCCCTTTAACATTCCATCTTCTTTTCCGCCAAGATATACAAAACGGCTGATGCCTGTCCCATCTCCCGGCTCTGCCTTTTCTTTTACACACTGCCATCCGGTGAGCATAACACCGTTTTCATTAAAATAATATTTCTTTCCGTCAATAGCCGCTTCCTTCGGAACGCCGTTTTCACTTTTTCTTGCCTTGCCGTTAGACTGGAAATAGTACCATCTTCCATTTTCGGAATCAGGGGTAAGATCTTTTGAAATACTGCCCTCTGCCGGACGTTTCTTTCCATTGCTTTCCAGGAAGTACCAGCCGCTTCTGGTATAACCCTCAGAACCATTTCCCAGATAATAAATATCCCCGTTTTCATAATGCCAGCCGGTACGCATCCTGCCGTCACTGTCAAAACAATACTTTGCCTTTTCTATGGTCTTCCAGTCATTTTTCTCAACTTTTCCGTTCCGGCCAAGATAATACCAGCCGGATTTCATAGAACCCTCATTTTCATCCACATAGATCCAGGATTCTTTTGTCATGCTGCCATCTTCTCCGGCATAGTAAGTTCCATCGATCCAGGTATTCTTTGCCAGATTGCCTTCTCCATCCAGATAATAGGACACTCCCCGGGAAGTTTTCCACTCATTCTTTGCATAAGCACCATTGCTGTCCACAAAATGAACTGCCCCATTTTCATTGACCCATCCTTTTTCCGCTGCCATAACAGAAAGCGGAACTGTCCCGGCGATCAAAATTCCAACAGCCAGTGCCCTGATCCAGTTTTTCATCCAACGTTTCTGATCTTTCATATTCTGTCCCTCCTAAAAATGGCTGCTTACTCATGTTTTTGTCGGGTCCCAAGTTCAAAATCCTCCTGCAAGCAATCCCTCACCGGATTTACGACCTTTTGACCCTAGTCTCATTTTATCAGAAAAATCAGGCAAATACATGAATTAATTTTGAATATTTACATAACAATTCCTTAAACGCTGCTTTTGATGTCTGAGACAAAGACTCCGTGAGGACATCTTACATATTTATTTCCGGGAGACGTCCATACAATTTCGCCATTCTCCTGCACTGCTTTAAAACATCACTGTTCAGCTCTCCCGGCAGCAGCCTCCATTTCCAGTTTTTTCCAAGTGTAGACGGTTCGTTAATACGCGCCTCTGCTCCCAGTCCCAGATAATCCTGCACCGGTATTACTGCCAGCTTCGCCGGGCTTGCCATAGCCAGACGTATAAACTCCCAGTGCATCTCCTTCTTCGGGGTATGGCGGCAGCCCATGTATTCCCTTGCAAAGGACTTATCTTTCCGGCTCATGGTCTCGTACCATCCCACCAGGGTATCATTATCATGGGTTCCTGTATACACAATACTGTTTTCTGTGAATTTGTGGGGCAGATAATCACTGTTTTCTGTGTCATCAAAAGCAAATTCCAGTACCTTCATTCCCGGGAATCCGCTTTCCTTTAACATCTCATGGACTTCCGGTGTCAGAAAGCCCAGATCCTCTGCAATGATGGGCAGCTTCTCTTTTTTCAGGCTTTTCTTCAGCTGGTCAAACAGCTCCAGTCCCGGTCCCTTTTCCCAATGGCCAAACTCAGCGGTAAGATCCCCATAAGGAATGGAATAATATGCTTCAAAACCCCTGAAATGATCCACACGCACTACATCATACAGCTTCAGACAGTACTCCATACGTTTGATCCACCAGCTGTAATGATCCTTCTTATGATATCCCCAGTCATACAGTGGATTTCCCCAAAGCTGACCTGTTGCTGAAAATGCATCTGGCGGACAGCCGGCCACTGCCTTTGGCAGACATTCCCCATCAAACTGGAACAGCTCCGGATGAGCCCAGCTGTCAGCCCCGTCAAAAGCCACATAGATGGGGATATCCCCAATGATCTGGATACCATTTTCATTGGCATAGGCTTTTAAACGGCTCCATTGTTCATTAAACTGAAACTGCTGGAATTCATAAAATCCCATCTCATCTTCCAGCATTTTTTTGTATTTCTCTACTGCCGCAGTCTTGCGAAGCCGGATGTCCTCATCCCATTTATTCCAGCTGGCACTTTTAAAATGATTCTTTACTGCCATATAAAAGCAATACTCTCTGGTTTCAGGAGCCAGCTTAGACTTAAGGAACTGACGATGATCCATCTTTTCAGCCTTTGTCCCTGCTTTTTCCACATTTTCTGTCCATTTAGCCTCTTTTTTCCACCGTTCATAAGCCTTTTTCAGTACCTTAAACCGTGCTTTGTATATTTTATCGTAAGCAATATACCGGTCATCATCACCAAAATCTGCCGCTTCACATTCATTTTCTGTAAGAAGACCTTCCTGGACCAGCTGCTCCAGATCGATAAAATAAGGATTTCCTGCAAAAGCAGAAAATGCCTGATAAGGCGAATCACCAAAACCCGTAGGGCCCAATGGAAGGATCTGCCAGAAGCTCTGTCCGCCTTCCTTTAACTGATCTACAAATTCATAAGCTTCTTTTGAAAAACAGCCAATACCATACTTAGATGGCAAACTGGCGATTGGAAGAAGCATGCCGCATTCTCTCATAATTATTTATCCTCTTTTTGCTGTGAAAGTATTATCATTCATATCTTAGTGTAACACATTTCTTATTCTCCATCCCACGCATTCCATGCACATCCAGTTCTGCAATCGGACTGTTTATCAGCTTGTCTTCCTCTGCTCCTTATGTTCTTTTTTATTATCATACATGTGCTGATCGGCCCGGGCTTTTGTATCGCAAATGCTCTCGTTTTCCTGAAGCTCTGCACTTCCATAAGAAACACCTGGAAGAATCGTAACAACTTTTCTTCGTTTTTCCATGATCCAGAAGAATTTTTCTCTGCAAAATTCTTCCTTTTCCGGTTGCCGAAGCAGGACACAAAATTCATCACCACCAATCCGGTAACAATTTCCATACCGGCTGTATGCTTTTTTCAAACTTTCGGCAATTTCCCTGAGGCACCGGTCTCCTGACAAATGGCCGTAGGTATCATTGATCTGTTTGAAATCATCTACATCCAATACAATCAGCATTTTGTCCTCCGCACGCAAATTCATGGTGCGGTTAATATAGCTTTTCTGGCTTAATAAACCGGTCAGACCATCCAGCTGGTTCCACATTTCATTGCAATACAGAAAAAGGAGAACTGCGATCAGCGTTACGCAAAGCCATGTAATATGAACCGATGGAATCAAAATCTGTACCATTGTTCCCACTGCAAGAAATCCAGCAAGTCCATAGATCAGCTCCCTTCCACGGTTCTGAAAATTTCGGGCCATTTCCAGCGTATTCAAAAACAAATACACGATTCCCGCGTAATGCATCAGCATATAAATACAAAATCCATTTTCTCTGGAATAATGATTTGCAGAATCCACGGAAAATACTAATCCGCCTGAAAACAAAGATACCGTCAAAATCAAAAAGTATACGATTTCTATGTACATTGCAACTCTGAGCGACCGTTTTATATGTTCGAAACTGTCCATCGCATAAACCAAGCAAAGCGATACTGCCGGAGTCAGACCAAATCCGAGATAATTAGAAATAATATTGATCGGGCGAAGCCAAATGGATCCATCATCCACCAACACGGAAAGTATTTCAAGGATGGAAATTCCTCCGATCAGCACAAATGTGAGAAGAAAACCTTTTGCCTGTTTGGGATTTAATGTTTCGCTCAGGTTCACCAATACGCACATATACGCCAAAACAAAAAGATTGATGGCAGTCAGTATAAAAAAGTATAAATCTGTCATGTGTATTCTCCATATGTTATTATGCCACTGCGTTTTTATTAATATGTTCTATGCCCCCACGAATTCCCTCCTATACAGACAGATCCGCAATGCTTCCCTGATCTGCAAACTACATGGAAATCCGTTGAGGAAATCTATCTAGTGTACTGTATCATTCACATTTCGCATAATGACTTGCCTGAATTTCCATCTGCTGTGTTGTCGTCAATCGACGATGCCACCGCATCGCCTCATTCCTCCGCCTTGCAGATTGAAAATTCATTCTGCGTCATTTTGCTGAAAGTGAATGATACAGTACACTAGGAGGTTCGTGCTTATGCTTACAACAGAACTGTTTATAGCTATTCTTAGCTTATGTTTAACCTGTTTTGCTCTTGGTTATACGATCGGTTCTAAGGGCAAAAAATAGACACAAAAAGGCCGCCCTAGTCCGGTAAACTTTGGCGGTCATTTTTGTACCAATAAATTTATCAGGCTAACCATCTGTTGGTAGCACTTTCTTTTATTATATAGTACTATTAAACCGCTACTACGTCAAGCATGCATTCTGTTTTTTCCACGACATTTATTTGCTCATGCGTTTGTCGTGACTCTCTCCTGGCGTTTGGACTGCTTCCAACTGTTTGGCTGTTCCCTCTTTCTCTCCCCGATACTGCCCCGGCGTCACCCCAAACTTTCGTCTAAACAGTCGGTTAAAATAAGACAGATTTTCAAATCCACATTTTAACGCAATCTGGGTCACACTTTCCTCTGTCATTTTCAAAAGCTCCCCTGCCATGGTCAGCCGGTAATCATTAAGATACTGGATAAAGGGCATCCCCGCATACTGCTTAAAATACTTCATAAAATGGGACTCGCTGTAAAAGCACAGCTCTGCCGCCTGCTTAATAGTGATCTCTTCCCCAAAATGTTCCCGGATGTAGTCCAATATCCCTTTAATCTTCTCCCTTGCATGCCCCGGCTTTTTTTCAGCAAATAGAATCCCTCTGCCATAAGCATAATACAAAAACAAGAACAACTGTCCCTTAACTGCCAGCTGGTATCCATTTCCCTTCTGCTGCGAAAATTTGTCCAACTCCCGTATCACGTTCCCAAGCACCTCATAGTCCGGCTGTCCTTTTTGTATCAGAACCGGCTTTTTCGCCTGTCCTTCCTGCAGGGGACTAAGAAAATGCACCGTGCAGCCGTCTCCATTATCCCCCATAAGCATGGAAATACGGAAAATGATATTTTCGTACTCCATTCTTTCCCCGCTCCCACAGGAGATTGCATGAAGTTGACCTGGAAAAACAGCCAGAATATCTCCTTCTGACACAGGATAAGATACTGTGTCCACCGTAATCCGCCCATTTCCCTTCTTCACAGCGATAATTTCCATTTCCTCATGCCAGTGAAGAGCCACCTGTGTGAAATCCACTGGGATGGAGCAGGGATAAATATTAAATGGGAACTCTCTTTTTCCGTGTTCCTTGATCTCATGATAGCCCTGGTTCATCTTCCTCACCCATTCCTTTCTCCCGTCTTCTTTCAGCCATTTTTCATTCAACTGTTATTTTCTCATCCTGTTTTTCATTTTTTGATAGTATTGTACTATAATATACTGGCATTCTACAAGACGAAAACAAAATATTTTTCTATAATGGGCCATAGAAAATAATGTACCAGTACAGAAAGGAAATGAATTTCATGGTTGAACATACAATGACAAAAGAAATATTAAAAAACAGACTGACTGCTCTCTGCAAAAAAGAAATCCCTGACTGCTCTGAAAAAGAGCTTTATACAGGACTTTTATCTCTGGTGCAGGAAATGGCAAAAGACAAAGAATCCAATCAGGGAAAGAAAAAGCTTTACTATATCTCCGCTGAATTTCTGATCGGCAAACTGCTTTCCAACAACATGATCAATCTTGGGATCTATGATACAGTAAAGAACCTTCTGGAAGAAAATGGAAAATCCTTAAGTGCAGTAGAGGAGACCGAGCCTGAGCCATCTCTTGGAAACGGTGGCCTTGGACGTCTGGCTGCATGTTTCCTGGACTCTATTGCTACCTTAGGCTTAAATGGTGACGGCGTTGGTTTAAATTACCATTTCGGTCTTTTCAAGCAGCTGTTTAAAGACAACAAACAGGCAGAAGAGCCAAATCCATGGATAGAGAACACTTCCTGGCTGACAAAAACAGATGTTACCTATAAGGTTCCATACAAAAACTTCACCCTTACATCCCGTATGTATGACATTGAAGTTACCGGCTACAACAACCGCACTAATAAGCTCCACCTGTTTGACGTGGAAACAGTAGATGAAAGCATTGTAGAGGACGGTATTTCCTTTAACAAGACCGATATTGCCAAAAACCTGACTCTTTTCCTCTATCCGGATGACAGCGATAAAGAAGGACGTATCCTTCGTATCTACCAGCAGTATTTCATGGTCAGCAATGCTGCCAGACTGATCTTAGACGAAGCCATTGCCAAAGGTTCCACTCTTTATGACCTTGCCGACTACGCTGTGATCCAGATCAATGACACCCATCCAACTATGGTCATCCCGGAACTGATCCGTCTGCTGACTACAGAACACGGCATGGAAATGGACGATGCCATTGAGATCGTAAGCCACTGCTGCGCATACACCAACCATACGATACTGGCAGAAGCATTGGAAAAGTGGCCGGTAGAATTCTTCAAAGAGGCCGTTCCACAGCTCCTTCCTATTATGGAGGTCCTGGATGATAAGGTACGCCGCAAATTCGATGATCCATCTGTTTATATCATCGATAAAAATGATCTGGTACACATGGCCCACATTGACATCCACTATGGCTTCAGCGTAAACGGTGTTGCCTCCCTTCACACCGATATTTTAAAAGAGACTGAATTAAACAACTTCTATAAGCTTTATCCTGAGAAGTTTAATAATAAGACCAATGGCATTACCTTCCGCCGCTGGCTGCTGCACAGCAATCCAGAACTGACTGATTTCATCACCGGTTTTATTGGGGACGGATTTAAGAAAGATGCAGAAGAATTAAAGAAATTAAATACACCTGTTATCACAAAGAATTTGAAACAGCTTTACCGCCTGTTAGACATCAAGGCCCAGAAAAAAGCAGCGCTGGCTGACTATCTGGAAAAGACCCAGGGCATCACCATTAACCCGGACTCCATTTTCGATATCCAGATCAAACGTCTTCATGAGTACAAGAGACAGCAGATGAATGCCCTTTATCTCATCCATAAATACCTGGAGATCAAAAAGGGCAAAAAGCCAACTACACCGATCACTGCGATCTTCGGGGCAAAAGCTGCACCTGCCTATATCATTGCCAAGGATATTATCCATATGATCCTCTGCCTGCAGCAGATCATTGAAAAGGACCCTGAGGTAAAACCATACTTAAATGTAGTTATGGTAAGCAACTACAATGTCACTCTGGCTGAAAAGCTGATCCCGGCCTGCGATATTTCCGAGCAGATCTCCCTTGCTTCCAAAGAAGCCAGCGGAACCGGAAACATGAAATTCATGTTAAATGGTGCCGTAACCCTTGGAACCGAAGACGGTGCCAACGTAGAGATTCACGAACTGGTAGGTGATGATAATATCTACATCTTCGGAGACTCCAGCGAAACCGTTATTGAACGCTACAAAAAAGCAGATTACTGCTCCAAAGACTACTACAACGCAGACCCGGCGATCAAAGAAGCCGTTGATTTCATCATCAGCAAGAAAATGTTAGCCGTAGGCGATAAAGAAAACCTGGAACGTCTGTACAATGAGCTCTTAAACAAAGACTGGTTCATGACCTTCCCTGATTTTAAGGCCTACTGCGAAGCAAAAGAAAAGGCCTTCGCTGACTACGAAGACCGCACCTTATGGGCAAGAAAAATGTTAGTCAATATCAGCCAGGCCGGATATTTCTCCTCTGACAGAACGATCGGGGAGTATGACCGTGATATCTGGAAATTAAGATGAGCCTGGATTTTATGATACCAGAGCCAAAGATACTATGATGTGAGTGTCAAAAGTAAATTTTGCCACTCACTGATGTAACCGGATTGCTCCATTGCTATGCAATTCCCGCAATCCTCGAACACCGAAAACGAAATAAAATGGCGTGTTCACACCATTTTATTTCGTTTTCGGTGTTCGGCGTGTCAATAAGTATAAATTGCTTATTTGTGCGAGCACAAACGCAATTTATACTTTTGACACTTACATCATATTATTTTGTAATGTACGGATCAATTCTTCCATTACGATCGGCTTGGACAAAAATCCATCCATACCACATTTCAGTGCTTGCTTTCTGTCTTCATCAAAAGCATTGGCAGTCATTGCAAGGATCCGGATCTTCGCTAGTGCCGGATCCTCCAGTGCCCGGATCTGCTCCGTGGCCTCATATCCGTTCATTACAGGCATCTGAATATCCATAAGCACCAGATCATAAGTGCCTGGTGCTGAATTCTTCACTTTCTTCACTGCCTCTGCTCCATTTTCCGCTGTATCAACCAGGAATCCATATTGTTTAAGAAGCTCCTCAGCAATTTCACGGTTTAATTCATTGTCTTCCACAAGCAGTATACATCTGCCACTGAAATCAGAACCTGCTTCCGGAAGGATACGGCCCTCTGCCCCGGTCTGCTTCTGGCCGATAGCAGTCATCAGTGTCTCTCTGATATCTGACATGAACAGCGGTTTTGCGCAAAATGCATTTACTCCTGCTGCTCTGGCTTCTACTTCAATGTCTGACCAGTCATAAGCAGTCAGGATAATGATCGGCGTATCATCACCCATACTGCGTATCTGCCGGGTGACTTCAATACCATTCATATCCGGCAGACGCCAGTCGATGATATAAGCATGGAATGCATCCCCCAGTTCCATAGACTGCCGTGCACGAAGAACGGCTTCCTTACCGGAAAGCGTCCATTCTGAACGCATTCCAACCTTTACAAGCATCTTTGTCACACTGTCACAGGTATTAAAATCATCGTCTACAACCAATGCCTTAAGGTCTTCCAGCTCTGCGATCTTCTCTATACTGCGCTGCTCTGACTGGATCCGCAATGGAAGACGGACTATAAATTCAGTTCCTTTGCCCTGCTCTGTCCGAACCTCAATGGTTCCCCCCATCATATCCACAATATTCTTGGTAATGGCCATACCAAGCCCGGTGCCCTGAGTCCTGCTGACCGTGGATGTCCGCTCACGTTCAAAAGGAGAAAATATCTTCTGTACAAATTCCTGGCTCATACCGATCCCGCTATCCTTTACCCGGATCTCGTACAGCCCACTGCCCTTTTTCGCCCCAGGAAACTGCTTCAGCCGGACAGAAACGGTTCCCCCTGCAGGAGTAAACTTGATCGCATTAGACAAAAGATTTAACAGCACCTGGTTCAGTCTCGTTTTATCACAATAAACATCCTCATCTGTAATATCCATGGCATCCATATAAAACTCCAGCTGCTTCGCATAGATATGTCCACTGATGATCGTCTTCAGATCATGGAGCATATCAGACAGACTGACCTCTGTTTCTTCCAGATGTATCTTCCCGCTCTCTATACGGCTCATATCCAGTACATCATTGATCAGTGAAAGCAGATGGTTGCTGGATGAAAGGATCTTTCCCAGATAATCCCTGACTTTTTCCTTATTGTCAATGTTGCTTACAGCCAGTGTAGTAAAACCGATAACAGCATTCATTGACGTGCGGATATCATGGGACATGTTGGAAAGGAATGTACTCTTTGCCCAGTTGGCAGTTTCCGCAGCGCGGACTGCCTCATAAAGGGCCTGGTTCATTTTCTTATCAACGGTACGGTCAGACATAACCAGGATATATTTCTTTTTTCCGTTTACCTCACTGCCCATTGCAATAATATGAAACCAGCGTTGTTCCCCTGTTTTCTGGTGAACATATTGAAAATCCCATTCCTGCTGCTCATTTGCCTGGATCTCTTTCAGATAATTCTTCTTTGGATCTTCAAAATCTTCGGAATGCAGTTTTCCCAAAACACAAATATCCTTCTGGATCTGTTCTACTGTAATGCCTAGCAGTTTTTCCACATTGGGACTTACGTAATCTGCCTTATATGTTTTTGCATCCAGCATCAGAAAAACGTCATCTACATTCATTGACAGCTTTTGAAACAGCTCATCCCTATAGAGGATCTCAATATCCCTTCTTTTCAAGCTTATCCTGTTCTTTTGGAGGATCAGTTCAATAATAAAAGCAGCAATACCGAACACTATGGCCCCTCCAAGGAGCATAGTCCGAAGCTGCAGGGAATTCATGCTGGCATTGACTATATCAGCCTGGACAAGTCCCAGAAATATCCAGTCCTGATATTTCGATCTTCCATAAATCAGATAGTAGTTACTTCCATCCAGGTTCACCAGCATCGCATCTGTACGTCCCTCTTTAAATTTCTCTGAAAGTTGAAGGATCTCTTCTTCGGACATATTGGAATGCTCTCTTAAAACACCAAAGAAATTATACACGGTTCCCCATGCCTCAAAGGAATGATCGATGACAACACGGCCATCTGGATGAACCACATAACTCTTGGCATTTCCATTAAAAGCAGAGATATCCAGTACATCTACTATATCAGCGTTTTCATATGCAATGGCAATTGCGTCATATTCAAAGCCCTGATAGCTTCCATGATACTGGGGGCTGGCAAATACAAGCATCTGTGGTTTTCCGGGAACTACTGCATTTGTTATGATATCCTCCCCCTGTGCTATCTTATCTTCAAGATCTTCCTGTAATCCAAGATACCCGGTTTCACCTGTTAACATCTTATAGTTGCCGTCAGCTGACAGAAAATAGAAATATAAAAAACCGACTTCATCCTGGGCTTTATCTACATAATCACGGATCTCGTTTTCATCAGAAGTCTTCTGCAGATACTCCCCCCACATATGAAGATAGGTCAGATTCTTATTTGTCAGTTCATTTAACACATTATTTGACTGACGAAAAACCTCAGTCAAATGAGAAACACTTTCCTCATAAACCGTTTTCGACACAAACTCAAAATACCGGAAAACAGTCAAAACGATCCCAATGAAGAAAACAATAAGGACAGCTATCCTTAATCGTTTTCCCATGAAAAAGTTCTCTCTGCCTGTATTACGATTTCCAATATCCATTCTTCTCACCTCAGGGTAATGTAGTCTTCAGGCTCTGCAAGAATAACATTACCCTCCGAAATATGTCCTGTCCAGGTATCTTTCACAGAAATATCTCCACTGTCAAATACAATATTTTTACCTGCAGGATCAGCTTCCATGTGTCGCGGTATTGCCAGACAGGTTACAGTAAACCTGTCATTGTCCCCAACTACTTTTCCATTCTTTGTAACTTTATCCAGCGTATAGCCATCGTCATTTTCCCTGACCTTCACAGAAATGCCGCTGACTACAGGCAGAGAGCCCCTGTTAAAGGGAATGAAACCTCCCTCATAGCCTTCTACAAAGTTTCTGACTGTCTCCTTCAGTTCAGACCCGCTCATCGTACACTTGTAAGCCCAAAGACCATTTGGCATGATCATTCTGCCTGCCATTTTTTCACTGTACTTTGCCTTAAGTACATTTCCTGTAAAGCTGTTTCCTGATGCGATCAGCACATCTGTGCCATAAATACCCCGCAAAGTGTTTGCCATAACAGAATACGCTTCATTCCCCCCATCGGTATGAAAAATATTAGAATAAGTTTTCTGTGGCTCCAGCACGATATTCTCAGAAGTGGTGCTTTTCTCAAGAAGCTGGGTATTAAATGACTGATAAGCCTGCTCTGCATCGTATTCCCCTGAGATCATCCTGGAAACCACATCCTTAGAAATGGCAAAAAAGTCATTTGACGCAATACGGATATACATATGGTTTTCTTCGATCACAGGCTTTACATCCTTCAGATATTCTGTAAGATGGATATCCACATCCTGACTGTAGCTTAATATATCCTGGCCCTCATAAACGATCTGGTTCTGTGCCTCCTCTGAAAGCATTGTATTCAGCACCTTCATTGCCTTCTGCCGGCGCGTTTCATCCTGTGTCAGATCACGGTTTAATGCCACCTGGAAATAGGGTGTAGTCATCAGCCACTTTTCGCCGTTCTCTTGAAAAAATGGCAGAAATGTTGTGTTGATCCCCTGGTCCTGAAATATTTTTACACCGAAAGAACTGCCAAAATACATAGCAACCTTACCGTTTTTGTACAATTCAGTCACATCATCATAATTCATATCCAAATCGTCCCGGCTCAATCCTGTATCCTTTATGAATTGCTCCATACGTTCAAAGACCTCCGGCCAGACTGTACTGTCCAGGCCTTCTCTCTTTGTATTTTCCGGATCACTGTAGATGGTACGCCATTTGCGTCCGGCTGCAGAAGAAAGCTCTGATGCAGACAGTCCCTGCAGCGTTTCCATACATGTATAATCATAATAATAGTCTGCCGCAAAACCACGGATACCTGCTTTTTTAAATTTCTTGCATGCAGAAATAAAGCTTTCGTAATCCGTTGGCAGAGGAATATCATACTTTTCAAAAAGATCCCTGTTCACTACAAAGCCATGGGCATCTGCACACACAGGAAGCCAGTTTACGCTGCCATCCCGGTTCGTAAAACTGTTAATGTATGTATTATAGACAGCACCTGCCTCATTGGTTGTGGAAAGATCCATCAGGCTGTCTTTAAGTGGGCTTGCATCATGGAGCGAAAAACGGCAGCAGGTTATAACATCCGGCAATCCACCGTTTTCCTTCAGGAACCGGTAGAAATCCAGGTCATTATTACCTACCACAAATTCAATATTAATATCCGGAAGCTGTTTCTGGATGTATGGTGCATATTTTTCATACAGCTGCGTGGTCCACAAATATACTGTGATCGTTTCTGCATCTTCTTTTTCTGCACTCTTTCTGCCACAGCCTGACAGAAGTGATATAACTGTCACCATCACAAAAAGTACAGAAAACAACCTATTCCATTTTTTCTTTTTCATTACGGATCCCCCCAAAACTATTTTCCACCAATCCGCTGATCACTTTTACCAGTAATTTCACATCAACCGGTTTTGCAATATGTTCATCCATCCCTGCTTCTTTTGCTTTCAGCTTGTCCTCGGTAAAGGCATTTGCTGTCATTGCAATGATGGGGACCACCTTTGCATCTTTCCTGTCCAGAGACCTGATTATCTTTGCTGCTTCATAGCCATTCATGACCGGCATCATAATATCCATAAGGATGACATCAAATCCACCAGGTCTGCTTTTTTCGAATATCTCAACCGCTTCCTGTCCATTCCATGCTTTCGTCACCTGGGCGCCCTCATTCTGGAGCAAAAATTCAGCAATTTCCATATTCAGCTCATTATCTTCTACCAGAAGGATATTCAGATCCTTTATGGATCTTTCCGATACATTCTTCTGTTCTTTATGTTTATCCGCATCCAGGTCTATTTTAAATGGGATCCGGAGCACAAAGGTCGTACCTTTGTCCCTCTCGCTTTCAAAGGTGATCGTTCCGCCCATTTTTTCTGCCAGGTTCTTGGTGATGGTCATCCCTAAACCTGTTCCCCCAAATTTAGAAGCTCCGCCCTTTTGCTCCCTGGCAAAGGATTCAAAAACATGCTCTTTAAATCCGCTGCTCATGCCAATACCTGTATCCCGGCATGTAAATTCCAGCATTGTACTTTCTGTACTGTGTGACGGGATTTCTTTGCAGCTTAGATCTATGTTTCCATAATCCTTATTGTATTTCACAGCATTACTCAGGATATTCATTAGCATACGTTTCAGATAAAGGGAGCTTCCCAGTAATTTCCGGTGCTTAATCTCTATTGTCTGTTCAACCTTTATTCCCCTTTCATCTGCCTGTCTGCTAACCAGGTCCATCACATCATTTATTGTCTTATAAACATCAAATGGCTTTTCTTCCAGCAAAATTTCCCCTGATTCCAGCTTGCTCATATCAAGGACTTCATTGATCAGCTCTAAAAGAATATTTGAGGCTTCACGAATCTTTTTCCTGCAATCTGCCTGTTTCTGCAGATCATTGCTGTAATGATCCCCCACATCGACCATTCCGCAGATACCATTGATCGGTGTACGGATATCATGACTCATCCTCTGGAGAAATTCTGTCTTCGCCCGATTGGCCGCCTCTGCCTTTTTAGCTTCTTCCAGAAGTTTTCTCTGATACTCCTGTTCTCTTTCCTTTTCTATTTTAATGCTGTTCTCCCTGGATTTTTTAAGAAGCAGCCATACCAGTGTCACCACCACCATATAAATAAACATGACCATTATCACATTTTGGGGCAACGTATGAAATACGGTACGCTCCGGAATATATGCATAAATGTAATAATCCCTTTGTTTCATCATCAGTCCATAATAGGAATCGTCATCCACATTTAAATGCATTAAATGTCTGCTGTCTGCATTTTTCTTTAAAGCCTGGATCACCTCCTGTTTTTTCGCATCCTGACCGATAAGGCTGGTATCGTTGGAAGCAATGACCACACCATTATCCACGATCATGATCGTTCCGTCACTAAAGGTCTGATATCCATTTAACAGGCTCTGTATGGTCAGCTTATAATTTTGTAAAAACTCAGCAGATGTGTAATAATAAGTAATTACAATACCAGGTTCATCTCTCCTGGCACAGGCAGCTACATCTATATGCCCTCCATCATCACAGCTGATCTGCTGGGAATACACCTTTTCCTCATGGTCTGCAATATCCAGTATCGTTTCTTTATTAACATGTTCCTGTATTTTTGCAAAACGGCTTCTATCCCTACTCCCGCTCTCACTATATTCACCTACCGTGTTTCCATTTGCATCCAGTACTATAGCACCTGTCAGCCATAACTGGTCTGTACATTCTTCTAAAAGCTGATTGTTAAATTCTTTTCCGTCCTGTGTTTTTGCATCTATGACAACACTGACCTGTCTTGCACTGTCAATCGCACGTATCATACCTCATTATAACGTGTATACACAGAACATTGTACCTTCACATAATTTACTATATTCAAAAGCCGAGATTCCTCACGGGCTTTACTAAAATAGAAAAAATACAGAACTGTAAAACAGATCAGGCACATACCCAGGACTGCACTGACAGTCCAGAATTTTATTTTTATCCATTCCTGTTTATTCTTCTCCAATTTTATCTACCTCCAGATATTTCTCCGGATCATCAAGATACTTCCCGATGATTTTGGCAGCTGTTCCATCTTCTTTCATGTCAGCTAATGTCTGTTCTAATTTCTGGCAAATACCTCTGGTGTCATCCTTTGCAAAAGCAACTCCGAGCCCCACTGTCATAAGTGGTTCATCCAGGATACGCAGTTCCATATTATAATCCTTCATATATTGGATAATAGATTCCTCATGGGCTCCCAGAGCATCAACATAGCCTTTTCCTAAAAAAGTATATATCAATTCCCTGTTTTCCAGACTGATCAGATTACCCAGCTTAGGAATCCTTTCATCTGTCCGATGCAGAAATATCTCTTCCGGTTTTGTTGTTGACTGGACAGCAAGTTTTTTTCCCTTCAGATCACTTAATTTATAGATATCACTGCCAGGATTGACTGCAACAACCTGCCTGCTTATCATATACGGACCTGCCCACTGATAATCATCCAGTCGTCCTTTCATGGAAAAACAGCCCATAATACAGTCTATTTCTCCATTTTCTAACAATTTCTTTTTCTGTTCCCAGCTGATGGGAATGATCTCTATCTTATATCCCATTCTTCCAAATGCTTCCGTCGCCAGATCAACATCTATTCCCGTCGGCATACCATCCTCATTTAGAAAATTATAGGGAGGATAATTATCACTTCCGATTTTTATAACCGGTTTTTCCGTTGTGTCCGTTATTTTATCTGTCTTATTGCATCCTGTGAGAGCTGTCATTAATACTGCCATTAATATAAGAAATATCAATCCAACCGTAACTTTTTTCCCTTTTTTCACCTTACAAACCTCATTTCCATATCCTGTCGGCACAATTTACTAATCGGTATTTGTGCCCCCCCAACCACTGATTTTTATGCTTTTTATAGTCTTTTTCAGCACCTCCATCTCAACTGGCTTTGAAATATGGGCATTCATGCTCTTCCAATAAAGTCTTATTATAAGTGATGCCTATGCAGCTAACATATTCTGTAAGTAAGCTGTTTTATTTGCACCAGATCCATTTTTATCTGCACAGCCGGTAAGACAAAACAATACAGCTGCAACAGATACCCCCAGTATTTTTCTTAATTTCATAATTTTACTTTTCCTGTCTTCTCCTGTTTTCTTCTGCTGACCATTCTAGTTGTCTCAAAATTCAGAAAACTGATTTTATTATACGCCCACGCCCCACCGTACACAAGAAAAATATCACTTCTTTGCTGTTTAAAATCGAAAAAAGCACCTGCCACTATGCAGTAGTCCAGTGCTTTTGGGGTATAAGATCCAGAAAAGGACACTCATCTTCCAGAAATACCGTTCTGTCTTTCTTGGAATATATCAATGCGTTCACTCTTCTCTAGTGTGGCAAAATCAAAGTCGGATTTTTTAACAGTGTGGCAATAACTGGGGCATATTTAGATATTCCATAAATTTTTCACTCCTTCCATTCCCGATTTATGAAATTATTTTCTCAGATTTTCTATGCCGATTCGCTATATCCAGCTCCACGCTTGGCAATTATGAAAAAGATGAAAATATAGATATGTCACTCGGCAATCTTATGACACTTGCAAATTTTTATAACGTAAGCACAGATTACCTTCTTTGCCGGACAGAATTACGGCAACATAAAAATCAGTCAGTATCAGATCTGCACCTAAATGACGATGCCATACAAATACTGACTGATAAAAAATATAACCCTCGATTATTATCTGAATTACTCACACATGAAAATTTCAAAAAATTTATGACTGACCTGAAAATCTATATTGATGGATTTAACGATAAGGGACTTCAGATAGCAAATTCTTTTCTTGATGTGATGAGATGTAAATTAACAGAGCTTGGTGCCGATTCCACTGATACATTTGCAAATGTATTTGATAATTCCCACATTGAAGCAAAACAATATTACATGAATATTCTGTCAGCAGATCTAAAACCGATTGTCTCTGACCTGAGAAATGCTCATATGAAAGATAGCAATACCGCCAGCGACATTGACTATCAAAGTATGGACAAAAATATCATTGATGACTTTACATCTCAAATACCTACTACCGCAGATGACGATATAGATTCATCTAATGATGCTTATATAAATGGTCTTTTGCTTCTTTTCTGCAAAAATCTGGAGATGAAAGTCACTCAGCTTTCTGTGGAGGAAAAGCTGACATTAAAAGAAATATTTTCCCATTCTAAGCCGACAAAGGAGCATCGGAAGTTGAGACGGAGGAATCCGAAATTGTAACATTTAAATAAGTACGTTTTTCATTTAGTGTGTAATTAACTTCTGTTGCAGTGCGTCCATAATCGCCGCTTCCTTTTCTGGCGGATACTTTGGCACTTTCGGGTTTTCGGATTTGGACAGGTTATAATTGTGACCAACCTCTAATCCGCACTTGCGTTTAATCTGCGAGATATACAAGCTGGATACTTTCAAATGGTGCTTATCCCAGACGTATGCCTTGATTTCCTCATAGGTTGCCTTTGTCTCAGAAGTCGTGGCATCCAGCTCATCCAAGTCCAGGTTGATCTCTATGGTGTCATCCGGCTTTTTATTGGGACAAAAGAACAACCGTCTCCACATGCGGAATCGTTTTTCACCGCTTTAACAGTACGCGAACCCGCATGGTTACTAGGTTTTTACCCCCTTTGACATGTTGCTAACATCCGCAATCATAAGGTTAAGACATGGCGTACAGACCGTTTGACTTTGTAAACGTGTGGCGGGTATGCCGATATTTTGTAACACTTTTATAATGCAAAATCATTATAAATACTGCTACCGAATTTGGTAATATATCGGTCCGCAGATTTGTTTTGGGCAGTTTTGCGAATGGCATTAACACCCTTTCAACGTCCCCTTTTATTGAAACCGATATTTTCCTTTTCCATGTCCAGTTACCGGCACAATCACTTCACTATCAACCAACAGTTTTATTAACTTGGAAGCGCCTGATGGCTTTAATCCGGTAATATCTTCTACAATCGTTCTTCCAAAGTAATCTTCTTTTCCATGTTTTGAGAATATTTCTACTGTATGATTTATTGTTTTTTCTGAAATCGTATCTGAGAAAGAAAGTAATTTATTTCGAATGTCCACTTTTGTGTTTTCAATGTCCACTTCTTCAAACACTCCACTAATATGCATGTCCATAAATCCCGGCAAACAACTTTTTATGAATAGAGATATACTCATTCGGAGTAAAACTAAATGCTTTCTCCGACAAAATTTTTGCAATTCTAACGGCAACTTTGTCGGCCTCTTCCGTACGGTCTTCTGTATCTTCTTTTGGATTTTCTTCATAATACGTATTGAGAAGCTCCTGCGCTTCATCAATTGAAATATCACCTTCAATATTCTTTATTGCAGTATCAATCAAATACTTCGATGGCTTTAATCCATCCACTGCTTGAAGTCCAATAGCTGTATGCCAGGCGTAACCTTTGTCTCTTTTATTCGGTTCTGATTGCTTTATATACTCTTTAAACTCATCAATAAGCGCTGCATCAAGCGTGAGGATATCTACATCATCATGGACTTCCCCCACTTCAATATGCTGATGGACAAGTTCGAGCGTCTTAGCTCCCAACGCCGCCCATACAAGCTGACCTCTATTGTCAGTCGGCTTAACTGATTCATATACTTTACTCAGCCATACATAATCGTACTTAAATGGCTCCAGGAACGGATCCGGAGACAATGCATTCCATGCCTTGTTCAGCACACGATAGTCTGCCGCAAACTCATCCTTTATCTTATTGTTTGGCAAGCACTCCTGAGCAGCCAGTAATCCTTCCCAGCCTTCTACTGTGCGATCCACTCCCATGAAATAACTCAGGCACTTACGCATCAGAGCAGGCACCTGTTTTTTTACCTCCTCGATGTTAGTTACGACCTTCTTCATCCCGGCTTCATCGAAATTCAGAGCCTTTGCAACATTATCAAAAATGCCAATGTAGTCGACAATTAAACCTTTGGTTTTGCTTTCGTCATAGGTACGATTAACTCTACAAATAGCCTGGAGAAGGTTATGGTCCTTCATAGGCTTATCGAGGTACATTACCTGAAGAATCGGTGCATCAAATCCGGTAAGAAGCTTATTGGTAACAATGACAAACTTCAGCGGATCGCTAGGCTCTCTGAAATGATCAAGAACCTTTGCCTCCTCGTCACGATTTCTCTTATATTTCTTGTAACGACCGGCTTTATCATCACCAGTAGTCATAACTATCGTCGATTGTTCCGGTGGTACGAGTTTATCCAGCTCTTCTTTATACATAAGGCAACACTCGCGGTCATACACAACGATCTGCGCCTTGTAACCGTTCGGCTCAATCTTAGTCTTGTAATGATTTACGATGTGCTCAACTACTTTCTTGATGCGCTTTCTGTCGTACATGATCGATTTCATTGTTACATTTTTAGAAAGCTCTCCTCTATCTTCATCCGATAGACCTTCCGTCATCTCCTCGAATTCCTCGTTTAACGCATCTTTATCTACATGAAGATCAATCGGAACCGGCTCAAAATTAAGTGGCAAAGTTGCTTTATCTCTAATAGAATCAGAGAAAGAATACTTGCTCATGTATCCGCTCTTATCTTCAATAGCACCAAAAGTCTTGAAGGTATTCTTATCCAAACGGTTAATAGGCGTACCTGTCAATCCAAAGAAAAATGCATTCGGTAATGCTAAACGCATTTTCTCGCCCAGATCGCCTTCCTGAGTTCTATGCGCCTCGTCCACCATAAGAATAATGTTATGATATCTTTAAACGAAGCTCCATCTGAAGAATACCTATTAGCAGATGGCGATATCGTTTTTGTCAGATCTAATGGAAATAAAACGCTTGTAGGAAGAACTGTAATGGTTTTCCCAGGGGAGACGCCAACTACGTATGGCGGGTTTTGCATTAGATTTCGTAAAAATGATTCACGTATAGAGACGGGGTATCTGTTACGAATATTAAAGATGGATTCAGTGCGCCAGAAGATGGCAGGACGTGGTGCAAATATACAAAATTTAAACCAGCAGATTTTGTCGCAACTCAATATATTACTTCCGCCAATCGATCTTCAGGAGAAGTATCTTGAGTTTGTACAGCAGAGCGATAAATCAAAATTTGCTTGGCTCAAATCGCAATTTATCGAGATGTTTGGCGATCCAATTACTAATGATAAAGGACTACCAGTAGAGCAGCTGAGTAAACACATAGAGCTTTTAGGCGGATTTGCATTCAAAAGTACTGGGTTCGTGAAAGAAGGAATACCTGTGCTTCGTATTGGAAACATCAATTCCGGATATTTCAGACCAGATGACTTACCGTTCTGGAAATATGATGAGGCATTGGATAGATATTTATTGTATCCAGGAGATTTGGCCATTTCACTTACAGGAACTGTTGGAAAGGACGATTATGGTAATGTTTGTAGGTTAGGAGACGATTATCCGAGATATTACCTAAATCAGCGTAATGCAAAATTAATATTGAAAGATACTGTGCTACCAGAATATATAACAGCATTGTTAAAAAACAGAAAAGTTAAGGACAAAATTGCTAATGCCGGGGTTGGTATAAGACAAGCTAATATTTCTAATAAAACTATTCTTGAATTAGAAGTTCCGGTTCCTGATATGGTTGAACAGAAGCTATTTGCTGAGTTTATAAAACAGAGCGATAAATCAAAATTCTTTCAGTCCGTACTACCGTTTCGCACCGTGTGCATTAATCGGAGCCTTCTCCAGCCGCTGTTTTTTTCTCACTTTTCTTATCGTTACAAGGTGAATCCCAGGGTTCATTTTTTCTTGTTATCCATTCCCTAGTGTCAACCTTGCCTCGTAGACCAGTTCCCACACAGCCATTTCCAAGCACCAAAAGAAAGGCTTTCCAGCAGCCAATCGTACTCTTTAACGATAGCTCTCTGAAAAGCCTTTTATTTACTGTGTTTTTTCTACTTGCCGGGGTTCACCTTTGACATCAATACAACCGTCTCGACTTGTGTATCATTGTCCAAACTTACTTCCATATTTTCCTCTATGATTGGCAGCTTGAATTTGATGGATTTCAGCCATTGTCCGTTCGGCTTCCGTTCTTCAAAAATATGGATTTCGGAGATCAGCGACTCCATAAGCTGTCGGCGTTCCGTATCATCCATCACAGCGTACAGCTTATCAAAGTAAATCAAAACTTTGTAGATATTATCGGCAGTCAGCTTTTCCGCTTCGATTGCCGTTTTCTTCGCTCTGGCTTCAATCAGCAAAGACTCCGTATCCTCGATTTTATCGTACATCTTGTAAAGGCGATCATCAAGGTCTGCCTTGCGTTTGATGTAGTGTTTATCATCGGGGTCAAGAGTATCAATTTCTTCAATCAATCGGGATTTGATGGAATAGCTCTGGCGAAGCTGCTTTTCGTAGTTTGCAATTTCCTGTTCAATAGCAGAGGTATCAACTTTCATGCTGATTTTCTGCTGCATCAAGGCGGCAAACTTCGGATTACTGACTAACTTGGTAATAACCTCTGCCACAGCAGTTTCCAAGAGTTCTTCATGGATTTGCTTTTTATAATCGCATTTGTGACCACGGGTCATGGTGCGGTGCTTGCAGCCGTAGTAATAGAAATCCTTGTACTTTGTCCCGTCTGCCTTGTGCTTAACGCTTTTATTGCCGTACATACCGGCTCCGCAGATCGGACATTTGAGTAAACCTGTCAATAAATGCACTTTATTATCCTTGCCTTGGTTGACCTTTTCATATTTCTTTGCCTGGGCAACCAATTTTACCTGTGCATCATGCCAAAGTTCCTCGGAAACAAGAGGTTCATGCAGACCATCGACCAACAGATAGTTGTCCTGCTCTACCAACCGATAGTCATTTCTTGTGCCATGTACCTTTTCCGTTCTGCGTCTGCCATAGGCGATCTTGCCACAGTAAACTGGATTTTTCAGTATCCTGCGGATAAGAGCTGCATCAAACAGGGGATTCTTGCCGTTCTGCCGTTGGATTTTTCCGATGCCGTGATTGGCAAGGTATTTAGCAAGACCGTTTGCACCCATGTCGGTATGCACATACTTATCAAAGATAATACGGATTGCTTCGGCTTCTTCCTCATTCACATACAGTTTGCCTTTATCAAGCGTATATCCATAGGGCGCAAAACCGCCGTTCCATTTACCCTCACGGGCTTTCTGTATTCTGCCCTCCATCGTCTGAACACGAATATTCTCACGCTCAATCTCGGCAACCGCTGACAGAACGGAGATCATCAGCTTTCCTGCATCCTTGGAGGAATCAATGCCATCCTCAACACAGATCAGATTGACACCGAAATCCTGCATAACTTGCAGAGTGGACAGCACATCAGCCGCATTTCTGCCAAAACGTGAGAGCTTGAACACCAGCACATAGGAAACACTGTCCTTGCTGGATTTGATGTCCTCCATCATGCGGTTGAACTCTAATCTGCCCTCGATGGACTTACCGGATTTACCGGCATCCTCATACTCACCGACAATTTCATAGTCATTGTACTCGGCAAATGCTTTCATTCTGGCTTTCTGAGCATCCAGAGAGTATCCATCCACCTGTATCGTGGTGGATACTCTTGTGTAAATATATACTTTTATTTTGTCTTTTTTCATATCGTCATCCTCATTCGTGCCGCCGTATGCAGCACCATTATGTAACCCCTACTCCGAAATCACTCTCAGAGTAGGTTTGGACACTCATCACACGTATATTATATTATGCAATGTCCGCTTTTTCAATAGAATCCGCAAAATGTTTGGAATTGTTTACAATTTCTTTTTCATTGCTGTCCAAACAAATCGGCGGTTCCGGAAGATTATCAATATCCAGAACCGCCGCATATTTCTCTATTAAGTTGGCAAGTAAATCGGCAAAACCGCTCCATTCATCATTTTTTCTGTTATCTATAATGGCGTACCTCCTGTGTTTTGCTGTCACGATGCGTATATTCTCGAAGAATCTCCGGCGGGATGCGGTCAAGAATCCCTTTGACACGCTCATAATCACTTTGCAGCCTTAATTCCTGCAACTTCTTGACGGTGCTTTCTTTCTCACTTTCTTCCAAAGCGGCGGACAGATCGGCGTTCTTCTTTTCCAACGCTTTCTGCTTGCTGTCTGCGGTTTTGAAGAACTTTTCGTATTTCTTCATTTGCGTTTCCATAGCGGCAACATCTGGAATATACTTTTCAAGAAATGCCGCAATCTGTGCGGAGCGTTCCTTGTAGTTCGTAAATTTCATATCGGAGAGTAGTTCCGCCAGCTTATCATGCTGCTTGTTCAGACGTGCCATCTGCTTAAATACTCTTGTAGGAATATGGTCACGCCCTGTCTCGCTGGCACTTTCGCCACGCTCCAGATCGGGATATTTCTTGACCATGTGTTCCCAATACTTGTCCTGCCATTGAGTGAGCTTCTTTTTGTTGCCTAAGATTTCTTTAGCGCACAGCCTTTTATCCTCTGTCAGCGGGACAAAGCAAAGGTGCATATGGGGCGATTTCTCGTCCAGATGCACCACAGCGGATATAATTGTTTCGGGAGCTTGGTTCTGCTTGATGAACTCCAACGCTTCATTGAAGAACTCTTTCAACTCGGAGCGTTTCTTGCCCTTGAAGAACTCCGGCGTAGCGGTAATCAGAGCTTCCACCACTCGAACGCTGTCAGAACGTGTGCGGCATCCTGCTTCTGCAATCTGCCTTTCGGATTCTGCTCTGTACTTGCGTTTCGGCTTGACAAGGTGGAAATTGAGATGTGTACGGGTAGGGTCAATGTCGGGGTTACTTGCGTATTTCTCCTTGGTGCGTTCGTTGTGCGCTTCAATGCCGCTGATCTCCGGTCCCTTGTACTTGGCAAATCGTAGAATTGCATACTGCGGTGCTGCCATTAGTGATCACCCCTCTTTCTCCATACGATTTCAAATCCCAGCACGTCGGCAAGCTGTACCGCTTCGGTATAGCGGAGCGATTCACGCTGGAGCTTGTTGGACAGATTGGATACGCTGTCGCTCCATCCGTATTCGTCTGCCAGAAGGTCAACAACCTCCTGCATGGTCATCCCTTGCCGTACAATGTACGACTTGATTTCATTTCTCAGATTAGATTTCATACTGTTTTTACCTCCATAAATTCGTGATATTGTTTTCCTGTGCGGTGAATGCCGTCACCGACAAGTGTTGATTTTGAAAATGGTGTTTTCCTCTCAGATTTCGCTCTGTGTAGTCCTGTTCCTAACAGCACCCTATCGGGTTTACTGTTTTGTGGGAGAGCAAACCAAATAGGAAGAAACACCACTGTTCCGTGAATGTGCTTTACAGTTCCGTAAATCACTGAATGATGATTTTGGTACTGCTATCGGTGTATATTTTCACGGATTGCACAAGGCTTGATTTTGAGCATAGGAAAATGACTTTGATGCCGGTGCGTGTTACGGATGTGGTGAGTGGACAAAATGTCCACTTACCAGATTTCCGTAATTTCACGGCTGAACTTGAAAACATCCATCCTATCCATCCATCTATCCGGGAAACAGCCTTTTTCGCTGTCATTTGCCTTAATCGGGATGGATGGGATAGATGGATGGATAAATCTGAGTTCAGTTACAAAATCCCCGGCGAGATCAATGCTTCAATGCCCCAAAAGCCGTTGACCTGTTTGCCGAGGGAATTTGTGATGTGGTTGTCATGTTCCAGACCGAACTCGTCTGAGTGTTTCTTTAGGGTCATGCTGACCGTTCGTGCCGCCAGCGGCTTGTAGGTGTTATCGTTGCACCAGATACAGTAGATGGCGTACAGATCGGCAGAAGTAATGGTGCTGTCCGCTTTCAGACGGATATACCCCTCCGAGCGCAGGAACAGTAGCACATTGTCCGCATCCCGCCTTGCCTGTTCACGGTTGTCCTTGGTGCGGCTGCTTTCGGAAAAGCGGTAGTTATTCGCTATCAGCCTACGCAAACCGTCCAGACACCACAGAAAAATGCCCTCAACTTCTGCAACGAGCTTGTCCGCAAGGAACGGGTCATCCTCTCTGTCAATGGGTTTCTTCTTGACAGATAAGATAAGCTGTCTGCGGTAAAAACCGTCCGAATGGTCATAGAGGGATTCCAGATCGCCGTTGGAAAAGGCAAGGAAACGGACATACATTTCCCCTTGGTAGCTCTGTTCGCCCTTGCGCTCTAAATCCATCGGCATTTCCGCTGTGATAAGGGATTTCAGATAATGAGTGGATTTGAGTGCTTCCATCTTCATATCATCGTCCACCATGACAAGCTCATGTTCCAGATCGGCTCTTGCAAAGGGACTGCGCTCCACCTTGGCAATGCTGCCGTTTTTGAGATTGGCACCGAGCATAGCCTGCATCACCACACCGATGCGGCTTTTACCCTCGCCGCCGTTGCCTTTCAGAAGCATCATGGTCTGTCCTCTTGTGGTGGGGATAAGGCAGTAGCCGAGATATTCCTGCAAGGTCAGAATGTCCTCGTCCTCCAACAGTTCCGACAAAAAATGCAGCCATGTCACAGGCTGCGGAGCATCGGGGTTATACTTGACGGGCAGACGGTTACGGCAGAACTCCTTGTGTTCGGTGAACTCGCCGTTCACGAATAAAGTACCGTTTGCAACGTGCAGCCTGTCCTCATGGACGGGTAGGTTGTCCTTGTAGGCTTCCATACGGAGCATTTCAAGCAGATTGGAGCATTTTTTTGCCAGCCCCGATTTCAGATAGGGACGGAGCATTTCATAAATCTGCTTCTTGATGCCGTTTTCATCGTGGATGCGCCCCTCCTTGGAAAAGAACTTGCCGCCCACGCAGACCATAGGGTGACGGCAGATAAAATCACAGCAAAAGCCGACTTCATCCAAAAACTGTCCGTTGTACCATCCCGGCTGTTCTTCCATGCAATCATCTTTCTTGCTCATAAGACCTCTCCTTTCTGTGCTTTTTCAGATACTCTTGCAGCTTTTTCAGCTTGCTGTCGGTCATCATCATGTCGATGACCTCGGTGCGTTCGTAGGAATCGCCCATAATCAGCAGATCCACCAGATACTCCACATAGGTAAGCCCGTGGCAGACTTGCACAAAGCGGTCATGCGGCGTGTCCTCCGGTGTTTTCAGTGCGTACAGCACCATCCACTCCTGCAGGAGCCTGTAATACTCCATGAGCGCAGAAAAGCACAGCTTCTCATTTTCCCTGAGTCGCTGTGCTTCGCTTTTCCTATTCTGTTTTTCCTGCATTGCCTTGGTGGGCGGCTTGTCCTGCGTGATGCCGAAGTCGTATGCCAGCTTCTTCGCCGCATCGTACAAGGACAGTCCGTAGAGCTTTGCTGTGAAGTCGATCACGTCCCCATGTTCGCCGCAAGCGTAGCAATAGTAGTGGTCATCGTCCACAAACAGGCTCGGATGGCGGTCATTGTGGAATGGGCAAAGGGCTTTCCCGTGACGGTTGACCTCTACGCCGTACCTCGCCGCCGCTTCTCTTGTGTTGATGCTTGTTTTTACTGCTGTGAATAAGTTCATTGCATTCCTCCATAAATTTTTCTCGACGATTTTTGTTCGTCTGCTTGAATATACGTAAAAAAAGTCTATAGACCGAAAAATCAGGCACAAATGCAAGAAAGCAAAAAAGCCGCCCTGCAATTTTGCAAAAATGCAATACGCAGGACGGCGATTGTTCACAGAAATGATGTTGATTTTATTCCACTTATGGAATATAATATTGAGTAGTACATGAATGGAGAGTGATGCCGATGAACTATCTATCTACCTTTGAGGTTGCCGAAAAATGGGGGGTGTCTCACCGCCGTGTCGGTATCCTCTGTAATGAAAACCGCATCCCCGGCGCACAGAGGGCGGGCGGACGATGGATTATCCCCGAAGACGCAGAGAAACCCACCGATGCGAGAATCAAAAGCGGAAAATACGTCAAGCCCAAAGTGAAAGAATAACACAGATAGGAAAGGAGGCGCAGAGCATGGAGCGCAAATATTTATCCGGCAACATCAGAGATCGTTTGCAGGATTTGATGAAAGAACGTAAAATCACACAGAGCGAGCTTGCCGCAAAAATTGAAATTGACGTTAGCACACTTAGTCGTTTTATCAGCAATGCAACAGGCAAACTCAGTGACGAAAATATCAAAAAGATCGCAAAGGAATTTGAGGTATCCACTGACTTCCTGCTCGGCGTTACCGATATTCCAGACCGCATGAATTACGATATAGCCGAACTCGGTTTGTCGGTACAGGCAGCAAAAAATCTTTACACAGGCAAGGTTAATACAGAGGTTGTCAACCGACTGCTTGAAAACAAAAATTTTGCAGCTATGACCAATATGATCGCACACTATTTTGATGATACCCTTGCCGCTGGATATGCCGCACAAAATCAGATGTATGCCACATTAAGCGCATTACTTATGGGCGAAACAAAACAGCATCCCGAAAACAGAGAAGCTATTGCGGAAGCTGCAAAGACTATCAGCGTTTCCAGAATGTCGATGTATCAAGCTGATCTGACCGCTATTCAGAATACCTTTATGAACGTGCTGAAAGAGATCAAGAAAGAGATTGGTTCCGATGTTTCGGATGCTCAAGCCATGAGCAAAGAAGCGGCACAACAGATGTACACCGAACTGACAAAGGGGCAGGATGTAACAAAGCCGAATATCACGCCCGAAATGATTGCCGGTGCAATTACAGGCTCCGTCAGCGGTATGGATGGTGTTGACCCCGAAGCATTGAAACAGTTTAATCAGGCATTGATCGGTCTGCTCACGGTCAAGCCAACAGAAGACGAACATGACGGCAGTTGATAACGAAAAGCTGTGTGTGCTGGCACAGACCGGGGACATGGATGCGCTGAACCATCTTGTGGAAAATAATCTGCGTTTTATCAAAATGACAGCGCATGAGATATGGAGCGCACAGATAGAAGTCAATCGGTCACTCGGCGTTACCTTTGATGATCTTGTGCAGGAGGGCTGTCTGGGACTGATGGGATGTGTGGAGAAATATAATCCCGATGGCGGCAACAAATTTCTGACATACGCAGCTCCGGCAATCCGCAATTCGATGCTTGACTACATACGAAGTCAGAGTACATCATTTGAAGCAAAGAACATGGGTGAGATCGTCAGTCTGGACGAGGTGACGAAATTTGAAAATCGGGATCGTCATGCGTTCGTCCCCGATTCTGCTATGACCAATCCTGCACAGATTTATATTGCCAAGGAAACGCATGAAGAACTTCACGCCGCCCTTGATACAATCAGCAATAGAGAGTGTGAATACCTGTTGTACCGTTTTGGATTTGAGGACGATATGGAACATCCCTTGACGGAGACAGCGAAGCATTTCTTCTTGTCAGAGAGCAGAGCAAAATCTACAGAGAAGCTGGCGTTGGATAACGTGTGGTTGGAACTTCCGTGGTGGTTCCATTAACAAGGGAAACGGACGCTGCGGCGGGTTTTTATATACCTCTTGCGCCCCCGTTGTCACAGCAAATCTCTCCGCATAGCTTCAAGATTTCCTATGCCAACTACACACGAACAGCCGGATTTTGCTCATGCTAAATCCTTCGTTTTGTGTTCCTTTCTGCCCACAAAATCCGCCTGTTCTGCTGCCGCCGAAAAGTGTCTGTCTGGCGTGGGACAGCCCCTTTCCAGCGTCAGCGGTCGCAAAAGGTATAACACACTAGACTTTGCAAGCAAAATCGTGTGCCAACAGGGATGCTTCTCGCCCCTATTGGAAACCCAGAGCCAAGGAGCTGCGCCCCTCTGGACACCCCGTATATTTTCCTCGAAAATGGTACCCAAACTGTAAAAATGCAGTTTGACACCTTTCCTCAGAAAACACAAAACCGCTGTAATTTCCCTCCTTGCGTGGATGAAAATTGCAACGGTTTTATTGTATGCCATAAGCCGAAAACCGATTTTATCTTATGGCATCTTTCATAGATTTTACATATTCACCCACATACTTCGGTGCATCCTTTCCGTATTTGTCAAGCAGCTTAATAATCGCTGAACCGACGATAGCACCGTCGGAGATATCCGCCATTTTCTTTGCCTGCTCCGGGGTGGAAATGCCAAACCCGATCGCACACGGTACGTCGGCGTTTTCTCTGACCACCTTGACAATAGAGGCAAGGTCTGTCTTGATCTCGCTCCGTGTGCCTGTCACACCGAGGCTGGAAACGATGTAAATGAAGCCCTCTGCTTCTTTGGAAATCATAGCGATTCGGTTTTCCGAGGTAGGAGCAATCAAGGAAATCAAATCAATGCCGTATTGCCTGCACAGCGGCTGAAATTCCTCTTTTTCTTCAAACGGCAGGTCGGGCAGAATGAGTCCGTCGATTTGTATATCCCGGCAGGTGGATATGAATTTTTCTGCGCCGTAGGAGAACACCACGTTGGCGTAGGTCATAAAGACCATCGGCACCTTCACGTCGCGGCGGAGCTCTCTCACAAAGGCAAAAATCTTGTCAGTCGTGACACCGCCGGTCAGTGCTCTCAGGTTTGCGCCCTGAATAACAGGTCCCTCTGCGGTAGGGTCAGAGAACGGGATGCCAAGCTCAATAAGGTCTGCACCGTTTTCCACGGCGGCGCGGACTACTTTCGCGGTTGTTTCCAGATCGGGATCCCCGCAGGTGATAAAGGCGATAAACGCCTTGCCGTTTTCAAACGCTTTCTGAATATTACTCATGGATATCCTCCCCTCTGTAACGGGCAATGGCGGCGCAGTCCTTGTCGCCTCTGCCGGAAACGGTGATGACAATGATTTTATCTTTCTCCATTGTCGGCGCTAACTTCATTGCGTGGGCGACCGCGTGCGCCGATTCGATGGCGGGAATGATACCCTCGGTCTTTGCCAGATACTCAAAGGCATTTACCGCTTCATCATCTGTAACCGGAACATATTCTGCCCGTCCGATATCGTGAAGATGTGCGTGTTCAGGTCCCACACCCGGATAATCCAGCCCTGCGGAAATGGAGTAAACGGGCGCGATCTGACCGTCCTTATCCTGACAGAAATAGGACTTCATTCCGTGGAAGATACCGAGTCTGCCCGTGGCAATGGTTGCTGCTGTTTCAAAAGTATCAATGCCTCTGCCTGCCGCTTCACAGCCAATCAACCTTACGCTTTCATCTTCAATGAAATGATAAAAACTACCGATGGCGTTAGAGCCGCCGCCTACACAGGCAATTACCGCATCGGGCAGTCTGCCTTCCTTTACTACCATCTGCTCTTTGATTTCTTTGGAAATGACCGCCTGAAAATCACGGACGATAGTGGGGAACGGATGGGGACCCATCACCGAACCGAGGCAATAGTGGGTGTCGCTGATGCGGGAAGTCCACTCACGCATGGCTTCGGAAACCGCATCTTTGAGTGTTGCCGTCCCCGTTTTTACGGGGATAACCTCTGCGCCGAGAAGCCGCATACGGTACACGTTAAGTGCCTGACGGATGGTATCTTCCTCGCCCATGAAAACCACACACTCCATGCCCATAAGGGCTGCTGCGGTTGCCGTGGCAACACCATGCTGACCGGCTCCCGTTTCGGCAATCAGACGTGTTTTGCCCATCTTCTTTGCCAGAAGTGCTTGACCAAGTACGTTGTTGATCTTGTGTGCGCCCGTATGGTTCAAATCTTCACGCTTGAGATAAATCTTCGCACCTCCGAGGTCTTTGGTCATTTTTTCAGCATAGTACAGTCTGGACGGTCTGCCAGCGTATTCATTGAAAAGCTCGGCAAGCTCTCTGTTAAATTCGGGATCGTTTTTATAATGGTTATACGCTTCTTCCAGTTCAATGACGGCGTTCATTAGCGTTTCGGGGATATACTGACCGCCGTGAATACCGAAGCGTCCGTTTGGATTCGTCATAATTTTTCTTCCTTTCTGACAGCGGCAATAAATGCCGCCATTTTTATTTTGTCCTTTGTTCCGCCTGTTTCTATCCCGGAGCTGACATCAACAGCAAAGGGATGTAGTGTTGTAACAGCTTTTCCAACATTATCGGGTGAGAGTCCACCTGCGAGGAAATACGGTCTGCGTATGTTCATCAAAAGTTTCCAATCAAATACCGTACCCGTTCCTGCGCCGGAGTCCAACAGAATATAATCAGCGGAGCACCGTTCTGCGTTAGCAATATCATTTTCCGTTTCTACGCGAAAAGCCTTGATGATCGGTTTATCGGTGAGTTGTTTCAGTTGCCTGATATAGCCCTCATCCTCGTCCCCGTGAAGTTGGGTAATGTCAATGACACCGCTGTGCAAGAGTTCCGCGATCTTTTTCGGACTTTCATTGACAAATACACCGACTGCCTGTATTTCTGTGGAAAGCAGTTGTTTCAACTCTGCTGCTGTCTGCGGTGTAATATACCGTCGGCTTTTGGGGGCAAATACAAATCCGATATATTCGGGTTTTAGTTCGTTGACGGTTTCTATATCTTCCATTCGGGATAGTCCGCATAACTTGATTTTCGTCATACGGTACCCCGCAGTTCTGCCAGTTTTGCTCTTTTATCAGACGCCCTCATCAGCGTTTCTCCGATCAAAACGGCATCAGCGCCGATTTTACGAAGTGCCGCCACATCCTCAGCAGTCCGCACGCCGCTTTCGGAAACAAACAGTACACTCGGAGGAATCAACTCCCGAAGTCTGCGACTGTTATCTGTATCCACCGAAAAATCTTTGAGATTGCGATTATTGACCCCAATAATACGTGCTCCGGTATTAAGTGCTGTTTGCACTTCTTGCTCGTCGTGTGCCTCAACCAAAGCTGAAAGACCAAGGTTATCGCAAATTCTAATGTAGTCCTTCATCTGATCTTCTGTCAAAATGGAACAGATCAGCAGGACTGCTGATGCTCCTAAAACCTTTGCCTGATAAATCTGATATTCGTCCACCGTAAAATCTTTGCGAAGACACGGGATTGAAACTGCTTCGGCTATTTCTTTAAGATATTCGTCATTTCCCAAAAACCATTTCGGTTCAGTCAAGACGGAAATGCAATCTGCGCCTGCCACTTCATATTCCTTTGCAATCTCCAGATAAGGAAAGTTCGGTGCAATCAAACCTTTAGACGGGGATGCTTTTTTGCACTCGCAGATAAAATTTACGTCTTCTTTTCTCAATGCTTGCTCAAAAGCAAAAGGAACCCCCGTTGCTGAACTTTTCAACATTGCTAATTCCCGCATCACATTCAAGCTGCATTCTTCCATATTTGCTATCACACGCTTTCGTGCGTGGTCTGCAAGCTGGTCGAGTATCGTCATACCTCCACCTCCGGTCGGTTGCTGACCTCAATCAGTTTGTTCAGCGTTTCAAGGGCTTTGCCCGAATCAATGAGTTCTGCCGCAAGATCAATACCGTCCTTCATACTGTCTGCTTTGCCACCGATATACAGAGCCGCCCCTGCGTTCATCAGCACCGCATTTCGCTTGTGTCCTTTTTCTCCGTTCAGGATGGCAAGCGTAATCTTAGCATTTTCTTCGGGTGTGCCGCCTTTCAGATCATCTTTTGTGCAGCGATCAAAGCCAAAATCTTCGGGAGTAATCACCGAGGATTTGAACCAGCCGTCACGAATCTCGCAGATCGTAGTCGGTGCACTCATAGAAATCTCGTCAAGCTTGTCCTGCCCATACACCACCATACCACGCTTGATTCCAAGATTGATAAGCACCTGTGCCAAGGGTTCCACGAGATAATCGTCATACACACCGAGAAGCTGCATGGACGGTGTTCCGGGATTGGTCAGCGGACCGAGAATATTAAACACGGTACGGAATCCCAGCTCCTTGCGGATAGCACCTACGTACTTCATGGAGGTGTGATATTTCTGTGCGAAGAAGAAGCACATACCGACTTCGTTCAGCAGTTCGATACATCTTTTGGGACTCTGCTGAATATTGACACCAAGCGCTTCCAGACAATCCGCCGTTCCGCACTGTGAAGAAGCCGCACGGTTGCCGTGCTTTGCTACCTTCATTCCGCCTGCCGCCGCCACAAGAGCAGAAGTAGTGGAAATGTTGAAGCTGTGGGCGTTGTCACCGCCCGTTCCGACAATCTCGAAAAGCTCCATACCGGTTTCCACCTTGGTGGCGTGTGCTCGCATAGCCGCCGCACAGCCTGCAATCTCGTCGGTAGTTTCGGCTCTTGCGCTCTTTGTAGATAGGGCGGCAAGAAAAGCGGCATTCTGCGTGGCTGTCGTTTCGCCACTCATAATTTCGTTCATTACGGTGTATGCCTCGTCATAAGTGAGGTCTTCTTTATTTACAATCTTTACGATAGCTTCTTTAATCATCACTCATATCTCCTTTATAAAATTTCTAAGCATCTGTTTTCCGTCCGGTGTCATAATGGATTCGGGATGAAACTGTACACCGTATATGGGATATTCTTTATGCTGAACTGCCATGATTTCTCCATCCTCGGTAATCGCTGTGATTTTCAGGTGCTCCGGTATGGTGTTAACATCTGCCGCAAGTGAATGGTATCGTGCGACGGGAGCCGTTTCCGGGCAGCCTGCAAATAACGGGCAGGAAATATCAAATTTTACGTTTGACTGCTTGCCGTGCATCAATTCTTTTGCATAGGTAACGGTTGCGCCGAATGCCGCACAGATTGCCTGATGACCGAGGCAAACACCAAGTATAGGAATAGCGCGGATGTTCTTCACAACATCTATGAGGACGCCTGCGTCCTCCGGTCTGCCCGGTCCGGGGGAGAGAATAATGCGGTCAGGATGCAAGGCTTTGATTTCCTCCACTGTCATTTCATCGTTGCGGATGACCTTGATATCCGGCTCAATCTCTCCGACGAGCTGGAAAAGGTTATAGGAAAAGCTGTCATAATTATCTATCAGTAAAATCATAATTCCGCCTCCTGTGCAAGTTCCAAGGCTTTGAGAGAGGATTTGGCTTTGTTCAGGCATTCATCAAATTCCTTTTCGGGTACGGAATCCGCTACAATGCCGGCGCCGCTCCGCACGAACACCTTGCCGTTTTTCTTGTAGGCAATGCGAATGGCAATGCAGGTATCCATATTCCCGGTAAAGTCGATGTACCCGATGGCGCCGCCGTAAATGCCGCGTTTGTTGTTTTCCAGCTCTCCAATCAACTGGCAAGCTCTGATCTTCGGTGCGCCGGAGAGCGTTCCCGCTGGCAATACCGCTTCAATGGCATCGAGTGCATCGTGTTTTTCATCAATTTCGCCCCGAACCGTAGAGCCGATGTGCATAACGTGGGAAAAACGTTCAATCGAGTGAAGTTTTTCGACCTGTACGGTACCGAATTTGCTGATCTTTCCAAGGTCGTTTCTGCCGAGATCGACCAGCATATTGTGCTCGGCAAGTTCTTTTTCGTCAGCCAGCAATTCCGCTTCAAGTTCCTTGTCTTCTGCCTCTGTCTTTCCTCTCGGTCTTGTTCCGGCAAGAGGGAAAGTATGAAGTACACCGTTTTCCAGCTTAACCAGCGTTTCGGGGGATGCACCCGCCACCTCTACGTCGGTTCCCGAAAAATAGAACATATATGGCGACGGATTGATGGTGCGGAGTACACGATAGGTATTGAGCAAACTACCCTCAAAGGGCGCGGACAGGCGGTTTGACAATACAATTTGAAAAATATCACCCTCACGAATATGGTGCTTCGCCTTTTCCACCATATCGCAGAACTGAGCTTTGTCAAACAGTGGTGTAACTTCACCGAGCAGTCTGCCGCCGGGTTCATTCATCTTTTCGCCGTTTTTTAGAAGTTCTACGAGTTGTTTTAACTCCATGACAGCTTTGTTATATCCGACTTCCACATCATCCAGCGGCATATTGACAATGAGAACGATCTTTTGCCGCAAATGGTCAAAGGCGATAACCTTGTCAAAAAGCATCAGATCGACATCCTTAAAGTTTTCCGTATCTTCCACATCACATTTCACGCTCGGCTCGCTGTATCCGAGATAATCGTAGGAGAAATATCCGACCAGACCCCCCGTGAAGGACGGAAGATAATCAAAACGGGGACTTTTGTAGTCTGCAAGAATCTGACGGAGATAGTCGGAAGGATACTCCGTTTTTACTTTAAGATTCCCGATTTTCATTTCACCGTCCATGCAGGTAATCTCCATTTTCGGGTCGAACCCAAGGAATGTATATCTTCCCCACGTTTCGTTTGCCTGAGCGGATTCCAGCATATAGCAATGGATAGATACGTTTTTCAGTATCTTCATGGTTTCAATGGGCGTGGTAAAGTCGGAAAGCATCTCGCAGCTCACCGGGAGCACATTGTATTTTGTATCTGAAGCAATCTTTTTTACTTCAGCTAAAGTTGGCAGAATTTTCATTCGCTGCACCTCCAAAGGATAAAGTTACGTTAAGTTGCGTTTGCATCTTGATATTCAGTTTTGTTAGGCGCCGGGAGCGCCACCATCGTTTTGAAAACACCATACCGTAACCTCCTTTGAAAAGGAAAAAACTCCTTTGACGTTCATCTTCCGTCAAAGGAGTCTCATTAAAAACAAAAACGCCCTTGACAGAAATATACTCTCTGTCAAGGACGAATAAAAACACTTATCCGCGGTGCCACCTTGATTCACAGCATGACCTGTGCGCTTAGCAGGATACCAACATATCCCCGGCAAATGACGTCTGCCTACAACGTCGCAGAATACTTTGTGATAATCACATTTGACTGCGCCCTCAGCGGTCCATTTGACAACTTGTTTCTTGCCTGATTCTCAGCATCGCAGGCTCTCTGTAAAGGCATCATTGCCGTTATCTCCGCTTCAACGGTTTGGTGTATTAAATTTATGGTATAGTATAGCACGTTTGATTTGCAATGTCAATGGATATCCGAAGAATGTTACAAAATATTCATATACTGAGTGGAGGCGTGCTAATCAAATGTCTTGTACTCGGTCACAGTTTTAAGATAAGTTTCTGGATCACCATTCAAAATAAGTTCAGCATATTCAAGTGGTGCATTGTAAATCAGATAGTCAAGTTCCGACCTCTGATACATATTGTTGGCAATCTCATTCTCCACGGCAATCGTATCAATCGCAATCATGCTACCATCGGTAAATTTCAGCTCCACACAGGCAGTATCCATGTTAAACTCACAAGAAATCAAATGCGTCATATTCGCCCTCCTTAGATCATACCGAAGTGCGTCAATGCCTCCTTGATTTCTTTTTCTTTATCCGGCGGGCATTGGGGCTGTTTAGCGTCCTCAGACTTCGGCTTATTGTAGTTTTCACGCTCGATGATACCGCACTTCTGCTTTACCTGTGCGATATACAGGCTGCTGACTTTTAAGCCGCTGTGTTCCAGCACATAATCTTTGATTTCTTGGTAGGTAGCTTTCTTCTCCGCATCGGTCAAATCCAGCTCGTCCATATCCAAGTTAATCTCGATATGTTGCTTTGCATTGAGTTTGGACAATAAACATACCGTCTCGACATGTTCCGTCGCCGGGAACATATCAAATCCCACAGCTTCTTTCGCTTTATACCCCAGCTTCTTCATATAAGTCAGATCTCTGGCCAAAGTCTCCGGGTTACAGGATACGTAAACTACTTTCTTTGCTCCCATCTTTGCAATGGAATCCATAAACTCCTCCGTGCTTCCGCTTCTTGGCGGGTCCATAATGACTACATCGGCCTTTTCACCTGCTTCTGCCATATTTACCAGGAATCGTCCGGCATCATTGCAGAAGAAACGGATATTGGTTATCTGGTTCATTTTTGCATTATTAACAGCATCCCGGACTGCGTCCTGGTTTAATTCTACACCTATTACAGTACCGGCTTTCTTGCTTGCAATAATACCAATGGTTCCAATTCCACAATACGCATCCACAACCGTCTCTTTTCCAGTCAGTCCAGCCAGCTCCAGAGCCTTTGTATACAATTTCTCCGTCTGGACCGGATTTACCTGATAGAAAGAACGGGAAGAAATACGGAAGCTACAGCCGCACAGCGTATCCACAATATAACCTTTTCCATACAGCACATGTTCCTTTTCCCCCAATACCATGCTGGTACCACGTCCATTGATATTCTGTACAATGGTTGTGATCTCCGGATGTTTTTCCCTTAACGCCTTCACAAAATTATTCTTAGATGGAAATACAGGAGAAGCCGTTACCAGTACCACCATGATCTCACCGCTTTCAAAACCTCTGCGGATCAGAACATGGCGCAGCAGACCATAGCCGGTATCCTCATCATAGGTACGGATCTTAAAAGACTTCAGCATTCCCCGGATCGTACCGATGATCTCATCTGCCTTCTGGTCCTCGATCATACACTTTTCCACCGGTACAACATTATGGGTATTTTCCTGATAAATACCGGAAATGATATTGCCCCTTCTGTCTCTGTCAAATACAGCATGTACTTTATTTCTATAGTAAAATGGATCATCCATTCCTACCATGTCTTTTACAGGACAGAGTCCTTTCAATAACGTCTCCAGGCGCTTCTTTTTTGTCTTTAGCTGCTCTGCATAAGGCATGTCTAACATCTGGCATCCACCGCACTGGCGCATAACAGGACACATACTCTTTTTAGAACTTTTTCTTCCCATTTCTGCATTCTGGCCAGACTGCTGTTTCATAGCCTGCTTTCCAAACCGTGTCGTTTTCGTCTCTGCTCCACGTTCTGTTTTACGTTCTGTGTCATATTTTGTTTTGTATTCTTTCTTGTACTCTGTCTTGTATTCTCTTCTCTCTTCTTTTCTCTGTTCGTTTCCCGTTCTTTGCTCTATTCTCTTTTTCTGACCAGGATTTGCCCCTTTTTTGCCTTTGCCTTCCGGTCTTCTGACACCCTGATTTTTACTCTCCTGTACTTTACTTCTCTGTACTTTATTTCTCTGCACATTCTTTTCCTGCATTTTGACACCTTTTTCTTTCATGTTATAGACAATTTATCCCTTCACTTTTATAATCTTACTTATCAACATCACAAAACCAAGAGGTAACATTTATGAGCGAATTATCCACACCACAAGAACAACCATCCTATTATATTGATCCAACCCTTTACAAAGGCCGTCCTGCAGACACATCCAACCGTCTCCCAAAAGAGATCCACACCTATGACCTGCTAGACTCCCTTAACATTTCCTATGAACGGGTAGATCACGACACTCTCCCTACCATGGAAGCATGCCAGGAAGTAGATAAGCTTTTAGGCATTGAGATCTGCAAAAATCTGTTTCTGCGAAATACCCAGAAAACCGCCTTTTACCTTCTGCTCCTTCCAGGCAATAAAAAATTCAAAACGGCGGCTCTGTCCAAACAGATCGGCAGCGCCCGCCTTTCCTTTGCTGAACCGGAATTTATGGAACAGTATCTGGATATCACCCCCGGTTCTGTCAGTGTCCTTGGCCTGATGAACGATAGGGAAAACAAAGTCCGCCTGCTCATCGACAAAGACATCTTAGACAACCACCCTTATTTCGGATGTCATCCATGTATCAACACTTCCAGCCTGAAATTCCGTACGGAAGACCTTTTGACCAAAATTCTTCCTGCCATCCACCACGATTATACCATGGTTGATCTGCCACAGGCATAACCTGAAAAATCTGTTTTTAAATTTTCACAACAGCCCCATAAAGGTATTTCCAATTCATTCTCACCGCTTCCCTGCTTGGATCAGATCGGGGCTGTTGCCTTTCTTAACCACTCTTTCTCATCGCCTTCCAGATACGGGCTGATCTTCTCAAACACCTCTTCATGATATGCATTAAAAAGTGCAATATCCCGCTCTGTCATCAATTCCTTTACCACTGCATCCTTATCAATCGGCACAAAAGTCAGGAACTCAAACTTCATAAACTGGCCATACTGATTCTTCTCATCCTTCACACAAAGAATCAGGTTCTCTGTCCGGATTCCGTGACTTCCTTCAATATAAAGACCTGGCTCATCTGAAGTGATCATTCCCTCTTTTAAAACACCATTGTCATGCCGCTCCGGCACCATGCGGAAACGGATCCCATTTGGTCTTTCATGAACATTCAGCAAATATCCAACACCATGGCCAGTTCCATGGTCAAAGTTCAGTCCTCTGCTCCAAAATGGCTCTCTTGCCACATAATCCAGGCTTAAGCCTCTGCATCCATAGAGAAATTTCACTTCTTTTAAACGCAGCATACTCATCAGTACAAGAGTAAAATGCTCTTTTTCTTCCTTAGTAAGCTCCCCCAGAGCAATGGTACGGGTAATATCTGTGGTTCCTTCGTAATACTGACCGCCGGAATCTACCAGATAGAAGCCATGATCTTCCAGCACCGTATCACTTTCTGCTGTTGCAGAATAATGGCACATAGCAGCATTTGAACCATAAGCAGAGATTGTAGCAAAGCTTGGTTCAATATAACCTTCCTGTTCCTTTCTGAATTCCTCCAGCTTATCCTGTACACTCAGCTCTGTAAGCCGTTCTTTTCCAATCTGATGCTTCAGCCAGTAAATAAAACGGGTTACAGCTACGCCGTCCTTAATATGAGCTTTCTTCTCATTCTCAACCTCGACATCATTCTTCACTGATTTTGCGTCAGAGGTTGGATTCATCTTATCAACCAGCTCATTTTTATCCTTTAATAAGTTATACAGAGCATAATTCGTATGCTCCTTCTCCATCAGGATCTTACGTCCGGTAATGTCTGCTGCCATTTTGTAGATATCATCATAAGGCAATATCTCTGCTCTTAAATTTTTCAGATATCCAATCATGTCTATATTTTGGTAATTATCCATATACGGATATGCATTTTCATGAAGCACTTTTTCATTTGCAAACAGATACAACTTATCCTCTGTAACGATCACATAAGACAGCACGACCGGATTATAGGCAATATCATTTCCACGAATATTCAACAACCATGCAATATCATCCAACGAAGTCAGCACATACATATCTGTATGCTCCTTCTTCATTTCCTCACGAAGCTCTTTTAACTTTTCTTCTGCTGTTTTTCCTGCATATTTTTCATGTAAAGCCCATGCCGGTTCCATAGAAAGTGCCGGACGGTCTTCCCATATCTCACCTACCAGATCATCATTGCAAAGAATCCTTGCACCTTTTTCCTTCAGGCGTTTTTCCAGGTCAATCCCTGTCAGTGCATTAACGACTCTTCCATCAAATCCCAGACAGCCATTTTCCGGCACCTCTGCTTCCAGATATCCAGCTACTGAAGGCACACCTTCCTGCCCCATTTTCATCATCTTCACAGAAGTCCCCTGCAGCTGAGCTGCTGCCTGGACAAAATATCTTCCGTCTACCCAGAGACACGCCTCTTTCATAGTTACTACTGCAATTCCCGCTGAACCGGTAAATCCGGTCAGATACTGTCTGCATTTAAAATGATCTCCCACATATTCAGACTCATGAAAATCTGCCGTTGGCACCATATAGGCATCCATGCCACGTTCTCTCATCTTCCCTCTGAAAAGTTCCAGTTTCTGGTCCACAGATAATTGTACTGCTGCCCCTGTATTCATTTTGTTCATATCTCCACTCCTTTTCTTATACATCTGCTCTCAAACGCTTTCATGCACCGGGTTTTTCTGCTTTCTTGATTTGTTAATATTATTTATATCCAGCCAAAATGTCTGCATGCATTCCATATACCGTCCTGGTCAACATCATCTGTTACATAATCTGCCGCATCTTTCAGCTGTTTAACAGAATTTCCCATGGCGATTCCTGTTCCAGCAGCCCGGACGATCTCATAATCATTCATGCTGTCGCCAAATGCTATGGTCTGGCTTATATCCATTCCATAATATTCACACAAACGTACCAGGCCATTGGCCTTAGAAGCCTGTACTTCTACGATATCCGCCCCTAAACGGCTGGAAAATAATGGAAATTTAAGTTCTGGAAAACGTTCCTCAAGATCAGCCACAGGCTCTGCCTCTCCAATATAAGCCAAAGTACGTATAGGCAATTCCAGCATTTCCCATGGATCCTGAAAATTTCGCATACTCTCTTTCCAGCGGATCTTGTCGATCCGTTCCACCTCTGCCGGATTTATGAAATAATCTTTGTCACCTATGGTCAGTCCCATGGCAATTCCTTTTTCTTCTCCATAGAAAAGCAGACGTTTTAAAAGATCCTTATCCATAAAATGTTCATACAACAGTTCATCTCCTGCAACCACACGTGTTCCATTCATATGGATCACTGCATCCGGCCGTATCTGCTCTTTATATCCCACACTAAGTGGGCCATCCATATTTCTTCCGCTGGCAATTACGATAATACTGTCTTTTCTCAGCATCTCCACTGCCTCTATCGCACTGTCTGGTATTTTCCATGTAGCCTGATCTAAAAGTGTCATATCCAGGTCAAAGCTTACGATCCTTTTCTTATTTGTTTTCTTATTGGTCTTTTTATCTGTATTCTTATCGATCATCTGAGAAATTCCTCTTTCTAAGTCTCCACCTATGTACAATAGCGAAACATGTTACTGTTCATTCGTTGCATGAACAGTAACGGAATTTGCCGTGGCTTCGCATTTAAATACGGCAAATTCCCGCTGCCACTACGTTATCGTACGGCACTTTCGGTTCCAAAAGTGCCTACCCGTGTACAGTAACCGAAACATACTTGATTCGGTCAAAAAAGCAAAATCAGGGCTTTTCAAACAGTCTCTTTTCTGTTATACTATAATAGTTATAGATATCGGAGTATGGCGTAGCTTGGTAGCGCGCTCGGCTGGGGGCCGAGAGGTCGCAGGTTCAAATCCTGTTACTCCGATTTTTTTATTTTTTATTCATCATATTTCCTGTAGATTCTTCGATTTACAGCATACTAATCATATCATTCAAAAGCTCAAAGAGCAATATATCTTCCTTTATCTGACAGAATATCATTTATACCCACCCTTTTGTGATCAGGTTTTCTATCTTTTTATATGTGTAAACATTTACTCCCTATAAAATTATGAAAATACCAATAAAAAGAAGGCGTGTGAAAAATGATGGGATCGAATTAATGGAAGAAGACGGTCTGTATCGTACCGTAACCTTTGATAACTATCCTATTTATTATTCTATTGGTAAAGTAACAATTCCTTTGGCAGATGATGTCACATTTGAAGATTACGCAAGTTCCGATCCAGGTTCAGATCCAGCTGTATCAGAGTTAAATGACCTGCCAGATGCCATAAAAAACAGTGATACAACATTCAACTGCAACAATACCGTGATCACAGTCAGACAAGAACAGATCGTACAGATCATCCGATACTGGATTCCGTAAAAAAGAGCTGCTGCAAAATACATTCCCGGTTTCCGTATTTTGCAGCGGCTCTTTTCTTCATTTTTTACTCAATATTCTCTCTTTTATGTTCCATGTTTCGAAACAGATGTGTACAGATCAGGATCGCCACTACGATAGACAGATAATCCGCAGTAGGCTGGGCATAAATAACTCCCTCTAATCCAAACATATGATTTAAAATAAAGATCAGCGGAATAAAGATCAATCCCTGACGACAGACCGTTAAGATCAATGAGGGGATTGCTTTTCCCATTCCCTGGATCGTGTTAATGCACAGGAACAAGATACCCAGAAATGGCGCTGACATCTGAAGAGCAATGACCATCTGGATGCCGTAGGCAATAACCTGCTCGTCATTGATAAATACCTGTACCAGTGATTTTCTTGCCACCATCATAAACAATGTCAGGATCGTACCCATAATAACAGACACGATACCGGTAAATTTAAATACCTGCATCAGACGTTTCTTATTTCCTGCGCCATAATTATATCCGATCAGCGGCTGGATTCCCACACAAAGTCCGATCTGCAGCAGAACCACCAGCATATTGGATTTCATGGCAACTCCCATTGCTGCTACCGGGGTATCTCCATATCCTACTAATGCCTGGTTCAAAATAATATTGGCAAAGCTCATCAGGATATTATTTAAAGATGCCGGAATTCCAATGGCCACTACGCTTTTTGCAATTCCGTCTCCTGCTTTAAAATACTTCCAGCTGATAGACAATGTTGATTTTTTTCTGAGAAAATACTGCAGATAAAACAGGCATGCTGCAATATTTCCAATAATCGTAGCCAAAGCTGCTCCTGTCACGCCCCAGCCTAACATCAGGATCATAACTGGATCCAGCACAATATTTACAATGGTTCCCAGCAGGTTTCCTACCATGGATTCACGGGCTGCGCCTTCTCCTCTGAGGATATTGGCAAATGCAGTAGAAAATAAAATCGTTGGTGCGCCAATAGAAATGATCATCAGATATTGTCTTGCAAAACCAATGGTATTTTCACTGGCTCCGATCAGCTTTAAAATTCCTTCCATGCCAAGCATGGAAAAGAACGCCACGATCACACCCAGTCCCACTGCTCCATAACAGCAAAATGAACTGATATGCCATGCACGTTCCTTATGTTTTTCACCTAATGCCCTGGATATAGCCGAACTTCCTCCAATGCCAAACAGGTTTCCCAGCGCCATAAAAATCATAAATACCGGTGTTGCCAAAGATACAGCCGCAACCTGCAGCGGATCCTGGGTCTGGCCAATAAAAAAGGTATCTGCCATATTGTAAATGACAACTACCAGCATTGAGATCATAGTCGGCACTGCCATAGTAGCCACTGCCTTAGGTACCGAAACTTTTTCAAACAGATCCGTATTGGTTTTCATACTTTTCTCCTTACTTTTTTCTCATTTTCTCTCCATTATCTGCTTCCTGATTTTTGTCTTATTTTTAACGTATTTAAGCCATTTTTTCGTAAGCATTCTGCCATTCTAAACACATTCTATCTATTTGTCAACTGTTATTTTTCTGCAATTTTCATTGCTCTGCCACTAACCTTGCTGTATAATAGGTTTATAATAAGAAATGGAGAATGACTATGTTAGTTTCAACAAAAGGACGTTATGCACTGCGCATTATGATCGACCTGGCAGAGCATCAGACGGATGGATATATTCCGTTAAAAGAAACTGCCGGACGCCAGGGTATCTCAGAAAAATACTTGGAGGGCATCATCAAGATCCTTGTAAAAGATAAAATGCTTACAGGTGTCCGCGGAAAAGGCGGCGGATACAAGCTTACCAAATCACCGGACCAGTACACTGTGGGCAGTATCTTACGTCTTACAGAAGGTTCTCTTGCTCCCGTTTCCTGTCTTGAATCTTCTGAAGAGTTTCCCTGTGAACGGATGGACTGCTGCCGCACCCTTCCTATGTGGAGAGGATTAGATGAGCTGATCAATAATTATCTGGACAATATCACTCTTGCAGACCTGATTCAGCCCAACGAACAGTGGAGTAATTATGTCATTTAACCAGACCAGAGACGTCATGTATACACAACAAAAAAGAGTATGCTTTCGGGAAAACATTTCCCAAAGCATACTCTTTTTATTTTGATCCAATCCTCTATACCAAGCAGACGTTCACTTGTTTTCCCTATTTGTAGAGAGATAATCCGTCAAATAAAATAACCGGGTCATCCCACTCATTATCCTTGATTAGGGATACTTCTACACGGATCTGCTTCTGTCCGGATACATCTACACCAAAATATACATTCTTCTCATTGTAATGAATATCCTGTGATGTATACAATACCTGATTATCATCACCATAAACTGTAATTCTTGCCATATTTGCACTGTCAAACTGGGAAGAAGGTCCAAATACACCAGATAACAATCTGTATTCACCGTTTGTATTACACTGAACATAACTTCCTTTGCCTTTTAAGCGGATGGCATTGCCCCAGCGTGAACCAGCTGATGTTTTTCCGGAAGAAATAATGGTATAACCATTCTTTGTAATTCCTTCCATGTTCTGTACCAGATAACCATTTTCCAGATCCATAGTATTAGTCGGCTCTGTATCGCCCTCATTTGGAACCCACACACCATCTTCACCAATGGTTCTGCCATCGATCACAGTCTTTACAGCCATAGTACCATTTGGATACAGGAAATACCATTTTCCATCTTCATTCTTAAACCATCCCGTCTGCATCACACCAGTCTGATCCATATAGTACCACTGTCCATCGATCTGCTGCCAGCCGGTCTTCATAATGCCGTCATTTCCAATATAATAATACTTTCCGTTATCCTTAATCCACTCATTATACGCAAATTTGTTGGTACCTCTCTGATATTTCCACTGATCATTTACATATTTCCATGTTCCTGCATAAGCCGGAACTGTCAAAGCCGCACTTAATGCCAGCGCTGCTGCTGCAACCGCAAAACGTCTTCTCATTTCCCATTCTCCTTTCATCGGCAGGAATCGATCCTGCACTTTATCAGCCGGTCATACTATCTGTTTTCGTACGCTTTATTATAATTCAACTTTTCTTTTAATGCAACATTGACAATTACCTGTTCACAAAATATCCATGTTTTGCGCCATTTTTTAGACAATAACAGTGGGTCTGTCACCTGTTTTGTTTCAACTTGCAGCCATTCTGTTGTCATCTTCTATTTCTGCCACATGCCTGCAAACTCCCCATCTTTTAAGCACATGATCCGCTGGTTGGAACTTCCCCGAAAGATCAGCGTCAGATCTTTCTTGGCTTCCACAAATTCCCCATCCACCAGTACATCAATCTGGCGCAGCATCTCTTTCGTATCCTCTGTATACACAGCACCACCTGGCTGCATATCTTTGTCTAATAGATATCCACTGTAACACCAGATATCTTTTTGTGGATAAGTATTCCTGATTTCTTTCAAAAGGTGGACAAGTACTTTCTGATTTTCCGGCTCAAAAGGTTCTCCGCCAAGAAGTGTAAAGCCCTGAATATATCCTGGCTTTAACAGTTCCAGGATCTTTTCTTTCGTTTCCTCTGTAAAAGGAACTCCATACTGAAAATCCCAGGTTTCTGAATTAAAACATCCCTTACAATGATGACGACAGCCTGAGACAAACAAAGTAACTCTCACCCCAGGTCCATCTGCAATGTCGCATTCCTTTATATTTCCATAATTCATCTGTCATTTCCCCATTTCTGGTCAAAAAAATATTGACAATCCACTTCCTCTGCCTGCTCATAATCAACTATCTGAACAAGAACTTTATCCTTATAGTATACACCATATCATTTCTTTGCACAAGCAAAAAGCAAAGCCTGAAAATTCCTTCCAGACTCTGCTCTTTTATTACTGTTCATGCGTTGCATGACCAGCAACGGAATTTGCCGTGGCTTCGCATTTAAATACGGCAAATTCCCGCTGCCACCACGTTATCGTACGGCACTTTCGGTTCCAAAAGTGCCTACCCGTGTACAGTGACGCTCTTTTATCATATTTACGCGCCAAACAACGCACCTACACGCTTATTTTCCTGTAAAATTCCTATGCAGCAATTCATGTTCCTTCCCCTTCAGCAAAGAATCATACAGAGAAAGGATCATAGGATTCTCATTAGATTTCTTGATCTGGGTATTTACATCTGTATCATACAAGCCTTTCATTCTGGCCTTTCTGGTTCTCGGTCCTGCATTCACCGGCTGGCCGCCTCCCATGATACAGCCTCTGCGGCATGCCATCACTTCCACAAAATCATATTCTGCCTCATGATTTTTAATCTGCTGCAGCAGTTTATCTGCATTTGCCAGACCATTTACCACTGCTGCCCGTATCTCTCTTCCATTATAGTCATAAATCAGCGTCTTAATGCCTTCATCACCCCTGACACCGCTCTTTTTAATGGCTTCCATATCCACTCTGCTGTGTCCCTGCTGCAATCTGCGAAGAACTGCCTCTGTCACACCGCCGGTAACACCGAAGATCACGCCGCTTCCGGAACCAATTCCAAAGGGCACATCTGCTGCCTCTATCTCTACTTTATCAAATACAATACCGGATTTGCGGATCATTCTTACTACTTCTGTGGTAGTCAGCACATAATCCACATCCTGTTTACCATTTGTAAAGGATTCCGGCCGCAGGATCTCCTCTTTCTTTGCCGTACATGGCATGATGGAAACCGATACGATCTTCTTGCCTTCATTCTTTTCCGGATCTTTATAATATTCACGGACTACGGCGCCAAACATCTGCTGCGGCGAACGGCAGGTAGACAGATTCGGAACAAATTCCGGATATTTTGTCTCACAATATTTCACCCATGCAGGACAACAGGAAGTAAACAATGGCATTTTCTGTCCGGAAGTAAAACGCTCAATAAATTCCTTGGATTCCTCTACAACTGTCAGGTCCGCTCCATAAGAAGTATCATACACTTCGTCAAAGCCCAGACGATGAAGCACGCCTACCAGCTTACCCATTACATTTTCGCCTTTTGCATAGCCAAAATGATCTCCAATGGCCACACGTACCGCAGGAGCGATCTGTGCGATCACCTTTGTATTCTTGTCAGCCAGCGCTTCCCATACCTCATCAATATTGGTACGGATACTGATCGCACCGGTAGGACAGACAACCCGGCACTGACCGCAGCCAACACAGTCTGTTTCCGCGATCTTTTTATTAAAAGCAGGCATTACCTGAGCCTCTGTTCCACGATAGGCGAAATCAATGGCATTAATGTTCTGCACATTGTCACACATTCTTACACAGTCACCACAAAGGATACATTTATTCGGATCCCTGATAATGGCATGTGAACTGGTATCAATAGGCTGCTGCTCCCTTACATTCTCAAAACGGATCTCATGAACACCCATACGGTGAGCCAGTTCCTGTAAATGACATTCGCCGCTCTTAATACAGGTTGTACAATCTCTGCAGTGAGCCGCTAAAAGCAATTCCAAGATCAGTTTCCGGTAGCGCATCAGCCTTGGGGTATTGGTATAAACTACCATTCCATCCTTTGGCTTTTCAGAACAGGAAGCAAAAGTTTTCCCTTTGTCATTTTCCACTGTACACAGACGACAGGCACCATAAATAGATAATTCTGAATGATAGCACAATGTAGGGATGTCAATCCCGGCTTTTCTTATTACTGACAATACATTGGGTTCATCTGTAAATTCAATGGATTGTCCGTCAATCGTCATAATTCCCATAAATTTCCATCCTCCCTACTCCGTATAGATAGCGCCAAAGGCACAGTTATCCATACAGCTTCCGCACTTAACGCATTTTTCGTTGTCGATCACAAATGGTGACTTCACTTTTCCGGAAATGGCACTTACCGGGCAGTTCCTTGCACACTTAGAGCATCCCTTGCACTTTTCAGGATCGATCTTAAATACCCGAAGCCCGGAGCAGACACCTGCGCGGCATTTTTTATCTGCAATATGCTCCTCGTATTCCTTCCTGAACGCATGGATCGTACTGATCACCGGTTTCGGCGCACTCTTTCCAAGACCGCAAAGGGCAGTATTTTCGATCATATCTGCCAGCTCTTCCAGTTCATCTAAATCACTCATTTTTCCGTTTCCGGCAACAATGCGCTCCAGGATCTCTAACATTCTCTTGGTTCCCTCACGGCATGGAACACATTTTCCGCAGCTTTCTCTCTGGGTAAAATTCATAAAGAACCGGGCTACCTCTACCATACAGGTATCCTCGTCCATAACAACCAGTCCGCCGGAACCGATCATGGCTCCGATCTTTGAAAGAGAGTCAAAATCCATCTTGCTGTCTAACTGGGATTCTACCAGACAACCGCCGGAAGGACCACCGATCTGTACTGCTTTAAACTTCTTATTATCCTTAATTCCTCCGCCAATATCAAAAATAATCTCCCGAAGAGTAATTCCCATAGGAACTTCGATCAGACCGGTATTTTTAACATTGCCAGTAAGGGCAAATGCCTTTGTTCCTGGACTTTGCGGTGTACCAATACGGCTGTACCAATTTGCACCGTTTTTAATGATCATAGGCACATTGGCATATGTTTCCACGTTATTTAATACAGTAGGCTTTCCCCATAAGCCCTGTTCTACAGTTCTTGGCGGCTTTACTCTCGGCATACCCCTCTTGCCTTCGATGGAAGCTGTCAGGGCGGATCCTTCACCGCATACAAAGGCTCCTGCCCCCCGGTTGATATGCAGTTTGAAATTAAAGCCTGTTCCAAGGATATTATCACCTAACAATCCTTTTTCTTCTGCCTGGGCAATGGCGATCTGCAGTCTGCGCACCGCCAGCGGATATTCTGCCCGGACATAAATATAACCTTCCTGAGCACCTACTGCATAAGCTGCTAACATCATGCCTTCGATCATGCGGTGTGGATCACCTTCCATAACACTTCGGTCCATAAATGCACCAGGATCACCTTCATCACCGTTACATACCACATAGCGCACTTTTTCCTTCTGGCTTGCCACCTGGGACCATTTTTTCCCAGCCGGGAAACCAGCGCCGCCTCGTCCGCGAAGTCCGGCATCTGTCACTGTCTTTATCACTGCCTCCGGCGTCATCTCAAATACAGCTTTTTCAAATGCCTCATAAGCTCCCACTGCTATGGCATCTTCAATGTGCTCTGCATCAATATGTCCGCAATTTTTCAGCACAAGGCGGGTCTGTTTCGCATAAAACGGAATCTCTTCCTGAGTTTCATAAACACGGCCATTGTCCTCATACATCAGCCTTGTAACCGGTTCTCCATGAAGGATCGTCTTCTCAAATATCTCCTCACAATCCTCCAGCTTTACTTTCAGATACAGGTAATTATACGGCTCAATACGCACCAGCGGTCCCATTTCGCAAAATCCATGACATCCGCTCATCTTAAGTCCCACATGGGCAATTTCTTCCCCGATTTTTACAGATACGTGATCCATGTGGGCTGTCATTTCCTTTAAGCGGGCATATATCTTATCAGAGCCGCCTGCAAGACATCCTGTTCCGCCACAGATGAGGATCCGGCAGTTTTCCTTCTGACGCTTCTCTTTACATTCTTCTCTCCACAATTGGAGCTGCATTCTGTTCTCTATCCTCATACCTTCTCATCCTCCCGCAATTTTGCGATCAGCTCACTCATTTTCTCCGGTGTCATTTTCGGATGCACTTCATCATTGACCATTACAGCAGGCGCCAGTCCGCAGGCTCCTAAACATGAGACCGTTTCTACTGTAAACAACTGGTCATCCGTAGTATGCTTCTTCTTTCCAAGCCCCAGCTCCTTGTAAAGTCCCTCTAGGATCGGGATAGATTTGCGCACATGACAGGCAGTTCCATCACACACCTTGATCACGTATTTTCCCTTAGCCTCAAAAGAAAAATTCTCATAAAAGCTTGCTACACTATAAGCCTTGGCCTCTGAAATTCCCAGTTTCCCCGCAACATAGGTCAGAAGCTCCGGCGGCAGATAACGATACTCTTCCTGGATTCCCTGGATAATAGGGATCAATGACTTCTCCTCACAGCTGTACTGCGAAATGATCTGGTCTGTCTTTTCATAATAAGATGTATCTAGCATTGTAACCCTCCTTTTGTGCATTTCACATATAATCAATTATACACAAGAAAATGTTTTGTGCATAGTGCTAATTGATATTTTTTTGACAAAATTCTCAATAAAAATAATAAAGCAAGAAAAAAGAAGCCCCGGAATTTCTTCTGAGACTTCTCTTTAAAAATTATAGCTTTCGGATCATGTGAAAAGATTTGCTTATTTCCCGGAAAAAATTTCGGGATAAGATGTTACATGACTCAAAATTCAATTTTACAGGTGCAGCACTCTGTCCCGGATCTCCTGTGTCCTTCCCTGATTCCAGAACTGTGTGCCAATATATCCGCAGGTTCTTCTGGCTACGAACATCTTATTCTGATCTTTGTTTCCGCAATTCGGGCACTCCCAGACCAGTTTGCCGGACTCATCATCTTTGATGATCATTTCCCCGTCATAACCGCAGCATTCGCAATAATCACTCTTGGTGTTTAACTCTGCGTACATAATGTTGTTATAAATAAACTTCATAACAGAAAGCACCGCCGGAATATTGTTCTGCATATTAGGAACTTCCACATAGCTTACAGCGCCGCCTGGTGACAGTTTCTGGAAATCAGACTCAAATTTCAGCTTGCTGAACGCGTCAATCTTCTCAGATACGTGTACATGGTAACTGTTTGTAATGTAATTCTTGTCAGTTACTCCCGGAATAATGCCAAAGCGCTTCTGCAGGCATTTTGCAAACTTATAAGTAGTAGACTCCATAGGAGTTCCATATACAGAATAGCTGATATTCTCTGCTTCTTTCCATTCTTTGCATTTATCATTCAGACGCTGCATTACCTTTAATGCAAATGGACGTGCCTCTGGATCTGTATGTGACTTTCCAAGCATTCTCATGCACATTTCATACAGTCCCGCATATCCCAGTGAAATAGTAGAATATCCATTAAATAAAAGCCGGTCGATCTTCTCTCCCTTTTTCAGTCTTGCCAGCGCACCATTCTGCCACAGAATCGGAGCAACATCGGAAATCGTACCTAAAAGGCGTTCATGGCGGCATCTGAGAGCCTCATGACATAATTCCAAGCGCTCATCCAAAATCTCCCAGAAACGGTCCATATCGCCCTCAGAAGAACATGCTACATCTACCAGATTGATCGTAACAACACCCTGATTGAAACGACCATAATATTTATGACTTCCATCTGCATTTCTCTGGGAATCCTCTACTGTCAGGAAGGAACGACATCCCATACACGGATAAACATCTCCCTGCTTTAATTCCTTCATGATTTTTGCAGAAATATAATCCGGTACCATACGTTTGGCAGTACACTTAGCAGCTAACTCAGTCAGATACCAGTATGGAGCATCCTCAGAAATATTATCCTCATCCAGCACATAGATCAGCTTTGGGAACGCCGGTGTGATCCATACACCCTTTTCATTCTTTACGCCCTGCATACGCTGTACCATGACTTCTTCGATGATCATTGCAAGGTCTTTACGTGTCTGGCCTTCCGGTACTTCATCCAGATACATAAATACAGTTACAAACGGAGCCTGACCATTGCATGTCATTAATGTGATCAGCTGATACTGGATCGTCTGGATACCACTTTTAACTTCATCTCTCAGTCTGCGCTCTGTCACCTTATCAATAATCGCTTCGTCCAGAGATTCCCCACATTCTTTTCTCTCTTCGATCACATTTCTACGGATTTTCTTTCTGCTGATATCCACAAATGGAGCCAGATGTGCCAGAGTAAAAGACTGTCCGCCATACTGATTGCTGGCTACCTGAGCAACAATCTGAGTGGTTACATTACACGCAGTAAAAAAGCTATGTGGCTTTTCGATCAATGTCTCACTGATAACCGTACCATTCTGGAGCATATCTTCCAGATTGATCAGATCACAGTTATGCTCTCTCTGAGCAAAATAATCGGTATCATGAAAATGAATGATTCCTTCCTCATGGGCTTTTACGATCTTCTCTGGAAGAAGCACACGGCGGGAAAGATCCTTGCTCACTTCTCCAGCCATATAATCACGCTGAGTAGAGTTGATCACCGGATTCTTATTGGAGTTTTCCTGATTTACCTCTTCGTTAATATTGTCAAGAAGTGATAAGATTCCATTGTCCGTTGTATTTGACTTACGGGTCAATTCCCTCTTGTAGCGATAACGCACATACTTCTGCGCTACTTCATACCCCCTCATAGCCATGATGCCAGTTTCCACCATGTCCTGAATATCTTCCACATTTACAGCATGAGTTGACTCCTGAACCTTATGAGCAATGCTGTCCGCGATCGCTCTTATCTGAAAGTCGTTCATCTGATGCAGCCTGTCCACTTCTTCATTCGCCTTATGCACTGCATTCACGATCTTCTGAGAATTAAAATGGACCTCTTCACCATTACGTTTAATTACATTCGTTTTTACTTCAACACTCATTACTATCCCTCACTCATGCACAAAATATTGTTGTTTTTCAAACCACACTCACTATATCTAGTGCCAAGTACTATACTACTACAAAAATCTGTTCTTGAAAAGGGAAAAATAGAAAATAAAAGAATTCAGACAACAGCCACTATTGGGCGTTATTTTGACAATTTGTTTATTAGACTATCTTATATAATATGCTCATTATATTACCTGGTCTTTCTCGACCGCTCAGCTATTATCCCACTAAATCTCAGGAATGTAAAGCACTATTTTTATAAAATTTAGACATAAAAAAACAGCCGCTGCATGGCTTCTGCCATCAACAGCTGCTGTTATTTTCCTGCGGGTAACAGGACTTGAACCTGCACTCTCTCGAACCAGAACCTAAATCTGGCGCGTCTGCCAATTCCGCCATACCCGCATAATTTAGAAAAAACCGCTCCCTTATATATAAGAGATCGGTTTTCATCTTAATGCGGGTGGCCGGACTTGAACCGGCACGGATGATAAGTCCGAGGGATTTTAAGTCCCTTGTGTCTGCCTATTCCACCACACCCGCATATAACAAATGGGGCCTACAGGGCTCGAACCTGTGACCCTCTGCTTGTAAGGCAGATGCTCTCCCAGCTGAGCTAAGACCCCAACTTGTATAAGTTGTTTTGCATAAAATGCAAACGACCCGGAACGGGATCGAACCGTCGACCTCCGCCGTGACAGGGCGGCGCTCTAACCAGCTGAGCCACCGGGCCATATAAATTAATATAGTTCCTTAAAAACCTCAGTTCAGGAAGAGTGGACCTTCGGGGACTTGAACCCAGGACCGACCGGTTATGAGCCGGTTGCTCTAACCAACTGAGCTAAAGGTCCGAACTATATTCGTACCTGCTGCTAAGCAGTAAAGCCG
>PVML01017488.1_pt1 | contig 180663 bp, 143 predicted proteins | sample 1853371 | NCBI WGS metagenome assembly PVML01 (sample SAMN08533508, study PRJNA380276) | Human gut metagenome, whole genome shotgun sequencing project. | isolation source: participant 1, chromium library | host: Homo sapiens | collected 2017 | reverse complement strand
CAGCTCCGGGCGGGTGTGGGCACCCGCCCCTACACACAAGCGCCACAAGGTAGTCCGCCGGGAACGGAACCCCGGAAGTAGGGGCGGCCCTTGTGGCCGCCCACGGGCGGGGACAAGCCCCGCCCCTACGGGGCGAAGCGTTCCCAGCGGGGGCAAAAAGGGGGCGGCCGCAAGTGCCGCCCGTGCACAGGGTGTAAAATGCATTTTGGGGCGACACCGCCTCTGTTCAGGTTCCCGCTACTCCGGGAGGCTGGAAATCCGTGCTGCTCCCGACGTGAAAAAACCGGTTCCCCGGCGCGGACGCCGGGGAACCGGTTTACTCTATTCACTCACTTTTTCAGGCTCTCGGCCCAGACTGCGTACTTGGCAACCTTGGCGTCGCAGGCCTCCCTGGAGGCGTCGTTGGCCAGGATGTAGACCTTGACCTTGGGCTCGGTGCCGGAGGGCCGGACGATGAGGCTGGTGCCGTCGGCCATCTCATAGCGCAGCACGTTGGAGCCGGACAGCTCCATGGTGCTCTTCGCGCCGTCGGCCACGTTGACCACGCTGCCGTCCTTGTAGTCCTTCTGCTGGAGCACGCCCACGCCGGCGATCTCCACCGGGGGCTTTTCCCGAAGGTTGGCCATCAGATCGGCCATCTTCTTCAGGCCGTCCAGGCCGGGCATCACCAGGTTCAGGGTCTTTTCGCCGTAATAGCCGTACTTCTCATAGCAGGCCAGCAGGGCGTCGTACAGGGTCATGCCCTGTCCGGCGTACCAGGCCGCCATCTCGGTGAGGGACAGGGCGGCGGTGACGGCGTCCTTGTCGCGGACATAGTCGCCCAGCATGTAGCCGTAGCTCTCCTCGTAGGCGAAGATCACCTTGCCCTCCCCGGCGTTCTCCAGCTTGTCCTTCTTCTCCGCCAGGAACTTGAAGCCGGTAAAGGTGTCGTAGCACTTCAGGCCGTTGGTCTCGGCCACCTTGCGGGCCATCTCGGTGGTAACGATGGTCTTGAGGGCCACGGGGTTGGCGGGCATCTTGCCGGTGCGCTGCTTTGCCCCGATCAGGTAGTCCAGCAGCAGCACGCCGGTCTGGTTGCCGGTGAGCACCTTGAACTCCCCGTCGGAGGTGCGCACCATGATGCCCACCCGGTCGGCGTCGGGGTCGGAGCCGAGGATAAAGTCCGCCCCCTCCTTCTTGGCCAGATCCACAGCCAGATAGAAGCCCTCCGGGTTCTCCGGGTTGGGGGAGACCACGGTGGGGAAATTGCCGTCGATGACCATCTGCTCGGGGACACAGATGACGTGCTTCATGCCCAGGCGGCGCAGGGCCTCGGGGATGAGCTTGTAGCCGGTGCCGTGGAAGGGGGTGTAAACCATCTTGAAGGTGTCGGCCACCTTCTCCACCGCGGCCTTGTCGTTGACCTGACCCATGACGTTGGAGAGGAACTTCTCGTCGGTCTCAGCCCCCATGACGGTGATCAGGCCCTTCTCCACCGCCTCGTCGTAGTCCATGCGCTTGATGGAGGCGAAGAAGTCCAGCTCCTCCATCTTCTTGGCGATGGCCTCGGCGTGGTGGGGGGGGGAGCTGGGCGCCGTCCTGCCAGTAGACCTTGTAGCCGTTATATTCCTTGGGGTTGTGGCTGGCAGTAACGTTTACGCCGGCGATGCAGCCATACTCCCGGACGGCGAAGGACAGCTCGGGGGTGGGGCGGAGGGACTCGAAGATACGTACGGGGATGCCGTTGCCCGCCATGACGTCGGCGGTCTCACGGGCGAACTCCTGGGAGTGGTTGCGGCAGTCGAAGCACACCGCCACGCCGCGCTTCACCGCCTCGGGGCCCTCGGCCAGAATGACCTCGGCGAAGGCCTGGGTGGCGTGGCGGATGACGTGGATGTTCATCTGGTGCAGGCCGACGCACATGGTGCCGCGCAGGCCGGCGGTGCCGAACTCCAGCGGGGCAAAGAACCGGCTCTCAATCTCCTTCTCGTCGCCGGAAATAGAGCGCAGCTCCTCCTTTTCCGCCTCGCTGAGCGCAGAACTGCTGAGCCACTTTTCATAAACATCACGATAGGACATGGGACTAACCTCCAATATCTGAAATTCTGGCGTAAACGATGTACTGCACTGTGATTATAGCACAAAAATTCACCAATATCCAGCCTGTCTTTTGACGAATTCGGGAGATTGTCACGCCTACTTGTGGTAGCTGGAGCCTTCGTCGATCTTGAAGCTGCGGTAGAGCTGCTCCAGCAGCATCACCCGGGCCAGATGGTGGGGAAAGGTCATGGGGGACATGGACAGCTTGGCCCACGCCTGGGCCTTGAGGGAGGGGGCAAGGCCGTAGGAGCCGCCGATCAGAAAGGCCAGGCTGCTTCCCCCCCGGCTGCTCCAGTCGGACAGGAGGCCGGAGAGCTCCTCGCTGGAGCGCATGCACCCCTCAACGCACAGGGCGATCAGGCTGGCCCCCGGCGCCAGCCTGGCGCGGATGGCCGCCGCCTCCTTCTCCAGGGCGGCGTCGATCTGGGCCTGGGATGGATTGGACGGCAGCCGCTCCTCCGGCAGCTCCACCACCTGGAGCTTACAGTAGGCCGACAGGCGCTTGACGTACTCCGCCGCCGCGTCGATGTAAAATTTCTCCTTCATCTTGCCCACGCAGATGAGCTGCACCCGGATGCCCTTCATACCGTGTACCTCCGGCTCTTCTCGCTGCGGGGGGCCACCTCCAGCGCCACGTCCCGGCCCACTGCCGCGCCCCGGCGCTCCAGTACGCCCCGTACCACCTCGTGGGCCCGGGCGGGGGTGTTGTTCTCATGGGACAGGTGGGCCAGCACCACCGTGCGGGCGCCCCCCTCCACCGCCGTCCAGGCCAGCTCGGCCCCCGCCTCGTTGGACAGGTGGCCCCGGTCGCCCAGAATGCGGGCCTTGAGGTGGTAAGGGTAGGGGCCGGACTGCACCCACTCCACGTCGTGGTTGGCCTCGGCCACCAGGAGATCCGCCCCCCGGATGCCGCGAAGCACCGCCCCGGTCACATAGCCCAGGTCGGTGACCACCGCCGCCTTCCGCCCCCCGGCGGACAGGGCGTAGCCCACGCTCTCCGCCGCGTCGTGGGAGGTGGGGAAGCTCTCAATCGCCAGCCCGCCGACGGAAAAGCCCTCCCCCGGCGCCACAGGGCGGAGCAGCTCCTCCAGAAAGGCGATGCGGTAGCAAAGCTGCCGCCCCGTCCCAGGGCTGGCATACACCGGCAGCCTGAGCTGCTTGGTCAGGGTGGTCAAACCGGAGATGTGGTCGCTGTGCTCGTGGGTGATCAGCACGCCGGCGAGCTCCGTTGGCTCCACGCCCAGCTCCTTCAGGCCGGTGCAGATACGGCGGCAGGAGATGCCCGCGTCCACCAGCACGTGGGTGCGGCCGTCGGTCACCAGCAGGCTGTTGCCGCTGGAGCCGCTGGCCAGGGTACAAAGTTCCAGCACGGAATCGCTCCTCACTATGTAGTCTCTCTGCGCAAAAAAGGGCGGCGGCCTGCGCCGCCGCTCCCTGTTTTCTTTTTAGCCTACCTGGCTCTGCTTCTCCTCGTCCGGGGTGACCACCACGCGGATGTCCGCCCCCACGCCGGAGAGCTTGCGCACGATATCCTCGTAGCCCCGCTCGATGTGGTGGATGCAGCCAATTTCGGTGGTGCCCTGGGCCGCCAGGCCCGCGATTACCATGGCCGCCCCGGCCCGCAGATCGCAGGCCTGGATACGGGCGCCGGTGAGCTTCTCCACGCCCTCGATGACGGCGATCTTGCCGTCCACCTGGATCTGGGCGCCCATCCGCCGGAACTCGTCCACATAGCGGTAGCGGTTGTCCCACACGCCCTCGGTGAGCACGCTGGTGCCCTCCGCCAGGCAGAGGACGGCGGCAATCTGGGGCTGCATGTCGGTGGGGAAGCCGGGGTAGGGCAGGGTCTTGACGTTGGTGCGGGTCAGCTTGCCGTGCCGGCGCACCAGCACCGCGTCATCCCGCTCCTCCACGTCCACCCCCATCTCCAGCAGCTTGGCGGTGATGCACTCCAGATGCTTGGGGATGACGTTGCGGATGAGCACCTCGCCCCCGGCGGCGGCCACGGCGGTCATATAAGTGCCCGCCTCAATCTGGTCAGGGATAATGGAGTAGCTGCCGCCGGACAGGCGCTCCACCCCGCGGATCTTGATCACGTCGGTGCCCGCGCCCATGATCTCCGCGCCCATGGAGTTGAGGAAGTTGGCCAGATCCACGATGTGGGGCTCCTTGGCGGCGTTCTCAATGACAGTCAGGCCGTCGGCCAGCACGGCCGCCAGCATGATGTTCATGGTGGCGCCCACCGAGACGATGTCCAGATAGATCTGGGTGCCGCACATGCGGCCGTTTTTGGCCTTGGCATGGATGTAGCCGCCCCGCACATCCACGTCGGCCCCCATGGCCACAAAGCCCTTGATGTGCTGGTCAATGGGCCGTCCGCCGAAGTCACAGCCACCCGGAGGGGGCACCTCGGCGGAGCCGAACCGGCCCAGCAGCGCCCCAATGAGGTAATAAGAGGCGCGGATTTTCCGCGCCAGCTCCTCAGGCACACGGGCGTTGCGGATGTGGGAGCAGTCCACGTCCACCGTGGTGCGGTTGACGGTGCGCACATCGGCGCCCAGCTCCTGCAAAATATTCAGAATCAATGTCACGTCGCTGATCTGGGGAATGTTCTCAATGCGGCATACCCCGTCCACCAGCAGGGCGGCGGGGATTATGGCGACGGCGGCATTCTTCGCGCCGCTGATGTCAATTTCTCCAAAAAGCGGCTTTCCGCCGTGGATCACATATTTTGTCAAAGCTACAACCCTCTATTCCTTCCGCCGCAGCCGTTTCCGGCATAAACGGTATCCAAGGGCCGGCAATTCACCGGCCCGGTAAACACAATTTAATAAACGCCTTCCATGGAAGTGCGCTCCAATACGAGTACATTATAGCAGATCTCTCCTTAAAATCAAAGCAAAATTCTCGTGTGCTCCGATTTTCTCTTCTCGTGCCTGTGATCCTTTGCTTTCAAAATACCCAATCTGCCGACTTTTATACCTCTTCTGATCGTGCGTGGGGTTATGTCTACCAAATGTCTACCAAAATGCAACGCAAAGCGCCTGAATTTTCAGCTTTTTCCCCAAGGAGTTTTTTATAATGTCTACCATACGTCTACCATGCGAACCTTTTGATTCTGTTTCCCCGCCTTTTATACCCCTATTCCCCGAAAGCTGCATTCTTTCCTCCCATGTAAGGGGCGTCATACGCCCCTAGGCTTCAAAATTCAGAAGGAGGAAATCCAAATGAGAAACCTCAAGCGGACTCTCAGCCTGGTTCTGGCCGCTGTCATGCTCGTCGGTATGATGGTCGTCGGCGCCTCCGCTGCGAGCAGTGATTTCGTCGACGGCAACGAGATCACTTACGCCGAGGCCGCGGAAGTCATGACCGCGCTCGGCGTGTTCGAGGGCACCGACAAGGGCGCCTTTGATCCTACCGGCATTCTGACCCGTGAGCAGGCTGCGGCCATCATCTGCCGCATGCTCCTGGGCGACGATGCCGAGAACCTGACCACTAACTCCACTGTGTTCAGCGATGTGGCTGCCGACCGCTGGTCTGCCGGCTACATCGGCTACTGCGCCCAGCAGAATATTCTGGCGGGCACAGGCAACGGCACCTTCAATCCCGAGGGTGAGCTGACCGGACTGGCGTTTGCCAAGATGCTGCTGGTGGCCCTGGGCTATGATCCCGCTATCGAGCAGTATGTGGGCAACGACTGGGCCGTCAATGTGGCCGCCGATGCCGTGGATGCCGGTATCGCCGTGTCCGGTGTAATCATGGCCGATGCCATGACCCGTGAGCAGGCTGCCCAGATGGCCTACCAGACCCTGGAGGCCGACATGGTGCGCTACGCCAGCCGCGGCACCACTATCCAGCAGCCTGACGGCTCCACCATCATCGTGGGCAACACTGCCGCTGAACCTGTCTCCAAGACCGACAGCGACTATGCCGGCGACAGCAACGACGATACCCAGCAGTTCTGTGAGCGTTACTTCGCAGATCTGAAAAAGGTCAACGGTGAGGACGACTTTGCCCGCCCCGCCAGCCAGTGGAAGCTGAAGAACGACATCATCGGCACTTATCCTGCTGAGGCTGACGGAACCTTTACTACCGCTGTGGACAAGGGCGATCTGTATGACGTGATTGGCCGCACCGTCTACAACGATATCACCGCTTCTAAGCCCACTGATTTTTCTGTTTACGTGGATGGCGATCCGGTCAGCAGCCCTGACGTGGCCGACTACTTTGTGAACAACGAAACCGACGACGCCAAGGGCACTGCCAAGGGCGTCCTGACCCAGGTGTTTGTGGACGACGACAACAACGTCATCCTGTCTCAGATTCACACCTATGTGGCTCAGGTGGACGGCGGCTACGACGAGGAGAACGAGGAGCTGGAGCTGGATGATCTGGGCCTGGATACCTTCCCCGCTGTCAATACCACCCTGTCCGCCGACGACTTTGAAAACCTGTCCGCATTTGAGGACGGCGATTATGTCCTGATCACCGCTGTGGGCGACGAGGTCAAGACCATTCAGGCTGCCGAAGTCGTCTCCGGCACTGTGACCTCCTACACCTCCAATAAGAACGTCACGCTTGACGGCACCAAGTACGAGTACAGCCAGGGCTACAGCAGCACCTACAACCTGAAGGATGACTACGATCTGGTCCTGGATACTTACGGCTATGTCATCTACGCTGACGGCGTGGAGGCTTCCAACGACTACGTGTTCATCACCAATGTCGCTCAGATCGGCGGCGTTAACAAGAGCTTTGAGGCTAAGGCCTACTTCGTGGACGGCACCACCGCTGTCATCGAGGTTTCTAACGCCGATGACCTTGAGTGGGAGAGCACCGACAAGACCAAGAACACCTGGTTCTCCTATGACGAGAAGAACGACGGCACCTATGAGCTGGGCAAGCTGAACAGCAATGATTCCGCTAGCAAGGACTTTAATACTACCGGCAAGATCATTGAAACCGGCGATGCCCGTATTTCTCTGGACAAGAGCGTCCGCCTGAATAACGACACCGTGTTCGTGATCCGCCGCGGCGACAACGTGAATGTCTACACTGGCATCCGCAACGTGCCCGACGTGAACATCACCCACCTGGAGTCCGATGCCGAGGTTGAGGTCGTTGCGATCTTGGACGACAACGGCTATGCCGACTACCTGTTCATCAACGGTGAGACTGGCGAGCTGGGCGTGTCCGGCAGCGTGGCGGGTGACCGCATCTACATCCTGGACACCGATTACGAGTCCAGCCAGGATGCCGACGATAACAAGTACTATGTCTTTGACGCTATTGTCAACGGCGAGATCGGCACTGTCAACCTGAACAGCACCAGTGATGTGGAGGTTGGCCTGTACGGTAATGTGACCTACGACGCTGACGGCTATGTCAACACCAGCGATCTGAACCGCATCAACAACGCCGTCTCCGGCAACGACCTGCGCGTCTGGAACGTCGACTCCACGATCGCCTACTCCTCCGGCGTGCTGTCCTTCGACGGTGTGGATTTGGTTCTGGCCGACGAGTACACCATCTTCCTAAACGATGGCGGCACCGGCAAGACCACCACTCCCAGCCGTCTGGCCCGCGACTATGAGGACGACAACTTCAAGGGTGTGATCTCCGCTGTTTACGATGGCGACGCTGTGATTGAGGTCTATGTGGACGAGGACAACAGCGTTATCACCGACGAGACCGTGGCTGAGGTTGAGGAGGCCGTCTCTGATGCCGTGGTGAATGCGGATGGCGCTTGGGGACAGAACGGCGACCTGGGTAACTATGTTGCCCACGGCACCTGGAACTCCGACGGCACCAAGGTGACTGCCTCCTTTGAGCAGTCCGCCATTAGTACCGAGTCCAATGCCATTACTTGGGATACTGCCCGCTTCCTGGGCTCCCTGCACAAGAACGGTGCTACCACCATCGTGTATGACGGTGTGACCTATGTGTGGGATAAGGACGGCGGCCTCCAGGGCAGCAACTGGTATGATTCCAGCGACAAAGGTCTGACCACTGGCGACAACGCTAACACTCTGGTCAAGGCTCTGGCCGATGCCGGCGTCTTTGACGGTGACGAGACTGCGACTGCTACTCTGACTGTGGACGGCGTGGACATCACTATCACTTTTAGCGTGTCCGAGTAATCCAATCAGAATTTACCCTGTGGGCGGAAACCCCCCGTGCGCTAAAGCACGGGGGTTTTTCTTTTTCTCAGCGCAAAGCCAGGTAGTGATAGCGGTCACGGTCGGAGTTGGAGAAAACCTCCTCGTCATAATCGTAGAATACCTGGAATCCCCCTGTAACGACGCGGAGAACCGGCTCGCCGGAGGTGGATTCCCAGTCCGTGTTTACCTCTGCCCCCTCCAGGGCCAGACCGCCATAACGCGAGCTGGTGTAATTGATCGGCCCGGAACCGGAGGCCAGCAGTACCGCCTTAGGGGAAAAACCCAGCTCAATGGTGCGGCTGGCCTCCCCGTCTCCGGTATAGCTCCCCGTTACCAGCTCGGATTTCCCGGCAACCTGCTCGGCAAGCGTATCCACCGCAGACTGTTCTGCCTTCCCGCCCAGCGCACCGTCAATTTTGGCGAAGTCCTCGTTGAAGTCGGTGCGGAGAAAGCTGTCCTCCGGTTCCCATTGATGTAATTGATAATGCGCCGTATAATTTGCCATTCTTATTACCCCCTCTGGAGATAGGGGCACCCCCGCGCCCGGCATACCGCCGGACGCGGGGATCTTGTCTGCTGGACGGCTTGTAGGGGCGGGCTTGTCCCTGCCGCGGGCGGCCACAAGGGCCGCCCCTACGGGTGGAGACGTACGGGGACAGGCGGGGGTAAGTCCTGCTTTGTAGGGGCCGATGCCCACATCGGCACGTCTTTCCGGGCCACCGGCCAGCCCCGGGCGGGTGTGGGTACCCGCCCCTACATACAAGCGCCGTGAGATAGCCTGCCGGAAACGGAACCCCGGAAATGTAGGGGCGGCCTTTATGGCCGCCCGCGGGCGGGGACAAGCCCCGCCCCTACAGAATATCCGGCCGGGCGGAAAACGGGAGTTCCCATTTGCCGGAAAATGCGCTATAATAGGACGCAGAGAAAACGCCGATGGGGGCGGTTAAATGTATCAGACCAGGATAACGGCGGCGGAGCTCCCGGTGGAGCGCCTGCTGGGGGAATACTGCTTCCCGGAGCGATTCCGGGAGGCCTGCCGGGCCTGCCCGGACTACGGAAACGATTGGTCCTGCCCGCCGGGGGTGCCGTCGGCGGCGGAGGCCCTGCGGCCTTTTCGGACGGCCCATGTGCTGGGCATGCAGGTATTTTATGATGCACAGACGCGCCGGGAGGTGTCCACGGCGGAGGGGGCTGAGGCGGTGCGCCGGGCGTCCTATGGACCGGCCAAGCGGGTACTGCTGGAGACCCTTCTGGCGCTGGAGCAGACCCGGAGCGGGGCGTGGACCATCGCGGCGGGGCGGTGCGAGCTATGCGCCCGCTGCGCCCGGCGGGACGGGCTGCCCTGCCGGAATGCGGAGCGGATGCGCTACTCCTTTTCCGCGTTCGGCTTTGATCTGGCGGCGCTGGCCCGGCGGGAGCTGGGTATCGAGCTGCTGTGGGCGGCCAATGGGCTGCCGGAGTACGATGTGGCGCTGGCCGCCTTTCTGGAGCGGTGAGGGACAAAAACAGGCCGGGGCGGCTTCTGCCGCCCCGGCCTTGCTGTGCTTGCACGGACAGGATCAGAAATAGGTGAAGTTCACGGGCTTCCGGCTCCAGCCGATGGCGCGCTGCACGTCGGCAGCGTAGCCGTGGTCGGAGAAGGTCAGGCGGCCCAGGCGAAGGGCCTCGTCCAGAGAGAAAGCGCCCATCACCAGGGAAGAGAGGGTGGAGATATCGGCGGAAAGGGTGACGTCGGGCTGAGCATGCTCAACCACCTCCACTGTGCTTCCGGATATATTCAGCAGGAAGGTGCCGTTGTTGCCCTCGATAAAGTTGTCATCCACCTGGAGGGCCAGCACAAAGGGACGGCTGACCGGGGACTCACAGCGGCTCTGCATGCGGAAGTAGGCCGGCACATCGAAGATACGGGCCATGTAGCCCATCGTGCGGCGGGCCACCTCATGGATGCAGCCGTCGTGCGCGCGGTTCTCGCCTGTGTCCGGGTTGTGGAACAGCATGGTCAGGCTGGGGTCGGGGGAGAGGATACGCACCCGCTCGATCTGATCCACCTGGGAGGCGAAAAAGGTCATGAACTGCCGCAACGTGTCCAGATCCTCATACACCATCTCGGGCACGAGCAGATCGTGGTACATGTCGGTGTAGTGGTCCACCGCCACGAAATCGAAGGTGAAGTAGCCGGTGAGCCGGCCGTCCCGGCGGCAGACCACCACGTAGGGCATGTCGAAGATCCGGTGGGGGTCCATGTAGTGGTGGACCGTGGCACCGTGGGTACGCGCCGCATAGGCGCGGTAGAAGTCCAAAATCTCCTGCCGGTCCTCCGGCCGGGCATAGGACAGCCCGGACTTGTCGCCGTAGGAGCGGATCGCGGAGGGCTTGGGCTGGTAGAGATAGTTCTCGTTGCAGTAACCGTATCCCATGTTGGCATAGAACGCGGGATTGAAGGGGTGGAGACAGCCGATCGGCGTCCCCTGTTTGGCGTAATACCGCATCAACACCTTCAGGAGCGTGCAGGCCACCCGCTCTTTCTTGTGAAGAAAGTTTGCGGAGACATAGGCTGCGGCCCCCATAGGCATCATCACACCTCTGACGTTGAGGGTGAAATCCATCATCAGGATGGAGCCCAGCAGGGTTCCATCGTCGTCAAAACAGCCGAGGTAACGGCCCTCGTCCGGACGGTGCAGTTCGCCTTCCATGTTCTGGAGCAGGGCGGCCGGCGTCTTGGAGGGGAATGAGGTCACCACATTCCGGGCCAGCTGCTCCACCTCAGAAGGGAGAACGAATCTGATATCCATCAAAACCGATTCCTTTCTGTGAAACAGAGAGTCTATTTACTTGCCGCGCCGGAGGCCGGCGCAGGGGGCGGGGCTGGCTGGACAGCGCCCGCGGGGGCACGGGGGAGCCCGTGCCGGGCGGAACCAGACGGTTCCATGCGCACCTGCTTTGACGAGCCCCATTATGTCAGCATTTGCCGCGAAAGTCAACCCGCAGTTTGCCGAACGAAAAAAATTGAGCCCTGGCGGAAGAAAAGGCTTGACAGAGGGCTGCGCCATGGGGTAAAGTGAGACTGGCCATGCTGCGAGGAAGCGGCAGGGCTTTTGGAAGCGATGCAGCGTCCTGAACCACGGTTCAGGGCGCTTTTTGTATTTCTACCGGCAGAAAGGAGCAGCATATGGACGCCTTCAGTGTTCGTACAAAAATTATGATCGGAGGTGGCATGGACGCGCTGGCCCAGCGGCTGCACCGGGTCTTTCTGGTGACGGACAAGTTCATGGCCGAGAGCGGCAAAACGAATTATGTCACCGACCGGCTGCTGCGCAGCGGCGGCGAGTTCAAGATCTTTTCCGACGTGCAGGCCGACCCGGACATCGCCACCGTCACCAGAGGCGTGGAGCAGATTCTGGAGTTCCAACCCGATGCGGTGGTGGCCTTCGGCGGCGGCTCCGCCATCGACGCGGCCAAGGCAATCGTGTTCTTCGCCGCCCGGGAGCGGGACATGCGGGACTGCAAGTTCATCGCCATCCCCACCACCAGCGGCACCGGCTCGGAGGTGAGCCGCTTTGCGGTGATCACCGACCAGGAGAAGGGGGTCAAATATCCCTTGGTGGAGGACAGCCTGCTGCCCGACATCGCCATTTTGGACGCGGAGCTGACCACCAGCGTGCCCCCTACCGTGACGGCGGACACCGGCATCGACGTGTTCACCCATGCGGTGGAGGCCTTTGTGTCCACCGAGGCCTCCGACTTCTCCGACGCGGCGGCGGAAAAGGCCATCAAGCTGGTCAAGCGCCACCTGCTGCCCGCCTATCAGAACCCCGAGGACCGCAAGGCCCGGCAGGGGATGCACAACGCCTCCTGCCTGGCGGGCATCGCCTTCTCCAACTCCGGCCTGGGCCTCAACCACGGCATGGCCCACGCCCTGGGCGCCCGGTTCCACATCCCCCATGGCCGGGCCAACGGCATCCTGTTGCCCTATGTGATGAGCTTCAACGCCGGCTGCGCCGAGCAGCTCACCTCCACCGCCAAGCGCTATGCCCGTATTTCCCGCCTGCTGGAGCTGGAGAGCAGCAGTGTCCGCCAGAGCGCCCTCAACCTCATTCGCACCGCCCGGCGGTACATCGAAAAGCTGAACATGCCCTCCACCCTCCAGGCCGCGGGCGTGAACGCGGCGGAGTTCGAGGAGGCGGTGCACGACATGGCGGAGGCGGCCCTGGCCGACCGCTGCACCGCCACGAACCCCAGAAGCTGCACGGCGGAGGAAATTGAACAGATCTTCCGCAAGGCCTACAGCGGGAAATTGCCCTGACAGAGCTCCTCCGCCGCGCAATTGCGCGGCGGAGGAATTTGGCGTAAAATGATATTTCGGATTGACAACTCCGCAAATTTCTGTTAAAATGAGCCAGAAAAAATGATAGAGATGCGTATAGTGGAAGGGCGGATTCGTGCGGCGTTAGTACGGCTCGCCTGGTAAACGATCAAGAGCGATGTAGCTCCCAAGAATTTTGACTTGAAATTCTGGGGGCTTTTTTTGTTTTTTCGCCCCGTACGCCTGTGAACCCCCTGCCGGTGTTGCGGAAAACACCGCAGCGCGTTTACGCAGGATAGGCTGCCCGGCCCTGTGGCATGATAGGGGGGGACAGCCCGCTGTTTCCAGCGGTTTTTAGGAGGAGCGTGCCGATTTGATTGAGCTTGATGAGAAAAAGCGGATTATACAGGAATTTGTACCCGGCAAGCAGGTCACCCTGGCCCATGTGATCGCCAACCCCACCGAGGATCTGTACCTGAAGCTGGGACTGATCGACGCCTCCGGCGCCATTGGGATCTTTACCATCACCCCCAGTGAGGCGGCCATGATCGCCGCCGATGTGGCCACCAAGTCGGCCAACGTGTCCATCGGCTTTGTGGACCGCTTCAACGGCTCGTTGGTCATCACCGGCGATGTGGCGGCGGTACAGTCGGCGCTGACGGAGGTTATGAATACCCTGTGCGGTATGATGGGCTTTGCATCGGCCCCCATCACCAAGACGTGATGCAATGGAGAGAAAAAGACGCATTATCCTGATCGGCCGCTCCACGGCCGGCAAAACAACGCTTTGCCAGCGGATCAACCACGAGGAACTGCAGTACCACAAGACCCAGACCGTACAGATTGTCAACCAGAGTATGATTGACACACCGGGCGAGTATCTGGAGCGGCGCTATTTTCGCGGGGCCCTCATGGTGACGGCCGCCGACGCGGACACGATTGTGCTGGTCCAGGACGCCACCGAGAAGGGGAGCATGTTCCCGCCCGCCTACAGCAGCATGTTTGCAAAGCCCTGCGTGGGGGTTGTGACAAAGTCGGATCTGGCGTCTGAGCATGAGATTTCAAATGCGAGGCAGTATTTGAAGGCAGCCGGCGCGGGTGAGATCTTTGTCGTCAGCAGCGTGACGGGCGAGGGCGTGGAAGCCTTGGTAAGGCATCTGGATTTCCTTTGAAGTCAGGAGGAGCCGCATGGAAAAGGATGCGATCCGTGTCGTCATTGCAGACGATGAGCCGATCAGCAGAATGGATTTGAAAGAACTGCTTACGGAAGGCGGGTATACGGTTGTTGCAGAGGTCTCCGACGGGTTTGATGCCGTGGAGAACTGCAAGCTCTACCATCCGGATCTCGTTCTGCTCGACATCAAGATGCCGTTTCTGGACGGACTGGCCGCGGCCAAGATCATCTATGAGGAGGAGCTGGCGGACACGATCATTATGCTCACGGCGTATAGTGAGCGGGAGTTCGTGGAGCAGGCCAAGGATTACGGCGTCAGCGGCTATCTGGTCAAGCCCATCGACGAGAAGTCGCTGATTCCCAACATCGAGCTGGTTGTGGCCCAGAGCAAGGAGATGAAACGGCTGCGCAAGGACATGGCCAAGGTTTCCGAGCGGCTGGCCAACCGCAGCATCATTGAAAAAGCCAAGGGACAGGTGATGCAGGAGCAGAACCTGTCGGAGCAGGAGGCGTACCACTATATACGCAAGCTCAGTCAGCTCAAGGGCCTTTCCATGCGCCGGGTGGCAGAGATGATCCTCGTGAAAGGCGGGGGTTGACAGGTGAATGTGATTTGGTCCCTCTGCAGAAAGTATACCGATCTGTCCGATGAAGAGATCCGCATCATTGAGCACATGTCAGAGACGCTGCAGCCTCTGGCCAATCTGGAGGGTGCGGACATCTTCATCGACTGCCCCGGACGGGACGGGAACGCCATCGTGGTGGCGGAGGCCAAACCGGAATGCGTACCGTCGTCCTACAAGAACACGGTTGTGGGACTGCTGGCCAAGCCGGAGAACGAGCCGGCGGTGGCCCGCACCTTCCGCCTGGGGGTAGGAACCAAGCAGATGAAGGCCGTGACCCAGGAGAATGGGAGCACGATCCAGTCGGTAGAGCCCATCCGCAACGGCTCCCATATCATCGGCGTGCTGATCCTGGAGAAGCGGGTGGACGAGCAGAGGCAGGTCAGTGAGCGGATTCATTTCTCGCAGCAGAGCTTTGAGACCATCGCCCACGCCCTGGCTCAGATGGTGCCGGAGAACAACTGGCTCACCGAGTGTATCGACGAGGCACTCCTCATGGTGGACCGCAGCGGCATCGTGACCTTCCGCAACTCCCTGGCCCAGGATCTGTACCGGAGGCTGGGCTACATTGAGGACATCCTGGGACAGCCCTATGAGAACGTCCGCCTGGTGGAACAGGACGGCAACAGCGAGGAGTGCAGCGGCTACTCCTATGTGGAGACTACGGTGAGCAACCTGGTGCTGGACATCAAGCACATCCAGCTCAACTCGGCGGGGGCGGCCTTCGCCGTGATCATTCAGGATGTGACCTGGCGGCGGGAGCAGGAGCAGGCGCTGATTCTCAAGTCTGTGGCCATCAAGGAGATCCACCACCGGGTGAAGAACAACCTCCAGACCATTGCCAGCCTCCTGCGCCTGCAGACGCGCCGCACCGACAGCGAGGAGACGCGGCAGGTGCTGGGGGAGAGCATGAACCGGATCCTCTCCATTGCCAGCACCCACGAGCTGCTGGCCCAGAGCGGTGTGGACGAGGTCATGCTGGGGGAGGTCATCCTGAACATAAAGAACAATACCATGCGGTATTTTTCCAACCCCAAATGCTATGTCACCATTACCATGGAGGGCGGGGACTTTCAGGTGGACTCCGACATCGCCACGTCGGTGGCCATCATCATCAACGAACTGCTTCAGAACTCCCTGAAGTACGCCTTCCAGGACCGCTCTTCCGGAGAGATTCGGATCGTCGTGGAGCAGGGGAAGCTGTACTCCAGCATCCAGGTCAGCGACAACGGAGGCGGATTCGATGTGGCCAACACGGAGGGCAACCGCCTGGGGCTGTCCATCGTGCAGACGTTGGTGAAGGACAAGCTGCGGGGCAACCTGGAGATCGAGTCGGGCCCCGAGGGAACCTGCGCCAGATTCGACTTTAAAAATCAGATCATCGGAACGGCCGACGTGACGTAACGACGGCTGGAACAGACGAGCGACGGAGCTCGGATACAGAGGGATTCTCTGTACCCGGGCTCCGTTTTGCATTGAACTCTCAGGAAGCGGGTGAAGCAAGTTGCATGAAGTGATCCTCAGCGTGGGCATCGATATCGGCACCTCGACGACCCAGCTCATTTTCAGCCGGCTGACCATCGAAAACCGGGCCAGCAGCTACACCGTGCCGCGCATCGACATTGTGGATAAAGAGGTGATCTACCGCAGCAAGATCTACTTTACGCCCCTGCGTTCGGCCACGGAGATCGACGCGGAGGCGGTCAAACGGATTGTGCGGGAGGAGTACCAGGCGGCCGGCATGACGCCGGAGATGCTCCGCACGGGTGCGGTGATCATCACCGGCGAAACCGCCCGGAAGGAGAACGCCAACGAGGTGCTGGAGGCTCTGTCCGACCTGGCCGGAGACTTCGTGGTGGCCACCGCCGGACCGGATCTGGAGTCGGTACTCTCCGCCCGGGGGGCGGGCACCGACGCCCTGTCCAAGGAAAAGCGCACGGCCATCGCCAATGTGGACATCGGCGGCGGGACCAGCAACATCGCCGTCTATGAGAAGGGCGTGCTGCGGGGGACCTGCTGCCTCGACATCGGCGGGCGGCTCATCAAGGTGGAAAACGGCCGCATCAGCTACATTTTCCCCAAGATCCAGGCCCTGGCCGCCGCCAACGGAATCTCGCTGGCGGTGGGCGACCGGGCCTATCCCGAGCAGCTCTACGGCGTGTGCCGCCTCATGGCGGCCCAACTGGCCCAGGCCCTCCGCCTGGCGGGGGCGGACAGCCACCACGCCGGCCTTTATACCAACAACGGCAAGCCTCTGCCGGAGCAGCCGGCCATCCGCGCGGTGACCTACTCCGGCGGCGTGGCAGACTGCATCTATCAGGAGATGGAGGGCGACGTGTTCCGCTTCGGCGACATCGGCGTCCTCCTGGGAAAGGCCATTCGGGCCGACCCGGATCTGAGCCGGGTGGAGCGCTTTACCTCCATCGAGACCATCCGGGCCACCGTGGTAGGGGCGGGAACCCATACCACCGAGGTCAGCGGGAGCACCATCCACTATGAGCAGGGCACGCTCCCCCTGAAAAATGTCCCCATTCTTAAGGTGTCCGAGGAAGACGAGGCGTCGCTGGAAACGCTGAAGGCTTCCATTTTGAATCAGATGCCGCTGTATATGCCTGAGGGAAAAGCGGAGCAGCTTGCGATCGCTTTTACCGGAGAAAAGCGCACCAGCTTTGCGGACATTCAGGCATTGGCGGCAGCTATCATTGAGAGCACGAAGGAGGTGATCAGCAGCAGGTATCCCTTGGTCGTGGTGGTGGAGAACGATATCGGAAAGGTGCTCGGAAACGCGCTGAACGTACTGCTCAAGCGGGAGAAGGACGTCATCTGCATTGACGGTATCCGCACCCTGAGCGGCGACTACATCGATATCGGCGAGCCCATTGCAGGCGGGCAGGTGCTGCCCGTAGTGATCAAGACCTTGATTTTCAATTCTTAAATGTTAGGACTTATGAGAGGTGAACTAGCATGATCCTGAAGACAAAGCTGTTCGGCCATGTGTACGAGTTCAAATCGATTCGGGAAGTCATGGCGAAGGCAAACGAGGAAAAATCCGGCGACAAGCTGGCAGGCATTGCCGCCGAAACCGCAGAGGAGAGAGTGGCCGCCAAGGTGGTGCTCTCCAATCTGACCCTGAACGATCTGCGCAACTGCCCCGCCGTCCCCTATGAGGAGGACGAGGTGACCCGGATCATCCAGGATTCTGTCAACGAGACCATCTTTAACGAGTATAAGAATATGACGGTGGCCGAGTTCCGCGAGTGGCTGCTGGATACCCAGACCACCCCCGACATGATCCGCCGGGCCTCCCGCGGCCTGACCTCTGAGATCGTTGCCGGCGTGTGTAAGCTGATGAGCAACCTGGACCTCATCTACGCCGCCAAGAAGATGCGCGTGACCGCCCACTGCAACACCACCATCGGTCTGCCCGGCACCTTCTCCTCCCGTCTGCAGCCCAACCACACCACCGATGATCCCAATGGCATCATCGCGTCCGTGATGGAGGGCCTGTCCCTGGGCTGCGGCGACGCCGTCATCGGCCTGAACCCCGTGGACGACTCCGTGGAGAGCGTGGCCCGCATCCTGAAGATGTTCGACGAGTTCAAGCGCAAGTGGGAGGTTCCCACCCAGATCTGCGTGCTGGCCCACGTGACCACCCAGACCGAGGCCGCCAACAAGTTCGGCGCTCCCCTCGACCTGATGTTCCAGTCCATCGCCGGCTCCCAGAAGGGCAACGAGGCCTTCGGCCTGAACGCCGCCATGCTGGACGAGGGCCGCGCCACCATGCTGTCCCGCGGCACCTGCACCGGCCCCAACGTCATGTACTTTGAGACCGGCCAGGGCTCTGAGCTTTCCTCCGAGGCCCACAACGGCTGGGACCAGGTCACCATGGAGGCCCGCTGCTATGGCTTTGCCAAGCGCTACAACCCCTTCCTGGTCAACACCGTCGTCGGCTTCATCGGGCCCGAGTACCTGTACGATTCCAAGCAGGTCACCCGCGCCGGCCTGGAGGATCACTTCATGGGCAAGCTGACCGGCATCCCCATGGGCTGCGACGCCTGCTACACCAACCACATGAAGGCCGACCAGAACGACATCGAGAACCTGGCGACCCTGCTGGTGGCCGCCGGCTGCAACTACATCATGGGCGTGCCCGAGGGCGACGACTGCATGCTGATGTACCAGTGCACCGGCTACCATGAGGCTGCTGCCCTGCGCGAGGTCTTTGGCCTGCGCCCCATCCACGAGTTCGACATGTGGCTGGAGAAGATGGGCTTCTCTGAGAATGGCAAGCTGACGCCCAAGGCCGGCGACGCTTCCGTGTTCCTGAAGAAGTAAGGAGGAGCGAAGAATGGACGAGAAAGATCTGAGAAGCATCATTGAGCAGGTGCTGACGGAAATGAATGTGTCCGGCGCCAAGCCCGCCGAGAAGGCCGCTGCCGCTTGTGCGTGTGAGTCTGCGCCGGAGGTTGAGGACGGCTGCATCCCCGACATCACGGAGATCGACATCCGCAAGCAGTATCTGGTAAAGAACCCTGAGAACGGCGAGGAGTATGCCGAGCTGAAGATGAACGCTCCCTGCCGTCTGGGCATCGGCAAGGCCGGCGCCCGCTACAACACCCTGCCCCAGCTGGAGTTCCGCGCCGCCCACTCCGCCGCCCAGGACGCCGTGTTTAACGACGTGGACGCCGAGTTCGTGGAGAAGATGGGCCTGTGGACGGTGCAGACCCAGTGCGACAGCAAGGACACCTATCTGACCCGCCCCGATCTGGGCCGCAAGCTCAGCCCCGAGGCCGTGGAGACCATCAAGGCCAAGTGCAAGAAGAACCCCACCGTTCAGATCTATGTGGCGGACGGCCTGTCCTCCGCCGCCGTGGCCGCCAACATCGGCGATCTGCTGCCCGCCATCCTGCAGGGCCTGGAGAGCTACAAGATCGACGTGGGCACCCCCTTCTTCGTGAAGTATGGCCGCGTGGGCGTCATGGATGAGATCTCCGAGCTGACCGGCGCCACCGTCACCTGCACCCTGATCGGCGAGCGTCCCGGCCTGATCACCGCCGAGTCCATGTCCGCTTACATCGCCTACAAGGCCACCGTGGGCATGCCCGAGGCCCGCCGCACCGTGGTATCCAACATCCACCGGGCCGGCACCATCCCCGCCGAGGCCGGTGCCCACATCGCGGAAATCATCAAGATCATGCTGGACAAGAAGGCCAGCGGTACCGATCTGAAACTGTAAGAGCAGGGAGGAAAATCAATATGAAACGCGATCCGTTGCCCGCACATGTACTGGCGACTCGCATTATCCCCAACGTAGCTCCCGACATGGCGAAGGAGCTGGGCCTGACCCCTGACCAGAAGTCCCTGGCCATCGTTACTGCCGACAGCGACGATGTGACCTACACCGCCCTGGACGAGGCCACCAAGAAGGCCGACTGCAAGGTTGTCTACGCCAAGAGCTTCTACGCCGGCGCCGCCAACGCCAACACCAAGCTGGCCGGCGAGATCATCGGCATCCTGGCCGCTCCCAACCCCGCTGAGGCCAAGGCCGGCCTGGAGGCCTGCGTGGACATGATCGAGAATGTGTGCCACTTTGTCTCCGCCAATGACGACGACAGCATCTGCTACTATGCCCACTGCATCTCCCGCACCGGCTCCTACCTGTCCGAGGGCTGCGGCATTGCCGAGGGCGAGGCCATTGCCTACCTGATTGCGCCTCCCCTGGAGGCCATGTACGGCGTGGATGCCGCGCTGAAGGCCGCCGATGTGCGGATGTGCGTGCTGTACGCCCCCCCGTCTGAGACCAACTTTGGCGGCGCCCTGCTGACCGGCAGCCAGTCTGCCTGCAAGTCCGCCTGTGACGCCTTCGCCGCCGCCGTCGAGTCCGTCGCCGACCAGCCCAAGGTCTGACCGGCAGAGCGACCGGGTCCGCACGGGCCCATGAACGGAGGTACATATGAAGGCATTGGGTATGATTGAAACCCGCGGCCTGGTCGCCTCCATTGAGGCGGCCGATGCCATGGTCAAGGCTGCCAACGTCACCCTCCAGTGCAAGGAGCATGTGGGCGGCGGCCTGGTGACCATCATGGTCCGAGGGGATGTGGGCGCCGTCAAGGCGGCCACAGACGCCGGTGCCGCAGCGGCGGAACGGGTGGGAACCCTGATTTCCGTCCACGTGATCCCCAGACCCCATGAGGAGCTGGAAGAAATCCTGGGACACATCCCCGCCGAACCAGACCAGCCGGTTCCCCCCACGCCTCCCGCCCCGGCCCCTGAGCCGGAGCCGGAGGAGGGTGAGCCGCTGGAGCCGGAGGAGCAGGAGAGCGATGGCGCGGTGATGGAGCCCGCCAGCCTGACCACGGAGGAGCTGGAGCATATGGCGGTGGTAAAACTGCGGGCCGTGGCCAGACAGATCGGCCTGACCAGCATGACGCGCAAGGAGATCCGGTTTGCCAAGAAGGAAGAGCTTCTCGCGGCAATCACGGCGTTCCTGGCGGAGCAAAACAACTGAGCATGCTTCGCGGTTTGAGACTGCCCCCGGCATGAAGTTCAGCGAAAGGAATGGAACTGTATGCAGCTAATCGATAAAGATCTCCTGTCCATGCAGGAGGTTCGGGAGCTGGTAGAGGCGGCCAAGGAGGCCCAGCAGGAGCTGGCCCGGATGGACCAGGCCCAGGTGGACCGCATTGTGCGTGCCATTGCCGACGCGGGTGTGCGCAACGCCCGCCGGCTGGCCCAGATGGCCAACGAGGATACCGGCTTCGGCATCGTGGACGACAAGGTGATCAAGAACATCTTTGCCAGCCGCGGTGTCTACGAGCACATCAAGGATATGAAAACCATCGGAGAGATCAGCCGGGACGACGCCAAGCGCCTGCGCACCATCGCGGTGCCCGTGGGCGTGATCGCCGGCCTGATCCCCTCCACCAACCCCACTTCCACCGCACTTTACAAGGCGGAGATCGCCATCAAGGCGGGCAACGCCATCGTGTTCTCCCCCCACCCCACGGCCCTGCGCTGCATCCTGGAGACCGTCAAGGTCATCCGGCAGGCGGTGGCCGAGGCGGGCGGCAATGAGAACCTGGTCTCCTGCATCACCATCCCCACCATGGAGGCCACCGACAACCTCATGCGCCACCGCGACGTGGCCATGATCCTGGCCACCGGCGGCTCCGCCATGGTGCGGGCGGCCTACTCCTCCGGTACCCCCGCCATCGGCGTGGGCCCCGGCAACGGCCCCGCCTACCTGGAGAAGACCTGCGACCTGCCCCTGGCAGTGAAGCGCATCCTGGACTCCAAGACCTTTGACAACGGCACCATCTGCGCCAGCGAGCAGTCCATCATCTGCGACGATGACATGGTGCCCGCCGTCAAGGCCGAGATGGAGCGCCAGGGGGCTTACTTCCTGGACGACGAGGAGCGGGAGAAGCTGGGCCGCTTCATTCTGCGGGCCAATGGCACCATGAACCCCGAGATCGTGGGCCGCAGCGTGAAGACCATCGCCAATCTGGCCGGCCTGGAGAAGGTTCCCGCCACCGCCCGCGTGCTGGTGGCCAAGGAGACCGGCGTGGGCCGCGGCCATCCCTATTCCAACGAGAAGCTGGGACCCATCCTGGCCTTCTACACCGCCGAGAACTACGAGAAGGTGTGCGAGAAGGTCTGTGAGATCCTCCACTACGAAGGCGCGGGCCACACCTTCTCTATGCACACCAACGACGATAAGATGGTGGACTACTTCGCCCGCCGGGTGCCCGCCTCCCGCGTGATGGTGAACACCCCCAGCGCCCTGGGCGGCATCGGCGGCACCACCGCCCTCCAGCCCGCCCTGACCCTGGGCTGCGGCGCCGTGGGCGGCTCCGCCACCTCGGAGAACGTGGGCCCCATGCACCTGCTCAACCTGCGGTATGTGGCCTACGGCCTCAAGGAGCTGGACGAGATCCGCGCCTCCGTGCCGGACTGCTCCGACGGCGTCTGCCGCACGGCTCCCTCTCTGGAGAACATCGATGTGGACGACATCGTCCGCCAGATCATCGGTAAGCTCCAGAAGCTGTAACCCAATCTCATCCGCGTACAGCGCGGTTTACCTGTGAAAGGAAGGATCACAAATGGCGAATATGATGCAAGCTCTGGGTATGATCGAGACCAAGGGTCTCGTGGCCTCCATCGAGGCGGCCGACGCCATGGTCAAGGCGGCCAACGTCACCCTGATCGGCAAGGAGCACGTGGGCGGCGGCCTGGTGACCGTAATGGTCCGCGGCGACGTGGGCGCGGTCAAGGCGGCCACCGACGCGGGCGCGGCGGCGGCCGAGCGCGTGGGCGAGCTGATCTCCGTGCACGTCATTCCCCGTCCCCACGAGGAAGTGGAGTCCATCCTGCCCCACCTGGGCTGAGGCAGCCTGACGCAAACAAGTAAAGGAGTGTCCCTGTTATGAATATGATGCAAGCTCTGGGTATGATCGAGACCAAGGGTCTCGTGGCCTCCATCGAGGCGGCCGACGCCATGGTCAAGGCGGCCAACGTCACCCTGATCGGCAAGGAGCACGTGGGCGGCGGCCTGGTGACCGTAATGGTCCGCGGCGACGTGGGCGCGGTCAAGGCGGCCACCGACGCGGGCGCGGCGGCGGCCGAGCGCGTGGGCGAGCTGATCTCCGTGCACGTCATTCCCCGCCCCCACAACGAGGTGGAGTCCATCCTGCCCTCCCTGGAGAAGTAAGATACGGGCGTAGCCCGTGTCCCATCAACCATAGGAAGGGGTGGAGCGCGTGAAGGCAATTACAGAAGATTTCCTCCGGGTGGAGCTGCGGAACACCCAGCCCGAGGTCTACTACATCCCGGAGGGGAAAATACTGACGCCCGCGGCGCGGGAATATCTTCAGCAGCGCAAAATCAAAGTGGCCGCAGGGGGGCAGCCGGCGGAGCCGGCCCCCGCGGCCGCCCCGGCCGCCCAGCCGGTCGTCCCGACCGTGATGTGCGCCCCGGAGCCGCCCAAGCCCAAGTACGTGGACTATGAGACCGGCGCCTACTACATGGAAAAGCCGGAGCATATGACCCAGCTGTTCGGCAACGTGCTGGTGGCCAAGGATCACCCCCGCATCCATTTCCGCGGCAAGCTGGACAGCCTCCAGGCCCTGGTGGTGCTGGATCAGGTTCAGATCGCCGAGGGCGGCTGCCAGAAGCTGGTGGACGACCTGGGGAACATCCTGGGCGTTCTCCGGGAGATGATGCGCTGCGACGTGCTGGACGAGGCGTTCAAGAACGAGACCATCATTGGTCTCACCCACGCCGAGCTGCGGGAGCGTTCCCACAATCCGCAGAAGTTCTTCGGCGTGCAGTACATGCAGCTGCCCGATTACACCATGGGCAGGGATTATGCGCTGCTCAACCAGCTCCGCGCCGCCGTCCGTGAGACGGAGGTGGCGGCGACCGAGGCCTTCCGGGTGGGCAACAAATACACCCGGAAAGATATCATCGAGGAACTCAACCGCCTGTCCAGCGCCATTCATATCATGATGTGCATGTACCTGGCGGGCCAGTACCGCTGAGGAGGAACAGGCATATGGAACAAATCGTATCCGCAGTGATGGATGCGGTCCACCGGGCGGGACTGGTCGAGGTGGAGGTCTCCGCGCGGCACGTGCATCTGTCGCAGGCCGACGTGGAGGTGCTGTTCGGGCCCGGCGCCAGGCTGGAGCCCAAGCGGCCGCTCTCTCAGCCGGGCCAGTTCCTGTCCGAGCAGCGGGTCACACTGGTGGGCCCCAAGGGCCGGAAGGAGCGCGTGGCGGTCCTTGGCCCGGCCCGCAAGGCCACCCAGGTGGAGCTGTCCAAGAGCGACTGCATGGAGCTGGGGGTCAAGGCCCCCGTCCGGGAGTCCGGCGACGTGGCCGGCTCCGGGGCCATCACCATTGAGGGCCCCTGCGGCACGCTGGAGCTGAAGGAGGGCGTGATCATCGCCCACAACCACATCCACGTCACCGCGCCGGACTCCAAGCTGCTGGATCTGAAAGACAAGCAGCGGGTGTCCGTGGCCGTGATGAGCGAGCGGCCCGTGATTTTCCAGGATGTCATCATCCGGGTGAGCACGGAATTTAGCTGTAAGATGCACATTGACGTGGACGAGGCCAACGCGGCTCTGGTGAGCGGCTTTACCCTCGGCAAGATCATCCGATAATCAACAGAAGGAGCGCCAGCGACATGATGGACTTGGACCGCGTAAACAACTACCTCGCCCGTGTGGAGGAATCCGAAAAAACCACCTTCAAGCCGGTGGGAAGCCGGCTCAAGGTGGGCGTGGATCTGGGCACCGCCTACATTGTGCTGGTGGTGCTGGACGAGGAAAACAACCCCGTGGCCTGCGAGAAACAGGCGGCCCAGGTTCTGCGGGACGGCGTGGTGGTGGACTACACCGGCGCGCTGCGCATTGTACGGTCGCTCAAGGAAAAGCTGGAGGCCCGCCTGGGCACGGAGCTGGTCAACTGCGCCATCGCCATGCCCGCGGGCACCGAATCCAGTGTCAAGACCCACCAGTATGTGGCGGAGGGCGCCGGCCTGGAGGTGACCAACATCCTGGACGAGCCCAGCGCCGCCAACGCCATCTATCAGATTGAGGACGGCGTGGTGGTGGACATCGGCGGCGGCACCACCGGCCTTGCTATATTAAAGGAGGGCAAGGTGGTGCAGATCGAGGACGAGCCCACCGGCGGCACCCATCTGACCCTGGTTCTGTCGGGCAACTATCACGTCTCCTTCGAGGAGGCGGAGGCCATCAAGCAGGACTACAAGCGCCACCGGGAGATCCTCCCCGTGGTGCGCCCCGTGGTGGAGAAGATGGCCACGATCGTGAGCCGCTATGTGGACAAGGCCCACACGGACACCATTTACCTCTGCGGCGGCACCTGCTGCCTGACGGGCATCGAGGACATCTTCCAGAAGGTGACGGGAATCCGGACGATCAAGCCGGCCAACCCCTTTCTCGTGACCCCCACAGGCATCGCCATGAACTGTACCCTGGAATAAACCCCTTAAATTCATGAACAGAAAGGAGGGGAAGCCATGGAACAAACGCTGCTCAATGAAATTGTAGCCCGCGTGGCCGCCAAGCTGGCGGAGGCGGAGGGGGGCGAGGCCGCCCCGGCCGCCGCAGACCGGGATGACCGGGAGGGCCTGCTGCTGCTCAGCCAGGAGATGAACGACACCTGCCGGGCCATGCTGAAGTGCGAGAAGCTGAAGGCGCGGTTCCGTGTGGACTGCGCTTCCCTCCAGAGTGAGCCGGCCGAGTTGGATTCCTATGGCGTGGTCGTGCTCACCGGGCTCACCAACGAGGCCCTTGCCAAGCTGGCCCTGGGCCTGTGCGACACCCCCTATACCCGCCTGGCCGCCCAGGCCATCCTGACGGGCAAGCGGGTCTACGTACCCACCGAGGAGGTGGAGCTCTACCGCTACGCCTCCACCGCCCCGGCGGCCTACTACGCCATGATGAAGGAGCGCCTGGATCTGCTCTTGACCTCCGGCGTGGTGGTCTGCTCCAAACACAACCTGGAGGGACTCCTGCTGGGCGGCGCGGCCTGTGAGGCGGCTCCGGCGGAGGCGCCCGCGGCCGCGGAACCCTCCGCCCCTGCCCCCATGTCCGCGGCTCGTGAGGAGAAGCTGGTCCATGTGACCAAGCGGGTGCTCACGGAGCGGGACATCCGGGACGCCGCGGCGGAAAAGGTCACCTGCATCCATGTCCCAGCCAAGTGCATCCTGACGGCTCTGGCCAAGGACTGCGCCAAGGAGCACGGGATCCGGCTGGTTCAGGAGTGACCCCGGGCCCTGAGCCCCATTACCCGAAAAAGGATGGATCAAGGCTATGAAGGTAGCAAAGGTGATCGGCAACATCTGGGCCACCCGTAAGGAAGAAAAACTGGCGGGCCTGAAGCTGCTGCTGGTTCAGCCGCTGGATGTGCTGACGGGAAAAGCGGAACGGCCCCCCATCGTGGCCGCCGATATCATCGGCGCCGGCGTGGGGGAGACCGTGCTCGTGGTCGGAGGCAGCTCGGCCCGCAGCGCCGCCGGCGATATGAGCATCCCGGTGGACGCCACCGTGGTCGGCATTGTGGACGACCAGGAGATCGACCGCAGCGTGCTCCCCTGACGGGGAGGCGCCGCGGCGGCCCGGCGGAAACTTCCGCGAAAGGAATGGTCATACGTCATGAATCTGACCGAAGCGGTCAAGGCTGCGGGTGTAGTCGGCGCCGGAGGCGCCGGGTTCCCCACCCATGTAAAGCTCTCAGCCAAGGCGGAGTGCTTTCTGGTCAACGCGGCCGAGTGTGAACCGCTGATCGAAACCGACAAATATCTCTGCCGTACCTTCCCCGACCGGGTGGTGGCCGCCGCGGTGGCGGTGGCCGGGCACCTGGGCGCGAAGCGCACGGTGATCGCCCTGAAGGGCAAGTACCACGCGGAGATCACGGCCCTGGAGGGGGCTATCAGCCGGAGCGGCGCCCAGGTGGAGCTGTTCCGGATGAAGACCTTCTATCCGGCCGGCGACGAGCAGACCATGGTGCAGCAGGTGACCGGCCGCTCCGTCCCGGAGCGGGGGCTGCCCCTGGACGTGGGCTGCGTCGTGGACAACGTAGGCACCCTGCTCAACATCCAGGATGCCCTGGAGGGAACTCCGGTAACGGAGAAATACCTCTCCGTGGTGGGCGAGGTCAAGGAGCCCATTCTCCTAAAGGTCCCGGTGGGCACGGCCCTCACGGCCTGCGTGGCGGAGGCCCGGCCCAACTTAGCGGACTACGCCCTCATCGTGGGCGGACCCATGATGGGCAAGCCCCTCACCGACCGGGCCGCCATTGAGGCGGCCGTGGTCACCAAGACCACCGGAAACCTGATCGTCCTGCCCAAGGAGCACTACCTGTTCCGGCGGGCCCAGCTCCCGATGGAGACCATCCGCCATCAGACCAAGAGCGCCTGCATCCAGTGCCGCATGTGTACCGATCTCTGCCCCCGCTATCTCATCGGGCACCAGATCCGCCCCAACCTGGTCATGCGCAACCTGTGGCGGGAGGGGAGCATCGAGGACAACGAGGAGTATCTGCGCTCCTTCGGCGACGCGGCCAACTGCTGCGACTGCGGCGTGTGCGAGATGTTCGCCTGCCCCATGGGCCTGTCTCCCCGCAAGGTGAACGGCTACATCAAGGGCGAGCTGCGCAAGCGCGGCATTCAGGTGCCCCGGAACATGGAGCCCCACGCCCGGGAGTTTGTGGACGAGCGCAAGACGCCCACCGACCGGCTGGTGGCCCGGCTGGGCCTGTCGGCCTACTACGGCCTGCACGCCCACACCTGCATCCCCCTGGAGCCGGAGACGGTATTCATCCCGTTCCAGCAGCACATCGGCAAGCCTGCCGTGCCTGTCAAGGCCGTGGGCGACCCGGTGGCAAAGGGAGAGCTTCTGGCTCAGGCCGCCCCGGACGGCCTGAGCGCCAACATCCACGCCAGCATCGACGGCGTGGTGACAGAAATCACTCCGGCGGGCGCCAGGCTCTGCCGGAAGGAGGTATGAACGGTATGGCAAACGCCATCGGCATGGTCGAGCTGACCAGTATTGCCCGGGGCATTGAGACCAGTGATTTTATGGTAAAGGCAGCCCAGGTGGAGCTCATCCGTTCCTCTACCGTGTGTCCCGGCAAGTATATCATCATCATTGCGGGCGATACCGGCGATGTTAAGGCCTCCATGGCCGAGGGCATCCGCCAGGGCGGCGAGAGCGTGGTCAACACGCTGCTGCTCCCCAACGCCCATCCCCAACTGATTCCGGCCATCAGCATGACCACCCAGCCCCCCGCAGGCGGCGCGGTGGGCGTGCTGGAGTTCTATTCCATCGCCTCGGCCATTACGGCCGCCGATGTGGCCGCCAAGGCAGCCAACGTGACCCTGATCGAGGTGCGCATTGGATACGCCATCGGCGGCAAGGGCTTTGTCACCCTGACCGGGGATGTGGGGGCGGTGCGTGAAGCCGTGGCCGCCGCGTCCCGTGACGCGGAGCTGCTGGTGGGCACCTCCGTCATCCCGCGCCCCGCGCAGCAGGTATTCCAGTCCCTGCTGTAAGCGCAAAGAGAAGAGAGACCTTCAACCCCCAAACTGTTTTGAGAGTTAGAGAAGGAGTGTAAGTAATGGATTTTAGCGAACTGATCGCAGCTGCTGATCCCAGTATTTTTACTGAGAGTATCAAAGCCTGGGTTTCCGGACTGAACATCAACTCCGTCATCATGCTGATCATGATGATCTTCATGATTGTGGGCGCCATTGACCGTATCCGCGGCAATAAGCTGGGCTACGGCGAGAAGTTTGAGGACGGCTTCAACGCCATCGGCGGCCTGGCCATCGCCATGGCCGGCGTGTATGCGGCGGCCCCCGTGCTGTCCATGGTGCTGGGCCCCATCATCTCCCCCATCTACACCGCCATCGGCGCCGATGCCTCTATGTTCGCCACCACCATTCTGGCCTGCGACATGGGTGGCTACCCTCTGGCCATGGAGCTGGCCAGCGACCCCTCCATCGGTAACTTCGCCGGCCTGATCCTGGGCACCATGATGGGCCCCACCATCGTGTTTACCATCCCTGTGGCCCTGGGCATCATCAAGAAGGAAGACCGCCCCTACCTGGGCGCCGGCGTCCTGGCCGGTATGATCACCATCCCCATCGGCTGCATCGTGGGCGGCCTGGTCATGAACATGACCCCCTATAAGATGGACATCGGCCGCATCCTGATTAATCTGGTGCCCGTCATCGTCATCGCCGCCCTGATCGTCATCGGCCTGTGGTTCGCCCCCGGTCCCATGATCAACGGCTTCAACAAGTTCGGCACCGGCGTCACCGTGGTCATCACCGTCCTGACTGCCATCGCCGTGTTCCAGCAGATCACCGGCATCATGTTCCCCGTGTTCGATGTGATGTCCACGGTGGATCCCGACCTGGGCATGACTCCGCTGAACAACGGCCTGCTGGTCTGCGGCCAGATCGGCATTGTTCTGATCGGCGCCTTCCCTATGGTGGAGTGGATCACCCGTACCTTCGGCGGCGCCCTGTCCAAGCTGGGCGGCACCCTGGGCATGAATGACAAGGGCTCCGCCGGTCTGGTGGCTACCCTGGCCAACAACATCGCCATGTTCAACATCATGGGCGAGATGAACCCCAAGGGCAAGATCCTGAACGTGGCCTTCGCCGTGTCCGCCGCCTTCGTGTTCGGCGACCACCTGGGCTTTGCCGCCGGCAACGATGCCCAGATGATCTTCCCCATGATCGCTGGTAAGCTGGTGGCCGGTGTCACCGCCCTGATTGTGGCCAACCTCCTGGCCCCCAAGCTGCTCTCCAAGATCCAGACCATTTCCAAGTAATCGAGTAAGGCCAATACCGGAAAGGCAAGGAATCTATCATGAATGTAAGCGAAGAGCTCATCCGCGAGATTGTCACCAAGGTTTTGGAGGAGTCCGCGGGCAAGGGCAGCAAGCCCGAGTTTGAAAAGCACATCGATCCCAGCGGGATCATCGGCATCAAGACCAGCACCGTCAAGTGCGAGCCCTTCCAGCAGGACGGCGTCAAGCTCAAGGACGTGGTCACGCTGGAGGAAGCCCCCCGTATGGGGTGCGGCATCATGGAGCTGGATCACACCAGCTTCGAGTGGACCCTGACCTATGATGAGTACGACCTGGTTCTGGACGGCACGCTGGAGATCGAGATCGACGGCCGTGTGGTGTCCGGAGGCCCCGGCGATATCATCTACATCCCCAAGGGAAGCCACATTCACTTCCAGACCCCCAACCGGACCCGCTACGCCTACTTTGTCTATCCTGCCGACTGGCAGTAAGGGCATGGCGGTGTCAGGCCGTCCCTCCTTTGCCCGCACCAGCGGGCAAAGGAGGGAAATGGCTTGACATGGGAAGAAAGAGGGACTATAATCAACCTATACAATGGAATACTGAATGGTATACAGGTGCGCCTCCTCCCGGAGACGCTGAAAAGGGAAGCGGGTGTGAATCCCGCACAATGCCGTTGCTGTATTGGCGGAGCGGTTCTTATAGGTCACTGGGGCTATGCCCTGGGAAGGCGAGAACCGCGCTGGATGCCTGAGTCAGAATACCTGCCTGTATATGACGCACAGGAAGCCTCCCCGGTCCAGGGAGGGTGCAGTTGCTTATGATTGAGACAGGTATCATAAGGTTTGTTTGCTGTACCCGTGGAGGTACAGTTTTTTTGTTTTGTGGATCCAGAGACCACCTCTCTTTGTGATTTGGCGCAGGCATGGGCTGTGTCTGCCAGCACAGCCCATGCCGCACCGGCACGCCGAATGATAGGCGCTTTTCTCCATGCAGATGCTATGCAGTGGAAAAAAGTCGTTCTGACTTGATATATGGATAGGGCTCACCCCGCAGGAGCGGCTCCGAGGCAGGGGCCGCTCCCAAACTTTGTATGGAGGCAGACGGACAGGCAAGCCTGTGGCAGCGTGGGGCAGGGGAAAACCGGCCGGAGCTGCCAACCTCCGTATAGACGCAGACATGGAACCAAAAAAGGGGCCATCACTCCGGTGATGGCCCCTTTTTTGAGCTCTGGCCGTAAGCCTCACAGCAGGAGGGCGGCCAGATAGAGCGGCAGATTGACGGCGAGAACCGCCAGAGTTACGCCGCCCACAAGAACAGCGCCGCTCAGGGCAAGTACCGCCGTGCCGGTCACAATGGGGTGGGCCTTCAGCCCCCGGGCGAGGCAGCCGCTGACGGCCGATTTCCAACTGGCTCGGGCTGCGGTGCGGGGGGCGGGGACAGACGAGTGAACTGGATAGGCATACATCAGAAGGACTCCTCTCTGCAGCGGTGTGTCACAGTGCGCTGAATACTCTCTTTACAGAATCAGTATAGCGCGAAAGGGATTAGGACGGTGCAAGAGGAGAGTGGAAGGCGTTAAGAATCCATAAGAATTCCGCAAAGCTAAAAATACAAATATTACCATAACAAAAAGAAAGGATAAGGGAACATGCGGACGCATTAAGGCTGAATTAAGATTGTGAAAAAGCTCTTGATTTCTTTCCGGAACGTGGTAAAACTCATACGTGCAATCGCTGGAGGCAGAGGCGGGGTTCTGCGGCCCGGCGGTTGGGAATCAGCGCGTCAGGTCCGGACCGCGGGAGACGACCGGCACCGCTCCGGCGGTGGAGAGCACGCGGAGACGGACACAAGGAGGGAAACAAGATGGAAGTAATGGATCTCGCTATGATAGCCACTCTGGTCGTGAGCTTTGTCCTGGTGAAACTGTTGGCCGACTGGTGCGACCGCCAGATGGACAAATAAGACTGTTTTGCTAGAAAAGAGGAATTGCTAGTTATGATTGCTTTGGGTATCGTCATTATTGCGCTGGCGTGCTATCTGGTGTACGCCCTGGCCAACCCGGAAAAGTTCTGAGGCACAGAGGAGGAATTTTGCAATGCTGCAAATCATTCTGACCCTGGTGATTTTCGTGCTGCTGATCATCCCGATCGGCCGCTATATGTTCCACATCGCCACTGGTCAACATACGTTTTGCGACCCCGTGTTCAACCGCATCGACAATGGAATCTACCGCATCTGCGGTATCAATCAGAATGAGGGCATGGGCTGGAAGAAATACGCCCTGGCTCTGGTACTTACCAACGCCGTCATGGTGTTTATCGGCTACCTGATCCTGCGCATCCAGTTCCTGCCGGTCTTCAACCCCAACGGCATCGGCGCCATGGAGCCCACCCTCTCCTTCAACACCATTATCTCCTTCATGACCAACACCAACCTGCAGCACTACTCCGGTGAGAGTGGGCTGAGCTACCTCTCCCAGATGCTGGTCATCATCTTCATGATGTTCGTCTCCGCCTCCACCGGCTACGCCGCCTGCGTGGCTTTCTGCCGCGGCCTGACGGGCACCAGCAAGAACAACCTGGGCAACTTCTATGTGGATCTGGTGCGCATCACCACCCGCATCCTGATCCCCTTCTCCATTATCGTGACACTGATCCTGGTGTGGCAGGGCGCTCCCCAGAATTTCATGGCCAACCAGACGGTGACCACCATCGAGGGCACCAAGCAGGACATCGCCATGGGCCCCATCGCCTCCTTGGTCTCCATCAAGCACCTGGGTACCAACGGCGGCGGTTTCCTGGGCGCCAACTCCACCACCCCGCTGGAGAACCCCACCATCATCTCCGACATCACCGAGCTGCTGAGCATGATGATCCTGCCCGGCGCCTGCGTGATCATGTTCGGCCTGATGTATCACAACCGCAAGAAGCTGACTGATGAGGCGCACCCCGTCGTGGGCCGCCGCCTGACCGACCGCCAGCCCATCTTCGGCGGCGAGGGCCGCACCGTGTTCGTGGCCATGGGCATCATTTTCGTGGTGGGCCTGTGCCTGTGCTACTTCTCTGAGCTGGCGGGCAACCCCAAGCTGGCGGAGATTGGCCTGAGCCAGTCCATGGGCAGCATGGAGGGCAAGGAGGTCCGCTTCGGCATCGCCCAGTCCGCCCTGTTCACCACCGTCACTACATCCTTCACCACCGGCACCGTCAACAACATGCACGACACCCTGACACCCCTGGGCGGCATGGTGCCCCTGCTGCACATGATGCTCAACTGCGTGTTCGGCGGCAAGGGCGTGGGCCTGATGAACATGATCATGTACGTCATGCTGGGCGTGTTCCTGTGCGGCCTGATGATCGGCCGTACCCCCGAGTACCTGGGCAAGAAGGTGGAGGGCCGCGAGATGAAGATGGCCGTGCTGGTCCTCATCATCCACCCCCTGCTGATCCTGGGCTTCTCCGCCCTGGCCGTCGGCACCGAGGCCGGCCGCGCCGGTATCACCAACCCCGGCTTCCACGGCCTGAGCCAGGTACTGTACGAGTACTCTTCTTCCGCCGCCAACAACGGCTCTGGCTTTGAGGGCCTGGCCGACAACACCTACTTCTGGAACATCACCGCCGGCCTGGCCATGTTCTTCGGCCGCTACCTGGCCATCGTGCTCCAGCTGGCCATCGCCTGGTCTCTGCTGTGCAAGAAGCGCATGAACGAGTCCATCGGCACCCTGAAGACCAACAACATCGGCTTCGGCGTCATCGTGGCCTTCGTGGTCTACATCTTTGCGGCGCTGACGTTCTTCCCGGCCCTGGCTCTCGGCCCCATCGCTGAGCATCTGTCCATCTGGCTGCCGGTTTAAAGGAGGATTACGGATTCCCTATGAAAGATAAGCATCGGACCAAATTCGTAACAAAGGACATCTTCAAGTCCTCTGTTATCGAGGCCTTCACTAAGCTGAACCCCAAATATATGATGCACAATCCGGTCATGTTTGTGGTTGAGATCGGCTTTGTCATCGCTCTGCTGCTCCCCATCTTCCCCGAGCTCTTCGGGCCCACCGACGGCATCAACAATGTCCGCCTGTACAACATCTTTGTCTGCGTCATCCTCTTTGTCACCGTCCTCTTCGCCAACTTCGCCGAGGCGGTGGCCGAGGGCCGCGGCAAGGCCCAGGCCGAGAGCCTGAAGAAGACCCAGAAGGACACCAAGGCCCGTCTGCTCAAGGCCGACGGCACGGAGACTGTCGTCTCCTCCAGCGAGCTGAAGAAGGGCGACGTGGTCATGGTCAGCGCCGGCGAGATCATCCCCAACGACGGCGAGGTCATCGAGGGCACCGCCAGCGTGGATGAGTCCGCCATCACCGGCGAGTCCGCCCCCGTGCTCCGCGAGTCCGGCGGCGACTTCGCCTCCGTCACCGGCGGCACCACTGTGGTGTCCGACTGGCTGAAGATCCGCATCACCTCTAACCCCGGCGAGTCCTTCCTGGACAAGATGATCGCCCTGGTGGAGGGCGCCTCCCGCAAGAAGACCCCCAACGAGATCGCCCTGCAGATCCTGCTGGTGGCCCTGACCATCATCTTCATGATCGTCATCGTCACCCTGTACCCCATCGGCCGCTACAGCGGCGTCACCCTGCCCGTGTCCACCCTGATCGCCCTGGCGGTGTGCCTGATCCCCACCACCATCGGAGCTCTGCTCTCCGCCATCGGCATCGCCGGCATGGACCGCGTCACCCGCTTCAACGTCATCGCCATGAGCGGTAAGGCCGTCGAGGCCTGCGGCGACGTGGACACCATGATCCTCGACAAGACCGGCACCATTACTTACGGCAACCGCATGGCCGCCGACTTCATCCCCGTCAGCGGCGTCAGCGTGGAGGAGCTCACCAAGTATGCGGCCCTCTCCTCCCTGAGCGACGCCACCCCCGAGGGCAAGAGCGTGGTTGCCCTGGCCAAGGAGCGGGGCGTCGTGGTGGACGAGAGCAGCCTGAAGGGTGCCGAGTTCATCGAGTTCACCGCCAAGACCCGCATGAGCGGCGTGGATCTGCCTGACGGCACCTCCATCCGCAAGGGCGCCAGCGACGCCATTGTGGAGTACGTCAAGGGCCTGGGCGGCGCCGTGCCCGCCGATCTGCAGGGCCACACCGACCAGGTGTCCAAGCAGGGCGGCACCCCCCTCACCGTCTGCGTGGGCAAGCGTGTGCTGGGTGTCATCTACCTGAAGGATATCGTGAAGGACGGCCTGGTGGAGCGCTTCGCCCGCCTGCGCGCCATCGGTATCAAGACCATCATGTGCACCGGCGACAACCCGCTGACCGCGGCGACCATCGCCCAGGAGGCCGGCGTGGACGGCTTCATCGCCGAGTGCCGCCCCGAGGATAAGATCAAGGTCATCAAGGAGGAGCAGGCTCAGGGCAAGATCGTCGCCATGACCGGCGACGGCACCAACGACGCCCCCGCCCTGGCCCAGGCTGACGTGGGCCTGGCCATGAACTCCGGCACCACCGCCGCCAAGGAGGCGGCCAACATGGTGGATCTGGACTCCGACCCCACCAAGATCCTCGAGGTCGTGGAGATCGGCAAGCAGCTGCTCATCACCCGCGGCTCCCTGACCACCTTCTCCATCGCCAACGACATCGCCAAGTACTTCGCCATCATCCCCGCCATGTTTATGATGGTGATTCCCCAGATGCAGGTGCTGAACATCATGAAGCTGGCCTCTCCCACCAGCGCCATTCTGTCCGCTCTGATCTTCAACGCCATCATCATCCCCTGCCTGATCCCGCTGGCCATGCGCGGCGTCAAGTACAAGCCCATGAGCGCCAGCAAGATGCTGACCCGCAACATGCTCATCTACGGCCTGGGCGGCGTCATCGTCCCCTTCATCGGCATCAAAGTGATCGACCTGATCATCGCGCCCCTGCTGACGATGCTCGGCCTCGGCATGGCAATGTAACAGGAGGAAACCGAACATGAAAGTGATCAAATCTCTCAGGGCGCCGGTTCTGGTGACCCTGGTACTGCTGCTGATCTGCGGCCTGATCTACCCGGTTGTCATGACGCTTATGAGCCAGGCGCTCTTCCCCAGCCAGGCCAACGGCAGCATCATCTATGTGGACGGCCAGGCTGTGGGCGCCAAGAACGTGGGCCAGGATTTCACTGACCCCCGCTTCATGCGCTGCCGCCCCTCCGCCTACCAGTACAACACCTATACGGTGGATGAGGAGGGCAACAAGTTCTACAACGACGGCAGCGAGTACGCCGGCGTGGCCTCCGGCTCCAACAACTACGGCGCGTCCAACCCCGCTCTGGCGGAGCGCGTGCAGGGCGACATCGACGAATTCCTGGCGGAGCATCCCGACCTGACGGTGGAGGACATCCCCACCGACCTGGTGACGGCCTCCGGTTCCGGCCTGGATCCCCACATCAGCCCTGCCTCTGCGGCTGTGCAGATTCCGCAGCTGGCGGAGAACACGGGCCTGACCGAGGAGCAGCTGGAGCAGTTCGTGGCGGACAACACCACCGGCAAGGTGCTGGGCATCTTCGGTGAGGAGACGGTGAACGTTCTGGGCGTCAACCTGGATATCGCCGAGGCCCTCGGCCTGATCGGCGGCGTAGACTAATCGCTCAAAAGCCCCCCTGAACCTTGACCCGGATTGGTTCAGGGGGGCTTTCTGCGGCGCAGAGAGAGGGTGAACATCATCAGAATTGCCTTGATCGCACCACAGGAGAAGGACCGGCAGCAGCTCCGGGAGCAGATGTTTTCCTATGCGGTGCGCTGGAAGGTCGCCGTGGTGACCGACTGCTTCGACTGCCTGGAGGAGTTCGCCATGGCGGCGCAGAGCGGTGGATATCAATTAGTCTGCCTCCGCGGCGGCGAGCGCCAGTGGAGGGCGGCGGAGGAGCTGCGGCGCATCCGCGGAGAGGGGGAGACCCTCTGGGCCTATCTGGAGGAGGGACAGGCCCTGCGGGCCAAGGTGCTGACCGCGGCCGACACCTTCGGCGCCGTGGAGTGGCGGCGGGTGAGCGGCATGAACACCGTCATGACGGACTATTTCGCGCTGGCTCCCCGCCACGCGCGGGATGCCATTCTGCCCATTAAGCACCCGCTCCGTACCGATGATATCCACTACATTCAGGCGCAGAAGCAGACCCTGCTGCTCTACACCGCCTACGACCGCGTCCGGGCCCGGCTGGGCTTTCAGGCCATGGCCCTGCTGCTGGACGGCGAGCCCCAGTTTCTGATCTGCCCGGGCGGCCTGATTTTGAACACCGACAAGGTCTCCCGGGTGGAGGGCCGGGTGGTGGCCCTGGAAAATGGGAAACGGCTGATGCTGGAGGAGCCGGCGGTCCGGGAGCTCCAGGCCCGCCGGGCGGTCCGCCTTTCCCATATGCAGGCGCAAACGGTCTGAGTCGGATGACTCAGACCGTTTTTTGTGCTATAATAGGGCAAATACCACAGAGAGAAGGGGACGCTTTCATGAAGTATGAGGACATCCGGCGGCAGGTGCTCACCGCCATCCGGCAGGCCAGCGCTCAGGGGCTGATCCACGGGACATCAGGCAATATCTCCGTGCGGGACCGGGAGGCGGGGGTGGCCGCCATCACCCCCAGCGGGCGGCCCTATGACACTATGGAGCCGGGAGACATCGCCATTGTCACCCTGGACGGGGAGTGGGTGGATGGGCCCTACGCGCCCTCCTCTGAGACCCCCATGCACACGGCGGTTTACCGCGCCCGCCCCGACGTGGGGGCGGTGGTGCATAACCACGCCCTGTTCTGCACCGTGATGGCCATGGCGGTGGATGAGCTGCCCCCCTCCACGCCGCCCCAGGCGGAGTTCGCCCCCATCCGGGTGGTGCCCTTCGCGGTGCCCGGCTCCCGGGCGCTGGCCGCCTCAGTGGCCGCCGCCTTGGGGACGGACGGGCTGGCCGTGCTGCTGCGCAATCACGGCAGCCTCTGCTGCGGCCGGGACCTGCCCGCGGCCATGACCGCCGCCGCCTATGTGGAGGAGGCGGCCCAGGTGGCCTACTACGCCTCCGCCCTGGGCCGCTTCACCCCACTGGGCGAGGCGGACATTCGGGCCTGTAAGGAGATGCTGGCCGCCGGGCGGGCGGTCTAGCCGGCGAAAGGGAACGAAACAGCCCCGGCCGCAATGCGGCCGGGGCTGTCTGTTTACGGATTGACCACCTCGCCGGTGAGGACGCTCTTGCTTTCCACCGTCAGCTCGCCATCCCGGCAGTCCACGGTGAGGGTGTCGCCGCCCTGTACCTCGTCGGCGATGATCTTCCGGCTGATGAGGGTCTCCACACTGTGCTGCACGAAGCGGCGCAGGGGACGGGCGCCGAAGGCCGGGTCGTAGGCGCTGTCGATGATGTGCTGCTTGGCCGCCGGGGTGAGAACCACCTTGAGCTGTTTATCCTCCAGGCGGCGGTTGAGCTCAGCCACCAGCAGATCGATGATGTGGGTGATGTTGTCCTTGGTGAGGGGCTTGTAGAACACAATCTCGTCCAGCCGGTTGAGGAACTCGGGCCGGAAGGAGTGGTGCAGCAGATCGTTGACGGCATTTTTCGCCTCGGCGGTGATGTCGCCCTTCTCATCGATGCCGTCCAGCAGATACTGGGACCCCAGGTTGGAGGTGAGGATGATAATGGTGTTCTTGAAGTCCACGGTTCGGCCTTGACTGTCGGTAATCCGGCCGTCGTCCAATACCTGGAGTAATATGTTGAACACGTCGGGGTGGGCCTTCTCCACCTCGTCGAAGAGCACCACGGAGTAGGGGTGGCGGCGGACGGCCTCGGTGAGCTGGCCGCCCTCCTCATAGCCCACGTATCCGGGAGGCGCGCCGATGAGGCGGGAGACGGAGAACTTCTCCATATACTCGCTCATATCGATGCGCACCAGATTCTTCTCGCTGTCGAACAGGGCCTCGGCCAGGGCCTTGGCCAGCTCGGTCTTGCCCACGCCGGTGGGGCCCAGGAACAGGAAGGAGCCGATGGGACGGTCGGGATCGGCGATGCCCGCCCGGGAGCGGAGAATGGCCTCGCTCACCAGGCGCACAGCCTCGTCCTGGCCCACCACCCGCTGGTGGAGGATGTCCTCCAGGTGGAGCAGCTTTTCCCGCTCCCCCTCCATCAGCTTGGCCACGGGGATGCCCGTCCAGCGCTCGATGATGCGGGCGATCTCCTCCTCGGTGACCTTGTCCCGCAGCAGGGAACGGGCCCTGCCCTCGTTGGCGATGGCCTCCTCGGCCTCCAGCTGTTTCCGCAGCTCGGGGATGCGGCCGTACTGGAGCTCGGCGGCGCGGTTCAGATCGTACTGCCGCTGGGCGGCCTCCAGCTCGGCGTTGGCGCTCTCCAGCTCCTCCCGGAGCTTCTGCACCTTGCCGATGGCGTTCTTCTCGTTTTCCCACTGGGCCTTCTTGGCGTTGAACTCGTCCCGCATCTCGGCCAGCTCCTTCTGGATCTCGGCCAGATGCTCCCTGGACAGGGCGTCGTCCTCCTTCTTGAGGGCGGCCTCCTCAATCTCGTGCTGGATGATCTTCCGCTGGATGACGTCCAGCTCGGTGGGCATGGAGTCGATCTCGGTGCGGATCATGGCGCAGGCCTCGTCGATGAGGTCGATGGCCTTGTCGGGGAGGAAGCGGTCGGTGATATAGCGGTTGGACAGGGTGGCGGCGGCGATGATGGCGCCGTCCTGGATCTTGACGCCGTGGTACACCTCGTACCGCTCCTTCAGGCCGCGGAGGATGGCGATGGTGTCCTCCACCGTGGGCTCGGAGACCATGACGGGCTGGAAGCGCCGCTCCAGGGCGGCGTCCTTCTCGATATACTGGCGGTACTCGTTGAGGGTGGTGGCGCCGATGCAGTGCAGCTCGCCCCGGGCCAGCAGGGGCTTGAGCAGGTTGCCCGCGTCCATGGCGCCCTCGGTCTTGCCCGCGCCCACGATGGTGTGCAGCTCGTCGATAAAGAGGATGATGCGGCCCTCGGACTTTTTGACCTCGTTGAGGACGGCCTTCAGCCGCTCCTCAAACTCGCCGCGGTACTTGGCCCCGGCGATCAGGGAACCCATATCCAGGGCGAAAATGGTCTTGTCCTTCAGGGAGGCGGGGACGTCCCCCTTGACGATGCGCTGGGCCAGCCCCTCGGCGATGGCGGTCTTGCCCACGCCGGGCTCGCCGATGAGCACCGGGTTGTTCTTGCTCTTGCGGCTCAGGATACGGATGACGTTGCGGATTTCGTCGTCCCGGCCGATGACCGGGTCCAGCTTGTTGGCCCTGGCCCGCTCCACCAGGTCGGAGCCGTACTTCTTCAGGGCGTTGTAGGTCTCCTCCGGGTTGTCGGAGGTCACACGCTGGTTGCCCCGCACGTTGGTCAGGGCCTGGAGCACGCCCTCCTTCTGTACGTTGTAGGTGCGGAACAGCTCCTTCAGCTCCCGGTTGGCCGTGTCCAGCAGGGCCAGCAGCAGGTGCTCCACCGACACATACTCGTCCTTCATGGACGCGGCGATGCTCTCGGCGGTGTTGAGGCACTTGTCCACGTCCTGGGCCACATAGATCTTGCCCTGCTCCCGGCCGGAGCCGGACACCCGGGGCAGCTTTTCCACCTCCGCCTTGGCGGCGGCGGTGAAGGAGGGGACGGTGAGGCCCATGTTCCCCAGCAGCTGGGGAATCAGCCCACCCTCGTCCAGCAGCAGGGCCAGCAGCAGGTGGGGCTGCTCAATCTGCTGGTTGCCGTACTCGGTGGCGATGGACTGGGCGTTCTGCACCGCCTCCAGGGATTTCTGGGTATATTTCTGCGCGTTCATATTGCGTCACGCTCCTTTTATAAGGAGAATCAGGATTTCTCCCGACCCAACAGGTAATCTGTGGAGACTTTATAATAGTCAGCTAATGTTACCAGATGGGGCAGGGGTATATCCCGTTTCCCGGTTTCATAAATACTGTAAACTCTTTGGTCGATTCCAAGAATCGCAGCGATCTGCGCCTGGGTCATATCGTGATCCTCGCGCAAATCGCGCAGCCGGGGAAGATACATGTTATTCACCTCGGCGCTATTGTATCTTACTACCGGATAATAGTATTGACTATACTATCGAATGATAGTAATATAACAATATGAGGTGATTTTATGTCATTGCCCCGGAAGTACATGGTGGAAAAGCGGGTCTGCGGGACCTGCGTTCATTACCGCCAGCACTATGTCCGCAGCCGGGAGGGATATTACATTCCCTTGTGGTACGGCCATTGCATCCACCCCTGGCGGCGGCACCCGGAGCCGGACTTCGGCTGCGAGCGCTGGGAGGGAACAGAAAACGGGAAGGAGCCGGTCAGCCAAGGCTGACCGGCTCCCGGATATCCAGGTCAATCAATGGCAATCCGGCGGCTCTCAGGAACCACGGGGACGGCCTTGGGCAGGTTCAGCTCCAGAATGCCGTTGTTGTAAGCGGCGGTAATGGAGCCTTCATCGATGCCGGTGATATCAAAGGAACGGCTGAAGGAGCCGTACCGGCGCTCCCGGCGGATGTAGGCACCCTTGGCGTCCTTCTGCTCCTGGTTCTCGCTGTGCTCGGCGGTAATAGTGAGGATACCGTCCTTCACATCCAGCTTGATGTCGCCCTTGTCGAACCCGGGCAGCTCGGCTTCTAAGACAAACTTGTCTCCGGCGTCCCGAATGTCGGTGCGGAAGGCGGGCAGGCTGGCGTTGCTGCCGCGGAAGAAGTTGCGGGTAAAGTTATCAAAGGTATCAAACAGGTTGTCGTCGCTGCGCTCAAAGGGAAGCATGCCAAACATAAAAATCGCTCCTTTTCTCGGAAATGTGATTTAGCAGTAGGAACATTGATATGCTAAAACTTCCTTAGTTCCATCCAAATCATCCTCTTTCCGGGGGCCTTTCCGGCCCCTTAACTCGTTTTCTGAGACAAAGTATAGGCCGAGTTTATGAACAAATATACATGTAAATATGTCTAAATTGTAAATGTTAGCACTCTTCGTTCGAGAGTGCTAAAAAACTAAAGGGACTTTACGGGGGACGGAAAAAGAGGTATAATGCCCCAGTGTGTTTCAAAAAGGGAGGAAAAACCGTGAGAAAGACCAACGATCTGGGGCGCGATCCGGTCTTCCGGCTGGTGTGCCGGCTGGCCATCCCTACGATGCTGGCTCAGCTGGTCAGCGTCCTATACAGCATTGTAGACCGCATCTACATCGGCAATATCCAGGGCATCGGCGATCTGGCCCTGGCGGGGGTGGGGGTGTGCGGCCCCATCGTCACCCTGCTGTCCTCCTTCGCCTCCCTGGTGGGCCTGGGCGGCTCCCCCATCATGGCCATGCGCATGGGGGAGGGGAGGGACAGGGAGGCCGGGCGGGTGCTGTCCAACAGCTTCCTGATGCTGCTGATACTGTCCGGCGTGCTGACCACTCTGTTCCTCCTGCTGAAGGAGCATCTGCTCATGTGGTTCGGCGCCAGCGACGCCACCTTCGGCTACGCCAACACCTATCTGACCATCTACACCGCGGGTACCTTCTTTGCCCTCATGGCCACCGGCATGAACAGCTTTTTGATCGCCCAGGGCTTCTCCGGCCTGGGGATGGCCACGGTGATGCTGGGGGCGGTGCTCAACATCATCCTGGATCCCATTTTCATCTTCGGCCTCCATCTGGACGTGGCCGGGGCCGCCCTGGCCACCGTGCTCTCCCAGATGGCCTCCTGCGCCTTTGTGCTCCTCTCCCTGCGGCGGAAGCGGATGCCGGTGCGCCTGCGGTGGGGTCGCATGGAACTGCACATTGTGCGGCGGGTGCTGGCCTTCGGCCTGTCCCCCTTCCTCATCATCGCCACGGACAGCATCCTGCTGATCGTGCTGAACACTGTGCTCCAGCGCTACGGCGGGCCGGAGCTGGGGGATACCCTGGTGACCTGCGCCACCATCGTGCAGAGCTATCTGCTCCTCATCACCATGCCCATGGGCGGCCTTACCCTGGGCAGCCAGCCGGTGGTCAGCTTCAACTACGGCGCGGCCAACCTGGAGCGCATCAAGAGGGCCATCCAGTCCATCGTGGCCCTGTGCGTGACCTTCTGTGTGCTCATGACGGTGGTGACCCACACCCTGTCCCCGGTGTTTGTGGGCCTGTTTACCCAGAACCCGGAGGTGGCGGCGCGGTCGGTACGCTACATTAAGGTATTCACCGCCATGATCATCCCCCTGGCCATCCAGTATCCCCTGGTGGACGAGACCACTGCCCTGGGCCACGTGCGGCTGGCCCTGTTCTGCTCCATCTTCCGCAAGTGCGTGTTCCTGGCGGGTCTGCTCCTGCTGCCCGCCCTGGTCTCCCCGGAGGCCACCTTCCTCTCCGAGCCTATCGCCGACGCGGTGGCCGCCACAGTGACCACCTGCCTGTTCCTCCACTTCTTCCCCAAAATCCTGGCCCAGCGGGCCGCGCGGGAGCGGGAGGAGCGGGAAGAGCGGGAAGAGCAACCAAAAGTTGCGCCATAATTGGTGGAGGCAACCGCCCAAACAGGCTAAAATGGGGCCATCTGGAAAGTCTAATGGTATGAAGTCAAGAGGGTGATGGCAGGAAAAATCGAGAATAAATGCAGGAAAACAGTTGCGTAGGCAGAAAAAAGGCAACACGAACCTAAGCCCTGCCCCCTAAGATTTTTTGAAACAGGGCGGGAGCGCCAGAGTTGCGAGTGGTGTACTCAGCTCTCCGGCGGGATATACAGGCGGTTGTCCTTCAGCAGCCGAAAGACCAACCGAACCAGTTTTCTGGCAGTTAAAGCGAGTGCGCGTTTATGCTGGTACTTGTTGACCTCTTTAAATTTGAGGTCGTAGTAGCGCCGGAACTCGGAGTCGCATCTTCTCACAGAGTTGGCGGCTTCCAGCAGATAGTAGCGGAGATAGCGGTTGCCGGATTTAATCATTCGGGAATGCTCCGCTTCAAATTCACCGGACTGATTTTTGTGCCAGACAAGGCCGGCAAACTTGGCAACGGAGGCTTGAGAATCAAACCGGTGAATGTCGCCGATTTCAGCGATGATGCCGGCGGAGTAAACCTTGCCAATGCCGGGAATGGAAGTCAGGGTATTGGGGATGATTTCAAACTGCTGCTCAATGGCCTTGTCCAAAACCTTGACTTGCTCTTTCAAGGCCCGCATAGAGGCAATGGAGACAGACATGGCCTGATTCACGGTGTCATTTACCGTTTTGGGTAGACGATAGGAGCCCTTGGCAGCAGCTCGCACCGCTTTGGCCGTGGCAGCTGGATCTGCAAATCTTCCACGCCCTGTTTCTGTAACGAAGGCGGTCAGTTCTTCCAGATCAGAGTTTGCCAGATCATCCACTGTTTCAAAGCGCTCCATGAGCGCAATCGTGGTGGAGCTGGAATTAGCAATATCCTTATCTTGGGCCATGCCGGAGCATTTGAGAAACAGGTAGTTGGCAAACCGCTGTTTTTCACGAGTCAGATTTTGAATGACCTCAAATCTGGCCCGCGTCAGGGTTTGGAGTGCTTTGTAACGGTAATCATCCATGTAGACCTCCCTGGCGATTCTGCCAAAACGCAGATGGTCGGCAATCACAAAGGCGTCCACCCAGTCGTTCTTAGGCAGGTCAGGATAGGCTTCCTTGAATTTCCGCACCTGCTTGGGGTTAAGGACATGAATCTTTCGCTGGAACTTCCCCAGTCTGCCATCTTCTCGGAGAGCGTAGACAAGGCTGTCCCCGTAGATAGAGGTGGCCTCCAGACCGATCACAACATCACTGAGCTGCATGGAGCCGAGTGCCGATACGATTCTTTCTGACAACAGTTTAGCCCCGCCAAGGTTGTTCTGCACAGAAAAACTGGAGTACTTGCTGCCGTCTGGTTTCATCAGGTAGGCCACATTGTTCCTGCTGCTCACATCAATACCAACGAATAATGGGTTCATAATTTTCACCTCCCCGCATGGAGATTTTAGGCCAGCAGGCTTTGAGATACCCATGATAACCGGAGCATCCGCAACCTCGCCTATCAGAATCATTCCAGAGCAGGCCGATGCGATATCCCTCACTGCTGAAAGGGCGGCCTACACTCGGGCAAACAGCCAATGAGTTTGCAGCTAACTTCCGGCTCAGGGGAACGGACTTTCCATGAAGCAACCTTTCGGTTCAACGGGAGATTTCAGAACTTAACCCTGCTGTCCTACAGCTATTGTATCATGGGCATCTCTAAGCCTGCTGATATCTAATCTAACAAGTGCACTAAGCAGACACACTTACAAAACGGTCTGCAAATCATATTATACGAGGAGTTTTGAGTATGAGCGTTTTGCAGACGATTGATCTGAAAAAGTATTACGGCACAGAGCCGAACATCACCCGCGCCCTTGACGGCGTGAACTTTTCCGTGGAGGACGGCGAGTTTGTGGCTGTTGTGGGAACCTCCGGCAGCGGCAAGTCCACCCTGCTTCACATGATGGGCGGGTTAGACACTCCCACCAGCGGAACCGTGATCGTCCGGGGCGAAGAACTGGCAAAGAAGAACGACGAACAGCTCACCATCTTCCGCCGCCGCAACATCGGCTTTATCTTCCAGAATTATAACCTTGTTCCCATCCTGAATGTGTATGAGAACATCGTCCTGCCGGTGGAGCTGGACGGGGACACGGTGGATCAGAAGTTTTTGGACGAGATCGTTCACCTGCTGGGACTGGAAGATAAACTGAAAAATATGCCGAACAATCTTTCCGGCGGCCAGCAACAGCGTGTGGCTATCGCCCGCGCCTTGATTACCAAACCGGCTATTGTGCTGGCCGACGAACCAACCGGCAACCTTGACAGCAAGACCAGCGCCGAGGTGCTGGGACTTATCAAGCGTACCAGTGCGGAGTTCCGGCAAACTGTTGTGATGATTACCCACAATGACGACATAGCCCGTCTTGCAGATCGGATTGTCCGCATTGAGGACGGCAAGATTGTGGAATAAGGAGGTGGCAAGCTATGACATGGCCTTTTGAAAATGATACCAGCGCCATTACAAAGAAGCTGGCAAAGGAGAGTTTGAAAAGCGAGAAGCGCCGGAATTTTATGATAATAATTGCTATTTCACTGGCAGCGTTTTTGATGTCAATGTGTGGAACATTATTTTTTGCTTTTCAGGAATCTCAAAATAATATGGCCACTTTTCAAGCCAGCTATGATAATCTGACAGAGGATAAAATTGAAAAACTTCGTCATCAACCAGAAATCGAAATGGTAGCGTCGCTTTACAATCTGGGAGAAATAAAAATGCCAGAGGGATATTCATTGTATTTGGCATATATGGATGATGCGGCATGCTATATTGCCCGAAATCAATTTACACTAAAAGATGGGACTATGCCATCTAAAGAAAATGAAATTGCAGTTGACCGTGAAATGGTGAACAAATATTTTTCTAATACTGCAATCGGAGATAAAATTTCTTTTCAAATAAACGGAAAATCACAAGATTTTGTGATTTCTGGGATTACGGAAAGCTCGACTGAATCACAGGGCAATTACTCGTGCTATATATCAAAATCGTTTGTAGAAAATAGTTCTAATTATAATCCTGCAAAATACCAAAGCTATGTTTGTTTTGCTGATGCAGATTCAACATCAAAAGAAATTCTAAAAGAAAGAATTGCTTCTATTGGAAAAGAAATTGGTGCTGATTATAGCTTAAGTTTTCTCTTTTTTAGAGAGAATATGGGATTGTCATTTGAAAATATACTAACTTTTGTAAGTTTGTCCGTGTTGGTATTATTTGCCGGTATAACGGTAATCCAAAGTATTTTCAGAATTTCTATCAATGAAAAAATAAGAAATTTCGGACAGTTACGCACTTTAGGTACAACTGCATTACAGATAAAGAAAATGATAAACTATGAAAGTAGATATTTATCATGGCTTGGAATTCCTCCGGGTATTGTTTTGGGTGCGATTGTCGGAACTGTTTTGGGAAGTAATGAATTTTCCAGCGGTTTTTCTCCTATCAATATTCCTTTTGTAATGATAGGCGTTTCCATCATTTGCACTCTTATGGTGAAATTATCTGTTCGCAAGCCACTTAAAATTGCGGCAACTACTTCCCCTATTGAGGCAGTACGATATATAGCTTATCGAAATGCTCCGATGCAATCTCGAAAACATAATAAGAAAATTTCACCTTACTCTTTAGCTCTATTAAATCTTGGACGTGATAAGAAAAAGACAGCCAGTACATTGCTTTCCTTGATATTTGGAGGATTACTCTTATTTATATCTGCATCCGCAGCAGTTAGTAATACGCCAGAGCAATTTGTCCGTGAAAAGTTTTTTGTAAACGGCGGAAGCTTCCGTATATATCTTTCTGAAGAATCAGTTGGAAAAAACGAAATAAATAATCCGCTAAATGAATCTTTGAGAGAAGAACTTTTGAATACTAAAGGAATCCAAAAGATTATACCACTTAGAGATTCAGTAGGAATGTGTCATTATTCTATCAATGGAAATGCTACTGAGGGAATGTGTGATATAATTTCGGTTCAAAGTACAGAAGGTAATTTTAGCTTTGTTGAACAGCATTTGATAGATGGACAAATGCCTAAGAACCAGTTTGAAGTTTTATTGACAGATGGATATATGGAACTGGGGGTTACAAAAGGGACGCCTATAAAGATTACAAATAGTGGAGAGGAAATAGAATGTATTGTTTCCGGTTTCTTTGATAAGAGCTTTGTCGGAACCGAAAACGGTACAGATGCTATTGATCCAGCGAATCTTATAATTACACAAGAACTTGCACAACAACTATTCACAAACACAGAAAATTTTGCTTACTCATGGGAGATCATAACTGATAAAACTTATAATGATGAAATAGAATCAGCCATTCAGCAGAAAATTACCTCTAAAGAAAAGGGGCTTTCTATTTGCAGCTATAATGATGTTGTAGAGTACATGGAATCTTCTATGAACTTATTGTTTGGAAGTTTGCAAATGCTGTCATTACTAATTTTGCTGTTTGGAATAATCAATCTAATCAATATGACGCTCTCTAACCATCAAGCGCGTAAACAGGAAATCAGTACATTACGCTCTGTTGGATTAAGCCTAAAACAATTATATCGTTCTCTCATAACAGAGGGATTGCTATATGTACTTGTTTCATTTGGAATCGTTCTTTTGGTTGGTATTCCCATAGCTATTCCTGTAAGCAAAGCTGTTGGTATTCTATTCGGTATGCCAAATCTCTCATATCAATTTCCAACAATGCAGATAGGTGGATATCTACTAATATTGATTCTTTTACAGTTGATTCTTTCTGTATGGGAAATACGGGATTTGAAAAAGCGTTCATTAACAGAACAAATGCGGGCAATGGAATAACCTTTTGAGATCGGCGGGGCGGCGTATGCTGCCCCGCTTTTTTCGCCATTTCTCAAAAAAATTTTTGAAATGTCCGAGCTTTGTAACAATTCAGCCTGTTTTTTTGTCGAAATCAAAGGCACCTCGGACATTTATAGTTCTTCCAAAAGTTTGATGATAATATTACCATTCATGGAAGAAGCAATCTGTTATTGCAATAATGCGAAATTGACGATAGAAAGTTTTTCATATCTCGGTCAGCTCAACAATTACATTACTCTGCTGATACAGCCAGTCCGCAAATTCTTTCGGGCTGGCTGTTCCTGTTTTTACAGCCTTTTTTCTCTGTAAGGCTTCTTTCTTAAAGTCGGAAAAGGCAGCCTGTATTTTTTCCAGACAGTCAGCCGGAAAGCCTGCGGTATTTTTTACCCGGTTTATTTTGTTGCGCCAGTTCTGGCATTCATTTTTATAAAGCAGGTCATAGTTATTTTCTCTTGCCCTCTCGTCAAATTCCCGCTTGTTTTGAAGCGCCTGTGCTTTGCGGCACTTGTCGCTGCACAGCTCATACCGCTGGCTCTTTGCCAGAAAATATTTCCCGCAGACCTTGCACTGCCGGAAGCAAAGCCCCCAGTCATTCAGCCTGTTCAGATAATAGGTAATCAACGGGTAGAGGGACGCATAGGCAGACACACATTCTTCTGTGCGACGGTTGTCCGGGAACCAGAGGTCAAGCCGGGTATCTTCTGATGGTGCGCCTTTGAAATAAAGGCTGCCAGCTTGAAAATGTTTCGGTTTTCCTGTCTCCCTGTCAAAGCTCATGGCTTCGTTATGGAATACCCCGGTCAGGCTGCTCATTTTATCCATGAAGCGGTCACAGGCAGCGTTACGGTCACGGGGTTCTCTGGAAAGCAGATAGCTGTTCCAGATACGGAACGCCACATACATTTTCAGAGGGTCATTGCTAAGATATTTTCCCCAGAGAAATTCGCTTGCCGCCTGCTCCAGCTCCGGCTGTTTCCATCGGTTGGAGTGGAGGGCTTGCCGCAGTGGAGAAAGCCCGTATAAGTTCCAATCTCTGTCCGTGTCACGCTCAAAGTTTATCAAAAAAGTTCCCAGCGGGCGTGTCATATCACAAAGCACCTCTGTGTTTTGGCTCCCGTTCAGCCGGAAGCGGATCTGCTGTTCTTCCCCAATCAAAATCCGCTCTTTCATTTTCTTCCTGTCCAGCGTCAGGACAAACAAAATCCTCTCAAAACATGGCTCATGCCGTATAAACTGATTCTCCATCCCTATCCCCTGCCTTTGTTTATGGTAATTATATAATTCAGTTATATCCGTTACACTCATGGTATTGCAGAATCATTGTTTTGTCAAGGATAGTACGCTATGATGATTGCAGTTGGTAATTTCGTACCGCACAGTACCTTGACAAGTGAATGACCGTCCAAAAGGGATATGACCGGCAGGAGAAGTGACGCATCCGGCGCACCAATGCAGGGAAACACCGCAGGAATGGGGCAGGAAAACGGCTTTTGGGGAAAACGGCAACAGGAAGCATTTTAACCTATTTGATTTATGGGAGGAACAGAATGAACGATAAAAAGAGATTGAACAGCTACGAGGATTTACCGCTGGTTCTGGATGTGGCGGACATTCAGCAGATTATGGGAATTTCAAGAGCGAGCGCCTATGAGCTGGTACACACACCCGGCTTTCCAGCGTTCCGCAGGGGCAGACTTATCAAGGTCAGCAAAATTGCTTTCTTTGAATGGATGGCAAAAGGCTCCGAAACCGTACCGAGAAGCGACAAATAAGCGTGAGTTATCATTCCCTGACTGCAATACTGCCGCACTTTACAAAGGGGTATACAGAGGGAAAAAACCTTAAAAATGATACCGAAACGCTACACCAAAACAGCCTATCTGCGTACATCAGATAGAAACGGAGAAAGGAGCCGGTTATGGCAAGAATGAGCAACAAGCGGCGGCTGGAATGGTCGTTCTTCTTAAATGACCGCAGCCGTATCACTTACAACGAACTGTGCCGGAAATGCCAGCACGAATGTAAACAGAGCTTCCGGGCGGTTGTGGTTGACTGCCCGAAGTACCTTTCTAAGCGTTCCAAGAAAAAGGACAAAACTGCCGGAAACGGCAAAATCCCTTAGGAACTAAGGGCGCACTTCTATACATAGTCTAAAGACCATGTATCGTGCGTCCTGCGGAGCTTACCTCTGCCGCTGATAAAATCAGCAATCCGAGGTCTGCGTTCGCTTCGCTCCGACAAGGTGGCTACACCCCCTTGCGCCGCTAAAGCGGCTATCCCCTGTGTACCCGCCGCAAAGAGAAATCCGCTCTGCGGTTTTCCCTTTTCATCGGGTTTTATAGAAGCACTGACACACGGACTGTCTGCGGATGGTCTTTCTTTATCTTATAAGCAAAGGATGTGAGAACATGGAAAAATCTTTGGAACAGTTGAAGCAGGAATATGAAAAAACCACTGTCCTGCTGGAACGGGAAAAACGGAAAATGCAGCGTTTGAAAAACCGGCAGGCGTATCTGGAAAGCGGTTCCCGGAAACAGAGGACGCACCGGCTGATTACCCGTGGGGCAGCTATTGAGAGCATTGCACCACAGACAAAGGAGCTATCCGAAGCGGAATTTTATTCCCTCATGGAAAGCATTTTGAATCTGCCGCAGGCGGAGCATTTCATCCGGTCTGCCACAGAGAACCACGCCCGTATTTCCGGGCAGGAGAAAGGCGGTGACTAAGGATAGCACTTTATCATTTTTCAATCGCACAGATCAAGCGCAGCGCCGGTCAGAGCGCCATTGCCAGCGCAGCCTATCGAGCCGGGGAGCGTCTTTACAGCAGCTACTATGGAGAAGTCAGCGACTACACCAAAAAGGGCGGCGTGATCGCTTCGGAAATCATGCTGCCGCCCCATGCGCCGGAAATATATCTTGACCGGGCGACCCTCTGGAATGCTGTGGAGAACTGCGAGAAACATCCAAAAGCACAGCTTGCCTATTCCTTTGATATTGCCATGCAGAATGAATTGACGCTGGAAGAAAACATGGAGCTGGCGAGGAAGTTCGTACAGGAGCAGTTTGTGACAAAAGGCATGATTGCCGACCTTGCTTTTCACAGCCCGGAGAAAGAGGACGGCGGCATCCCTAACCCGCATTTTCATGTGATGACAACCATGCGCCCTTTGAACCCGGATGGCACATGGGGACAAAAACAGCGTCGGGAATATCTTCTTGATGAAGATGGAAACCGAATCCGGGATAAAAACGGCGATTATATGTTTAACGCTGTCCATACAACAGACTGGCATGAGCCGGAAACGCTGGAACACTGGCGGGAGCAGTGGGCGGCTGCCGTTAATACAAAATTTGAGGAAAAAGGGCTGGATGTGCGTATCGACCACCGTTCCTATGTGCGGCAGGGGCTTGACCTGATACCTACTGTCCACGAGGGAGCTAATGTCCGGCAGATGGAAGCAAAGGGCATCCGCACCGAGAAAGGGGAACTGAACCGCTGGATTAAAGCCACCAACCGGCTCATGCAGGATGTGAGGAAGAAGATCAAAGCCCTGTTTGTCTGGATGGCAGAGGTAAAAGAAGAACTTTCCAAACCGCAGACACCGAGCCTTGCCGACCTGTTGATCGCTTATTACAACCAGCGCAACGCAGGGGCATGGAGCAATAAAGCCAGAACCGGAAACTTAAAGCAGTTTGCCGAAGCCGTCAATTATCTGACGGAAAACAAGCTGCTCACATTAGAGGATTTGCAGGAGCGTCTTTCCTCTGTCAACGAAGAATTTGAAGCGTTAAGCGACTCCATGAAAAAGAAATCTGCCCGGATAAAGGAATTGCAGGAATTGATACGGGAGGGCGAGAATTACCAGCGGCTAAAACCTGTTCATACGGAATTGAACAATATCAAGTTTAAGAAACAGAGGGAGAAATTTGAAACATCCCACGATGCGGAGTTACGGCTGTTTTATGCCGCCCGCCGTATTTTGAAAGAAAAACTGGACGGAAAACCCATTGCCCTGAAAGCATGGAAACAGGAATACGCACAGTTAAAAACAGAGTATGCCGAACTGTCTCCGCAGCACAAGCCACTCCGGGAGGAAGTCATACGGCTACGGCAGGTGCAGAACGCCGTAGATACCGCACTGCGCCGGAGGGAGCAGCCACAGGCAGTACAGAGAAAGAAACATGAGATGGAGCTATGATATAACCGGCAGCTTTACCGCTACCAGTATTTTTATGGAGGGAGCATTTGAATGTATTTGAAGCGGTGAAACAGTCTGTTACCACCCGGCAGGCTGCTTCATTCTATGGAATCCGGGTGGGGAGAAACGGCATGGTCTGCTGTCCATTCCACAATGACCGCACGCCCAGCATGAAAGTGGACAGCCGCTTTTACTGCTTCGGCTGCGGGGCTTCCGGGGATGTGATCGACTTTGCCGCTTTGCTGCATGGATTGGGGAAACGGGAAGCTGCGGTCAGGCTTGCGGAGGACTTCGGCGTTTCCTATGAGAAATCCGGCAATGCGCCGCCAGATAGGAAGCGTCACAACAGGTCACAGCCCCGACAAAAATCAGCGGAGCAGAGATTTCAGGAAACGGAACGGTATTGTTTCCGGGTGCTATGCGATTATCTGCGCCTGCTGGAGCATTGGAAAACAGCACACGCCCCACAGCCGCAGGATGCCATCTGGCATCCTCTTTTTGTATCAAGAAAACCACGCGATAGTCGCGTGGTTCCGTGAAAGCTTTAGCGGTGTATTCAGAAATAAAAACTCCTAATGTGTATAATAAAAACGTGACCTGCCAGTTACGTAAATAAAAACACATTAGGAGGACCGTATAATGTCAGAACAAAATACAGACGTAAAAAGCTTAGCACATACAAAATGGAATTGCAAATATCATGTAGTGTTTGCACCTAAATATCGAAGGAAAGTATTTTATAACGAAAAGAAAGAAGCAATTCGTGAAATAATCCGAACACTGTGCCAATGGAAAGGTGTTGAAATCATCGAAGGAGAAGTATGTCCGGATCATATTCATTTACTTCTGAGTATCCCGCCCAAAATGAGCGTTTCGGGATTCATGGGATACTTAAAAGGAAAGAGTAGCCTAATGATATTTCAGAGATTCGGAAATATGAAATTTGCATACCGAAACCGCGAGTTTTGGTGTAAGGGATACTATGTTGATACAGTAGGGAAGAACACGGCAGCAATAAAAAGTTACATAGCCAACCAGCTAAAACAAGATAAGGAAATGGATCAGATTAGTCTATTCGATCCGCGAGACCCGTTTACGGGTAGCAAGTAATCCTGCGCGTGGCTGGCAGGCCAATAAAAGACGCACTTGTGCGTGGCTAGTAATATTAGGGCTATGCCCGAAAATGAAAAACCACCCGCTAGGCGGGTGGATGTTTATTTGTGGAAGCGTTGCAGAGGATAAGCTACACAGAATACCTTTTGGATATTTTGTTATACGGAGAAATAGAAGAAAAAGCGGCATTGATCGCCGCACAGGGAAAGGAGGTGTTGCGGCTTGAACAGCGAATTTCAGAGCTTGCCGCCGGAAACGCAGGAAGCGGTCAAAAGGACGATGGACACAATGGAACCGGCGCAGACACCGGCAGAAATCCGGGAAACATTAGAGGGGACGCAGAAAGGCGGCGTGAAGAACAGCATCCGAAACTGCCTGACGGTGTTCCAGCGTGACCCTCTGTTTCGCGGGGCGCTGCGCCTGAACCTTTTGACGGAGCAGATTGACATTGTGAAGCCGCTGGGCTGGGAGCGCACCAGTACCACGCTGACCGACATGGACATAAACTACCTGCTTTTGTATCTGGAAGAAAACTACGGGCTTACCAGCGAGAAAAAGGTGCAGAGCGCCATCAAGATTGTTGCCAATGAAAACCGCTACCATCCAGTCAGGGATTACCTGAACAGCCTGCAATGGGACGGCACAGAGCGCATCCGTTACGCCCTGCATCACTTTCTGGGAGCCGATACGGACGAATACACCTATGAAGCCTTGAAACTGTTCCTGATGGGAGCCATCCGGCGGGTATTCAGACCGGGGAGCAAGTTTGAGGTCATGCTCTGTCTGGTTGGTGGTCAGGGAGCCGGGAAATCTACCTTTTTCCGGCTGCTGGCAGGCAGGGACGAATGGTTTTCAGACGATTTGAAAAAGCTGGACGATGAAAATGTGTACCGCAAGCTGCAAGGGCATTGGATTATCGAGATGTCGGAGATGATTGCCACAGCCAACGCCAAGAGTATTGAGGAAATCAAGTCATTCTTAAGCCGCCAGAAAGAAACCTACAAAGTGCCGTATGAGACACATCCGGCAGACCGGCTGCGGCAATGTGTATTTGGAGGGACGACCAACCGGCAGGACTTTTTGCCCCGTGATCGCACCGGCAACCGGCGCTTTCTCCCCGTGACGGTGTACCCGGAACGGGCGGAGGTTCACATACTGGACGATGAAGCGGCGGCGAGGGCGTATATCGAACAGATGTGGGCGGAAGCCATGACGGTTTATCGCAGTGGGAAGTATAAGCTGTCATTCAGCATGGAAATGAACCGATACCTGAACGCCCACCAGCAGGACTTTATGCAGGAAGACACACAGGCCGGCATGATCTACGCCTATTTGGAGGACTACACCGGCGACAGGGTATGTTCCAAGCAGCTTTATGAGGAAGCGCTGGGGAACTTAAATTCCCCGGCAGACTGGGAGACACGGGCAATCTGCGAGATTATGAATACCGGCATTGCGGGCGGCATCATACAGGGCTGGGTAGCCTACAAAAGCCCGAAGCGGTATAAGAAATACGGTTCTCAAAAAGGCTGGGAGCGTGTCAACCAAGCTCCGCCGGAGGGGGACGGTTTTCAGGAAATCACGGAAGAAGAAGCCCGGCAAATGGAACTTCCATTCTGAAAAGCCACCGGTTGACAGTTTGGTTGACGCTTTGGTTGACAGCCGGTTGACGGGGAAAAGCCTGATATTTGGGGCATTTCTCTCCTTTGTCAACCATGTCAACCAAGAAATCAAAGAAAAAGTAAAAAGTAATCATAGAGCGCCTATGGATTGTTTTCAAAGTCTTTTCTGCCGGTTGACACGGTTCGGTTGACATGGAGACAGTCTGCGGCTGTACACCTGCCTGACATTCCCTTGTCGGGCATATTTCATTTATGGAGGTAACTGCCTATGGCAAAAAGCAAAAACGAGAGCAATAACAAAAACAGCGGCACCCTGCTTACCGAAAAAGACGGCACCCAGTATTTTGTCATGGGGAAAGTCCGTATCAAGGTATCGGAGCATTTCGCACAGGATGGGAAGCCGCTTGACAGCCTGCTGGAAGATGTGATCCAGCACGCTGCCGCCGCTTCCTGAAAAAATACGGAATAACGACTGTCAATCAGCCCACGCTTATGATATACTTGTACCAGCGAGTATTGTATAAGCGTGGGTTGTTTCTTTTAGAAGGAGGATTTTTAACCGTGAAACAACCATACAATACAACGATTTATAACACCGCACTTTATTTGAGATTGAGCCGTGACGATGAATTGCAGGGAGAAAGCGGCAGCATCCAGACCCAGCGCATGATGCTTAGGCAGTATGCCGCAGAGCATGGGCTGACCGTTGTAGACGAGTACATTGACGACGGATGGAGTGGGACAAATTTCGAGCGTCCAAGTTTCCAAAGGATGATTGATGACATCGAAGACGGGAAAATCAACTGCGTTGTCACAAAGGACTTATCCCGTCTGGGAAGAAACTATATCCTGACCGGTCAGTACACGGAAATCTATTTCCCCAGCAAGGGAGTACGCTACATTGCCATCAATGACAATGTGGACACCATCAACGGAGAAAGCGAGCTTGCACCGTTCTTAAACATCCTGAATGAAATGCACGCCCGACAGACCAGCAAAAAGGTCAAGGCTGCCATGCACACAAGATTTGCCAATGGCGCACACTATGGAGCCTATGCACCGCTGGGCTATGTAAAAGACCCGGACAAAAAAGGTCATCTTCTGATCGACCCGGAAACACGCTGGATTGTAGAGAAGATTTTTGACCTTGCTGTACACGGGCGTGGAGCCGCCAGCATTACACGGATTCTGGTGGAGGAAAAAGTACCTACCCCCGGCTGGCTGAACTATGAAAGATACGGGACTTTCGCCAATATCTACGCCGGTGCGCCCGCAGAAAAAGCCTATGCGTGGACGATAGCACAGGTCAAGAGCATTTTGAAAGAGGAAACCTACATCGGTCACAGCATTCACAACAAGCAGAGCAACATTTCATTCAAGAACAAGAAAAAGGTGCGGAAGCCGCAGGAAGAATGGTATCGTGTGGAAAATACCCACGAAGCCATCATTTCTGAAGAAGTGTTCCAAAAAGTTCAGGAGCTGATTGCAAGCAGACGCAGGAAACGCAGAAACGGTACGACACAGATTTTCGCAGGATTGATAAAATGTGCAGACTGCGGATGGTCTTTAGCCTATGGGGAAAACAAGCAGAATAAGAACCCATACGGGTACTACCATTGCAGCAAGAACGGGCAGGGATTACGCCAGTGTTCCATGCACTATATCCGCTATGATGTACTGTATGCCTATGTGCTTGCAAGACTGCAATACTGGTCTATGCTGGCACAGAAAGACGAGGACAAGCTGCTGAAACGCCTGCTCAATGCCAGCGACAGGGAAAGAAACTCTGCGAAGAAAAAGCAGGCTGCGGAGCTGAAAAAGGCAGAGAAGCGTAAAGCCGAGGTTGACGGGCTGTTTGCTAAAATGTATGAGGACTGGTCTGCCGGACGCATAACCGAGTATAACTTCAATATGCTGTCCGAGAAGTACCAGAACGAGCAAAAGGAGCTTGAAACAAAAATAAGACAGCTTCACGAAACGATGGAAGCCGCCGTACAGACCGCAGCGGATGCTGAAAAGTGGATTGCCCTGATGAAACAGTATGTCAACCCTGTGGAGCTGACCGCCGAACTTCTGAACACTCTAATTGAAAAAATAACCGTCCACGAAGCTGTCAAGGGCGAGGACGGAAGCCGTGAGCAGGAAGTAGAAATCTACTACCGCTTCATCGGCAAAATCGACTGACCTTTCTTTTTTACCCAACAATATCTTTAATTAAGGGAGACGGGTAGAGGAATGCCCGATGTGTCGCTTTTACAACCTCTATGTGATGCTTTGGGCATTAGTTTGAACGAGCTTTTTTCTGGGGAACATATATCGGCAGAGGAATATAAAGGAAAGGCGGAAGAAAATATTTCCAAACTTTACAAAGAAAAGCAAATTGCCAATCTTAAACCAATAAAATACTTATTCTCTACATGTTCTAATGTAACATTGCTTGTAGCAGTGATTGAATTAGCTGTTGGTTTTATTGGGAATTTTTTTAATCCAACTATATTGAAGGTCATGTTGCTCAATGCCTCTGTGTGGATAATGTTGTTTCTGATTTCAGTGGGTAAGCTGACATACGATAAGAAAAAATTGAAAAACCTGAAGCATTCAGGTAATTGCATAGACTCTGAAATCAAGGATATAATTCCAGCATCATGGATTACGGTTGGAAATTACATCTGTTGCAGAATTGTATGTGGATTTATTTACGAGGGTAAGGAATACAAAGCAGTAAGTAATTACTATGTTTTGACACCATTTCACCGAAAGGAGGATTTATATGCGAATGTTTTTATCGAGCAAAACAATCCTACCAAATATAGTATAGAACTTTTTCAAGAAAGTAGGTAATTCAGTCAAGAATTTCTCAAAAATCATATAAGCCTATTTAAAGCTGTCGTTGCAGGAAAGTCCCGTGATGACAGCTTTCTTTCTTATCGTTTTTTCCGCTGGCTGATAGGCGTTCCCATTTTCTTTGACTTTTTGAGAATACGAATGAGGGTGTAAAGGAAATCCTTACCCAACTCTCCAAACTTTCATAACAGGGATAGATACTCCATTTGCGGAGGGAGGAACGGCGTTTCTTCGCCGCACCTTCCTCCGCTTTTTCTTTTTGGCGGTATCCTTGTCTTTTGTCTGTCCGTACCGGATAATATGAGTAGAATAGGAAGCGTAGCAAAGGAGTGAAAACAGATGCTGATCTTTGAAAAGGTGCTGGAGATTTTTGCGGACTACCTGGCCGCAGACGAGACCATCGAAGTTTATATCAGCCGTCACGGATGTGTAAGGGTGGAATTTGACCAGGACTTTCACTATTGCACCGGCGAGGTGTGCCATACTCCCAAGGAACTGTTCGACCTCTTAGCCGATGATTACCGGACTTATCTGGAGATTGAACTGACCAAAGGAAAACGGGAAGTGACGGAAGATGATGAGAGAGAAGCGGATGCCTTGTGCAAACGGCATCTGGAGCGTTGGAAGGAGAAACTGGAATGAAGATTTTGAAATGCCTGCTGATGATCGTAACTGCACCGGTCTTTTTGGTGTTGACGCTTTTTGTCTGGCTCTGCACGGGGCTGATCTACATATCTGGTCTGGTGCTTGGTCTGCTCAGCACGGTAATTGCTCTTCTTGGCGTGGCTGTGCTTATTACCTATTCCCAGCAGAATGGTGTGATTTTGCTGGTTATAGCTTTTTTGATTAGCCCGATGGGATTGCCGCTTGCGGCGATCTGGCTGTTGGGTAAGGTGCAGGATTTGAAATTTGCGATCCAGGATTGGATGTATGGGTAAATGATGTGAATAAATCTGGAATGAAAAGAAGCAGGACAATGGGAGATGAGACCCAGTGCCCTGCTTCTTGGTTATTTGGAATGAACGGTAGTGTATTTCTGGTTTTTGCTTTTGGGTTTGTCTGGAAACATCATTTCAAGTTTACCAGAAGATAATAAAGGCTTGAGGTAATATTTGCTGAAGTGAGAACGGCTGGAAACATCAATATATGCTTGCATTTCATCTCGACTTTTAGGGTCTGCACAAAATTCCAATAGCAAGTTTTGCTTGCTGATCACAGATGTATCATGTGCTGTATCATGTGCTGTATCATGTGCGGAAGCACCGCACATGATGTAGTTTACATTTTTCAAGATGACTCTGAAATCTGTCGCTGTTGAGGAAAATTCGGGCTTATATGCCTCTGTGTATCCAGGCAGCTTTTCAGTTTCACTGACGATTTTACGTAGGCCACTTCCACGGCGTTCCATGTACTTCATGCGGTGGAACAGGTCAGCAATCACAGGGTTTCGTCGCATGGAACGGATACTGTAAATATCGTATTCTTGAATTGAGCCGCCGCCAAACATACCGCCCGGAGATGTGATTTCCACCCGATCATCAAACATATCAATATGGATTTCGCTGCCAAGCACAATATAATCACGATGGATAAGTGCATTGACAAGAGCCTCTGTCACAGCTCGTTCAGCATAATCCGGCTTGTCTACCCGATACTGTGCCTCTTTGACAAAACGGACTTTGGAATTATTGCGAATAAATTCACTGCCGCTTTTCAGTAGATAAATCAGATTCCCTTCGTATTCTTTATCGTCCAATGCATCATCAAAGATAGAACCTTTTTCCAAGCCATTCCACCGGGTACAGAACATACGGGAGTTATAAACCGTGTGCTGATCGGTCATGAGCTTTCCGGCATTGGTCAAGACCCCATTTTTGTCAGCCAAACCGAAGGAGACATAATCTGATGGCTCAAAGCGGAGACCAGTCCGTTCCAGATAGGTTGCCTCCAGAAGTGTAAAGCTGTAATCCTTTTTTACCGCATCTGTTGTTAGGGTATCAAAAGACTGATTGGTTCCCTTTAAGATCAGTTCATTTACAATGTAATCCGGGGCAATTACGCTTTCATTTCCAACACGGATATATGCTTCCATCACGCCGTCTGCCTTGTAATAATATGGGGTGCTGCGGCCGGGAGAAACCTCCAGAGCTAATAGATTTTTACCATCTTCCTGTAATGGTTTTAAGATAAACTGAGGTAATGGTGTGATACGTTCCTTGATGAAGCGGCTGATCGCTTCGGCATCTTTTTGAATGTCGGACAAGCCGATTGTTTTCCGGTCATCAGAAATCCCAAAAAACAGAGTTCCGCCGATTACGTTGGAAAAGGCACTGACGCTTTTTAACCAGCTTTTTGGCTTTTTCGTTTCGAGAGCAACTTTGAAATCACATTCAGTTGCTTCGGCAATGAGCTGTTCTATCATTGAAATCTCTCCTTTGAGGTGTAGAATGTTTTTCCTTATTATACCCGGAAAAGAAGATTATTGCAACGATAGAAACAAAGAGTGCTGTTAAAAAGTATTTATAGGATGAAGCATTATGGCAATCTATAAGAATCATAATGCACTTCATCAGAAATTCAAAAAACTATGTTATTCTATAAACCGGAGGTGGAATGATGCAGAAAATTTTAATTGTCGAAGATGATATTGATATTCAGGATATATTGAAAAACCATCTGATGGATGCAGGATATGAAGTTGCCATCGCTTCCGACGGCGTGGCGGGGATTGCAATGTTTGATGATACCATTGACCTTGTGCTGTTAGACATTATGCTCCCTAAAATCGACGGCTATGGTGTATGTGAGGTCATTCGCAAAAGGTCACAAGTCCCTGTCATTATGCTTACTGCACTTTCGGATGAAGAAAACCAGTTACGGGGGTTTGAACAGCAGATTGATGACTATATTCCAAAGCCCTTTTCGCCAAAAATCTTGTTATGCAAGATTGCAGCGATTCTTCGCCGCAGGACTGCGGAAAATCACAATCAATCTCTGCTTACTTATAAAGAGTTGCGTATGGATATTGACGGATTCCATGTATATCAAAGCGGAAAGTATGATGGGCAAGGCGTATTCCATGAATTTACGCAGGAAAGCGTAGATGCCATGGGACGCTGTTCACCAATAATAATGAACCAGGAAAAGGATACAGGAATATTGAAAGTACAATTCAATGTTCGCTATATCCTTTTTTATTGTCAGAATTTGCTTCGTCTCAAACTGTTTTTATTTTGAACGCAAGGATTTCACTTTGCTGTAGGAGCCGTAAACTTTTGTTTTTCCGCTTTTTTTGTAAGAGCGGACTTTGACATAATATGTCTTTTTGGATTTCAGCTTTTTGATCACTTTGCTGGTTGTTTTTTTGCTCTTTACAACAACGGTTTTCTTGTTTTTGAATGATTTTTTTGTAGAATATGTGATTTCATAACCGGAAGCGTTTTTATCTTTTTTCCAGGATACTTTCAGCTTTCCTTTGCCGAATGCTTTTAATTTTACCGTCTGTTTTGCCAGTGATGAGGTTTTGTCCGTTGAAGGAGTGGTATTGGAAGGCTGTGTCTCTGGGGTCTGATTGCTTTCGGAAGGCTGAGTTTCCGGTGTTTTATCGCCTGTATCCGGTGTTTCGGTATTCTGGTACGGCTTTAACAGTTCCGTAAGTTCGTTGATCAGATCAGCGGCATCCGCACTGGTAGCGGATGCAGATTTTAACAGTTCGACAGCTTCATCCTTGTGTGCAGCTAATCCCTGATCATTTGCAGCAGCTTTGGCTAAAGCAGCTTCTGCCTGTTTGAGCAGAGAGGACAGCTGTTCTTTCTGTTGATCGGTGATCGGGATTGCAACAGAAATATCTGCATAATCATCAGAAGCAATGGATACGCTGTATGTTCCGGCTTCTGCATCAGCAGGAATACTGCCAAAATCAAGAGAAACGGTTTTCTGAACAGCATCGGAATATAAAGTGTAAGAAGTTTTCTTACGTCCGGATCCTACCGTGTAAAGGACGTTTAAGGTTCCGTTTTTCACGGTTGGAACCTGATTTAAAGTAAAGGTTTTCATATCACTGCTGAAGGTACCGCTGATTTCCTCAGCGTATGCAGGTTTTACAAAGGCACCGTCAGTAAAAGCGTAAACATAATTTCCATCCGGTGTCAGATAAGTGATTTTCTGGATGGTCTTGTTTACCAGTTTTTTAAATTCTGCAGTATTATCTGATTTTGCGATTCCCATCGTTGCAGCTTCGTTGTTTACATTAAAAGCTAATTTGTAAGGCTGAACCCAGATATTGGAGAGATGTTCCAGACCTACTTTATAGCCGTCTGTCGTTTCCAGAATGATTCCCTGGATCGTGGAACCGACAGGGAAGGTGTCTTCTCTTGAATTTCTTAAATATTTGGTGCTGTTTTCTTTTACTTCGATTTCGTACTCGCCCCAGGTAGATGCGGTTGCCAGAGAAGCAGTGGCATCTGTTACGGTATCGATGATTTTAGCGTTGGAAACATAACTTCCGTCACTTTTCAGGGTTTTGTACTGTGCAGGTGCCTCTGCAGGATTTTCATTCAGTGTAATATCAGAAGCTTCTTCATATGCACCGGTCAGTTCTTTGCCCGAATTTTTCAGAATAGAAGCTTCTACATACAGATCAGAATCTACTGCAACATTTACGTTGGAGACTCCCAGAATATGGTAGCCGTCAGCATCCGGAGTAGTTTCTTCATTATAATCTGTCCAGGCATTTGACAGAACTTTGGCTTTTAAGGTTGTGGCAGTTGTGACAACATCGAAGTTGTCTGTACTGCTTACATCACCGGAGTAGAATTCTTTGTAGGTCAGATTGGAGGTTCCGTATAAATTTCCGGAAAGTTTTGTTCCGTCTGTTAAAGCATAATATACCCCACTGTTTCCGATCTGCGTATATCCATCCAAAGCTTCCGCAGAATAAGAATAGGTGTTTCCGGCGATGGAAACAGATTTCAGATCGGCAGCAGATACGGAAACCGGAATCTGCGGAACAGATATCAATGCGGCCAGAGAAGCAGCCAGGAATTTAGTTGATAAATTTTTCGTGTTCATGTCTGATAATAATCTCCTTTTTCAGTTTGAAGTGTTCGGCGTGTCAATAAGTCTGCAGTATTCATTTGTGCAATCACAATTTAAACTTTTGACACTTACATTAAGAAAATGAATGTATAAAAATCTGTGCACTGATTTTTGAACAAAAAAAGAGATCACTCAATAATGCATCTTTCATAGATACGTCATTGGAGGATCCCCTGCCAGGTTTTCATGCATAAATATCCGAAAATGAATATTTCATGCATCGAAAATTTAATTGTACAATATACGCCAGGTGATCGAAATCAATCTGACAATCTGGAGAATACTATAAAAAATAAAAACTGTCAAACGAAAAATAGCAAGATGAAAAAGCTTCTCAAAAAGACAAAAAGCCGGAAAGAACAGATAAATGAACTTTCCGACTTTTCTCAAATCAATATCTTACATCTTTTATTCTACATCTTTCAGTGCAGCCAGATCTTCTTCGCCGGTACGGACTTTTACAACATGCCGTACGTCATATACAAAGATCTTGCCATCGCCGATGTGACCGGTATAGAGACATTTTTTGGCAGTTTCGATGACTTTTTCCACCGGGATATTGCCGCCGATGACTTCTACTTTAACTTTTGGGAGGAGTGTAGCGTCAACTTCGGCACCACGGTATTTTTTGCCGGAACCTTTCTGGATACCGCAGCCCATAACCTGTGTAACGGTCATACCGGTGACACCAAGTTCATTGAGAGCTTTGCGGAGTTTGTCATACCGGGAAAGTTTTACAAGGATGGAAACTTTGTACATGCCGGTTGGATTGGCAGCAACCAGTTCTTCACCGGCTACTTTGACGGCAGCATTTTTCTGTGAATCGCTTGCTTTCGCATAATCAGATTCACCAAGATCTGTATTTTCATTCACATCCATCGTAGCAGTAATATCAGAAATGTTGAATCCGGCATAAGCACTTGCCAGACCATGCTCGTGATAGTCCAGGCCCTCGATTTCGATATCAGCCGGAACACGCAGACCAACAAGTTTGTCGATGACTTTGAAAATAATGGTCATGGTAATGATAACCCAGAGCATAACAGAGGCAACACCGAGCAGCTGGATCAGGAAATAATGGATACCTCCGCCATAAAACAGACCGCCGTCTGTTGCGAACAGGCCAACACAGAGTGTTCCCATGGCACCGCAGGCACCGTGTACGGAAATGGCACCGACCGGATCATCAATTTTTGCGATGCGGTCAAAGAAATCAACGGATACACACAGCAGGATACCTGCAAATAAACCAATAAAGAATGCACCTACAGGGGAAACCTGATCACATCCGGCTGTGATTGCAACCAGACCGGCAAGGGCACCGTTTAATGTCATGGAAACATCCGGCTTACCGTAACGAACCCAGGTAAAGATCATGGCAGTACAGGTTGCGATAGCAGCGGCAAGGTTTGTGTTCATGTATACCAGACTGGCTTTTGTAAGATCGGCGTCAGTTGACATTGCAGTTGTGCTTGCTCCGTTAAATCCGAACCAGCAGAACCAGAGAATGAAAACACCGAGTGCGGCAACGGTGAGATTATGACCGGGGATTGCTTTTGGTTTTCCGTCTTTATCATATTTTCCGATACGAGGACCAAGGATTTTTGCACCGATGCATGCGGTGACACCGCCGACCATATGTACGGCAGTACTTCCGGCAAAATCATGGAAGCCAAGCTGAGAAAGCCAGCCGCCGCCCCAGATCCAGTGACCGGAGATCGGATAGACGATCAGAGAGATCATGGCACTATATAAACAGTAAGCTTTGAAATTTGTCCGCTCTGCCATGGAACCGGAAACGATCGTGGCAGATGTTGCACAGAAAACTGTCTGAAAAATGACGAAACACCAGGTCGGCAGAGATCCAAACTGATAACTTCCGCGGATCAGCGGATCGAGTTTTCCGATAAAAGCACCGCTTCCGCCGAACATCAGGCCGAATCCGACCAGCCAGAATGCGGGAGTTCCGATACAGAAATCCATCATATTCTTCATAAGAATATTGCCGGTATTTTTGGCACGCGTAAGTCCGGCCTCACACATTGCAAAACCAGCCTGCATAAAATAAACAAGTGCGGCTCCAAGTAATGTCCAGATGACATCAACAGATGAAAAATTCATAAAAATAACCTCCTTTGCTTATTTTCCCGGTGTGCACATCCCGAAAAACAAAAAAGGCATCAAAACTGAAAATCCATTCAGCTCTGACACCTTCGTCTCTTGTTGGATAGAATTATAAGAAAGAAAAATGAAAAATGCAATATCTAAAATAAACGTAATTTGTTTTGAAAAAACAGTAAAAATTGTTAAAAAATTATAAAAATAAAGCAAAATCCATTTTTAGTTCAGAATCGTAATCAAACAGAAACGATACCTGATCCGGAGCATTTATTCATCAAGATCCATTGTTTTGGCCGGAATTCCGTTGACGGTTACATTATCATCCACCGTGATAACAAGACATTTTTTGCCATCCACAATACGTGTCTCCACAAGATCAGCATACTCCGGGCTGACCTGAATCGTGATCAGAGGGGTTTTGATCTCAAAACGTCTGGTGTTTACAAGGTTGGAAGCCATAAGGGAAGTATCTTCACCGACTGCATTGTCATAGGCAGCATCAAAATCAGAAAGCTTTTCATCTTCCACACCGCTTCGCTCCAGAAGCTGCTTTACTTCCCTTTTATCCAGCATGACCGGTTCCGGATCATCTTTGTGTTCCTCCATCAGCATAGTCAGATTGTCATGGATATTTTTGACTGTTTCATAATTACATTCTTCACCGAGAGTGTCGGAAATAACAGCCTGGAATGATTCCTTCTGTTCCCCGGCAGTAAGGGAAGCTTCGCAGCCAAACATATTTTCCACAAATTCTGCCTGAAGTTCTTCCGGCTTTTTTGAATAGTAGAGCATCGCATGCAGGTCAGTGCTGCGATCATTAAATGCCGGGAACAGGAAACCGCGTTCCGGAAGTTCCACGATCCAGTCACGGATACGGTCACGGATGCGGTTTTCCGCTTCGTTGTAGCACAGTCCAGCTTTGGAGAGCCTGACCGGGCAGATGCAGCACAGGATGTATTCGTAAACCTCATCGGAAGAATCGAACATCTCTGTATTATCTTTGGCCTTTCCAGGAACATCGTAGGCAGCATGTACGAGAATGATAAAATAATTTTCCGCATTGTAATAATGTTCGATGATCTTGTCATAACATTCATCAACAAGAGCATCATCCGTCAGACGGCTGTTTTTTAAACGCAGCAGAAATTCCTGCTCGCCGCCCTCCGCCTCTGCTTTCAGTGGAAATTCCAGATTCAGCAGATTTTTGCCGATCGTTCCGGAAAGTGTCTTCTTGAAAATTTCAAAATATTTAAACATTTCTTCATCAGAAAGCGAAAGAAATGATTCACGCATCTCCAGACGTTTTTCCTTTTTCGAATCGACATAACAGCCGCAGATTCGGGAAATCGTACAGTTGTCCGGTGTGAATTGCTTCTTTAACTCAGAAATTTCTTTTTTATTCATAGGTATCCTCCCCTGTGGTTTGTCTATATCAATGAGCCATACGTGATTTTTCCGTACTTTCTACTCTCAAAATCACGAAAACATTCGGAATTCGCATATTTACTGCGTAAATAGCTGCTTCCTAATGTTTTGGCTGTCCTCATAGACACAAATACGTATGCGAGCATCCGTTTTGTGTCCATTTGTCCCTTGAATCATCAGTATTTTAATATAGACCCGGACAAAAAGCAAGAAATGAAAAATTGCCGTTTCTTATTGACAAACGCAGGATTTTGCCCTAAACTGATGAATGAAACAGAGCTGACAGCTCGTCATAGGGGCAAGACGAAGAAAAGGGATAGTACATTTCGGACAATCTACAGAGAGGGGATCACTGGTGCGAGATTCCTGTGCGGAAGAGATGGAACCTGCCTTGGAGTCCTGTATGAAAATACAGCGTAGTTCCGGCGATAACGGAAAATGAGTGAGTACTGTTTTTAACAGTGCTAATCAGGGTGGTACCGCCGAAGAGATGACAAGTCCTTGGTTCCTGCGTTCACGCAGAGACCGGGGCTTTTTTATTAGGTGCCAAAGAGGAGAATTGTGAGAGTACCATGTATGAAACGATTTGTATGGCATCTTCTGGCTTTAATATTTTCAGCAAGAAAAGGAGAAAACGATGGCAAAAGAAAAGAAATTAGTTGAAGCAATCACATCTATGGATGAAGATTTTGCACAGTGGTATACCGATGTGGTAAAAAAAGCAGAGCTGATCGATTATACCAGCGTAAAAGGATGTATGGCGATCAAACCGGCAGGCTATGCAATCTGGGAGAATATCCAGCATGAGCTGGATCGCAGATTCAAAGAGACCGGCGTACAGAATGTATACATGCCGATGCTGATCCCAGAAAGTCTGCTTCAGAAAGAAAAAGATCATGTAGAAGGTTTTGCACCGGAAGTAGCATGGGTAACACACGGAGGACTGGAGCCGCTTCAGGAGCGTATGTGTGTACGTCCAACTTCTGAGACACTGTTCTGCGATTTCTACTCCAGAGATATTCATTCTTACCGTGATCTGCCGAAAGTATACAATCAGTGGTGTTCTGTTATGCGTTGGGAGAAGACAACAAGACCGTTTTTGCGTTCCAGAGAGTTCTTATGGCAGGAAGGACATACCGCACACGCAACAGCAGAAGAAGCAGAAGCACGTACGATCCAGATGCTGAATGTTTATGCAGATTTCTGTGAAGAAGTTCTGGCGATCCCGGTTGTAAAAGGAAGAAAGACCGACAAAGAAAAATTTGCCGGAGCAGAAGCAACTTACACGATTGAATCCCTGATGCACGACGGAAAAGCACTGCAGTCCGGAACAAGCCACAATTTCGGTGATGGATTTGCAAAAGCTTATGATATCCAGTTTACAGACCGTGACAACAAACTGAAATATGTTCACCAGACATCCTGGGGTATGACCACACGTATGATCGGTGCGATCATCATGGTACATGGAGATAACAGCGGTCTGGTGCTGCCGCCGAGAATCGCTCCGGTACAGGTAGATATCATCCCGATCCAGCAGAAAAAGGCAGGCATCCTGGAGAAAGCAGCAGAAGTGGAAGCAACACTGAAAGCGGCTGGATTAAGAGTGAAAACAGATGATACTGACAGAAGCCCGGGATGGAAATTCTCCGAGCAGGAGATGCGTGGTATTCCGGTTCGTGTGGAGATGGGACCAAAAGATATCGAAGCAGGTCAGGCTGTTGTCGTACGCCGTGACACACGTGAAAAGATCACCGTAGCAATCGACGAACTGGCAGCAGAATTGCCGAAGATCTTGGATAGCATGCAGAAAGATATGCTGGAGAGAGCACGCAAACACAGAGATGCACATACTTATGTTGCTCATAACATGGAAGAGTTAAAAGACATCGCAGACAACAAACCAGGATTTATCAAGGCTATGTGGTGCGGTGAACGTGAATGTGAAGATAAATTAAAAGAAGATGCAGGAATCACATCACGCTGTATGCCGTTTGAACAGGAAACCATTTCCGACGTATGCGTATGCTGCGGAAAACCGGCGAAAAAAATGGTATACTGGGGCAAAGCATATTAAAAAATACGGAACGCAGATCAATAAGCAGCGAAAAAGGCTGTAAATATTCGCTTTAAAACGAAAAGGCCGTAACCTTTCGAAACAAAAATTGTTTTCGAAAGGTTACGGCTGTTTTTGTATCAGATGTGAAATGACTTACGTCTCTGTCATTGCCGGAAGTGTTTGTAAACGTGTGCCAAGTCTCATGTGAGATCGACTTGGACGGACTGTTTTGGGGAGGTGAGAGTTATTTCTCAGGCTTGCGGTATGCGTACACAGCCAGTCCGTCTTTCATAGGAAGTTTCGGAGATCCCTGGATCAGCGGAAGTGCATAATCAATAAATGCCTGAGCAATATCAGTTCCGTCTTTTGTGATCCATTCAACAGGAACCGTCTTTTCCTGATTGCAGATCAGATTGACATCCTCAAGGCCACATTCCATCACGTATGGTTTGTCAGATTTACGGATAAAGCTGACCATCTTGCCGGTTTCACCGCTGATGGCAGAAGTCACGCCGAAAGCTCCGGCCTGTGCAGCTTCCAGTGCATCCGTTTCAGACTGCAGGAAGGCAGAACATCTCTGATTGACATTCAGCTCGACCGAGCGAACTTTTACACCGAGGCGGTCACGCACCAGATTTTCCAGATATTTGCCGCAACCGGTCAGCATTTTGTGTCCAAATGCATCGACACCTGCAGAGGCTGCATATTCACAGATAAAGGTGCCATCCTTGTCATGAATGCCTTCGGATACACAGACGATCAGGTTGTTTTTTGTCTTAAAACATTCTTCCAGAGAAGCAAGGAAAGATTCCTGGTCAAAATCCGCCTCCGGCAGATAAATCAGCACTGGGTTGTCCTGCTCGAATTTGCGGGCAAGTACGGATGCTGCGGTCAGCCAGCCGGCATGGCGGCCCATGATCTCAATGATGGTAACAGATTTTGTATTATAAACAGAAGCGTCCAGTCCGATTTCACAGACGGAAGCAGCCACATATTTTGCGGCACTGCCGAATCCCGGTGTGTGATCGGTGAGGATCAGGTCGTTGTCGATCGTTTTCGGAATACCCATGATACGTACATCAATGTTGTGGGCAGCAGCATAGCGGGAAAGCTTGCTGACCGTATCCATAGAATCGTTTCCTCCTATATAAAAGAAGTAACCGATGTTCATCTCTTCAAATTTCTGAAACAGCAGAGGATAGATCGCATCATTTAAATCATCCGGAAGTTTGAAACGGCAGGAACCAAGGTAAGCCCCTGGAGTTGTACGCAGAGCTTCCAGTGTATCGTTATCCAGTTCTTTCATATCCATAAAGCGTCCGTCTAAAAATCCCTGGATGCCGTTGATCATGCCGTAGACATGTTCAATCTCTTCGCTGCGGTTAAAACCTTCACGGATCACACCGTAAAGACTGCTGTTGATAACGGCGGTCGGTCCGCCGGACTGTCCTACAATTAAATTTTTCACAAGTTAAGCTCCTTTCAGCTTCTTTTTGGCATTCCTTTCTATTTTACTACATTTCCTGAAAAAAAACTATTATGAATCGCGGGAAATTCTAAAAATAATTCTCTCTGTTTCATCCATTACTTTTTTAGAATATTTTTGGAAATATTCAGGAAAAGTCAAAGAAACCGACCGAAAAATTTACGGAATCTCGTACAAACGAGGTAAAAACATAAAAAATAATTGACAAGCACAAAACCCGGCGGTATTATAGAACACAAGATTTTTTATTAAAATATAATAAAGATAAAAAATCTGTAAAGTGAAGTTTTAGAAGGAGGAAAAATATTATGAAAAAATTCACAAGATTTTTTGCTACCGTTGCAGCAGTCTCTATGGTAGCTGCTTCTTTGGCAGGATGTGGAAGTAAATCTGACAACACAGCAAGCACAGACACAACTGCTGATTCAGCAACAGCAGGTGATACACTGAAGATTGGCGGAATCGGACCGATCACCGGAGGAGCAGCCGTATATGGACTGGCTGTTAAAAATGCAGCAGAGCTGGCAGTAAAAGAGATCAACGAAGCAGGCGGTATCAACGGCATGCAGGTTGAATTTAAATTTGAAGATGATGAGCATGATGCAGAAAAATCTGTAAACGCTTACAACTCCCTGAAAGACTGGGGTATGCAGATGCTGATGGGTACTGTTACATCAACACCGTGTACAGCAGTTGTTGAGAAAACACATGAAGACAATATGTTCCAGCTGACACCGTCAGGTTCCGCTGTAGAATCTATCAAATATGACAATGCATTCCGTGTATGCTTTTCTGACCCGGGTCAGGGTACTGCATCTGCAAAATACATCGGTGAGAATAAGCTGGCATCAAAAGTAGCCGTTATCTACAACAGCTCTGATGTATATTCTTCCGGTATTTATCAGAAATTTGCAGAAGAGGCAAAAAATCAGGACTTCGAAGTTGTTTCTGCTGAAGCATTTACCGAAGACAGCAAGACAGACTTCTCAGTACAGCTGCAGAAAGCAAAGGATGCAGGTGCTGACATGGTATTCCTGCCGATCTACTATACAGAAGCTTCTCTGATCCTGACACAGGCAAACTCCATGGGTTATGCTCCGACCTTCTTCGGATGTGACGGTCTGGATGGTCTGCTGGCAGTTAAGAACTTCGATACAAAACTGGCTGATGGCGTTATGCTTCTGACACCGTTTGCAGCTGATGCAGATGATGAAAAGACACAGGCATTTGTTTCTGCTTACAAAGAAGCTTACGGCGATACACCGAACCAGTTCGCAGCGGATACTTACGATGCAATCTATATCATGAAAGCAGCAGCAGAAAAAGCAGGTGTGACAGCTGATATGAGCGTAAGCGACATCTGTGATGCAATGAAAACTGCCATGACAGAGATCAGCTACGATGGTCTGACCGGTGAAGGTATGACCTGGACAGCAGACGGTGAGCCGGATAAGGCACCAAAAGCTGTCGTGATCAAAGACGGTGTTTACACAGCAATGTAATGATGCCGGTGTCGATTGTGGGAGTGCGAAGCACGGAACATCCACAGGCATCTCAGGTGGGGATTTTTGCCCCCCAACATCATCGTAATAAAAATGAAGAGGCACTTACAATTCGGTAAGGAAGCCCAGAGGAGGGCTGCCATGGGCAGCCCTTTTTCCTGTTATAAGCGAATCCTATTGAATAAGTAGGCAAACACAGAAAACAGCCATACACAGATATCAAAGGTAGACTTGTAAAGTCTGTTTTTGATATCTGTGTGGTATTCTTATTTTTAAGAAAACGATGGTTATATTAAAAATACGACAAGGGGTGTGCGTATGAGTTTTATTTCTTATCTGATCAACGGTATCAGCCTTGGAAGTGTCTATGCAATCATAGCACTTGGCTATACAATGGTATACGGTATCGCAAAGATGCTGAATTTTGCACATGGTGATATCATCATGGTAGGCGGTTATGCAGCTTTTATCTCCATGAATTCTTTAGGCGTGAATCCAATTCTGGCAGTTATATTATCAGTTGTCATCTGTACGATTCTCGGACTGGTTATTGAGCGTGTTGCTTACCGTCCGCTTCGAAATGCATCTTCACCGCTGGCTGTTCTGATCACAGCGATCGGTGTCAGCTATCTGCTTCAGAACCTTGCACTTCTGATGTTCGGTGCAGATACAAAATCTTTTACATCTGTTGTAACAGTTCCGGCAGTTGTGCTGGCAGGCGGAAAACTGACGATCTCCGGTGAGACGATCGTTACTGTTCTTGCATGTATGATCATCATGATCGGTCTGACACTGTTCATCAACAAGACAAAAGCAGGTCAGGCAATGCTGGCAGTTTCGGAGGATCGAGGTGCTGCACAGCTGATGGGCATCAATGTAAATGGAACGATTGCCCTTACCTTTGCAATCGGTTCTGCACTGGCAGCAATCGCAGCGGTTCTGCTGTGTTCTGCTTATCCTTCTTTGACACCGTACACCGGAGCCATGCCTGGTATCAAAGCATTCGTAGCCGCTGTATTTGGCGGTATCGGATCGATTCCGGGAGCACTGATCGGAGGTATTTTGCTTGGTATTATTGAAATTCTCGGCAAAGCATATATTTCCTCTCAGATGGCAGATGCGATCGTATTCGGAGTTCTGATCGTTGTACTTCTGGTAAAACCAAGCGGATTGCTTGGAAAGCAGATTCAGGAGAAAGTGTAGGTGGCAGCGATGAAAAAATTAAAATTAAACAAAACGACAAAAAACAATCTGATCACATACGGAATCGTCATCCTCGCTTATATCATCGTAGAAGCAATGCTGGCAGGAGGTCAGATCTCCAGTCTGATGAAGGGACTTTTAGTTCCGCTCTGTGTTTATGTGATTCTGGCTGTATCTTTGAATCTTGTGGTAGGTATTTTAGGTGAGCTGAGTCTTGGACATGCAGGATTTATGTGTGTGGGTGCATTCTCCAGTGCATTCTTCTCAAAATGCACCGCAGGAATGATGCCGGATGGACTTCGTTTCTTTCTGGCACTGCTGATCGGAGCTGCTGTTGCGGCTCTGTTCGGACTGATTATCGGAATCCCGGTACTGCGACTGAAAGGTGACTACCTGGCGATTGTTACCCTGGCATTTGGTGAGATCATCAAGAACCTGATCAACGTATTCTTTATCGGAAAAGATGCAAATGGTTTCCATTTTTCTATGAAGGATGCCATGTCGCTGAACATGGACGGAGGAGATGTTATCATTAACGGACCGCAAGGAATCACCGGAACGCCAAATGATTCTACGTTTACCATCGGCGTGATCCTGGTACTGATCACACTGGTTATCGTACTGCATCTGATCAATTCCAGAGACGGACGTGCGATCATGTCTATCCGTGACAACCGCATTGCAGCTGAGTCTGTCGGTATCAATATTACAAAATACAAACTGATGGCATTTATTATTTCAGCAGCCCTTGCCGGAGTTGCCGGTGTTCTGTATGCACATAACCTGGCTACCCTGACTGCACTGCCGAAAAACTTTGGTTATAACCAGTCGATCATGATCCTGGTATTTGTTGTACTTGGCGGTATCGGAAGCACAAGAGGTTCTATGATCGCAGCCGTTGTACTGACACTGCTTCCGGAGCTTCTGCGCGGACTGAATGACTACCGTATGCTGATCTATGCAATCGTCCTGATCGTGATGATGCTTCTGAACTGGAGCCCGAAAGCACTGGAAATGAGAGAACGTTATTCACCGAAGCGTCTGCTTGCAAAGAGAAAAGAAGCAAAGGAGGCGAAATAATATGGAGAACATGTTAGAGGTAAAGAATCTGAGCATTTCATTCGGAGGATTGCGTGCCGTATCCGAATTTGATATGAATATCGGGAAAGGTCAGCTCTATGGCCTGATCGGACCGAACGGTGCCGGAAAAACAACCATATTTAACTTGCTGACAGGTGTTTACAAACCGGATGAAGGTATTGTAAAATTAGATGGACAGGACATTACCGGAAAGAAGACCATTGATATCAACAAAGCAGGTATCGCCCGTACTTTCCAGAATATCCGCCTGTTCTCACAGATGTCCGTACTGGACAATGTAAAAGTAGGACTGCACAATCATCATCACTACAATACGCTCGAAGGGATTCTGCGTCTGCCGCGTTACCGTAAGGTGGAAAAAGAGATGAATGAACGTGCGATGGAGCTTTTGAAAGTGTTCGACCTTGAGAAGGATGCCGAGTATCTGGCTTCTAATCTGCCATATGGACAGCAGAGAAAACTGGAGATCGCCAGAGCACTTGCAACTGATCCGAAGCTTCTGCTTCTGGATGAGCCGGCAGCCGGCATGAATCCGAACGAGACAAAAGAACTGATGGAAACGATCAGCTTTGTGCGTGATCATTTTAATATGACAATCCTTCTGATCGAACACGACATGAAACTGGTTTCCGGTATCTGTGAAGAGCTGACCGTACTGAATTTCGGAAAAGTACTGGCACAGGGACCGACTGCGGAAGTACTGAATGATCCGCAGGTTATCACAGCATATCTGGGAGAATAGGAGGAAATGGACTTATGGCAATGCTTGAGGCAAAAGATCTGAATGTATACTACGGTATGATTCAGGCGATCAAGGGGATTTCCTTTGAAGTAAATCAGGGAGAAGTCATCGCACTGATCGGTGCCAACGGAGCCGGAAAGACTACAACACTTCATGCAGTCACAGGGCTGACACCGGTAAAATCAGGCCATATTTTCTTCGAAGGAAAAGATATTACAAAAGTGCCGGCTCACAAGATCGTTTCTATGGGAATGGCACACGTTCCGGAAGGACGACGCGTATTTGCACAACTCAGTGTTTATCAGAACCTGAAAATGGGTGCTTATACACGAAAAGACAAAGACGAGATCAGGCAGACACTTGATATGGTATATGAGCATTTCCCGCGTCTGGAAGAACGTAAGAACCAGATGGCAGGTACGCTTTCCGGTGGTGAACAGCAGATGCTTGCTATGGGACGTGCACTGATGTCTCATCCGAAGATCATCCTTATGGATGAACCGTCTATGGGACTTTCACCGATTTTTGTAAATGAGATTTTCGAAATTATCAAGAAAGTCAGTGCAGCCGGCACGACCGTACTTCTGGTAGAGCAGAATGCAAAGAAAGCACTCTCCATCGCAGACAGAGCATATGTCCTGGAAACAGGCAAAATTATCTTACAGGGTGATGCAGACAAGCTGTTAAATGACGAGTCTGTCAAGAAAGCATACCTTGGAGAATAAAAGGGGGTTTGTGCTATGGGAAAACTGATCGTTACGATCGCAAGACAGTATGGAAGCGGTGGAAAAACCATCGGTCAGATGCTGGCAGAAAATCTGGGTGTAAACTGTTATAACAGAGAAATTCTGCGTATGGCATCCGATGACAGCGGAATCAAAGAAGAGCTGTTCAATCAGGCAGATGAAAAACTTCGCAATAATCCGCTCTTTGGAAATTCCACAAGAATCTACAAAGGCGGGCTGATCCAGCCGGATCAGGGTGGATTTGTCTCAGCCGACAATCTCTTTAATTATCAGGCAAAAGTGATCAAAGAACTGGCAGAGAAAGAGTCCTGTGTATTTATCGGACGCTGTGCAGACTTTGTTCTCAAAGACCGCCCGGATGTGATGAGCGTCTTTATCCATGCACCGCAGGATTACTGCCTGGCACGCGGTATGGAACGCAACTCCATGACGGAAAAAGAGATGGAGAAATTTATAGCAAAGACAGACAAGTATCGAGGTGATTTCTATCATTATTATACCGGACGCACCTGGAACGATGCGAGAAATTACGATCTGTGTCTGGACAGCAGCAAGCTTGGATTTGACAAATGCGTAGAAGCAATCAAGGCATACGCAAAAGTAAGATTTGGCGAAGATATTTTTGAATAAGCATCCAGCAATGCAGCAAGTATCAGGAGCAGATGTGAGATACTTGCATAAATAAAGCAAGAATGCGGCAGGGAGAGGAAACTTTCTCTGTCGTTTTTGTCTCTTAGCTGAAGAAAACTTTTTATAGCGATTCTGTCAGGTAAATGTCAGCAGAGTTGACTAGAATTGCATGCCAGATCTCATATGCGTTCGACTTAAAAAGAAGCAGGCAACAAACAGGTGTGTTTGAGTCAAATTTATGGGGAGAGGATAATATGACACTACGAGAAGAAGCAGATAAAATCATAAAAGAAGCGATCACAAAAGTACTGCCGGATGAGGCAGTGAAACAGGCACTGAAAAACAGAGAACCGGTAAAAGGAAAACTTTACCTTGTGGCGGTTGGAAAAGCAGCCTGGCAGATGGCAAATGCAGCCGCAAACCTCCTGAATGGACAGATTGAGAAAGGGATTGTGATCACGAAATATGGACATATTCAGGGAGACATTCCGCGGATCGAATGTTTTGAAGCAGGACATCCGGTTCCGGATACAAATACCTTTGCGGCCACACAGAAAGTGATCGAGCTGACAGAAGAATTGCAGGCAGACGATCAGGTATTATTTCTGCTTTCCGGAGGCGGCTCCGCCCTTTTTGAAAAACCATTGATAAGTACAGAAGAATTATCGGATATAACAAAGCAGCTGCTTGCATGCGGGGCAGATATTGTAGAAATGAACACCATACGGAAAAGACTGTCCGCAGTCAAAGGCGGAAAATTTGCCGGACTCTGTGAACCGGCAGCCATATTTGCGATTGTACTGAGCGATATCGTCGGAGATCCGCTTGATATGATCGCATCCGGACCGGCATATCCAGACTCTTCGACCGCATCCGATGCAATCGCAATCGCTGAAAAATATCACTTAAAACTCAGCGAGAAGGCAAGAACATTACTGGAGATGAAAACACCAAAAGCAGTAACAAATGTGGAAACCAGGATCACCGGAAGCGTCAGAAATCTGTGCCTGGCAGCAAAAGAAGCCTGCGAAAAACTTGGCTACGAAAGCATGATCCTCACAGATGCCCTGCAGTGTGAGGCAAAAGAAGCAGGAGCATTTTTAGCAGCGATCGCAAAAACACATCAAAATACAGACAAAAGCCTTGCTTTTATCGCGGGAGGCGAGACGATCGTCCACGTGACAGGAAAAGGACTCGGCGGACGCAACCAGGAGCTGGCACTTGCGGCGGCAGAAGGACTGGCTGCATGCAGAAATACTGCCATTTTCAGCGTCGGAAGCGACGGAACCGACGGACCGACCGATGCAGCCGGTGGCTATTGCGATGAAAATACAAAAGAAAAAATGCAACAGGCAGGACTTGATGTCTATGAAGTGCTGAAAGAGAATGATACCTACCATGCACTGAAAAAGACAGGAGGACTGATCATCACCGGAGCAACCGGGACAAATGTAAACGATGTGGCAGTGGTGCTGATACGGGTATCGTAAAAAATAGAAATAAGTCAGTTCCAATAATGAAAGCCAGATCATTTTTCATTCCCATATAAATAAAGTCAACATAAGCAATAAGATGCCAACGACTGTATAGAAAAACAGATACAAATTTTTACTTTGCAACATAGTATAGAAACAAAATACAGAAAGCAGCATTTTATGAATGATCAGAAGCTTGAAAATCTTCTAAATCTTGCACTGGATGCTACAGATGCAGAACGGGAAAAATCTTTAAACATGAATTTCGGGTATGACAGGCAGAATCGGATTTGGGAGCTGATCGTGCGATATCACGGTGATCTTTCCGGGGTTGGGGAGCGGACAAAAGAGATTATCCTGTTATCCGGCGGCTATGCGATCATTACGGCAGAAGAGAGCGAGATTGACTGGATTTCCTCGCAGCCGGAAGTCGAATACATCGAAAAGCCGAAAAGACTGTTTTTTTCAGCAGCACAGGGCAGAAGTGCCTCCTGTATCAATCCACTTCAGACCGGGGCATTTGATCTGAGAGGCCAGGGCGTTTTGGTGGCGGTGATCGATTCCGGCGTAGACTATTTTCATCCGGATTTCCGAAATGAGGATGGTACAACCAGAATCTTGTCACTTTGGGATCAGACAATCCAAAGACCAAAAAGAAATGATGCAATGGAGACAGATATAACAAGCAAAGGAGAAAATATATCGGAAGAAGGGACAGAAGACACAGGAAAAATCAAAGAAGGAACCGGCGAAGAAATCCGGGGTGTGGAATATACAAAAGAGCAGATCAATGAGGCACTTGCTGCCGGAAGCAGAGAAGCAGGATATCGCATCGTTCCATCCAGAGATCTGAGTGGACACGGAACGGAAGTACTCGGTATCGCAGCCGGAAATGGTCAGGCATCCGGCGGACAGTATCGTGGTGTGGCATCGAAGAGCGATATTCTGGTCGTGAAAATCGGAACAGCCGGTTCAGAGTTTGCCGGAACCGTAGAACTGATGCTGGCACTGGACTACGTGATCAGAAAAGCGATGGAACTTGGGAAGCCTGTTGCGATCAACCTGAGCTTTGGAAATGTATATGGCTCGCATGTGCCATATACCAGAGGCATTCTTGGATTAAACAGAAGTTAAAAAACAATCCTGCAGCTTAACAACAATTCAATGAAAATGGCAGAATCTGTCTGTTACAATACAAGTAACGAAAGCTTTCGAATCTGAAACGGAGAAAAGACTATGCAGATGAAAGAGGTCATAAGATCAAAGCGAAAAGAGTGCGGTTATACGCAAGAGCAGGTTACGTTCTTTCGAGAAAATAAAAATTGACCGAGCTCTTTAGAGCGAGGGATGCTTCTTGTCCGAGGGGCAAGAAGATAGGCATTAAGAAAACTTATACGTAAAATATGACGCCATGATGATTCGAAAACAATCTCCTGACACGCTGCGTTTCCTGTTCGGTTCGCTCGCCTGTTAGCCGCCCTTCGCCTAAACTCGCCTCTTCGAGGCTCAGACAGCGGCTCTTTGGGGCGGCAGCATCGCAAACCTCACGACGGAAGCCTTGCTACCGTCAGAGCGATTTGTTTTCGAATTCATCATGGCTGTATTATTTTACGCACTATTTTTTACGATACCGTTCGTTTGCACATTGCTAAAAGCTCCTGGCCTGTCAGTGAGTGCTTAAGCGAAAAGCTTTCTCAAGCCAAAATACAGAACATTAAAAAGCAGAAATAAAGTAACGAAAATTTGCCGCCGTCACTGTGCCTCTGCTTTTTTACTATCTTGATGCGGAACGTTTTGATTCTAAAAACTTTCTGCGTGTACCAGCGTGGCAAAAGGCTGTTTCCTGCCAGCGTGTAAAATATGATAAGAAGTGTTTTTAAAAACTATGGCCGTTCAAAAACGTACAGCAATGTGCAAAATGAACAATTCCCAAGAAGGCACTTTTACGTGCCCTTCGGGGAATTCGTTCATTTGCACATGCAATACTATTCTTTTGCAAACACTATTTTAAAATGTGCGGCATTTCAGTTCTTTACACCTGCCGGGAAACCAACGGTCAATTTTTATTTGTCTCGAACCATCGCTGCAAACTTCTCATGAATCCTGGTATCGTTATCCAGTTCCGGGTGAAATGCAAATGCCATTTGATTTTTATACTGCACACCGACAATTTTCCCATCGACCGTGGCAAGGACTTCCACGCCATCTCCTGTCTCTGCGACATATGGTGCACGGATGAAGGTCATCGGGACTTCTCCAACGCCTTTTAATTCAGCGACGGTATGGAAGCTTCCAAGCTGTCTGCCATAGGCATTGCGGCGGACGCACATCGGGATTGTTCCAAAGTGACATCCTTCCTGGCCTTCCACCTCTGAGGCAAGCAAAATCAGCCCGGCACAGGTTGCAAGGACCGGCATGCCGTTTTCTATCTGTTCTTTTATCGTATCAAACATGCCCAGCTCTTTTAAAAGCTTTCCCTGGACGGTGCTCTCGCCGCCGGGAAGAATGATGCCGTCATAAGGTGTTTCCAGGTCTTTTGCCTGGCGAAGCTCGATACAGTCGACACCGAGACGTTTCAATACATTTTCATGTTCTGCAAAAGCACCCTGGAGTGCCAAAACTGCAACGGTCATTATTTTCCTCTTTCTGCCATCAGTAAGGCGATTTCCTGTTCATTGATGCCGACCATAGCTTCTCCGAGGTCTTCGGAAAGCTTGGCGATCAGTTTTGCATCGGTATAATTAGTAACAGCTTTTACGATCGCAGCAGCTCTTTTTTCCGGATTTCCGGATTTGAAGATACCGGAACCTACAAAGACACCTTCTGCACCGAGCTGCATCATCAGGGCTGCATCAGCAGGAGTAGCGACACCGCCGGCTGCGAAGTTTACAACCGGAAGTCTGCCGTTGTCATGTACATAGGCAACCAGTTCATAAGGAACCTGCAGTGTTTTTGCAGCTTCAAACAGTTCATCTTCACGCATACTGGTCAGCTTTGCGATTTCACTGTTCATTTTTCTCATGTGGCGTACGGCCTGCACGATATCCCCGGTTCCCGGTTCCCCTTTGGTACGGATCATGGAAGCACCTTCGTTGATACGTCTTAAAGCTTCTCCGAGGTCTTTTGCACCACAGACAAACGGAACACGGAAGTTGCGTTTGTTGATATGATAAACATCATCGGCAGGGGAGAGTACTTCACTCTCATCAATGTAGTCGATTTCGATCGCTTCGAGAACCTGAGCCTCCACGAAATGTCCGATACGGCATTTTGCCATAACCGGGATAGAAACAGCATTCTGGATGCCCTGGATCATTTTCGGGTCGCTCATACGGGAGACGCCGCCCGCTGCACGGATATCAGCCGGGATACGCTCCAGAGCCATGACTGCACATGCACCTGCAGCTTCAGCGATCTTTGCCTGTTCCGGTGTGGTGACGTCCATAATAACGCCGCCTTTTAACATCTGTGCCAGTTCTTTGTTCAATTTATATCTTTCATTTGTTGTATTCATGTTTAAACCTCCTGCTTTGTTTTTTGCAATCTTTACTTTTTACTGGTTTCGAATTATAATGGAAAAGTGACTATTATAAAATTGCCAAAATAGATATATTCAGTAAGGTCAGATTGGAGAAAATAATCAGATGCTGACATACAGTTTTACAAATACAGGGTCAGATTCGATGTATGAATATTTATATAAATGCATTCGAAACGACATAACACAAGGGAAGATTAAGGCAGGGGAGAAGCTGCCGTCAAAGCGTACTTTTGCAAAAAATCTGGGCATAAGCGTGATCACAGTGGAAAATGCCTATGGACAATTATTAGCAGAAGGTTATATTTATTCCATGCCAAAGCGGGGATTTTATGTCTCAGATCTGAGCAGTGCGACCATGGAAAAGAAGAAGGTCAGAAAGGAACAGCTGACGCTGACAGGGGGAGCGACTTCTTATTTTGCAGATTTTTCCAGCAATCAGACGGACAGCGAGATCTTTCCGTTTACCATCTGGTCAAAGACGGTGCGGGAAGTTTTAAATGACAATCAGAAGCAGCTGATGATCAATCCGCCCTGCGGGGGGATCCTGGAGCTGCGACAGGCGATTGCCCGGTATTTAAAGGAGTTCCGTGCCATGCAGGTCGAGCCGGAACAGATCATCATCGGAGCGGGGACAGAATATCTGCATGGACTTCTGATACAGCTTCTTGGAAATCACCGGATCTATGGAGTAGAGAATCCGGGCTATCATAAAATTGCCAGGATTTATGAAAATATGAAGGTAGAATATGCCAAAGTTACGCTGGATCAGGATGGTGTATCCATCCGGGAACTGGAAGAAAAAAGAGTGGATGTCATTCACACATCACCGTCGCATCATTTCCCAACCGGGATCGTGATGCCGGTCAGCAGGCGTTACGAATTGCTTGGCTGGGCGGCCAAATCGCCGGATCACTATATCATTGAAGATGATTATGACAGCGAACTGCGGCTGACCGGGAAACCATTTCCGACGCTGCAGAGTATTGATGTGTCAGATCGTGTTATCTATATGAATACGTTTACGAAAACGCTGGCATCAACCGTGCGTATCAGCTATATGGTGCTGCCGCCGACGCTGACGGAGATCTTTTATCAGAAACTTTCGTTCTATTCCTGTACTGTTTCCAATTTTGAACAGTATACATTGGCAAAATTCATGGAAAACGGCAGTTTTGAAAAGCATATCAACCGGCTCAGGAACTACTATCAGACAAAGAGAGATGCGATTCTGCAAGTATTTCAGAAAGAGCCGCTTGGAAAATATGTCACCATCCGGGAAGAAGGGGCTGGGGTACATTTTCTGATGCAGATCCGTACAGAAAAAAGCGAGGAAGAGATCGTAACGGAAGCAAAGGGAAAAGGCATCAAACTGGCACCGCTGTCCCACTATTTTGATGGTGAAAAAGATGGGAATTTTGAAAACACGTACGTGATCAATTATTCTTCGGTGGATCTGACAAATATTGAAAAAGCAGCACAGATACTGGGCAAGATTGCGGGGGCATAGGAGAAAAATGGATAAAAATAAAGACAAAAAGCAGACTTATGTGCCGCGAGTACTGATGATGATATCCACTGTTGTCCTGATCATTCTGTTTTTTGCCACGATGTCCATGGTAGGGAAAATTCAGGGAACAGCACGCGTGGTCAACTATGCAGGGCTGGTACGTGGAAAGACGCAGCGTATCATTAAAATGGAAGATGCAGGTCAGGAAGAAGATGCGATGATAGATGATGTGGCAGCGTTTATTGACGGGCTGAGAAACGGAAGTGATTCGCTGAATCTGGTTCGTCTCGATGACTATGCTTTTCAGAGCAAAATGGAGGAACTGGATGACTATTTTCAGTCTCTTGAGCAGGAGATTTATCTGGTACGTGAAAAAGGCTATGAAAATAGCGAAATCATCGCCAAAAGTGAACAGTTTTTCCAGATCTGTGACGAAGCGACCGGACTGGCGGAGGCTTATTCGCAGAGAAAAGCATCTGCCCTGAACATTCTGGAAAAGATTGTTATGGCGGATATCGCGATTCTGATCGGGATTCTTGGCATCGAACTTTTCAAGGCTCTGAGGTATGCCGCCCAGAACCGGATTTTACAGAAAAAGGTTTATCTGGATGAAGCAACCGGACTGCCAAACAAAAACAAATGCGAAGAGATTTTAAATGACGAAACGGTTTTGGATGAGAAATATGTGACGGCGGTCTGTGCGTTTGATCTGAACAATTTAAGGACGATCAACAACAATCTCGGACATGATAAGGGAGATGAATATATCCGTAGTTTTGCACAGCAGATGCGTCTTGCAGTCCCGGAGCAGTATTTTGCCGGACGTAACGGTGGGGATGAATTTCTTGCAGTGCTGACGGATGTCAATCATACAGAAGTGGAAGAATGCCTGGAGGCGATACGCAGGTAGACGGAAAAATATTCCAGACTTCATCCGGCAATGCCGATCAGCTATGCGGCGGGATATGCACTGTCGAGTGATTTTAAGGATGCCACGATGCGGAGTTTGTTCCGGCATGCAGATAAAAACATGTATATTGATAAAAACCGTGCCAAGATGCAGGAGGCTGCAGAAAAGCAGAAAATGAAGCGAAAGCTTCTGGAAGAGGTCCGAAAGAAGGGGTACCATTTTTCGGACTGTCTTTACTGCGATGCCCTGCTGGATCAGTACGAAGTGCTCCGCTCCGGCGATGGATTTTTTCTGGCACAGGACGGCAATTATTCCGGTGCGGTGGAGCAGATCGTGAAAGAATTTTCAACAGAAGAGACAAGACGCCAGATCTGGTCAGGACTTCAGCTTGCACATATCAGTGAAACACTGACAGGCGAAAACCGGAAAACGGAAATTCTGTACTGCAAAGAGCTGGAAAATGGCAAGGTGAAAAGAGGCAGACTGACCTTATTGTTTGGCAATGACACGGGTAAGGGAAAACTGCATCATTTTCTGCTGGTATTTGAGACGTTCAGCGACAGCAGAACGGAAGAAACCAATGAAAAGTCACAGCTGATGCGTTATTATGAGCAGATGAAACAGTCCATTTTGGAAAACGGCAATTATGTGGATGCCCTGATGGAGACAGCACAGGCCGTTTATATGGTTGACCTGACACATGACCGGCTGGAAAAATTTTTTGAACATTCAAAAGAAAAAGAATTTAAGCTGGATCAGGAAACGCCGTGTTCTTACGGGGAATACTGCAAAAAGAGAAGTGCCTTTGTTACAGAAGAGACACTGGAAAATTACCGGATCGTAGATTCATCGGAAAAGCTGCTGAAGCGTTTTGGAGAAGGAACCAAACAGGTGACCGTAGAATACCGGGAAAAAGGTGTGGCAGAGGTTCTGGTGTGGCTACAGAAAACGGTTCTGATGTCACAGGAACTGGTATTTGATGAGAAAACAGGACAGGAAAGTGTGGTGATCCGCGGTATTATTCTGTTCAAAAACACCTCTGCTTTCCATGAAAAAGAAGAGGAAGAAAAAGAACGTTTGCAGTCCGCTTTCGAGGCGGCTGATTCGGAGAGCAAGGCGAAGACCGAATTTATGAACCGCATGAGTCATGATATCCGCACACCGATCAACGGTATTATGGGAATGCTGCATATCATCCGCAAAAGTGAGAAAGAGCCGGAAAAAGTAGAAGAATGTCTGGGAAAAATTGAACTTTCCACCAGTCATCTTTTGGCACTTGTCAATGATGTGCTTGATATGAGCAAAATTCAGGCAGAAGAAGTCGAAGAATCAGAGGAGGCATTTGATCTTGTTGAGTTGATGGATGAAGTGGCAAGCGTGATGGATGCCCAGATCACAGAAACCGGGATTTTACATAAGAAACATCGTAAAAATATCCGCCATACGCATCTGATCGGAAATCCGCTGCACCTGCGTCAGATCATGCTGAATCTGTTCAGTAATGCCGTGAAATACAACAAGACAGGCGGGTGTGTAGACACTTATGCGGAAGAAATTTCAGACGATGGAACCACAGCCATGTATGAATTTAAGATTGTGGATACCGGGATTGGTATGAGTCCGGCCTTTGTGAAAGAAGAGCTTTTCAAGCCATTTACGCAGGAAAAATCAGCAGATGCCAGAACACAGTACAAAGGCACCGGGCTTGGCATGTCGATCGTGAAAGGGCTGGTTGAAAAAATGAACGGAACGATCCGGGTTGAGAGCGAGCCAGATCAGGGAACGACGTTTGTTTTCCGGATGCCGTTTCAGATTGATACGAGTGTATCCGGTCAGATGGGTCCGGAGAAAAAAGAGGAAAATGTAGATTTTTCCGGTATGAACATTCTGCTTGTAGAAGATAATGAGATCAATATGGAAATCGCACAGTTTTATCTGGAAGAGGCCGGGATAGAGGTTGATCCGGCGTGGGACGGACAGGAGGCAGTGGAGAAATTTGCACAGTCGGAGCCGTATGCTTATGATATGATTCTGATGGATATCATGATGCCGGTGATGGGCGGACTTCAGGCGACAGAAAAAATCCGCAGCATGGAGCGTGCGGATGCAAAAACCGTTTCCATTCTGGCAATGACTGCACAGGCTAATGCAGAAAGCAGCAGTGAATGTCGGAAGGCAGGAATGAATGATTATATCGAAAAACCGATAGAGGCCGAAAAACTGTGGGAGATTATTTCAAAAAATCTGACCGAAAAAACGTTATGATGGGCAGAAAAGTGACTGCACGGAGTACAGATCCATTTGCATGGCATCTTTTGGGCATGATATCATATTTATAGTAGAAATATCGTTTTTCGGGGACCGCAGAATGTTATATCGTATGGCCGGATATTGCCGTCTGTCTAAAGAAGACGGGGAAAACAGAATAAGTGAAAGTATCGAAAATCAGAAAAAACTGATTTTGGAATATGTGGATAAAGCCGGGGATATGCAGCTCGTCCGAATGTATGTGGACGATGGATATTCCGGGCTTTATTTTTCGAATCGACCACAGTTTCAGCAGATGATGGCAGATATTTACAGGGGGGAGATCCAGGGCGTGATCACAAAAGATATTTCCAGACTGGGACGTGAACATATCGAGACAGGCCATTATATCGAGCGGGTGTTTCCATCGCTGGGGATTCGTTATGTGGCGATTCTCGATGGCGTGGATTCGCTCTGTCACAGTAACGAAGAGCTGGCACAGTTCAAGGCACTGCTCAACGATATGTACAGCAGAGATATTTCAAAAAAAATAAGAGGAGCCTTTCAGGTGCAGAAAAAGCAGGGAAAATATATGTCCGGTTTCGCACCTTATGGTTATCGAAAAGATCCGACCGACCGGCACCGGTTTCTGATTGATGATGCAGCGGCAGAAGTAGTCAGGAAAATATACCGATTTTATCTGGAAGGATATTCGGTTAAAAAGATTGCGGAAATTTTAAATGACCAGCAGATTCTTTCTCCGACAGAATATAAAACAAAGATCCAGAACCTGAATTATGTAAACAGGCAGGGCAGAGAACTAGTACAGAAATGGAAGACGCCGACCATCTATAATATTCTCAAAAACCAGACGTACACCGGTGCGATGGTGCAGCACAAAACCGAAAAAATTTCCTATAAAATCGAAAAATGCAGAAACATTCCGCCGGAAGAACGCTATGTGGTGGAAGGGATGCATGAAGCGATTATTTCAAAAGAACTGTTTGCAAAGGTGCAGGAAAAACGTCAGAGATTTCACCAAATCAAGTAAGTGATATAAAGGAGTGAGTTGTATGTATTATTATCCGGTGTCGGCTGTGCTGACGGAATGCCTGGTCCTTTCGGACGTGGAACAGCAGGATTTCTACGGCTATGAGATCAGTCAGACGGAAAATAAAAAATCTTCCAGACAGCACAAAAAAATAAGGCTGCCTGGACGATTTTTGTTTTTCTATATGGCTCACATGATGGGACTTCACTTCTGGAAACATACATTGACATGATTTCCGGTATGTGGAAGAATGTGATCTGTGTGGGCACCGGAAATGAAGGGAACACAGGCGGGCATATTTCAGGAAAGCTTGGTCAGCAGGAAGAGAGAATCCTGGAATTCGGGATTTCGCAGCAGGAGCCGGTGATGAACATTCAGCTCTGGAAGTCGTACGTTGATCAGTTTCAGATTATATTGATTCATCCGGATGGTGAAAGCTTCGGACCGCTTCAGGAGCGTCTTGGAGCACAGAGAATCCTGGCCGGGAATACAGAGATTCTGATCTATTACGGAGAGCCGAAGCCCTACACTACCGCTCAGGAGATTTATTTTGATTTTATCCCAAAAGGTTCTTATGTCGATGACGGCGTCTGGAAGATCCGTCTGATTCCGCAGAAGATCGTGGAAGGAAATTATCATCTGTGGATGCCGTCTGCCGCTCTTTTAAATCCATTGACACACTTTTTTTCGCCAACGGTTGACACGACTCTGACCATTCCTTCAACGGCAAGGAATGTGGTTGCAGTCGGAGCTTACAATGCACGCCTTATGACATATGCTCCGTTTTCCGGCCGTGGTTACACAAGAGGAAACACACAAGTAAAGCCGGATATCGTGGCACCTGGCGTAGATATCGTGACAACCGCTGTGGGAGGTTCCTACACAGGTGTGACCGGAACCTCTTTTGCCACGCCGTTTGTGACAGGGTCAGCGGCGATCATGATGCAGTATGGCATCGTACAGGGAAATGATCCGTTTCTTTATGGAGAGAAGATCCGGGCATATCTGCAAAGAGGTGCACAGAGATTAACAGCACTTGTGGGATATCCGAATGAGATTGTGGGGTATGGGGCACTGTGCGTAGCGGAGAGTATTTTATGATATCGTTATCAGTCTGAAAGAAGAAACGCTCGTAAGGATTTGTTGAAGCTATGGGATGGGTTGGAGATGTTTGGAGTATGGAACAGGTGGAAGAAGCAAAAGAACATCATACTCTTGTTTACATCACAAGAATGTGCTAGAATAAACCAGAATTATAGAAGATATGCGAAACAGAAACTGCTTCAGTATTTTTTACCGGTACAGGTACTGTTCACAAGAGCGGTGCTTGCATTTCTTGCTTTGCTGATATTTTATCCGCACCATCTGAAGCTGAAAAGCCCAAAATAGGAGTTTGCTTTTGCAGGGGCAGGGCTGTTTGGGATTGTTTTGTATTTTATGCTGGAAAATACGGCACTGAGCATGACCTATGCATCAAACGTTGGCATCATCGTTGCATGTGCCCCGTTCTTTGTAGCCGTTATGGTCGGATTCTTTTTTTAAGAATGAGAAATCAGGCCTGTGGTTTTACATCGGATTTGTGATCGCTGTGACACGCAGAATTTATTTTTACGGAATTCTTTTTTTGATACCGGTACTGCTTATACAGCACGCATCCTGGAATGTGGTATTGTTTCGGGATACGGAGATTGCAGCCAATTTCCTGATTCTTGGATTTTCAGGTAAGTTAAAAACAGAATTACAGTAAATGATCAAAAGAAAAGATGGCATGAAAAATATGCTGTCTTTTCTTTTTTTAGGATAGCAGGGGCAAAAGCCTGAAACCAAATTGTGGGAGTAAGAAACAATTTGCATGTTATCTTTTCGTTTTCATATTGACAAAACCAGAAAACTAGTGTACCATATAGCTATGACAGTGATACAAGAAAGAAGGAAGAGCTTATGGAATACAATTCATCGCTGCCAATCTATCTGCAGGTAGCTAATTTGATCAAACGTGATATTGTCACAGGGAAACGGGAACTTGGGGAAAAGCTTCCTTCCGTACGGGAACTGGCGGTGTCTTACACCATCAATCCGAATACGGTCAGCCGTGTATACAAAGAGCTTGAGACGGAAGGTGTCTGTTTTACCAGACGTGGCATGGGAACTTTTGTGACAGAAGATTCAGAGAAGGTGAAAAATATGAAAGAAGAGATGGCGGGGACGCTGATCCATGAATTTTTAGAAGGAATGCAGCAGCTTGGATTTACCAAAACGGATGTGATCCGGATTCTGAAAAAAAAGGAAGAAAGTGGTGAATGATATGGAAAATGTACTGGAAAGTATTGGAGTAACCAAAAACTATGCCGGTAAGGCAGCGGTTGAAAATGTATCGTTAAAACTGGAGACAGGGCTTGTCTATGCGATGCTCGGGCCGAACGGAAGCGGCAAGACTACCTGGATGAAGATGGTGGCAGGCCTTGTCAAACCTGGAAAAGGGGAGATTTTATATAAAGGCAAAGCCATCGGAAAAGAGAGCAAGAAAGAGATTGCCTATATGTCCACGGAGCCATATTTTTATAGCTGGATGACGGTTGCAGATGTCGGCAGATATTATCAGGACTTTTTTGAGGATTTTTCAATGGAAAAATATCATCAGATGCTCAAAAGAATGGAGCTGACAGAAGAGCTGAAAACCAAAAAACTTTCCACCGGTATGATGGCAAAGTTAAAGATCGCAGTCACAATGGCAAGAAATGCAAAACTGTATCTGCTGGATGAGCCATTAAACGGCATTGATCTTCTGGCAAGGGATGAGATCATGAAAAGTATTCTGGAAGTCATTGATCCGGATGTCACACTTGTGATCTCCAGCCATCTGGTAGATGAACTGGAGCGAGTGGCAGATGCGGCCATCTTTATGAAAGAAGGAAAAATGGTCAGACAGTGTATGGTTGAGGAACTGAGAAGCAGCGAAAAAAAATCTGTTGTTGATCTGTATCGTGAAATATACGGACATGGGGGAGAGGAACTATGTTAAAATTAATGAAGTATGAATTCCGGAAGAGTGCATCTTCCAAGCTTATTCTGCTGGTGCTTACAGCAGTTTTTGAACTGGCATTTCTGGGGGGCGTATTTTTTAAAGGATATAATCTGATGGGGACAGGTATGATGTTCCTGATCTTGTGTGCATTTTTCGGTGTGTTTTACATCGGACTGGAAGGTATCATGACACTGTATCGGGATCTGAACAGCAAACAAAGTTATATGCTGTTTCTGACACCAAAGAGCAGTTATGAGATTTTAGGTGCCAAAATCCTGGAAAATGGCATTTCAATCCTTATGGCAGGAGCATTTTTTATCGTACTTGCCGTGTTTGACCTGACTGTGGCAACGCTCTGTATCGGCGGGGCAAAAGAACTCATGGATAGCATAAGACAGATTATGGATATAAGACTGAACATCAAGATAGTATCAGATGCAGTGATCCTGTCCGTCTTTGCATCCCTGGTTAGCTGGATCAGTATTGTTGTGATCGCCGATATGGCAGTGATTCTTTCGGCGAGCGTGCTTGCAGGCAAAAAGGGAAGCGGGATCGCGGCATTTGCACTGTTTCTGATCCTTTCCTGGCTGTTCAGTCAGATGCTGAACCTGGTGCCTGCATTTGACAATATGAACCTGACCATGATTCTGGAAATCGCAGTATCTCTGGTACTGAGTGTGATTTTCTACTTTATCAGCGGATGGATCATGGAAAAGAAACTGAGCGTCTGAAACAGAAAAATGATAGGTTGACCTTTATCTCCTGGCATCGTAGAATAGTGACAGAGCAAAAAGCTTTCTATTGATATTGAGAATCTGACAGGAGAAAAAGAGATGTTATCATTTGAAAATGATTATTCTGAAGGAGCACATGAAAAGATCCTTCAGAGATTTATGGAAACAAATCTGGAGAAAGTATCCGGATACGGATCTGATCCATACTGTGAAAGTGCAAAACAGAAAATCCGGGAGGCGTGCGAATGTCCACAGGCAGATGTTTATTTCCTGACGGGCGGTACGCAGACAAATGCCGTTGTGATCAGCTCCATGCTGGAATCTTATGAGGGCGTGGTCGCAGCACAGACCGGCCATGTAGCCTGCCATGAGGCGGGAGCCATTGAGTACAGCGGCCATAAAGTGATCACAGTTCCGCAGTACAAAGGCAAAATAAAAGCAGAAGATCTGAAGAACTGCCTGAAAACATTCTGGGATGATGAAAGCCACGAACATATGGTATTTCCGGGGATGGTTTATATTTCCCATCCTACGGAGTACGGTACTTTGTATACAAAGGCGGAGCTGGAAGAGATCAGCAGCGTGTGCCGCAGTTATAATATCCCGCTGTTTCTCGACGGAGCAAGACTGGGCTATGGTCTGATGAGTGAAGAAACAGATGTAACTCTTCCGATGATTGCAAAATACTGCGATGTTTTCTATATCGGCGGGACAAAAGTCGGAGCACTGTGTGGAGAAGCCGTCGTATTTTCGGGCAACAGAACACCGAAACATTTCCTGACGCTGATCAAACAGCGGGGAGCACTGCTTGCAAAAGGCAGATTGCTCGGAATCCAGTTTGACACACTGTTCACAGATAACCTGTACTTTGAAATCAGCAGACATGCGATAGCAATGGCAGATTATTTAAAGAAAGGACTGGCAGAAAAAGGCTGCCGTTTCTATCTGGATTCACCGACCAATCAGCAGTTTGTCATTCTCGAAAACCGGAAAATGACAGAACTAAAAAAAGAAGTAAAGTTCAGTTTCTGGGAAAAATACGATGAAAACCACACCGTAGTACGCTTTGCGACAAGCTGGGCAACGAAAAAAGAAGAGATCGATCAGCTGCTGGATCTGTTCTGAGATTTTAGTAGCACACAAAGGCAGGGTAAGCGATTACCCTGCTTTTTCACAACTCTTTCACAAAATCGGCTGTTTTCTTTCAGCTTGTTTTAAACTTTACGGGATATACTTCTCTTAAATCAAAGAGAAAAGGAAGTGTATTCATATGAAGAAAAAATATATCGCAATCTTACTTGGCATAACTCTTGGAATGACAACACTGGTTGGATGTTCCGGAACAAATACATCAGAAAGCAGCACCATACAGGAATCGCAGAGTGTAACCGGTGCAACCGAAAACTCAGACAAAACAGTCAGCGAAGCAGAAACAGCAGATGTATACGGTGAAGTTACAGCCGTAAGCGAAGATAGCATTACCATAAAAGTAGGAACCATGAAGCAGATGGAAAAACCGGACGGAGAGGGAACACCATCCATGCTGGATCTGACAGATGAAGAAAAAGAAATCAAGATCACAGATGACACCGTGATCGTCCGCAGCAGCAGGGGCGGCATGGCAGGCGGACCGCAGGGAAATGGCGGAGCACCGGATATGCAGCAGAAGACAGAGGAAAGCTCACTTTCTGATATTTCCGAAGGTGATACAGTAGCGATCACTTATGACGAGGATGGAAATGCAGCCAAAATCACCGTGATCAGCATGGAAATGGGAGGCGGCATGGGACAACCAGGCGGCGGTTCTGGAAGCAGCCAGGGCGTGGACAGCTACGATGCAGTCAATGCCTATACTTCCGATACCGAAGTAGATGGAGAGACGATTGCTTCCACCGGAACTGATGAAAATGCAGTCAATGTTTCAGAAGGCGCATCGGTTACACTGAAAGATGTGACCATAACCAGAGATTCTTCCGAAAGCACCGGCGGTGATAACTCCAGTTTCTATGGTGTCGGAGCAGCCGTTCTGGCAACAGACGGAAATGCTTATGTAAAAGGCGGAACCGTTACGACAGACACAGCCGGCGGAGCAGGACTTTTTGCATATAATAACGGTACTGTTTATGCGGCAGATACCAAAATCACGACCAAACAGGATACATCAGGCGGTATCCATGCAGCCGGCGGCGGAACGTTCTATGCATGGGATCTTGATGTTGAGACAAACGGTGAGTCTTCCGCAGCGATCCGAAGTGACCGCGGAGGCGGAAAAATGGTAGTAGACGGCGGAACCTATACTTCAAACGGAACCGGTTCCCCGGCAATCTACAGTACCGCAGATATCGCAGTAAACGAGGCAACTCTGGCAGCCAACGGCTCCGAAGCAATCTGCATCGAAGGTTTGAATTCCATTCATTTATATGACAGTGATCTGACCGGAAACATGAGCGATGACAGCCGCAATGACTGTACCTGGAATGTCATTCTCTACCAGAGCATGTCCGGAGATTCCGAAGTCGGAAACAGCATTTTTGAGATGGACGGTGGAAGCCTGACCGCAAAAAACGGCGGCATGTTCTATACCACAAACACAGAGTCTACGATCACACTGGATGATGTGGATATTACAAATGCAGAAGACAGTGAATTTTTCCTGAAATGTACCGGAAATGCGAACCAGAGAGGATGGGGAACAACAGGAGCAAATGGTGCGGACTGTCTGTTCACAGCCATTGATCAGACAATGGAAGGAAATGTAATCTGGGACAGCATCAGCGACCTTGATTTCTATATGACAGGCGAAAGCACACTGACTGGTGCAGTCGTGCAGGATGAGGGTAATGCCGGTGGCGGCGGAGACGGCTACTGCAATCTCTATATCGGAGAAGATGCAACCTGGATCGTGACAGGCGACAGCATCGTAAGTGCACTGCACTGTGCCGGAACGATCGAAGATAACGAAGGCAAAACCGTGACCGTCAAAGGAACAGACGGAACTGTATATGTCAAAGGAGATGGCAGCTACACGATTACTGTAACCTCCTACGAAGACAGTGCAGACCTCTCCGGAGCATCCACGACCACATCCTGGAGTGCTTATGAGACAGAAAAACCAGCTGAGTTAGAATAACATGATGCCAGGGTCAAAAGACTTTTTGACCCCTAAAATCATAACACACAAATAACATCAGAAACATATAAATAACAAAAGAATGAGCGGCTATGATCCTTTCGGGAAGGAGAATAGCCGCTTTGTGCGGAAGGGAAGTGCATGCCAAGTCTCACGTGCGTTCTATCTATATCTCATCCGGTATATCCACGACACTGTCTCTGACAGCCAGTGTCGGCGGCAGTACGATTTTATAAGGCAGATGCTGCGGATCATCCAGGCGGTCAAGAAGCATTTTCACTGCCATTTCTCCCATGACTTCCAGATGTGCGGTGACACTGGTCAGCGGTGGCTCGGTCAGGATAGACAGCGGTGATCGCAGATTCTTCATTATAGGCCAGGAGAGCTGTCGGGATATGATCTTTTTGTTCCAGCCATTTGCGGATCTGAGCAGAACCGTCTTTGGCAGAAAGGCCGGTATCAATGATCAGATGCTCGTCGTAAAGACCGGCATTTTTCATATAATCAATAAAATACTGACGTCTTGCCTCCAGGGCAGGGCGTTTTTTCTGGTCTAATTTATAGGCAGGACCTAAGAAACCAATCTTGCGGTGTCCCTTGTAAAGCAGATAATCCAGTGCCTGCTCTACGCCGAGACGGAAGTTTAAGACAACCGAATCAAAGCGGCGTTCATCCGGGGAAGAATCCACAAATACGATGTTCGGGCTGATCTCCAGCAACTGTGCAATCTGCTGGTCTGAAAAAATGCCGATCGCCAGGATACCGTCAAGCGGGGTCTTTTCCAGTGTCTGATATTTGCCAGACTGCTCAAAAAGATAAGATACATTACAGTCATGCTCCATACAGTTGCGTACCACATAATTCTTCAGATAAAGATAGTACGGATCAGCCAGCTGCTCTTTTAAGGACATCATCTCAACGATGGCGATATGGACGAGGCGGTTTTTATGGGAACGTCTTGTTTTCGGAAGCGTGTAGTGAAGTTCATCTGCCGCTTCAAGAATTGAGACTCTGGTGTTGTCGGTTACGTTCAAAGTCGGATCATTGTTCAGTACACGGGAAATCGTGGTTACTGAGAATCCGGTGTGTTTTGCTAAATCTCGGATAGTTGCCATGCTATTTTCTCCAATACATTTGTTGTTTGCACATAACTGCAGAAAAACGGACCAGAATCGCACACAGGGTCTTATGTGTGTCTGGATTGAATGTTACAGTTATGTTCACTCATTTGTTTACTTTAATACTTTGATTATAAACACACTTTTTTACTTTAGCAAGAAAAATTTAAAGAGACTTCCGGTATTTGCTTGGAGATATTCCCTGCGTTTTTTTGAAAACTTTTGTGAAATAAAAGTAATCGTGGTAGCCGACTGCGTTTGCAATCTCCTCGATGGAGCGGCTGTCGTCTTTTAAAAGTTCTTTCGCCTTCTGCATACGTCTTGCCGTGATATATTCTGAAAAAGACAGTCCCAGTTCTTTTTTGATCAGGGTGCTTAAGCGGCTGGAGCTGATATTGTACATTTCTGCCAGGGAAGTTAAAGAGAGTTCTTCCGTATAGTGTTCCTGGATATAAGCCAGAATTTTTTTGAACAGAGAGGTTCCGGCAGTCGAAAGGTCTGTGATCGTTGCATTTTCCATCGTGTCTTCAGAAGTTTCAGAAGCGGCAGGCTCAAGTTCATTTCGAAGGCGTGACAGGGTTTTGTTCAGAGTTTCCTGCTGGATCGGTTTCAGAAGATAATCAAAAGCACCGCACAGCATTGCCTGTCGTGCATACTCAAATTCGGCATAGCCGGAGATCAGCACGACTTTGGTTGCAAATTGATGTTCTGAAATATAGGACATGACTTCCAGACCGGAAAGCCCCGGCATACGGATATCGGTAAACAGGACATTCGGTTTTAAGGTTTTGATATCTTCAAGTGTAGTCACGCCGTTATGTGCTTCTCCGATCACCTCAAAAGGAAGTCCGGATTTCTGGATCAGTTTTTTCAGACCGATGGTGATCCAGACTTCATCATCTGCAATATAGACACTTATCATAAAATACTCCCTTCTGGTTTTGCTGTCGATTCTCTTGGAATCGAAATCGTAATACAGGTTCCCTTTTTTAAGCTGCTTTTTATATCGAAAGAAAACTTATCATCATAATAAAGTTTCAGACGTTGATAAATATTAAAGACGCCGATTTTTGTTGTATTTTTTTCAATTTCCAAAGATGCGAGGATCTGTTTTAAACGTTCCGGTTCAATGCCGCATCCGTCATCCTCCACAACAAAGCAAAGTGTTGCATGATCGGGGGAAAATACATGCACCCACACCGTACCGTTTTCAATTTTTTGTTCCAGTCCGTGAAAGACTGCATTTTCCACAAGCGGCTGGAGCAGAAGTTTAAATACTTTGCAGTTTAGTATAGCATTTTCTGCATCGATTTCAATGCGGATTTTGCCCATAAAACGGTAATTTATGATCTTTGCATATTCACGGATATGATCCAGCTCATTTTCTACGGTAACCATATCAGTTCCCTTGACGGCAAAACGAAAGACATTGGAGAGAGCCATCGTAAGTTCTGCGATGTCATCCACATCGTAGAACAGAGCCATATCCCGGATACACTCAAACGTATTATAGAGAAAGTGCGGATTGATCTGGCTTCGATAGGCAAGGATCTCTGCCTGTTTTTTGGAAAGTTCCGTTTCATAGGCAAGATATTTTACCTGCTCGATCTCCAGCTGCATCTGCTGCTTTTCATCGAGCATCTGATTCAGGCTTTCTGCGACTGTGCCGATCTCATCCGGACGGTCGAGGGAAAGCCGGGAGTCCGGATTCTGATTGATCTCACGGATAAAAGCAGAAATTCCGGTGATCGGTTTTATGATGCTGTAATTGCAGTACAGAAGCAGAAAGAGCAAAAGACACAGGGAAATGCAATAAACCAGGATTTGTGTTTCTTTCAGGCTCTGATCCGGTTTCCGAAGATCTGATTCCGGAAGGAAACCGGCAATTTTCCAGTCATTGCAGGAAAGTGTCTGAGTGAAAAAATATTTTTCGGAAGTGCTGTGCAGGATCTCAGATGCCAGCGTACTTCCGCAGGACTGCGATGAACCGGCAGAAGCAAGAATGCAGTCCGAGGAATCCAGAAGAAAAACAACGGCATGCTCCGTTGACTGGGCATTTTGAAGTGTATCATCAAAACTTTCCGGTTCCAGGACAAAAACGCAGGTACCAAGCAGCTTCTGGTACTGGATGCTGTTCAGATCATAAACAGGGAAGATCAGCTCATAGTAAGGGCGTTTTTCGTTTGACTTCAGATGTGATGCCCGGATATTCATCACGGCATCGGTGTTCAGTTTGGAAGTATCAATCGAAAAATTTTTCCCCATGGAAGCAATCTGCTTTGCATCTGCATTGTAGAGATAAACACTTAAAATACGGTCATTCAGCAGGATTGTGTTGGAAAAGACCGAGGCAAGCTCCTGTGTATCCGAAAGTCGGTTCAGAGAATTTACCGAAAAATACTGCTGCACGGTTGGAGAATAACAGAATGCAGTTGTGATATTGTAAAGCGAGTCCCAGTACGCTTCGATACGTGTGGCAGTCTGGGCTGTCAGACGTTCATTCAGGGCGAGCGTGTTTTTACGCACAGATCTTGCATAGTCCACCGACATAAAAAGATAGGCAGACGAAAGCACAGCAAGGATCAAGGCAGCAATCCCGGCCAGCTTAAAGATCAGGTGTCTGCGGTAAGTCTGTAAGAAGTTCATGGTTTTGTTTCTCCGTTTGATTTTGAGGTGTCTTGCATTTGTGGGTTGACTTTCTCTATTTTTTTACCGTAATAGGAAAAATTCTCCTGCATTTGCCGGTTGATCTTCTGATCCAGTTTTTTAGCTCCAAGTTCTTTTTGTGTGGTTACAAAAAGCTGATACTGTTCTTCAAACTCGGTATCCGAAGAAGCAGAGAGGATTTTTGGAATCTGCTCTTTGCGGTAAGCTTCCAGCGTGCTTTCAATCTGACCTTCCTCACTGTTCGGGGAAATGTAATTATCCGGCAGACGAAGAAGGGCAGAATCATAAACATATGTGTCCGGATATCTGGCAAAAGCAGTCTGGATCTGATTTAAACAATCGTCCATGCTTCCTTTTGCAGGTACCGGAAGTAGGCTGTGATCCCAGGCAACATTGTAAAAATTCCAGAACAGTCCGAGCATATCATTAGAATCATGAAAGCGCTGCTGTCCTCTGGCAGTCCGGTGGATATAGCCATCCGAGTCGAAAGTATAATCTTCGTTTTCCACGCCGTAGTTGCTGTAGAGCAATCCTTCGTCAGAAGTCATATAATCAAAAAAGCGGGCGACAAGTTCCGGGGTTTTGCAGCTTTTGGATACAAAAGTCTGCATCCAGCCGGTCGGTACACTCAGGTCGATGCTCATCACCGGACGTTTTCCAAAATCGGAGAGGATCGGACCTGCGGAAACCCACCTGGTGGCATCCACACTTGTATTGGAAGTGTTTCCGATATAGCAGAATACACGGTCATCTGCTATCAGATCGCGCATCTGGAGATTATCAAGTGTCAGATCTTCACTGAAAGCATAACCTTTGCGGAAGGCTGTGTTCAGAAAGGCAAAAGCATCTTTGCATTCCGGCTGAAGGAAGCGTTCTGTATAATTTCCATTGTCGTCAATGACTTCAGCACCGAAAGAACCGATCAGGCAGGAAATCGAAGAGTCAAGATATTGATTGCCTTCCAGCAGCAATGGGATGGTGGACTGTCCGTCTTCAGCAGTCAGCTTTTTGACTTTTTCAAAAGCTTTTAAGACCTGAGAGGCAGTCTGTATATCCGAAACGGTCAGGTTAGCACGTGCCAGAAGTTTGCGGTTAAACATAATGCCATGATTGTAACTGTGGGTGAAAAGATCTCCATAATAAGAGGTCTTTTCTTTCCAGGTTTTGCGGGCATCATCGGTATTCAGGTGTGAAAGATAAGCATACCAGTCTCCGTACTGTCGGATATACTCCTGTTTCCGGTCTTTCGGGAAATCTTTCAGCAAATGGGAATCCGGGCAGTAAGTTTCAAAAAAATCCTGCAAAGACCAGACCTTTCCGGAACGGATCAGCTGATTGATCACATTCTTGTCCGTAGCGACGATCAGGTCAGGGAGTTCATCTTTTAAGATCATCAGACTCAGCTTTTTGGATGCGTCCTGTGGCGGAATCGTAAAATCCAGGTATGCTCCGGTTTTCTTTGAGATACCGGCACTGATGCTTCCTTCTTCAAAACTCCAGACTGGAGGATTCCAGAAAGAGACATCTGAAAAAAGAGTAAGCTCTGTATAATTGTTTTCAGCAGAATCCATGTTTTCCTGCGTGGCAGCTGTGCAGCCAGTCAGGAAAAGACAGAAAAATAAAAAGAGGAGAAGTAGTTTTTTTGTACGTTTCATACATACAACCTCCAAAAATTTTTGATTCAACATTATTAGTATAACACAGGAAAAAAGCGAAAGAAATGGAAAACGGTAAAAAAAGTACCAAAAAACAAAAAATAGTACATATGATTTTGGTGAAAAATTTTGTATATTACCAGTAAGCAAAGTGTATAAATTCACTAAACACGATGCGGATAGTGTGAAAAGCAGCAAAAAGGAGGAAAAAATGAACAAAAAAAGAAAAGGTGCGAGACGATGGACGGCGTTAGCCTTGAGTGTTGCCATGGTTTTCAGTGGAATCGGGATTCTTCCGGCTCCAGTGAAAGCAGAAGCGGCAGATGTCGCGGCAGCCGTTCAGAAAACAGGAGCGACAACAGAACGCAGTGAGCGTAAAATGAAATTTGGAGATGACTGGAAATTCAAACTGGTCAATAAGTACAACATTAACGATACTTCCGTTCAGGCGGATGGTGTGGACTACGATGATTCGAGCTGGGATAACGTTGATCTGCCGCATGACTGGGCAATATATGGTACTTATGAGAACAGCAATGGTGTCAGAGCGGCACAGGGTTCTCTGGCAGGCGGTGTCGGCTGGTACCGCAAGAGCTTCACACTTTCCGATGACTTTAAAGACAAAACCGTTTCAATTGAATTCGACGGTGTGCAGATGATCAGCCAGGTATGGGTGAACGGACATACCGAGGACAACTGGAAGCAGTACCTTGGCTACAACACCTTTACGTATGATATCAGCAAATATCTGAAATACGATGGCAGCGAGAATGTGATCGCAGTCAAAGTACAAAGCAGCAACAGCAGTGCCAGATGGTATGCAGGAGCCGGTATCTACCGTAATGTATATCTGATTTCCACCGAGAAACTGAATGTTCCGGTGAATGGCGTGCAGATCACTACTCCGTTTGAAAAACTGGAAGCAGAAGGTGGCAAATACGAAGAAATCAAGAATGCCACAAAAGCAGGCGTTGACATCAAGACGGACGTAACAAACGATTCTGATACAGAAGCAACTGGTGTTTCAGTAAAATCGACCGTTTATAATAAGGAAGGCGATGTTGTTTCCACACAGACCGATGACATTACTGTAGCAGCCGGTAAGACAGAGACAATTAGCCAGAGTGTGGATGTAGCAAACCCGAAACTTTGGTCCGTGGATTCACCGAACCTCTACTGGGTAAGAACGGAGATCATCCAGAATGGCAAAGTTGTGGATCGTACCGACAGCCGTTTTGGTATCCGTTATATTGCTACGAATCCGAACAGTGGATTTTATTTAAACGGTGTGCATACAAAACTGAATGGTGTCTGTGAACATTCTGACCTGGGATCTCTTGGTATGGAGACCTATCAGGCAGCTGTTGACAGAAGAATCCGTACACTGAAAAAATACGGTGTCAATGCGATCCGTACCTCCCATAACCCGGTGTCACCGGAGTTTATTGAGGCGTGTGACCGTCTTGGAATGCTGGTATTTGAAGAAGCCTTTGATCAGTGGCTGTATTCAAAAAACAGTGACGATTATCATAACTACTTCAATAAAGCAGCAGATGGAAAAACTGTCGTTTTTGATAAAGCCGGAAATGATAATACCAACAATGACACTTCTTATATAGAAGTAAAACGTGAGGATCTGCAGTCCAATGCAGAACGTGATATCAAAGCGATGGTAGACCGTGACAAGAACGCACCTTGTATTTTTGCATGGAGTACCGGTAACGAAATCTACGATGCACGTTACAAACATGGTGAAAATACACTGGATATGCTGACCGGCTGGATCAAAGAAATCGACACGACAAGACCGGTCGCAGCATGCCCGCCGACCTGGGACAATTACTGGGCAAATAATGCACAGCAGGAAAAGCATCTGGCAAAAGCAGAAATGTCCGGATTTAACTATGCAACCGGACAGTATGACGGTGCCCACTCCAGATATCCGAATATGGTTATTTTTGGATCTGAGACAGTATCCGCTTATTATTACCGTGGTGTTTACTTCCTGGAAGGAGAAGGAAGCGGCGACAGATGTAATGAATATCCGACTTACTGGACATTTTCATCGGCAACCGCTTCTCTGGAAGCACACAGAGACAAAACTTACACAGCCGGTGAATTCGTATGGACCGGACATGACTACTTAGGTGAGCCGACCCCAAGAAGCTGGCCATCCAAGAGTTCCTACTTTGGTATGATCGACACCGCAGGTTTTGCAAAAGATGTTGTTTATATGTACAAGAGTATGTGGACGGATACACCGACCGTACATCTTCTGCCGCAAAAATGGAATTTCAAGGCAGGACAGAAGGTGCCGGTATACATTTACACAAATGCAAAGAGTGTGGAACTGTTCTTAAACGGAAAATCACTTGGCATTAAGAATTATGACAAACAGACTGCTTCCCCGGTATATATCTACTGGACAAAAGGAACCAGCGGACTGGATTACGAAGCAGGCGAACTCAAAGCAGTCGGCTATGACCAGCCGGACGGAAAAGGAAACGTGATCGCAACCGATGTGGTAAATACATCAGGTGATGCAGCACAGGTAGAACTTTCCGCAGACAGAACGTACATCAAAAACGATGGCGATGATATGGTATTTGTAGAAGCTACGATTGAGGACAATACAGGAATCATGGTTCCGGGAGCAGACAACCGTATCACTTTCGACGTAGAAGGCGGCGAAATAGTATCTGTGGACAACGGTGATCCGCGTGACCATGATCCATACAAAAACACAGACAACCGCAAAGCGTTCAGCGGAAAAGCACTGCTGATCGTAAAAGCAGAAGAAGGAAGCACTGATGACATTGTGATCACAGCGACAGCTGAGAGTGACAATGGTATTCTGAAATCCAATACCATTACCGTAGGTTCTAAAAACGAACTTCCGGGTGACGGAACGGATACACCGAAGCTTCAGGACGCATCCGTAGTGATGGGCAAAGGCATTTCTGCAGATTCTGTTCTGCCAAAAACCGTAAAAGTACAGTACAGCAACGGTGTGGTCGATGAGCACCAGGTAACAGGATGGAACCTGGATAACCTGAATGTAAACCAGGCAGGTACTTACAAAGTAACCGGAACGGCAGAAGGCATGGAAGGCACGTTTGAATGTACTGTAACAGTCAAAGATATCAAATCCGCAACGGTAGACAATGTAACAACACTGGTAAATGTAGAACCGTCCCTGCCACAGTTTGCAGCGATCGAGTATGCAGACGGCACAAAAGGTTCTGCCCCGGTAACCTGGGATGAGGTTCCGGCAGAAAATTATGCAAAAGCAGGAAAATTTGAAGTGACCGGAAAGATCGGACCAGAAGTTACTGTAAAAACAGAAGTAAGCGTAAAAGAGATCAAGTCTGTCGAGGAAGTACATGCATCTACCGTAATCGGAACACTTCCGGTTCTGCCGGCAGGTGTGGAAGTAACATTTACCGACGAAAGTAAAGAAATTGTAGGTACAGACTGGCAGATCAAAGCAGAAGATGTGGCAGCAGCAGGAACCTTAAAAGTAAAGAGCAAGATCCTTGGTTCTGATATGGAAGCTGTTGCGAATGTCGATGTGAAATATGCGGTGGCAACAGGTGATCTGGAATACACATCAACAGGAACAGTAAGCAAGGACAAGACCGTAAACGGTGCAGGTTTGAGCGTACGTATCGATCAGGGCGGAAAGCCGACCGAATATGCAGCAGGTTTAAGTATGCTTGGCGGATCAGAAGCCGTTTATAATGTAGAAGGAAAAGGATATGAAGCATTCCGTGCTTATGTCAGCCTGAGTTTTGATAACGGACAGGATGCAGAAGGAGCCGTTTCTTTCGAAGTTTATGTCGATGATGAAAAGACACCAAGATACCGTTCCGGTGTCATGACACATGCCACCAAGAACCTGGCACTTGATGTGGATATCAAAGGTGCAAAGACCATAAAACTGGTGACAAAAACGGAAGATTCCAGTGTAGATAACAGCAAGAATATCGGTAACTGGTGTGACACGAAATTTGTTTCTTCCAATGTGGCGGTCAAGAGTGCAAAACTGAAAGAAAAAGATTTCTACTATGCAGAAAAAGGGGCACAGCCGTCCCTGCCGCAGACAGCAGAAGTACAGGTAGATGATACCCATACCGGAGCATTCCGTATTGCATGGTCTGAGATTGATACATCAAAAGCAGATGTGGTCGATGTAGAAGGAACAGTTCTTGGGATCGCTGATCCGGAAAATCATAAGGTAAAAGCAAAGGTAATCGTTGATTTTAACAATGTAGTTAAAGTGCCGGCACTGATGAATAAGATCGGTGAATGGGAAGTAAAAGAAGCCTTTGACTATGTTGAGACAACAGGAACAAAGACCAATATCAAAGATATTGAAGATATCACAGCCAAATCGTCCGTTATTTATAAATGGACAAACAATATGCTGATCGAGAATTGCCATAACTATGGTTTTGATTACGGGGTATATCCGGGAACAAACAGTGCAAATCCGGAATATCTGATCGTGCGTGCACCGGCGATCAAAGGTTTTGTCCTTCGAGGAACCGGCTCAACAGATGGAAATGCAAATCAAAACTTTACTTTCTATACTTCGGCAGACGGAGAAAACTGGAAAGAATTCAAAGATTACACAAAAACAACCGATACTTCCGTAAGCGGAAGCTGGCCGAGCAGACTTTATACAGCAACACAGCTGCCGGATGACACAAACTATATCAAGATTGCATATCCGACCGGAAATACATGGCAGTTCAATATGAACAAACTGCAGCTGACCGGTGGCGAAGTAATTCCTGAAGGAAAAGCAGTTGTCAGTCTGGATGCAAACGGCGGAAGCCTTCCGGAAGGAACAAGTACAAAACGTACTCTGAACAAAGGCGACCAAGCAGGAGAACTGCCGACACCGACCAGAAACAGACACAACTTTAAGGGCTGGTTTACACAGCCGGAAGGTGGAGAAAAAGTAACAGAAGAAACTGTGGTTTCAGATTCTATAATCCTCTATGCACAGTGGGAAAAATCAACCAAAGCAGAAGACGTACCTGTTTACTTTGTGGACTGTGGTGCAAATGCTTTCTCAGCAGAAGGAAAAGCTTATAGAAAGGATTACACAGATACGCTGAAAAACACAGTACCGGATCAGGCATACAGTGAAACAAGCGGATGGGGATTCACAAATCCGGCATCCGAAGTGGAAGCAAACGGAAGCGGAGATGCCTATACGACGATCCGCAACTTTAAAGCAGGAAACAATCAGAAGACCATGACCTACAAATTTGCACTGGATGCAGGAACGTATGAAGTGGTAACCGGATTCTGTGATCCATGGGCACAGTGGGCAGGCGATGACCGCCATACAAAGATTACTGTGGCAGATGAAGCAGGAACCGAACTGGCTGTACACGAAGACCACAAGATCAGCGGCAGCAAAGACAGTGTGACACTGGAAAATATCACACTTTCAGAAGCAAGCAATGTGACTGTGAACTTAAGTCCGCTGAAAAAAGTGGACAGCAACATCGACAGCTGTGATGTGCTGGTAAGCTTTATCGTGATCGTGAAAAAAGCAGCAGAGCAGCCGGATATTCCGAAGACAGATACAAAAGCAGGACTGAAGGCAGCCATTGACCTGGCAAAAACGCTGAAAGCAGATGACTATACAGCAGCATCTTACAAAGCACTTTCTGATACGATCGCAAGTGCGGAGAAAGTATATGCAGAAACAGAACCAAGTGCAGAAGCAGTCCAGACACAGATCAATGCTCTGGCAGAAGCAGTCAGAAATCTGAAATCTGCAGCAGCAGATACGAAAAAAGACCTGACACAGCAGATGAAAGAAAAAGATGCAGAATTAGCAGCAAAAGATACCGAACTGAAAACAGCACAGAAGAATGTGTCAGATCTGGATGATCAGCTTAAAAAAGCAGAAAAAGATCTGGCGGATCTGAAAAACGGAAGCGAAGCAGAAAAAGCAGAACTTCAGAAACAGATCAACAGCTTAAAAGAACAGCTCGATGAAGCAAACGCAAAAGTTACGGTTCTGAAAGCAGAAAAAGAGAGACTGACAGAAGAAAAAACATCCCTGCAGACAGAACTGAAAAAAGCTCAGGAAGATGCAGCGAAGAAAAAAGCAGAGGAAGCAGAAGCACTCAAAAAAGCTCAGGAAGAAGAGAAGAAAGCCAAAGAAGAACTGCAGAAACTGAAAGATGCCATGACACTGAAAACAGGTGATACCATTACTGTAAAGGGCGTAACATATCGTGTGACCAATGCAGAAGCAAAGACAGCGGAAGCTTATGGCGTGGTAAACAAAAACCAGAAACACATCGAAGTAGCCGCAACGGTTAAGATCAAAGGAAGTACCTGCAAAGTAACGGCAATCGCAGATCAGGCATTTGCCGGAATGAAAAAAGCAACAAAAGCTGTGATCGGCAAGAATGTGAGCAAGATCGGCAAAAAAGCATTCAACGGCGATGGAAAACTTAAGAGCATCACAGTAAAAAGCAGGAAACTGAAAACGGTCGGTAAACTGGCACTGAAAGGCATCAACAAAAAAGCAGTGATCCGTATACCGAAGTCAAAGAAAAAAGCTTACAGGAAACTTTTCAAAGGCAAAGGACAGAAAAAGAGTGTCATTGTAAAGTAGTAAGTTCATAAATCCAAAACGCATATCACCTTAAAAACAGCAGAAAAACCACAGACAGCGTAAAAACGGTTCTGTGGTTTTTTTGTATCGTACAGAAAAAATTACCAAAAAATAAAAAATATTCCATATGTTTTTGTGAAGAAATTTTGTATAGTTATGGTAAGCAAAATTTTGTTTTTACTAAACACAACAAAGGGAACAAAGAAAAATAAAGGAGGGCAATATGAACTACAAAAAGTATTTAAGTGGTGTTCTGGCAGCAGCGATGGTACTTAATACCGGAGCAGTGAGTGTCCTGGCAGCAGGGACTGATACGTCCGTGCAGGAAGCATCTCAGACACAGACATCATCAACACCGGAAACGGTATACGTCAATTCATATGATGGAAAGGAGCGTTCCGTTTCTTTTAACGATCACTGGAGATTTTATCTGGGAGAATTAAACGGCGCGGAAGCAGTTTCTTATAATGATTCTTCCTGGGATGATGTGACGCTTCCGCATGATTACAGCATCGACCAGGGATTTTCAACAGCAGCACCGGCAGAGCAGGAGAGCGGCTATGTGCTTGGAGGCACCGGATGGTACCGCAAAAGTTTTACACTGGATGAGAGCATGCAGGGAAAGACGGTCAGCATTGATTTTGACGGTGTTTACATGAATGCAACCGTTTATCTGAACGGTGAAAAGCTGGGAACACATCCATATGGTTATACCCCATTTTCTTTTGTGCTTCCGCAGGACAAACTGAAATTCGGATCGGAAGAAAACGTGATCACGGTCAAAGTAGATCATAAACAGCCGTCCAGCCGCTGGTATTCCGGTTCCGGTATTTACCGTGACGTAAAACTTACCGTTGCAGATCCGGTACATGTGGCAAATTACGGAACGACCGTGACAACCCCGGATATTGAAAGCGGAAAAGGAACCGTCAACGTGGTAACGGAAGTACAGAATGACAGCAGCGAAGCAGCTGATGTTTCTGTAAAACAGACGGTTTATGAAAAAGGCAGTGACGTCCCGGCAGCAGAGGGCGAAAAGACAAAGGTACAGAGTGTTGCAGCGGGCAAAACAGCCAGGATCGAGGCCAGTGTCACCGTTGCAGACCCAAAGCTCTGGGATACGGAAAATCCAAACCTCTATACCGTAAAAACAGAAGTTTATGTTGGAGATACCTTAAAAGACAGCTACCATTCTGACTTTGGCTTCCGCTGGGTAAACTTTACTACAGAGAAAGGTTTCTATTTAAATGGAAAGAACATCAAACTGCACGGAGTGTCCATGCATCATGACCAGGGTTCTCTTGGATCCGAAGCCTGGGAGCGTTCTGTGGAACGTCAGGTACAGGAGTTAAAACAGATGGGAGTCAATGCCATCCGTGTAACACATAACCCGGCATCCCAGGTACTGATCGATGTGTGCAACCGTGAAGGCATCATGCTGGTGGAAGAAGCCTTTGACTGCTGGCTTTCCGGAAAAGCAGGAAATACCGAGGATTATGGTAAATGGTTCTACCAGACCATTGAGAGCGGCAACCAGATCGTAAATGGCAGAGAGGGCGAAAAATGGGCAGAATTTGACCTCAAAGCCATGGTAAGACGAGGAAGAAACAATCCTTCCATTATCATGTGGAGCCTTGGAAATGAAATCTTTCAGCAGCTGATTGACGGGAATGTAACCGGTCAGTATCCGGAAGTGGCAAAAAAACTGATCACCTGGACCGGAGAAGAAGATGCGACCAGATATGTAACCTTTGGTGACAATCAGGTAAAGAGCAATGTCTGGGCAGACAATAATCAGGTAAACACAGCACTTGTTTTTGCAGAAGCAGCAAAATATGGCGTGCCGGGAGGTCTGGTAGGATTTAACTACGGAAGCTCCGGACAGATCAGCAACGGACACAGCAGAGGATGGCTGGTCTATGGTTCTGAGACAGCCTCTTCCGTAAACAGCCGTGGCGTTTACGACAGGAAGAACAGCAACAGTGACAATGGAAGCGGAGACCGCCGACTGACTTCTTATGATAAAAGTGCAGTAGGCTGGGGACATCTGGCAAGTGCAGGGCTGTGGATCACGATGCAGCAAGAATTTAATGCAGGCGAATTTGTCTGGACAGGTTTTGATTATATCGGTGAACCGACCCCATATAACTGGCAGGGAACCGGTGCAAACGGAACCTGGCCGAACATTGCAAAGAACTCTTACTTTGGTATCATTGACACGGCAGGTATCCCAAAAGATTCCTATTATCTGTATCAGAGCCAGTGGAATGACAACGAAAATACCCTTCATGTTCTCCCGGTATGGAATGAAGATGAGATCATGCTCGATAACAGCGGCAAGGCAGAGGTTGTAGTTTACAGTGATGCTCCTGTTGTGAAACTTTATCTGAACGGCAAAGAAATCGGAAGTGCGACAGCGACACACACCGATACACCGACCGGTGGTTATCAGAATTATACAAGCGGAACAGGATGCTTTGACAGCAGCAAGGCGAACGGACATACTTCCCTGTATGCAACATTCCAAGTACCTTATGAGGCGGGAACACTGGAGGCAAAAGCATTTGAAGCAGACGGTGTGACCGAGATCAAAGACACGGACGGACGTAATGTGGCAGAGACGACCGGAAAGGGATCCAAACTTACCGCAAAAGCAGACCGCAGCGAGATCACGGCAGACGGCAAAGATTTAAGCTTTGTTGAGATCAATGTAACGGACAGAGACGGCAGAGAAGTAAACGGTGCAGAGCCGCAGATCCATGTTGCCGTAGAAGGTGACGGCAAGCTCCTTTCACTTGATAACGGTGTTCAGAACGATACCACTTCTTACAGTGAACCGACCAGAAAAGCCGGTAAAGGAAAACTGATTGCGATCGTTCAGTCCACAAAAGATGCCGGAAGCTTTACCGTAAAGGCAACTTCAGACGGATACACTGCAGCACAGACTGTCGTTACCACAGTTGCAGATGGCAGCGGAGTAACCGGAGAAAAGACCGTTGTAAGCTATGAGATCGCAAAGAATTATTATGTAAAACAGGGAACGAAACCAGTTCTCCCATCCGAAGTAAAGATCCATTATTCTGACGATACTTCCGAGACAAAGAAAGTAACCTGGGATGCATTTACCGGAGAAGAAGAAACGTATTCGGTATCCGGTACGGTAGCAGATCTGAATATGCGTATCACGGTCAATGTCAGTACGATCGGCCAGACAGCAGGTGTCCTGAATTATTCTGCAGCAGTCGGAAAAGATGCAGAAGTCAGCCTTCCTGCAGCAAGACCGGCAGTTCTTGCAGACGGAACAATCCTGGCAGCAGAATTTCCGGTAAAGTGGGATATTCCAAAAGATCTGACAGCGACAATCGGAACAAAGAATGTAAAAGGAACGGCAACCGTATTTGACCAGAACTTTGAAGTGACTGCAGCAGTAAGAGTTACCAATGGAGAATACAAAGACGGTGCAGAAGCCCTTGGCAACGTGCCGGAAATGTATTACAACGGTACATCCAGCAAAGAAGATGCATCTGTTGCAGATGTCCTGGCGAAACTGCAGGATGATAAGACAAGTACCGATGATGTGGCATGGAGCGGAAAAGGAACCCTTGATTTCCGTCTGGATACAGCGATTGAATTGAAAGGATTCACAATGTATCTGAAAGATACCGCACCGACTTCCGGAACGATCAAAATCTATGCATCCGGCGACAACGGAGTCAACTGGACGCCGGTAGACTGCACGGTAACAAATAAAAAAGAAAAAGGTGTGACGGTTCGTACTTACAATGTAAAAGAAACCGTTTCCGAAACCTATTTCCGTGTAGAATTTACCAAAGATGCCACCCTGGCGGAATTGGAAATGAATACAAGGATCCCGAGCTTTACGGTAGGGTCAGAAGCAGCACTTTCCAGTCTGAAAGTGGGCGGTCACATTGCGGATGAAGCAAGCCTGAAAAAAGGCTGGTTTGGCGTAAATGAAACAGAATTTGATGCGGCAGACCTTACAGCAGAAGGGAAAGACAATGCAAGCGTGACCATTCTTGACAAAGATGCAGACGGTGTGATCCGTATCCTTATTGAATCTGAAGATCATCTGATGCGTGCCATCTATCCGGTTATGCTCGGAAAAGACAATACAGCAAGCGACAGTGCTTCCGATGCATCTATGGATTATGATTATAGGAACATGACACTGCGTGCACCAAGTGAAGAAGGCAGCGGTTCTGTTGCAAAAGCGGCAGATGGAAATACCGGTACCATCTGGCATACAAACTGGGGAAGCGGAAGTGGACCGACAGACCTTCGAAATGATCCGGATAACCGTTACTTGCAGATTGAACTGAAAGAAACAGAAAAGATCAATGCACTGCGTTATCTGCCGAGAAGCAGCGACACAAACGGTATCGTTACAGAGTACAGCATCAAAGTAAGTACAGATGGCGAAAACTGGACGGAAGTTGCAAAATCAGATGCAGACAGCACATGGAGCAAATCCGTAGAATGGAAACTGGCACAGTTTGCACCGGTCGATGCGAAATATATCCGTCTCTATGGTGTGTCAACCGTAGGACAGTCTGCAGCAGAAGTAAATAAATATATGTCTGCAGCAGAAGTAAGGGTACGCTACGCTGCACAGGAAATTTACCGTGACAATACAACCGTAACACTGGAAGATCGCAGCTTTGATTACACCGGAAGTGCACTCACACCGAAACCGGTTGTTACTTACAAAGCATCCGAAGATGCACAGGCAGTGACCCTGACAGAAGGTACAGACTATGAAGTAAGTTATAAAAATAACACAGAACCTGGAACAGCAACGATTGTTGTGACAGGAAAAGGTGCTTACCAGGGTGTTGTAGAAGAAAACTTCGTGATTAATGCAGTAGATATAACTGTAGCGGATTATGAAGCGATCGCAGTTACAACAGCAAAAGGAGTCTGCCCGGCTCTTCCGGGAACCGTCATTGCACATACCAACGTCGGTGATCAGGTACTGGATGTACAATGGGATGAAATCAGTGCAGAACAGTTAAAACAGATCGGAACCTTTAGCACGGGCGGAACCGTGGTTGACACCAATGCACGCATCACAGCAGAAATAACTGTAACTGCCGTAATAGGTGTGCAGCAGGTATCCGTGGCAACAGCAAAAGGGACAACACCTTCCATGCCGGAAACAGTAACTGTATACTACAGCAACGGTGAAAAACAGCAGCAGGAAGTTGTATGGGATCTTGCAGATGCAGATTTCAGGAATCCTGGAATCGTAGAAGTTTACGGAACAGTTGGAAAAGCAGTTACTAGGGAAACTGTACTTCAGGCAAAAGCGTCGGTCCGTGTGGCAGATGTGACAGCAGATGCAAACAATACACCGACCGATACAAACCTGGCACTGAATGCAGACGGTTCCTCTAAAACAAGAGAATGGCCAAGGACTTTCGCATATTTTTCATCTTCCAACGATCTTGTATATAATGCAGTTGATGGAAATAAAAATTTTGACAGCACATCCGGCAAGAAAATCTGGTGTGACTGGGAAAGCGGCAAATATCATACCAACGCAGATGCAGCCGTAGGAGACTCCGATCATCTGCCGTTTGTGATCAGTGCCTTCGGAAAAGAAGATTCCACCGCAGATTCAGATCAGAAGAAATATACCGTAAATAAAGTTTCCATTGGATTTATGGAAGAAGATGGAAGTGCAGCAAACAAAGTCAGACTTCCAAAAGATTACAAGATCGAGTATTACAGTGCGAACGACGGTGTGATCCCGGCAAACAGACTGGGCAACGATTCTGCAAACAGCTGCAGCAATATCAAAGGCTGGGGAGCAGACAACCCTCTGAAAGCACACACCGGCTGGACAGAAGTAGCATATGTCGGCGGCAAACCATCCGTACCGTCTCTTGCAAATTTCAAAGAGATGGTCAATGTAGAATTTGAAGCAGTTGAAACCACAGCGATCCGTATCACCCTGACGCCGCAGGACAACAACTGGACCGGACTGGAAGAATATGAAGTATACTATACCCCGATCGAGAAATATGGAGATTACGAAGTAACTTCTATTAAAGTGGACGGACAGGAAGTACTGGCACAGTTTGATGCAGATACAAAGACCCTAAATCTGGATGCCAGATCAGGTGTGATCACAGCACAGGCAACAAACAATGCATCCGTAACGGTTCTGGATGCCGTAAACGGAACTGCAAAAGTGCTCTTCCGGCCGGAGAACGGCGATGAAAACAAAGCACAGGAATACACCGTAAACTTTAAACAGAGTGAAACACCGGAAGAGGATCACAGCAAAGATGGATTAAAAGCAGTGATTGATCTGGCAGAAAAACTGAATGCAGAAAATTATACGGCAGAAAGCTATGCAAAACTGACCGCAGCACTGGCAGCAGCAAAAGAAGTCTGCGATGCAGAAAATGCAACCGTGGAAGAAATAAGTGCACAGATCAGTGCAATCTCGGATGCAATCAAAGGACTGGAAAGTGCAGACAAGGCGGCAAATGAAGATCTGAAAAAACAGCTGGAAGAAAAGACAAAGCAGCTGGAAGATAAAGAGAGAGAACTGGCAGCAGCAACAGAAAATGTGACAACACTTCAAGATAAAATCAAAGATGCACAGGATCAGCTGGCTGCACTGGAAGGTACGTCAGCCGAAGAAAAAACAGCTCTTGAAAAACAGATCGAAGCACTTCAGGGGAAATTGAATACAGCAAGGGCAGAAGTCCTGACACTGAGCGGCGAAAAAGCTTCTCTGGAAGAAGAAAAAGCAGCTCTGCAGGCAGAACTGAAGAAAGTTCAGGATCAGGCAGCAAAAGACAGTGCAGAAGCTGAGGCAGCAATCAAAAAGGCTCAGGAAGAAGCCCGGAAAGCAAGAGAAGAGATTGAAAAACTGAAAGATTCTCTGACACTGAAAAACGGTGATACCGTTACCGCAGGTGGCGTACAGTACCGTGTAACCGATGCGGCAGCCAAGACAGCAGAAGCATATGGCACTGCAAAGAAGAACATCAAGACCATCAACGTGACAGCAACGGTAACCATCAAAGATGTGACATGCAAAGTGACTGCAATTGCAGATCAGGCATTTGCCGGCCAGAAGAAAGCCACCAAAGCCGTGATCGGTGCAAACGTAACGAAGATCGGCAAGAAAGCATTCTATGGTGACAGCAGACTTAAGAGCATCACTGTGAAGGGCAAAAAGCTGAAAATGGTCGGTAAGCAGGCACTGAAAGGCATCAACAAACATGCAGTGGTTCGCGTACCGAAAGCAAAGAAAAAGGCATACAAAGCACTGTTCAAAGGAAAAGGACAGAAAAAAAGCGTAAAAGTAAAGTAGTAAAGTAATAAAAATGAAATCAGCCATTTGATGTATGCGACAGAAAATGCAGGGTTATCAAAGAAATAAAAGGTGTTGCCGATGATGACCGCCAGATTCTGTCTGGTTAAAATGACCGCCGGACTTTTTAAGAGTCCCGGCGGTCATTTTTTTCGATTTTATTGCTGTCAGAGCCAATCGAACAGCCAGAAGCAAATGCACTCCGGCAGGGACAGAATAAAAAATAAAATAAAAAAACAAAAAAATAAAAAAAACACTTGCATTTTGAAAAGAAAGATGATAGATTAATGGAGCGGACGAAAACAGCAGAAAATAAAACAGAAAACGATGCGTGGCTCAGCTTGGTAGAGCGCTACGTTCGGGACGTAGAGGTCGCAGGTTCAAATCCTGTCGCATCGATTCCTTGGCAGGGGCGAGTCGAAAAATCTGGAAAGATTTTCGGCTTCTTTTTTTATTCTATGAGAGAATTGTGGGAGTACGAAGTACGGAACAATTCGTATGGATTCTTTTGACTCCAACATCATTTTGTAAATGAAAAACAGCAGTTGCATTTGTTTGAAATAAAATTCAAACAGATGCAACTTTTTTCTGTTTTTCGAAGTCTAATAAAAGCAGACGGTCATTCTGAGCATTTGCAGGCTACGGTAATTTTGTATCCATCAATGAGCGGGAAAAGTTATTTTTTGACACTCATGTATAGTGATTACTTGTTGAAATAAGCAGATATAACGTGATATAATAGGAAGGCTTCGGAAAAAGTTAAGAAACAGAAGCAAAAATTAAGAAATAAAATGGCTATACGAGGAGAAAAAAAGATGAAAAGAAACATGGCTGAAAAGCTGACAGCATCTATTCTTGCAGCGGTCCTGACCTTTGGTATGATGGCACCGCAGACGGCAATGACCGCAGAGGCAGCAGCAAAGAGCACGCTTGAAAAAGATGTTCAGAAACTTGTAAAGAAGAGCAAAGCAAAGAAAGAAAAGACACAGAAAAAGAAGCTGAAAAAACTGTTCCAGTATGTGGAGAAAAATTACGGCTATGCAAGGGCGATCGGCTTTAAAAACAGCAGAGGCTGGGAGAAAACATTTACGGCAGAGATGATCAAAAACAAAAAGGGCAGCTGCTATCATTTTGCAGCCCTGTATGCATTTCTGGCAAAAGAATCCGGTGTGGAGGCAAGGATCTGCCTTGGCAGGACCAACGGCTTTAATAAAGCAAGATGGCAGGATCATGCATGGTGTGAAGTAAAAGTCGGAAAGAAATGGTATATCTGTGATCCGAACATGGATAAATTTGCAGCAAACAGCAAAGGCAAATATTTTATGAAGACGGTTTCCTCCATGAAATCAACGTTCAAAAAATCAAAAACGATCAAAGTAAATTTTTAAGAAAAGGAAGAGCAAATGAAGAAAATCAAAACACTGATCGCAGCAGCAGTTCTGGGACTTGGCGTTACCGTAAGCAGCATTTCACCGGCAGCAGTTTCCATGCAGACGGCAGAAGCAGCCACGGTAAAACAGGGACTTGTAAAAGTGAAAAACAAGTATTATTACTATAATGCAAAAGGGAAAAAAGTAAAGAACAAATGGGTTACAGTGAAAGTAAAGGGCAAAAAGCAGAAATATTATTTCAATAAAAAGGGAGCTGCCCTGACCGGGACTGCGGCAGTGAAGAATCGTCTTTACTGTTTCGACAAAAAAGGCAGACTGAATCAGAAGAAGAGCAAAAAACTGTCAGCTTACAGGCAGAATTCCGATTTTGCAGGGCTGAAAGCACTGATCGGCGAGCCGAAAAAGGCAGAATATTTTGACAGCTGTATGGGAGCCGGCATGGACGGCATCTTAAAATATCAGGGATTTATCGTGTATACCTACAAAGAGAACGGCAAAGAGATCATTCAGGGCTTTGAATGATCCGGCGGAGGTAGAAAATGGTATTCAGTTCCCTTGTATTTTTATGTATCTTTTTGCCGATTGTATTTTTAGGACATACGATTCTTCCGGGGATCCGTGCGAAAAACGCCATGCTTTTGCTGGCAAGTCTGGTGTTTTATGCATACGGGGAACCGGTCTATGTAGTGCTGATGATCGCATCTGCACTGTGTAATTATTTATTTGCACTTTGGATCGAACGGTTTCAAGATCAGAAGAAATGGATCGTCAGTGTGGCGGTGATCCTGAATCTCGCACTTCTGGTGATCTTTAAATATGCAGGCTTTCTTACGGAGAGCGTGAATACGATGTTCGGGACGGGATTTCCGGTTCCGGACATCCGTCTGCCGATCGGTATTTCCTTTTTCACGTTTCAGGCGATGTCCTACGTGATCGATGTGTACCGTGGGGCAAACAAAGCTCAGAAAAATTTTGGAAAAGTGCTTTTGTACATATCCTTTTTCCCACAGCTGATCGCCGGTCCGATCGTCAAATATCACGATGTTGAGCAGGAAATCGAACACCGGACGCAGAGTGCCGATGGCGTAGCAAGAGGTATCCGCCGTTTTATTGCTGGTCTGTCAAAAAAAGTCCTGATCTCAAATGTGATGGGCATGACAGCAGATGCACTTTTCGGAGCAGCGGCCGGGACGCTCGGGGCAGCGACTGCATGGGTGGGAGCACTTTCCTATTTATTCCAGATTTATTTTGATTTCAGCGGCTACAGCGATATGGCGATCGGACTTGGATGGATGTTCGGATTTCATTTCAAGGAGAATTTCAACTATCCTTACAGTTCGACCAGCATCCGGGAATTCTGGAGAAGATGGCATATTTCCCTGTCCAGCTGGTTTCTGGAATATCTCTATATTCCGCTTGGCGGCAACCGAAAAGGCAAAGTGCGTACCTGCATCAATAAATTTATCGTATTTTTATGTACCGGTATCTGGCATGGAGCCAACGTAACCTTCCTGTTCTGGGGCATTTATCATGGATGTTTCCTGATGCTGGAAGAATTTGTGCCGTTTTTCCGAAAAGAAGGAGGAAAGATCAAAACCGCAGTGATGCGTATTTATACGTTACTTGTCGTTTGCATCGGTTTTGTCTTTTTCCGGGCAGATACGATGACACAGGGCGTGCAGTGGGTAAAAGCCATGTTTACCGGATTTTCAACGGGAGCGGCATCGACAAGCCTGGCACTGCAGCAGCTCACACCACTTTATCTTGTAACCTTTATAGTGGCATGCATTGCCTCCTTTCCGGTTTTTGAAAAGTGGAAAAGCAATGGCAGATATCAGGCATTCTATAACAATATGGCTTTTGTATGCAGTATCGTCGGACTTGTTTTATGCATGTTAAGTCTTGCGGGCGGCACGTACAATCCGTTCATTTATTTCAGATTTTAGGAGGAACTTATGAAGAAAAAAGGAAACATGATCTATGTCGGATTTTTCTTTGTTCTGTGTCTGATCCCAAGTGTCGGTATGCTGCTTCCGCAGACCCAGGGCAGTGCCACGGAGAACCGCAAACTTGCCGTCTGGCCGCAGCTTCGCACGGAAGAAGGATGGAATACCGATTTCCTCTCCGAGGCAGGAGAATATTTCCAGGATCACTTTGGATTCCGTCAGCAGCTTGTCACGGCAAATGCACTGATAAATGGAAAAATATTTGGTGTATCCACAGCCGACGGCGTGATCCAGGGCAAGAACGGCTGGCTGTATTATAAAGATTCCTTAAGCGATTACCTTGGCACAGAGCCGATGAGCGAACGGGCACTTTTCAATGTAGCACATACGCTCAGTATGATGCAGGATTATACAGAAAAAAGCGGAGCGAAATTCCTTTTTACGATCGCTCCGAATAAAAATACGCTGTACGGTGAAAATATGCCGTACTACGACAGCATGATCGTTTCAGAAGATAAAAACATGGACCGGATCGAAGCGTATCTGGAAAAAGAAAATGTGAATTATGTCAATCTGAAAGAAATCTTGGAAAGTTCGGATGAAGTGCTTTATCACGAACGCGACTCGCACTGGAACAACAAAGGTGCGGCACTGGCAGGGGATGCACTGATGACAGCTCTTGACAAAGAGCATACGGATTATACGCAGGAAAGCTATGAAGAGTGCGTGGACTTTACCGGGGATCTCGATGAGATGCTCTACCCGCTGGCACTGACCGAAGAAAAAGAGATTTATTACGACAAGGCAGATGTCTTTGCCTATGTCGGGGAAGTGGAGAGCAATTTTGATCCGAAGATCACAACGGTAAATCCAGGCAGCACGGGAAGTCTGGTGATGTACCGCGATTCCTTTGGAAATGCGATCCTTCCGTTTTTTGCAAACAGTTATGCAAACGCCTACTTTTCCAGAGGTATCCCTTATCAGATGACCGATCTTTCGGAGCATCAGGCCGATACTGTGATCGTGGAGCGTGCAGAGCGATTTCTGCCGGAAATGGCAGAAAATCCGCCGCAGATGGAGGCACCGCAGCTGACGGTCGGAGCAGTTATGGAGCCGGAAATGGAAGAAAATGCACGGGGCACAGTCACCGCAGAAGTGCAGGGAGATCTGGTTAAAGTCAGCGGTCTTGTGGATGAGGCAATTCTGGATACGGATTCCAGGATCGCGATTCGCAGAAATGGGGGCGATACCTTTGAAGCATTTCCGCTGACACTTGGGCAGGAAGACGGAAGCAGCTCAGATTATGGATTCCTTGCTTATTTTGCAGCAGATAGCTGGATGCAGGATCAGGAACAGATCGAGGTTCTGGTCGAAAAAGACGGAACCTGGATCTTGGTCGGAACACAGAGTTTATAAAAGGTAAATGTGAGATGAGTCCCGCTTTTGCAGGCGGAAAGTAAGAATGCCCGAGACATTCTTGAACAGATGTAAAACAGAAGAAAAGGAGAAACACAATGAGAAGAAAATGGATGGCAGCACTTTGCGTAGCATCTCTGTCAATGGCTATGATGACAGGATGTGGAAATGGCAGCACACAGGAAACAGCAAAAGAAACACAGACAGAGACGCAGACACAGAGCGAAACACAGACAGAGACGGCATCCGAGACGGAAAAAGCCACTGAGACGGAAAGCGAAACAGCCAAAGCAGAAAAAGCAGCCGAGACAGAAGCAAAAGAAAAGACCATGTATGTATCCGGCGATGTGTATATGCGTGAAGCAGCAGACAAGGATGCAAAAGCAGTGACCGTTCTGGCAACCGGAAAAGAAATTACCGTTCTCGGAGAAGAAGGCGACTGGTATCAGGTCAAAGTTGATGACAAAGAAGGTTATGTAGTTAAGAAATATATCACTGATTCAAAAGAAGAGGCAGAAGCAGCTGCCAAAGCAAAACAGGATGCAGAAGATGCTGCGGCAGCTCAGCAGGCAGCAGAAGCAGCAGCCCAGCAGGCGGCAGAACAGGCAGCTCAGCAGGCTTCACAGTCCGCAGGCAGCACGGCAGGCGGCAAGACGGAAGTGAGCCGTCAGGCTTATGATGACTGCGACGGAAGCGGTCATGGTTACTACGAGATCACGTATTCTGACGGAAGTACGGCGATCGAAGAGTACTAAAGTGTCTGACGGAAAGCACAGAGCATGATCAGGAAAGGAAAGATAAAGATGAAAAGCGAAAGAAGAAAAGCAGGTTTTATAAAGATGCTGCTTCTGGTGCTGACACTGGCAGTATTTATGCCGGTAAGTGCAAATGCGGCACCAAAAATAAATCAGTGGGTAAACAAAGGCAGATATCGCTATTACTACAATCAGAAGGGCAAAAAAGTAAAGAATAAAGTAAAGCAGATCGGAAAATTCAGGTATTCGTTTGATAAGAAGGGAAGAATGCAGACCGGCTGGCAGATTTTCGGCAGCAAAAAAGCATATTTTTCCAAGAAGAGCGGAAGAATGCAGGTCAATAAAAAAGTAGACGGTGTCAAGATCGGAAAAAGTGGCTATGTAAAACGGAGCAAGACGGAGCTGAAGGAACAGAAAGCCCTGGAGAAAGCCAAGCAGATTCTTGCTAAGATTACAACTTCTAAAATGAGTAAGAGCCAGAAGCTTTACGCAGCTTTTCAGTATATGACAAGCCGTGCGAATTTCAGTTACCGTACCTGGAGAGGATTCTCTGTGTATGACGGATGGGAATACGACTATGCCTTGGAAATGTACGAAAAGAGAGCCGGAAACTGCTACAATTTCGCATGTGGATTTGCCATGCTCGCCAAAGCAATCGGCTATCAGCCACAGGTCATTGCCGGCCGTGTCCCGGGCGGCGTAGATGGTGCACCGGATGGGTTTACCAGACATTCTCTGGTCAAGATCAACGGACTTTACTATGATCCGGAGGCACAGTTTGACGGTTGGGCAAGGGGCGTTTACGGACTTGGCTACTATCCGATGTATCTGCAGATTCTTTCTATCCGAACTATCTAAAATAAAAAGTATTTTACACAGACAGACCGAAAAACAGAAAAATAAAAACGACTTTCCGAATGGAAAAACCATAGCGGAAAGTCGTTTTTGTTTTCTTCCTTTTGTTTAAAGAGTTTACGCAAGAAAAGCTTTTACTTTCTTGTAGATGCTCTCTGCATCCAGACCGTATTTTTTCACCAGCTGTACTGCAGGACCGGACTCGCCGTATACATCGTTGACACCGATTTTCAATACCGGAGTCGGATAGTTTGCACAGAGTGTGTCGCATACCGCACTGCCGAGTCCGCCGATGATGGAGTGTTCTTCAACGGTAACCACTTTTTTGCATTCTTTTGCGGAAGCGACTACCAGTTCTTCATCGAGCGGTTTGATCGTGTGGATGTTGATGACTTTGGCGTTGATGCCGTCTGCTGCGAGCATTTCTGCGGCCTGCATGCTTTCATAAACTTCCAGACCGGTTGCAAAGATCGCAACATCGCTGCCTTCACGAAGGACAACACCTTTGCCGAGTTCAAATTTATAGGTACTCTCATCATTGAATACCGGAATTGCCAGACGTCCGAAACGCATGTAAACCGGTCCGACATATTCATAAGCAGCTTTTACGGCAGCTCTTGCTTCCACATCATCGGCAGGGTTGATGATCACCATGCCCGGGATCATACGCATCAGAGCGATATCTTCGTTGCACTGATGTGTGGCACCGTCTTCACCGACAGAAATACCGGCATGCGTAGCACCGATCTTGACATTCAGGTGCGGATAACCGATGGAGTTGCGGATCTGTTCAAAAGCACGGCCTGCTGCGAACATGGCAAAAGAGCTTGCAAACGGAACTTTTCCGGTGGTGGCAAGACCAGCTGCAACGCCCATCATATTGCCCTCTGCGATACCGCAGTCGATGTGTCTTTCCGGGAATACTTTCTGGAAAATAGCGGTTTTGGTAGCTCCGGCAAGGTCGGCATCCAGTACAACCAGATCTTCATGTTCTTTTCCGATTTCAACAAGAGCATTTCCGTAGCTCTCTCTTGTAGCGATTTTCTTTACTTCTGACATAATGCTTCACCTGCTTTCTCAAGTTCTTCCATAGCGAGTTTGTACTGTTCATCGTTTGGAGCAACACCATGCCAGGAAGCCTGATCTTCCATGAAGGAGACTCCTTTTCCTTTGATGGTCTTTGCGATGATGGCAGTCGGCTGTCCTTTTACGGTGCGAGCCTCATCAAAAGCCTGTTTCAGTGCATCAAAGTCGTGCCCGTCTACGTTGATCACATGGAAACGGAACGCTTCGAATTTTTTGTCGATCGGGTAAGGAGAGTTTACATCGTCGATCTTACCGTCAATCTGCAGACCGTTGTTGTCTACGATCACAACCAGGTTGTCCAGTTTTCTGTGGGCTGCAAGCATGGCTGCCTCCCATACCTGTCCTTCCTGGATCTCGCCGTCACCAAGCAGTGTATATACACGGTAATCATCGCCGGAGAGTTTGGCAGAGATTGCCATACCAACGGCAGCGGAAACACCCTGTCCAAGAGAACCGGTTGACATATCAACACCAGGGATATGTTTCATATCCGGATGACCCTGAAGATAAGAACCAATGTGACGCAGTGTCTTTAAATCTTCCACCGGGAAATATCCACGGTTTGCAAGAGCTGCGTAATAACCAGGTGCAGCATGTCCTTTGGAAAGGACGAAACGATCGCGATCCGGTTTTTTCGGATTTTTCGGATCTATATTTAATTCTTCAAAAAAAAGATAACTGTAAATGTCTGCTGCGGATAAAGAACCGCCCGGATGACCGGATTTTGCAGAATAAACGCCGGTGATCGCACCTTTGCGGATTTCATTTGCAGTTTTCATAAGCTCTGACTTGTTCATGGTGTCCTCCTAATTCAGTATTTTGTACCAAAAACGCCCTGCGGGCGTAACAATAACCGGAGTTCATTATAAACAAGGAAACAGGGTTCGTCAACAATTCTTCACAAGAATGTACACACTTTCCTGCTGTTTTGTTTAGAATGTTTGGAAATGATTTAGAATTTCATAACAATACTTTCACCGTTCGAACACACTTTATTCACAGAATGCCGTTATGATAGTACTTGTACAAAGGTTCATTCCTTTTTTACATATATTTCATTTTTTCTCTTTCCTAATGCCAGACTTGTAACAAGTCTGGCTTCCTTTTTATTTCACAAAAAATAGGGTTTTGCACAGGGCTTTCTTGTGTTATAATAAAAAAAGCGTAACGTAATGATACCAACGAGACAGGAGGAACAGATATGCAGGTATTATATAAAGATGAAGAAGGATTTCTGGCAGTTATGGAAGTGACCAAAGCTGCCTATATTGAAGACGAAGAACTCATGGAGATCTGTGGCCCGGAGGAAGACATCGCAGTTGCCATCGATGCAAAATCAGCAGAAAAAGCGATCCGTGAGCTGTATGCTAACGGCAAGGCAGATTTAAGTGCCTATGAATATCAGGACAGAGACTTTGATGACGACGATTTTGATGATGATGATGACGAAGACGATGAGGATGACCTGTTTGATCGCATGATCGATATGGATTTCCGTACCCTTGGCAAAGACGGCGTGATCTTCAGAGACGACGAATAATCCGGGGTGATCATTTTGGATAAGAAAAAAAGAGTTCAGGATTCTATGACAGAGCAGACGTATCTTCTGATGCACCGCCATATCAATGGATATGGAAGGCTTTTCGGCGGACAGCTGATGCAGTGGATCGATGAACTGGCAGGGATCGTTTCCATGCGGCATGCGGGAGGACGGATCACGACGGCCAGCATTGACAACCTCAACTTCAAAGCCGGAGCTTATTTAAATGATACGATCGTTCTGATCGGACGTATCACTTATGTGGGACGCACTTCGATGGAGGTACGTGTCGATACTTATGTCGAGGATCTTGAAGGAATGCGTCGCGTGATCAACCGTGCCTATGTGGTGATGGTGGCGATCGACGAGGAGGGACATGCAGTGGAAGTCCCGGGACTGATCGTTGAGAGCGAGAGTGAAAAGGCAGAGTGGGAAGCAGGACAGAAACGCTATGCACTCCGCAAACAGAGACGCAGAGAAGGTTTTTAGAAGAAAAAGGACGGAAGCAGGATTATGAAGACAATCACAGCGAACATAAAAGAAGGGATCGATCAGGAGATCATTACAGAAGCCGGCAGCATCTTAAAAGACGGCGGTCTTGTGGCGTTTCCGACGGAGACGGTATACGGACTTGGCGGCAATGCACTGGATGAACAGGCGGCGGAGAAAATTTACGCTGCGAAGGGAAGACCTTCCGACAATCCTCTTATCGTACATATTGCAGAATTTGAAGCATTAAACAAAATTGCGGCAGAAATTCCAGAAGAAGCAAAAATGCTGGCGGATGCCTTCTGGCCGGGACCGCTTACGATGATTTTTCAAAAGACGGATCTGGTTCCGATGGGGACGACAGGCGGATTGAATACGGTCGCAGTGCGTATGCCGGATCATCCGGTGGCACTGGCACTGATACGGGCAGCGGGCGGTTATATCGCAGCACCGAGTGCCAACACTTCCGGAAGGCCAAGTCCGACCTGTGCGGCACATGTGCAGGAGGATCTGGACGGCAGGATCGAGATGATCCTTGACGGAGGTCCGGTAGGGATCGGGCTGGAGTCTACGATCGTAGATTTGAGCGAGGGCGTTCCGACGATCCTGCGTCCGGGCTATATCAATCAGCAGATGTTAGAAGAAGTGATCGGAAAGACGGAGATCGACCGTGCGATCCTCTCGGATGACAGCGGCATCAAACCAAAGGCACCGGGCATGAAGTACCGTCACTATGCACCGAAGGCAAGCCTGACGATCGTTGAGGGAGAGCAGGAAAAGGTTACGGCAAAGATCAACGAACTGTTAAAAGAAGGAGAAGCGGCAGGCGAGAAGATCGGCGTGATCGCTTCAACGGAGACAGCAGCAGACTACCTGGGCGGAATTGTCCGCACGATCGGCAGCCGCAGCGATGAGCTTAGCATTTCACGCCATCTGTTTGGCATATTAAGAGATTTTGACACGCTTCAGGTGGATCGCATCTATTCAGAGAGTTTTGAGACACCGCAGATGGGGCAGGCGATCATGAACCGTCTGATGAAAGCAGCAGGCCATCAGGTGATGGAGGTATAGCCTATGAAGAAATACGACAGACTGATCTTTGTCAGCAACAGCGATACCTGCAGAGGACCGATGGCGGAAGCGATTCTGAAAAGCAAATTTCTGCTCTCAGAGCTGGAGGTGGAGTCCAGAGGACTTGTCGTGCTCTTTCCGGAGCCGGTCAATCAGAAAGCAGAAGCAATTCTGGCAAGCCACGGGCTGACCATGAAAGATCATACGGCGAAGATGCTGGAACAGGAAGATTTTGATGAGCGGACGCTGATCCTTGTGATGGAAGACGCTCTCAAACAGAGGATTTTCCAGGAGCATGAGAATGTTCAGAACACCTGGCAGCTTTCCGAATATATAAAAGAAGAAACTGATGTTACAGAACCGGTGGGCGGGAGTCTTGCGGACTACGGAGCCTGCTATGAGCTGCTTGACTGCATGATCAGCAGCCTGGTTGTTGTATTGAATGAGGAGGAACTACTATGTTAGCACTTGGATGTGACCACGGCGGTTACGAACTGATGCAGGAAGTAAAGAAGCATCTGGAAAACAGAGGAATTGCATACCACGATTTCGGCTGCAGCAGCACAGAGTCGGTAGATTACCCGATCTACGGCAAAAAAGTGGCAGAGGCTGTTGCAAGAGGAGAATTTGAGAAAGGAATCCTGATCTGCGGAACCGGAATCGGTATTTCCATCGCAGCCAACAAGGTAAAAGGCATCCGTGCTGCACTTTGCACCGACTGCTTCTGTGCAGAGGCAACGAGACTGCACAACGATGCCAACATTCTGGCAATGGGCGGCCGCGTGGTAGGTCCGGGACTTGCCCTGAAGATCGTAGATACGTTCCTTGATACCCCATTTTCCGGGGATGAGCGTCACATCAGACGTATCGAAATGATCGAAGACAAATAAGAGAAAAGACAGGAAGTAAGAATGAGGAGAACGTTATGTCAAAAGTAAAAGTTATGGATCATCCGCTGATCCAGCATAAAATCGGGGTGATCAGAAGAAAAGACACCTGCAGCAAAGATTTCCGTACGATCATCAGTGAGATCGCAATGCTGATGTGCTATGAGGCAACCAGAGAACTGAAACTGACGGACGTAGAGATCGAAACACCGATCTGCACGGCAACCGTAAAAGAATTACGGGGTAAAAAACTGGCTGTTGTGCCGATCTTGAGAGCAGGTCTTGGCATGGTTGACGGTATGCTTTCCATCATTCCGTCCGCAAAGATCGGTCATATCGGTCTGTACCGTGATCCCAAAACACTGGAGCCGGTGGAATATTACTGCAAACTGCCGGCAGATTCTGAAGAGCGTGAAGTTTTTGTCGTAGACCCGATGCTGGCTACCGGCGGATCTGCAACCGCGGCGATCCAGATGCTCAAAGACAAAGGCGTAAAGCACATCCATTTCATGTGCATCATCGCAGCACCGGAAGGTGTAAAGAAGATGCAGGAATGTCATCCGGATGTGGATATGTACATCGGTGCATTGGATGAACAGCTCAATTCCCACGGCTATATCGTACCGGGACTTGGCGATGCAGGAGACCGTATCTTCGGCACAAAATAGACGTTGCCTGAGTCTGACGGAGAACGTCATTTGGAGGAAAGTATGGACAAAAGAACCGACTATATTTCCTGGGACGAGTATTTTATGGGGGTTGCACATCTTGCGGCACTCAGATCCAAAGATCCAAATACACAGGTTGGCTGCTGTATTGTGAGCGAGGATAATAAAATCCTGTCCATTGGATATAATGGATTTCCAAAGGGATGTTCTGATGATGAATTCCCGTGGAGAAGAGAAGGAGATCCGTACGATACCAAGTATTTTTATACAACGCACAGCGAACTCAATGCAATCCTCAATTACCGGGGAGGCAGCCTGGAGGGAGCAAAGCTTTATGTTTCGCTCTTTCCGTGCAACGAGTGTGCCAAAGCGATCATTCAGTGCGGGATCCGAACCGTAGTATACGACTGCGATAAATACGATGGTACGCCGAGCGTGCGTGCATCCAAACGTATGATGAATGCGGCAGGCGTGCGGTATTATAAATATCAGAAAACCGGAAGAAATATTGAAATTTCAGTATAATGTGACAAAAATGCCGCAGGACAATCTCATAGAGAAGAGAGGGTTCTGTGGCATTTTTCAGGAGGAAACTATGTATCTGGTAAATGCATTAAATGTAATTGACGAAGTCAAAAAAGCAGTCATTGGAAAAGATTCCTGCGTGGAAATGGTGATGATGGCCATTCTTGCGAGGGGACACATTCTGATCGAGGATATCCCGGGTGTGGGAAAGACCACGATGGCACTGGCATTTTCAAGGGCATGTGCCATGAGCCAGAACCGTGTGCAGTTCACACCGGATGTGCTGCCGGCAGATATCACAGGATTTTCCATTTACCGCAAGGACACCGGCAAATTCGAGTACCAGCCGGGGGCGGTGATGTGCAACCTGCTTCTGGCAGACGAGATCAACCGTACATCCCCGAAAACACAGTCCGCACTGCTGGAAGTGATGGAAGAAGGAAATGTGACGGTGGATGGCATTACAAGAGAAGTGCCGAAGCCGTTCATCGTCATGGCGACACAGAACCCGATCGGCTCATCAGGAACACAGATGCTGCCGGAATCCCAGCTGGACCGCTTTATGATCTGTATTTCCATGGGCTACCCGGATATCCGAAACGAAATTGCCATTTTAAAAGACCACAGAAGCGGCAGTCCGGTAGATCGCATTTCACCGGTGATCCAGATGAACGATCTGCTGACAATGCAGGAAGAAGTCGACAAAATCTTTATCCATGATGTGATCTACAATTATATTGCAGAGCTGATCGCAAAGACCAGACAGCATCCGATGCTGGAGCTTGGTGTAAGCCCACGAGGAACGATCGCTCTGGCGGGGATGATCAAGGCGGCTGCTTATCTGGCGGGAAGAAATTATGTCGTGCCAAACGATGTGGAGAAGGTATTTCTGGCAGTCAACCATCACCGAATCCGTTTAAACTCCAAGGCAAGAGCCAACCATGTGACAGCAGAAGGAGTTCTGGAAGAGATTTTCGCCGGCGTGGCAAAACCATCACCGAAAAAGAATTAGCGGAGGTATGGTATGATAAGAAAAGTATGGTATATGATATTGGTTCTTATCACGATATATCTGGAGATCATGTATGATAGCACCTGGATGCTTGCGATGCTGGCATTTGAATTGCTTCTGGCAGCAGTTATGTTTCTGATGTCCTGGTATCTTAAGCTGCATATCCGTGTATGGCTGGATATGAAAGTGCCGGTATCTGCAAAGAAACAGACGTTTGAGATGGAGCTTCATATAAAAAACAGCGGAGTGCTGCCGGTATCTACTGTATATACCATTCTGGAATGTGAGAACCGCAGCGGCGGATGCAGTGAAAAAAGGATCGTGAATGAGAGTGTGGCGGCAAAAGCGGAAAAAACGATAACAATCAGTGCAAAAGCAGATTACTGCGGCAAAATGGTCTTTTCACTCAAAAAAGTGCAGGTGAGTGATTATCTGCATCTTTTTGCAAGAAAGGTCAGAGTACGGTCTCAGATAAATGTTAATGTATTGCCTGATATCCACACGTTTCCGGTGGAGGTTTCCATGAAAACCAGAAATTTTCCGGTGGAAGGCGATGAATATGAGAAGGAGCGAAGCGGGGACGATCCGTCCGAGATTTTTCAGATCCGCGAATTCCGACCGGGAGACCGGATGCAGCAGATCCACTGGAAAAGCAGTGCAAGAAGCGGCGAGCTGATGACAAAAGAATACAGTATGCCGTGCGGCTGCAAGGTATTGTTTCTTTTGGAGCTTAGTCAGAAAGAAGGTGGTGCAAAAAGAGCAGATCACTTTTTTGAGCTGGCGGCTTCGCTTTGTTTTTCCATGCTTGAGGCAGAATGTCCGCATTTTGTGGCGTGGTACGATGAAAAAGAAGGACAGATCCGGCGTCATGCAGTGAAAAAAGAACAGGATCTCTACGAAATGCTGGATCTTCTGATGCGAACATCCTTTTATAAGCAGGAATATGATGTGAAAGCAGCTTATTTTTCCTCCTATCCGGAAGGAACTTACAGCACTGTTCTGATTCTGGACAAAGAAGGAAATCTGCAAAGAGACGAAGAAGATACCGTAACATTTGGAGAAGAGGAGTTGAAAGAGAGCCTCTCAGGCTTTGTATTGGAAGTGTAAGATATGAAAAAAAGAAAAAAAGATACAGGCCTCTCTTTGCAGGCAAGTATCTCCGAAAAAGAAAAGAGAACGGTAACATCCGGATTTCTTGCGATCGTTCCGGTCTGCTATATGATCCTTGGTGTTTTCGGATGGATGAAGACGGCTCTTGGAATCATAAACGTTGTGTATGATGCGGATCTGCTGTATGGTGTGCTGCTGGCAGCCGGGATCTGGATGGGCATACTCTATCTGATGAAAAAAAGGCAGTTTCTGCTGCTTTTGCTCACACTGGCGGTCACGGCCATTCTTGTGTGGATGCGTTTTTCCGTGATCCTGGAAGGATTCTCGGAGATCAGCAGGGTTTTCCAGTCCGGAATGACAGTGCCTGGGGGTGTTTATCAGGGGATCGGTAGTGAATATGAGATCACCTGTGCCCTAATCGTGGTCGTTTTTTTGTTGTATGATCTGTTTTTTATCTGTCTGAGCACAGAAATCGGCAAATATCTGGCGGTCTTACTTCTGGTGCTTCCATTCTGTGCGGCATTTGTTTTCGGACAGGTTCCGGATGGCATGGGGACATTCTGCATGCTGCTGTGTGCACTGGGACTGATCGCATCCTCCGCAGAAGAACACGACAGGCAGCGAAATGGCAGTGCTTTCTTTCTGGGGATTCTATCGCTGCTGTTGCTCCTGATCGGATTTTCAGCCGGAAAATCCCTTCTGGAGCCGCTTTTTGAGGGAAAAGAACAGACGAGAGCCAGGATCCAGCAGACGTCCTTTATAAAAGAGATCGAGAAATGGACGGCTCCGCTTCAGAGCCAGATGCCACAAATAGCATCCGGCGGCGTGAGCGAAGGTACGATCAACGATGCTGATTTTTTCCTGAATACAGGCGAAGTGCTTTTTTCAGTCAGCCAAGATCAGCAGCCGCAGGGCAGCCTCTATCTGAAAGTATACACCGGTACGAAATACTCGAATACCAGGTGGAAAGCAAACGACGATCCGGAAGAGAAAGCAGAAATTTTCTGCCAGAGAGCGGCAGCCTGGTCGAATACACAGGGATATGATGGGGCAGTCCGTCTGACAGTTGGCTTTCCACAGGGGAAAAGCGATGCCAGTCATCCCTACGCTCCTTATTTTTCCCAGGGTATGTCTGATGACGGCACAGAAAAGGAATATCGTTATTATCCAATCGAGAGAATTGCATATCTTTTCACTGAACCGGCTGACAGCCTGACGGACGATTACCGCGACTATGTGTATCAGCATTATCTGAATTATCCGACAAAGGGAACAGAGCGGATGCAGCAGTTTGTGGCGGACAATCCAGGGGCGGATATCGAGGAAATCTGCAATATCGTGCGGACGTTTCTCGATGAGAGTGCTGTTTATAATCCACAGGTCGGACGTTTTCCGAAAAATCAGAATTTTGCAGAATATTTCCTGTTTGAAAAACACGAAGGGTACTGCGTGCATTTTGCGACGGCAGCTGTGCTTCTGATGCGGATGTACGGCATCCCGGCACGTTATGCGACCGGATTTGCCATTCCGGCAGCTGATTTTGACTGGCAGGATGGAGCCGGATGGCTCGCAAATGTAGAAGACAGCAGGTCACATGCCTGGGCAGAAATTTATACGGACTACTATGGCTGGATTCCATTTGAGACAACGCCGTCCTATGATTCCGGTGCAGATTTATCCTACTATGGCGAAAGTCCGCAGGAAAAACAGCAGACAGAGAGCATGGATACAGAAGATGGAACGCAGAACAACGATAAAAATAACGAGCAGACTCCGGATACGAGGAAACAAAATGCAGACCAGAGCAACGATTCTGACAGCAAAAACGGATATGGTGCAAATGGCATGAATGGAAGTCTTTCGGGCACACAGACAGGGATCGTATCGATCGCAGCCGTTCTTCTGTCTCTGATCTTTGCAGGGCTGATCCTGTTTGCAAGGCGGACGATCCGACTTCGCGGACGCAGCGGCGAAAATGCACAGGAGATTTTCAGGGATTTCTATGAAGTGCTCGTTTTTGCCGGAATGCCGCAGGGACTGGACTGCATGAAAGACGGATTTACGGCGAAGGTCTGTGAACAGTTCCAGTGGCTGAACAAAGAAGAACTTGATCAGGCGATGGACATTGTGATGCGGGCAAACTTTGCGGGTGATCCGGTGACAAAAGAGGAAACCATGCAGCTGAGGGGACTTTATCGTTACACCTGCCGTATGGCTTTGAAGGGCATGAGCCGCAAAAAGAAGTTTCTTTTCCGCTTTATCAAAGCATATGCTTAAAACTGACCCTGTAAAAATGCTGAATATTGTCTGTTTTTTAAATGACAAAAAAAGCTTATACTGAACAGCAAGAAAAAACAGGAAGGTGAAAGTTTGGAAGTTGACTTCCAAATCTGCCATTATTGACGCAGCAAGTGCGTCATGAAGGAGAAAAGTATGAACGAAAAGAAAAGTACAAACTGGACAGCAAAGAAACTGGCAATCAATGCTCTGGCGATCGCACTTGTCTGTGTATCGACCATGGTGATCCAGATCCCGATCCCGCTTGGTTACATGCATCTTGGGAACTGCTGCATTCTGCTGGTTAGTGTTTATTTTGGAAATATGACCGGAATGCTGGCAGGCGGCATTGGCTCCTGTCTGGCAGATCTGCTCAGCGGCTATACACAGTGGATCATTCCGACACTGATCATCAAAGGGATCATGGGACTTGTGATCGCTATGATCGCTTATCGCGAAGGCGAAGAGATCCGTATGATGCGTCTCCGTACATTTCTCGGAGCAGCGGCAGGTATCGTGATCATGATTGCAGGCTATACGTTTGCAGGATGCTTCCTTTACGGCGGCATGGCAGCAGGTTTTGCCCAGATCCCGGGACTGACCACAGAAGGTGTGATCGGACTGTTGCTGTTCTATGTGATCGGATTTGCATTTGAAAAAGCTAAAATTCCGGTATTTATCAAACGACTTGCGTAGGAAAGGTGAAATATGTCTCACAACAATCAGAAAAAAATTGCAGTGATCAATGATTTCTCAGGATTTGGCAGATGCTCGATAGCAGTAGCACTGCCAATTCTCTCTGTTATGAAGGTGCAGTGCTGTCCGCTGCCGACCTCCATTTTTTCCAACCACACGGGTTTTCCAAGCTACTTTTTCGAAGACTATACTTCCCGCATGGTTCCTTATATGCAGGAATGGAAAAAACTGGATCTTCATTTTAACGGGATCTGTTCCGGATTTTTAGGTTCCAAAGAACAGATCGAGATTGTAAAAAAGTTTTTTAAAGAGTTTAAAACAGAAGAAACACAGATCATCGTTGATCCGGTAATGGGCGATTATGGAAAACCATATCCGACCTACACAGAAGAAATGTGCGGTGAAATGAAAAAACTGGTCGAGTTTGCCGACATTCTCACACCGAATGTCACAGAAGCCTGCGTGCTTACCGATACACCGTACAAAGAAAAATGGAAGATCGAAGAAATCCAGGAAATGGCAGAAAAGATCCACAAGATGGGACCGAAAAAAATCGCCATCACCGGTATCGTCCAGGGCGGATTTATTGCAAACTTCTGTTACGAAGAAGGGCAGCAGCCGAAAGTGCTGCGTACCCACAAAGAAGGAACACAGCGTTCCGGAACCGGCGATATCTTTGCATCCATCATCGCAGCCGATGCCGTCAACGGAGTGCCGTTCTATAAATCCGTGAAGAAAGCTTCCGATTTTATCAAAAAATGTATTATCCGCTCACAGGAACTGGATATTCCGCTGACAGACGGCGTATGTTTTGAAGAAGTTTTAGGAAAATTAAAAACAGACTGAAAGGAATGCTGCATTATGAAAAAAGAAATGACGATTTTCTATGAAGTACACGATAATATCTATGTAAATCTCACCAATAAATGTCCATGTGCCTGTACCTTCTGCCTGCGTCAGACCAGAGATCACATGGAAAATTCCCATGTTTTGTGGCTGGAGCATGCACCATCTTTTGAAGAAGTGCAGGAAGCCATGAAAGCCGTAGATTTTTCAAAATATAAAGAAGTGGTATTTTGCGGATTCGGCGAACCGACCGAGGCACTCGATGTGCTGAAACAGAGTGCAAAGCTGATCAAAGAAAAGTACAATATGCCGATCCGTATCAACACAAACGGACTTGGCAGTCTGGTCAATGAAAGAGACATCGTTCCGGAACTGAAAGGTCTTGTGGATACGGTTTCTGTCAGCCTGAATACCCCGAATGCAGATGAGTACCACAGGCTGGTACGCAGCAAATTCGGAGAAAAGTCATTTGATGCCATGATCGATTTCACAAAAGAATGTACAAAATACATTCCAAATGTTGTGATGACGACCGTAGAGACGACCATCACACACGAAGAAGAAAAGCAGTGTCAGGAAATCTGTGACCGCATAGGGGCAAAATACCGCATTCGCCCGTGGGAGGACTGAAAAGTCCTCCTTTTTTTGACAAATCTGCAATTCTGGGTATAATGGAAGGAAAAAAGGTAACTGTGAGAATACCGAAAAGTTAGTAAAGGAGAACACCATGTACACAGTGATTGTTGCAGATGACGAGCAAGAGATCCGTCGTTCCCTGATCCGGAAAGTAGACTGGGGAAGCGTCGGTTTTCAGGTGATCGGAGAGGCGGAAAACGGTGCGGAAGCTTTGGAACTGACGGAAAAGCTGGAGCCGGATCTGCTTCTGACGGATATACGCATGCCATTTATCAGCGGCATCGAGCTTGCACGCCAGGTGCGGGAGATAAGGCCGGCTACCCAGATCGCATTTCTGAGTGGATTTGATGATTTTTCTTATGCACAGCAGGCCATACAATATAATATTATCAGCTATCTGTTAAAACCGATCTCATCTTCCGAACTTGAAAAAGAGCTCCTGAAGATGAAAGAGAAGATCGATCAGAAGTTTCAGGTATTTTCCCAGCCGGGGATGCGTCAGGAGCATATTGAGAAAAGAGAGTTTCTGACGCCGTTGCTTCTGGATGGCTTTGGCGGGGAACTTCCGGAAGAAGAGCACAGGATTCTGATGAAAGAGGCAATTTCCTGCGGACTGCTCGACGGGGAAGAGCCGGAAGCCTTGAATTATGCGGTGATGGTCACCAGAATCCTGGATAAAGACGGAAAGAACTGCACGACAAGAGGCAGCGTCAAGGCGATCGATTCCATCCTCAAAAAGTACACCAAGTACTGCAGCGTCTATTTACAGGGACGCGTAGTATCTTTGCTTCTGGCAACGCCGCGTGGCTTTGATAAATATCTGCATATTCTGGTAGATGACATCTGTCAGAGTGTGGAGCGTATCATGGGGATGGACAGCGTGATCGGAGTCAGCAGAGTAGTCGAAAAGCTGGAAAGATGTCATGAGTGCTATCTGGAGGCGATGAGTGCGGCTGCAAATTACGGAAAAGAAGAAGGAAACATTCATTTTATATCAGACGATGAACGGACAGAGAGCTTTGACAAGGTGATGGTGCATCAGACCGTGGAAGATATCGAAAATCTGCTGCGAAAAGGCAGACCGGAAGAGATCAGCGGCTATCTGCAGAACTTTTTTGACCAGGTCGTACAGCACAAGATCTCTCAGTCTGAGACGGATTTTATCCTGATGCTGATCGTTTCGACGGTTTATCAGGTACTTTATTCGGTTGCCGGAGAAGAAGTGGTTCAGCAGATGCAGCAGAAGTTCCCGATGTACAGCATGAAAATGTTCGGCAATATCGGAGATTCCAGGCAGTTTTATGTAGATATCTGCACTACGGCACGTCTGATGATCGCAGACCAGCGAAAGAAGAGCAGTGTGATGCTCTGCAACCGTGCGATCCGCATCATCAACGAGAAATTTGCCGATCCGGATCTGTCCCTTGTCTCGGTCAGCACCGAAATTTCCGTCAGCCCGAACTACTTAAGTGCACTTTTGAAAAAGGATACCGGTGAGACGTTCAAAGAGCTGCTTACGAAAAAGCGTATCGAGACAGCCAAAGAGCTTCTGATGGACACCAACATGAAAGTCCGTGAGATATCGGAAAAATGCGGTTACAATGACCAGCATTATTTCAGCTATTGCTTCAAAAAATATACCGGTGTTTCACCGAACAGCTGCAGGAGAACGTATGAAGATGGCAGACAGGATTAAACAGGCGGTGAAGCGGTTTCAGCAGATTTCACTGTCGAGTCTGTTTGTCATCCTGGTGAGCGTGATCGTTATGATCACTTCAGTCGTATCACTGCTTATATTTGTCAATCTTTACCGTAATGATATGGAGCAGAATGCGATCACAACGAGCGAGCAGGCCGTTGTACAGGTGAAAAATACCGTTTTCAACTATACCGAAGACATGAGCGATATCATGCAGATGATCTGTGCTAACATTCAGAAAGAGGAGGAAGAAGCAAATAATTTTTTCTCCAATCTTCTGAAGATAAGATCCGATGTTGTTGCAGTTACTTCCTATGATATGAACGGCAAGATCTTAAAATGCTGGACAAATGGTCAGAAATTAAAAGAAAATTATATCAAAAATCTTTCTTATGTGCGTGATCTGCCGCAGGAAGAAGGAATTTTAAATATCACAAAACCGCATGTAGAATCCCTGTTTGTGGACTACTATCCGTGGGTGGTAACGATTTCCCAGAACATGCAGGATGCAAACGGGAATACGATCCAGGTAGCGGTGGATATCAGTTTTTACAATATCGCCGATTATGTTGATGATGTCGGGATCGGGCAGCATGGTTACTGCTATATTGCCGATGATGCCGGAAACATTGTCTATCATCCGCAGCAGCAGCTCATTTACGCTTCTTTAAAAGAAGAAAACCAGAAAAATATGGAGAACGGGACGTACATCAAGTCTAATGTGATTTACACCGTCAACTCCCTTCAGAACTGCGACTGGCATATCGTGGGAGTATGCTATGTGGATGAAATGATCACAAACAAAGTGGAACGCGTAGTCAGCAGCCTGGTCGTGATCCTGGCGATCGTACTTGCCGGAACGGTGTTCCTTGGCAGCGTTTTCTCGGATCTGTTCTCAAAACCGGTTACAAGCCTGGTGCGTGCGATGGGAGAATTCGAGGGAAACAGTGCCGAGTTTGTCTATCATCCGGTAACGGGAACCAAAGAGATTTCCGCCCTGTCGGATTCGTTTGAACATATGGCAGTACGGATCCAGAAGCTGATGGAAGAAGTCCGCCAGGAAGAAATCAGCCTTCGGAAAACAGAACTGAAGGCACTTCAGGCACAGATCAATCCACATTTCCTCTATAATACACTGGATGCGATCGCCTGGATGTGCGAAGCCGGACGCAATGAAGATGCCGTGGAGATGGTCAATGCCTTGGCAAGGCTGTTCCGCATCAGCATCAGCCGCGGACATGAGCTGATCCCGATTGAGAAAGAGCTGCAGCATGCACAGAGCTATCTGCATATTCAGAATTTCCGCTATAAAAATCAGTTCCGGTATCAATTTGACGTTGATGAGGCATGCCTTTCTTATTACTGTAATAAAATCACACTGCAGCCGATCATCGAGAATGCAATTTATCACGGCATGGATCGTATGGTAGATGAGGGCATGATCAGGATCAGCATCCATCAGAGCGAAGACAAGATCATCTTTACGGTGGAGGACAACGGAGTTGGCATGACAGAAGAACAGTGCGAGGAAGTACTGAAAAAGGAGCGAAGCGACCGTGCCGGAATCGGAATCAAGAATGTAAATGACCGTATCAAGATCTATTTCGGGGAAGAATACGGCCTGACCATAAAGAGTGAGCTGGATGAAGGCACCTGTGTCACGATTATGATGCCGAAAGTAACGGAGGGAAGCTATGAAGACAAATAGGTGGAGAAACCGCATCCTGTGGATGGCATTTCTGGTCTGTCTGGTGCTGATCTTCTGTCTGACGGCTTTTCACCGTCCGGTTCCTGGCGGAAAAGAAAGTGAAAGCAGCAGCGATCAGAAGCACAAAGTTGTTTTTATTGCAAAGTCAACCGTTTCCGGATTCTGGAAATCGGTATATGCAGGGGCGAGCAATGCTGCCACGGCATGCAATCTGGATCTGACTTTCGAGGGACCGAAAAACGAAGAAGATTATGAGACACAGAATCAGATGATTGCAAAGGCAGTGGAAGACGGAGCGGAAGTCATTATTTTTTCTGCGGTAGATTATGAGGCAAATGCCGATGCGATCAATGATGCGGCAGGCAAAGGGGTCAAGGTTGTGGTCATCGACAGCGACGTGGACAGCGATGCGGTCAGCTGCCGGATCGGAACCGATAATTACGATGCTGGATGTAAGGCAGCGGAAGCAGCCATGAAAGATGAAAACGAAGAAATCCATATCGGCATTGTGAATTACGATAAAAACTCGGACAATGGACAGAAAAGAGAAGAAGGATTCCGGGATAGCATTCTGCGTGATGAAAGAGCCGGAATTGATGCCGTGATCAATGTGCTTTCCGATACAGAAAATGCAAAAAAACGAACAAAGAAAATGCTGAAAAAGCATCCGAAGATTAATGTGATCGTCACCTTTAACGAATGGACAACACTCGGGGTCGGCTATGCAATCCAGGAACTTGGGCTGAAAGACAATGTCCGTGTGGTCGCATTTGACAGCAATGTGGTTTCGGTCGGCATGCTGGAGACGGGGGAAGTGGACACCCTGATCGTACAGAATTCCTATGCCATGGGGTATCTCGGCGTGGAGACCGCCTACAAGCTGATCAACGGATATTCCATCAAAGATACCATTTATACGGATACGATCGCAGTGGACAAAGAGAACATGTATGATGAAGAATGTCAGAGAAGACTCTTTGCTTTCGAAAAAAGTAACAAAAATTAAATCTCGTTTTCGTGCAAAAGTATGAAACGGTGGTTTAAATCTTAAGAAAAAAATAGAAAATTATATCAAAATCGTAAATTATCATATTGGAAAATTGAGAACTTTGTGCTATATTGTTAGAGTAATGAAAAACAAATCATTTTTTTTGGGAGGAACTTATCATGAAGAAAAAAGTAATCGCTGGTTTACTTGGAACAGCAATGGTAGCATCTCTGCTTGCAGGATGCGGATCATCTAACAACACAACAGATACAACAGCTGATACAACAGCAGCAACAGAAGCAGCAGCTGATACAACAGCTGATACAACAGCTGATACAGCAGCAGCTGATGCTGAGTCAGAAGCACAGTCCGTAGCAGATGCAGCAGGCGATGTTGACCTGTCTAACGCAGACGTAGCAGTTATGTACTATACATACGGCGATACATACATCGCTTCCGTACGTACAGCACTGGATGCTAAACTGGACGAACTGGGTGTTAAATATCAGGACTACGATGCAAACAACAACCAGACAACACAGAACGAGCAGATCGATACAGCTATCCAGACAGGTGCAAACGTACTGATCGTTAACATCGTAACATCTGGTTCTGTAGACGCTTCTTCTCAGATCGTTGAAAAAGCAAAAGCAGCAGATATCCCTGTAATCTTCTTCAACCGTGCAGTTGAAGGTGACGAAGACGAAGGAAAAGTACTTGGAAGCTATGACAAGTGTGCATTCGTTGGTACAGATGCTCCGGAAGCCGGACATATGCAGGGCGAAATGATCGGTAAGTACCTGGTTGACAACTACGATGCAGTAGACCTGAACGGCGACGGAAAGATCTCCTACGCTATGTTCATGGGACAGCTTGGTAACGTAGAAGCTATCTACCGTACACAGTATGGTGTAGAAGATGCTAACAAAGTTCTGGAAGAGAACGGAAAAGCGGCTCTGGAATACTTTGATTCTTCCAACACAGACTGCTACCAGGTTGACCAGGATGGTAACTGGAGTGCAACAGCTGCAAACAACTACATGACAACCAACCTGACACAGTACAACGAAGAAAACAAGAACATGATCGAACTTGTTATCTGCAACAACGATGGTATGGCTGAAGGTGCTATCTCTGCTCTGAATGACAAAGGATACAACCTGGGTACAGACGACTGCAAGACAATCCCTGTATTCGGTGTAGACGCTACAGATGCAGCTAAACAGCTGATCAAAGACGGTAAGATGACAGGTACAATCAAACAGGATGCTGAAGGTATGGCAGATTGTATCGCAGATCTGACAAAGAACGCTGGTTCAGGTCAGGATGTAATGGCTAACACAGATTCTTACAACATCTCTGAAAACGTTAAGAATAAGATCTACATCCCATACGCTATCTACACAGGAGAAGAATAAGATCTGATTCTGAAACAGAACGGAAAATGAATGATGGAAATTCATTCGTGAAATAGTATACAAGGGTAACGGCTGCCGCTGGTCGGCGGCCGTTCCTTAAGTATAAAGGTAAGCAGTAGAAAGACAGGAGGTCAGGATATGGAGCATGATGTTTTGCTTGAAATGAAAAATATCAGCAAGGAGTTCCCAGGCGTTAAGGCGTTGGATAATGTTTCTTTGACCGTAAGAAGAGGAACGGTTCACGCACTGATGGGAGAAAACGGCGCTGGGAAATCTACATTGATGAAGTGCCTGTTTGGGATGTATGTAAAAGACGGCGGATCCATTTCTCTGGAAGGGAAAGAAATCAATTTCAAAAACTCCAAGGAAGCTTTGGAAAATGGTGTAGCAATGGTTCATCAGGAGTTGAACCAGGCCCTGAAACGTAGTGTTATGGACAATATCTGGCTGGGACGTTATCCCAAAAAAGGTCCGATGGTAGACGAAAAGAAAATGTATGATGATACAAAAGCACTTTTCGACAAACTGGAGATTGATGTTGATCCGAAGAGGATCATGAGCACTATGCCGGTATCACAGCGTCAGATGGCAGAAATTGCAAAAGCAGTTTCCTTTAATTCGAAAATTATCGTGTTCGACGAGCCGACATCTTCCCTGACGGAAGAAGAGGTAGAGCACTTGTTCAAAATTATAAATATGCTGAGAGATCAGGGATGTGGTATCATCTACATCTCCCATAAAATGGCAGAGATCCTCAGAATTTCTGATGACATCACAGTCATGCGAGACGGTACATGGGTAGCTACCAAACCGGCAAAAGAAATGACAATGGATGAGATCATCAGACTGATGGTAGGTCGTGAGCTGACAAACCAGTTCCCGCCAAAGACAAACAAACCGGGCGAAGTTGCTCTGGAAGTAGAAAACTTGACTGCACAGTACTCTCTGCTGCGTGATGTTTCTTTCAAAGTTCGCCGTGGTGAGATTGTTGGTCTGGCCGGTCTGGACGGAAGCGGACGTACCGAAACACTGGAGAACATCTTCGGTATTGCAACAAGAAAATCAGGAACAATCAAACTGGACGGTAAGGTTTGCACAAACCGCAACGCACGTGAATCTATCAAGAACGGTTTCGCCCTTCTGACAGAGGAACGTCGTGCAACCGGTATTTTCGGAATCCTCAGTATTCGTGAAAATACGGTTATCTCCAGCCTTAAGAAACATAAAAAGAAAGGTCTGTATCTGAGCGAGAAGTCCATGAGAGAGGATACTCAGTGGTCCATCGATGCGATGCATACCAAAACACCGACACAGGAAACAAAAATCCGTTCACTGTCAGGTGGTAACCAGCAGAAGGTTATCCTTGGACGCTGGCTGCTGACCAATCCGGAAGTACTGCTGCTGGATGAGCCGACACGTGGTATCGACGTTGGTGCTAAATACGAGATTTACCAGTTGATTCTGGATCTTGCAAATAAGAACAAAGTAGTTATGGTAGTTTCTTCTGAAATGCCAGAACTTCTGGGAATCTGTGACCGAATTCTCGTTATGTCCGGTGGACGTCTTGCAGGTGAAGTAAATGTCAGCGAGACGAACCAGGAAGAGATCATGACCCTTGCGGCAAAATATGTATAAGGAGGCTGAAGTAAGTGAGAGCATTTTCAAATTTAAAAGCAAGTATCGCAAATTATAAAACACTGGACAGCAAAGACAAGAAAACCTTCTGGAAAGAGGGATTCATCAACAACCTGATGTATATCTTGATCATCATTGCTGCAATCTATACATACACACAGAACCACAAATTCCTGAGTGTATCTTCTATCGTAAATATTATTTCTCTGTCAGCTGCAAATATTCCGATCGCACTTGGTATCGCAGGATGTATCGTACTGACCGGTACCGACCTTTCTGCTGGTCGAGTTGTAGGTCTGACAGCATGTATTTCCGCATCTTTACTGCAGTCTATGGACTATGCAACAAAGATGTTCCCGAATCTTCAGCCACTGCCAATCCCGGTAGTAATCCTGATCGTTGTCGTTGTTGGTGGTATCGTAGGTTTCGTCAATGGATGGTTCGTAGCACAGTTTAAACTGCATCCATTCATCGTAACACTGGCAACTCAGCTGATTACATACGGTGTACTGCTTCTGTACATCATGATCAACGGAAACAATGGACAGCCTCTGTCAGGTCTGGACAATTCCTTCAAAAACTTCGTAACAGGAAGTTTAGTTAAATTCTTTGGCGTTCCAATCCCGAACTATGTTTGGTATGCAATTATCATGATCGCTTTCATGTGGTTCATGTGGAACAAAACAACATTTGGTAAAAATATGTTCGCTGTAGGTTCTAACCCGGAAGCAGCAAACGTATCTGGTGTAAGTGTATTCTGGACAACAATCGCAGTACATACTCTGGCTGGATGCATGTATGGTATTACAGGTTTCATCGAGTCAGCACGTATCGGTTCCAACCAGGCCAACACAGGTCTGAACTACGAGTGTGATGCTATCGCAGCCTGCGTTATCGGTGGTGTATCTTTCGTAGGTGGTACTGGTAAGATCAGTGGTATCGTTCTTGGTGTATTCATCCTGAGAATTATCTTCGTTGCACTGCAGTTCCTCTCAATCAACCAGAGTATGCAGTACATCATCAAAGGTCTCATCATCCTGGTAGCTTGCTCTATCGATATGAGAAAATACCTGGTTCGTAAATAATTTTTTACAGAATCTCAAGGGCCGGACATATTGTTCGGCTCTTTTTTTCTCTTGATCGGAGAAAACGTTCGCCTGTATTTGAACTGAAAATAGAAAAACGGATAAGTATTATCTATCTTTTCTGTTGGAAATGTGATATTATGATGTGGGTGTCAAAAGTCTCCAACTATGATGTCTACGGAACAATCCAGTATCAAAGAGGGCAAATATCTTTTGACCAAACATCATAATATGTGAAATACAGGCAAAAAGAGAGGAGCATAATATTATGAATGACAGAGCAAAGTATAAAGGACGTATGGCGATCTATGCCATGGCAGGCGTATATCTGCTGGCACAGTCCTACTATATGTATAAAGATATCCCGACCAGCAGCGGAACCGATAAAATACTGATGTCCATTTTTATGGTAGTGTTTGCTGTGATCGGTGCAGGGATGGTGATCATGGGAGTCACCAAGAGCTATAAAGCAATCAAAGAAGACTATAATGCAGTACCGGAAGAAGAGAAAAAAGATGCAGAGACTTCTGAAGGTGAAGAAGCTGCCGTAGAAGCAAAAGAAGTGGCAGAGCTGGAAGATAAAATAGAAGAAAGCAAAGATGCATCAGAGGATGCAGATAAATAAAAAATTGTGGTGGAGGTTTGTGCAAATGTGCAAATGAACGCCATAGAAATGATTTTATAAAATATATAACGCCATGATGATTCGAAAACAATCCTTGCTACCGTCAGAGCGATTTGTTTTTGGATTCATCATGGCTGTATTATTTTACGCACTATTTTTTACGATACCGTTCGTTTGCACATTCAACTTTTAGCGAAATCTTGCAAGAAAAAAGTGTGACAAAAATGTCACACTTTTTTTGTGTGAATTGCTGAAAAATAGTGAAAAGTTTAGTAAAAAATTTGGCAAAACACTGTAAAATATATAAATATACTATGGACAAATTGTGAATAATATGGTAAAATTTTACTAAGTCCGGTGAAAGCGGACTGAAATTTTTGTTAGAGCATGTATTAGAAGGAAGCTGCAGACTGCAGCTTCAAAAGATGCAAAAAGAAAGGAGCAAGAAGCAAGAAGCAAGAAGTATGAAGTGGAGAAAAGTTATGGCATTTTCCCTGGCGGCTTCCATGATCGCAGGACAGGCAGTAAGTGCAGCACCTGCAGCTGAAGCAGCATCCGAGTCTGCACTGCAGACGCAGGCAGACAGTAAGTCCAACACCAATGCCAGCTACACCGACCCGTGGACAAAAACAGCTGTCCCAAATCAGGCCGCAAAAGTAACATCCGACGTGGACAAAACAAAATTCACGCACAAAGAATGGACCGGAGAAACCTATACCGATGTGGATGGCAATCAGGCCAAAGCAGCAGATGTATATGGCATCAACACAGAACCGGCAAGCACTTTTGCAACGACCAATGTGGTGTATGACAGCGTAGAGAAAGCAATCAAAGGTGCAAAAGATTACGACAAAGCAGCATCAAAATATGTACAGTTCTTAACAGGGAAGGATCAGGCAGACTGGTCACTTGTTGTGTTACAGAACCAGGCACTCGCACAGGGTGATGCATACAAAGATTTCTATAAGACCGACTACAAAGCAACGACGAACGACTGGAAAACAAATCTGCAGCTTCCTTGCAGCTGGACGAGACAGGGATTTGATTTTTCTATCTATACCAATGTAACTATGCCTTGGCAGTCAAAATATGACAGTAATGTCAGTGCCCCGAATGCACCGGCAAATTATAACCCGGTAGGTCTTTACCGCAAGACTTTTAAGGTGACCGATGACATGAAGGCAGCAAACGGAAGAGTTTATCTTTCCTTCCAGGGCGTAGAATCTTCCTATTATGTATATGTAAATGGCAAAGAAGTAGGATACAGCGAGGACAGCTACAGTCCACATAGCTTTGATATTACCGATTATCTGACAACAGACGGAAGCGACAACCTTCTGGCAGTTGAAGTTCACAAATTCTGTGACGGTACCTGGATGGAAGATCAGGATATGTATTATGATGGCGGTATTTTCCGTGATGTATACCTGTATTCTGCACCGCTGGTACATATCCAGGACTATAAAGTAGAGACAGATCTCGATGAGAACTACGAAAATGCAACGATGAAGCTGAATGTAACCGTAGCAAATGCTTCCAAGGCAGCAGCAGAAGGTTATAAAGTGGATGTACGTCTTTATGATCAGGACGGAAAGATGTTTGTCAACGATATGACGATGGATCTGGATACCGTTCCGGCAGCAGACGGTGATACCGACGGCAGCGTTTCGACAGCTGGCAGCAAACTGGTTCTTTCACCGGAACTGTGGTCTGCTGAGACGCCGAATCTGTACACGATGGTTCTGTCCCTGTACGATTCCAAGACAGGCACCTACATGGGAAGCGTTTCCCAGCAGCTTGGATTCCGTGAGATCGAGTTTACAAAATCAGAAGTAGATACAAATGGTAATCGTATCACAACCGATTCTGAGTACAAACCGATCACGATCAACGGTAAACAGCTTCTGCTCAAAGGTACAAACCGTCATGATACCGATCCGGAATACGGCAAATATGTACCGCATGAGACACAGGAAGAAGATATCAAACTGATGAAACAGTACAACTTAAATGCACTGCGTACCTCTCACTACAGCAACGACGAGTATCTGTATTATCTGTGTGATAAATACGGTATTTACGTGATGGGTGAGACCAACCTGGAATCTCATGCACTGATGAATCAGGGAGAAAAACAGGCAAACTTCAAGAACCTGGCAATGGACCGTACGGTTACCGCATTCAACAGACTGAAAAACCGCACTTCCATCGTTATGTGGTCCACCGGAAACGAGAACCACTACAGCAGCAGTGCTTCTTATGCAAACGGTATGTTCTATGATCTGATCTGGTACTTCAAGAACAACGACAGCACAAGACCGGTTCATTCTGAATCTTCGGATGGAAACAATGGAACCGATATGCGAAGCAACATGTACCCAAGTGTTGATACTCTGTATTCCAGAGCAGCAGCAGATATGCCATATGTTCTGTGTGAGTATGACCATGCGATGGGTAATGCAGTTGGTAACCTGAAAGAATACTGGGATGCGATCCGTTCTTCCGACAATATGCTCGGCGGATTCATCTGGGATTGGGTTGACCAGTCCAGAATCTTAAGCCTTGACAATCTGCCACAGTCTTACATTGTAACAGAAAAGAAAGACGGCGTGGTAGGCTCTGCAAGCATCAATTCTGTAAATGAAAATCCGGACAGCGAGGCACTGACCAGCAAGAGTGCAAACGGTTATGCACTGTTCGAAAGTGATAAATACAACGAAGCACTCTCCGGAAGCGGCAAGAGCTTTACCGTAGAAGTGATCTGCAAACCGGCATCGGACGGAGCAGATAAAGTCCTGATGGCAAAAGGTGACCAGCAGTTCGCATTAAAGACAAACAGCAGTAAACAGCTGGAGTTCTTTGCTTACTATAATGGAAGCTGGAATTCTGTAACAGCGAAAAAACCGGATAACTGGGTAGGAAACTGGCATCAGGTTGTTGCAACCTACGACAAAGGTGCGATCAAGATTTACTGTGACGGTGTTCTTCTTGGACAGGGAACCGGAAATACAACCATTGCATCCAGCAGCGTAGCACTTGGAGTAGGATGCAGTGCTGATAACGGCAGAACTTTTGACGGTGAAATTTCTATCGGACGTGTTTACAATAGAGCCCTGTCCCTGGAGGAGATCAAAGCTCAGAACAGCACAACACCAGCAATCACAGAGAAATCTGACGATGTTCTTCTGTGGGCAGATTTTGTAGGTCTGACGGTAGATGAATCTTCTAAACCGTATGATTATTATGCAGATACCGATGCTCATACAAACCTGTATTCCGATGAAATCAAAGGCAACTTCTATGGATACGGCGGAGACTCCGGCGAAAGCCCGAACGACAACTCCTTCTGTGTAAACGGTCTGGTATCTCCGGACAGGGATGTTCAGCCGGAACTTTATGAAGTAAAATATCAGTATCAGAGCGTATGGTTTACCGCAGATGACAGCAGGCTGCTCGGCGAGACCATCGATGTTTACAATGAAAATAACTTCCTGAATCTGAATGATTTTGACGTGACATGGACACTGACTGAAGACGGAAAAAAGATTGGCTCCGGTAAACTTTCTGCGGAAGATACCAACATCGCAGGCAGAGAGAGCGGAAGCATCAAAGTTCCGTATCGTGCATCTATGCCGGAAGAAAAGAAAGCAGGAGCAGAGTATTATCTGAACCTGTCTGTACAGCTCAAAGAGGATACCGAATGGGCAAAAGCAGGACACGAAGTTGCTTACGAGCAGTTCCAGATCCCGGCAGAAGTTACAAAAGTAGAACCGACGATCAACACAAACGTAACCGTAGATGACAGTGCAGAAGATGTGATCAAAGTTTCCGGTACCGATTTTAGATTTGAAGTAGAAAAAGCAACCGGAACACTGAAAAATTATGTATACAAAGGTGAGACTCTGCTGACAAGCGGACCGGTTCCGAATTACTGGAGAGGTATTCTCAACAACGATAACGGTAACTACGACGGAAACTGGAAGAATGTCAACAAAAATGTAACGGCTTCTGATATTGCGGTCGGAACAAACGATGCAGGACAGAAGACGATCCGTGTGACACTGGCAAGTGCAAGCCAGGCAAACCTGAAACAGACCATGGTTTATACGGTAGACGGAAGCGGTGCAGTGACCGTAGATGCAACTGTAGACGCAACCGGAACAAGCCTTGGACGTTATATCCGTATCGGTACTGTTATGGAACTGCCGGAAGGATATGAAAACGTAGAATGGTATGGTAACGGTCCGGTAGAGGCTATGTGGGACAGAGAAGATTTCGCAACGGTTGGAAGATATAGAAACACCGTATCCGGAATGTTCTATCCGTACCTGGATACACAGGATACCGGTACTGTAACCGGAGTAAAATGGATCAGCGTAACCAAACCATCTGCAAAGAGTGCAATGGCAATCGCAGCAACTGATACGGTAGAAGCGTCTGCATTGCATTTCACAGTAGATGATCTGGATCAGGCACAGCATCCATATGAACTGACCAAACTGGATTCCACGATCCTGACAGTAAACTATCGTTCACAGGGAACCGGAAACAAGAGCTGCGGTCCGGATACACTTTCCGCATACCTGCTTCCAAATAACAAAGCTTATACTTATGAATACACCATGGTACCATATACCACAAATGACAGCGATCCGATGGATGTAACACGTGCATACCGCACGGTGGCATCTGTTTCTGAGGATGATATCATCCAGAGTGCAGCAAAAGAACTGAGCGATAAAATCGATGGTATTCTGGTAACAGGCAGTGACACAAAAGAACTCCAGAAAATGCTTGTATCTTACAATGCACTCACAGAGGAAGGCAAAGCAATCGTAGGAGAGATCCGTTACCGGAAACTGCAGGAGGCAATCGCACTGGCACAGAAACTTGCAGATACCGAAAATGCAGCCGTTGTTGTAAAAGATCAGAGTGCAAATGGTTATGACATGGATATCAGTGGCGTATCCACAGCAGATCTGGCAGAAAAAGACGGCGAAATTGCTCTGAAAGGTTATGCAGATGTAACCGGAGAAACAGCAGATGAAACCTTCAACAGTCTGATCGGGGGAAATAAAGCCTTTACAATTGAAGCTGTATTTAATCCGAATAATGTAGGATACAATGGTACTGACTTCAATATGATCGCATCAAAAGGTGACAGCAGTGCGGCATTCCGTGTTTCTGAGCAGACGGTGTACTTCTTTATCAAGAATACGAATGGAATCTGGAAGTTCGTACAGGTTCCTCTTACTTCAGAAGAAATGAACCAGTGGCTGCATGTAGCAGCAGTTTATGATGGAAACAATATTTCTGTTTATGTAGAAGGAAAAGAAATGGTAACCATACAGAATGTGGGAAGCGTAGCTACAACGACCTATCCGCTTGGTATCGGATATTGTCCGGAGACAAAACGTCTTTCTTCCGGATATCTGAAGAACATCCGCGTTTACTCAGCAGCACTGAGCAAAGATGATCTGGATAACGGAACTTACAAAGCAGATAATGAAAAGACTGTACTGTGGTATGATTTCGATAATTACAGCTACAATAACATCGATACCAAAGCAACCGGTGTAAACGTTTCCACAGATGCACTGGAACTGAAAGAAGAAGAAGGTGCACAGGTAAGTGCAGCAATCGCACCATATTATGCAAAAGGTGAGCTTACCTTTGCATCCGAAGATGAAACCATAGCAACGGTAGATGACAAAGGCAATGTAACAGCAGTTAAAGCAGGTGAGACCAAGATCAAAGTTTCTGTAAAAGACAGCGATGTATATGCAGAAATTGCAGTAAAAGTAAACGGTAAACCGGTTGTAGAAAAACCAATCACAGGAGTTTCTGTAAAAGCAGACAAGAGCGAACTGAAAGTCGGCGAAACTGCAAAACTGACCGCAGTGATCACTCCGGAAGATACTACAGACAGCAAAGATCTGAAATATGAATCCAGTGATAAAGCAGTCGCAGAAGTCAGTGATGCAGGTGTGGTAACCGCAAAGGCAGCAGGAAAAGCAGTGATTACCGTAAGCAGTGCGGCAAGACCGGATGTGAAAGCAACGGTTGAGATCAACGTAAAGGCAAAGGATAACGAGACAGAGACCAAAGAACCGGAAAGCGAAACAGAAACAAAAGCTCCGCAGACCGAGACAAAGGTTCCGGAGACAGAAAAACCAGATGTACCGAAGAAAGTTCCGGCAAAAGGATCTGTTCATAAGAGTGCTGACGGCAAACTGGCATTCAAAGTAACAAAATCAGATGCTAAGAATGGTACGGTAACAGTAAGCAAGCTTCTGAAGAAAACGGTCAAGACTGTAACGATTCCGGCAACGGTGACCATTGACGGATACACCTTTAAAGTAACCGCAGTTGCAAACAATGTATTCAAAAATGCATCCAGACTGAAGAGCGTTGTGATCGGAGCAAATGTCAAGAGCATTGGCAAGAGCGGCTTCTACAAATGCAAGAAACTGGCAACGATCACCTTCAAGGGAATCAAAGCACCGGGCGTTGGAAAGAATGCATTCAAGTCCGGAAAATCAAAAGTAACGGTGAAAGTACCGAAGAAGATGAAAAAATCACAGCTGAACAAGCTGAAAAAAGCTCTGAAAAAAGCAGGCGTAAAGAAGGCATCTTATAAGAAAACAAAATAAGGATGCAATTGTCCTTTGTGTCAGGGCGATTCGCAGGCATCATCCAGGATGAAAAGCTGCAAAACAAAAACAGAGTCCCGTTTTCGGGACTCTGTTTTTGTTACAGCAGTTCAGGATATCCAGGCATGTCTGTCTCTGAAAGCCGTGGATCAGCGGATAAACCACACCTGGTTTTTTCGAAGCCTTCTGGATGCAAACCATGCACACAGTCCGGTGAATGCTCCGGTGAGAATTCCGCTGATGGTCAGCATCGGCAGATAAACAAGAATACTTGCCGAGCGAAGGATCACCATGGCGATACAGATCTGACCGAGGTTATGGAAAAGGGCACCGATCACGCTGATAAAAGGGATGTGCTTTTTCCCGAGTAGCCGAAAGAGCAGTGCCATGGCCACGAAACAGAACAGACCGCCGCACAGGCTGTAGGAGAAGGATACCATCTGCCCGGTCACCATGCTAGCGATCAGGATACGCATCAGAAGTACGCACAGAGCATCCTTCCAGGTAGCATAATACAGAAGCCACAGCGTAACGACATTGGCAAGTCCCAGCTTGATCCCGGGGATCGGGGCGAGCGGCGGCAGCATTGCCTCCACCACAAAAATCGTCAGGGCAATGGTCGTGTACATTGCCAGAAACGTCATATGTTTTACTTTCATACAAAACTCCATTCCGTCGCCCGATCGGGCGACATAGTTTGACAAAACTAACTGCATTATAACAAAACATACGGACACTGGCAAGAGACTTCGGCGAAACTTTGGAGAAATATTGGAGCAGCAGTGAGACGTCTCACATACACTCGGCTTTACGATGTTAAGAAAGGGATGCAACTTTAGAATTATTTAATAGCCAGTTTATTGATTTTCTACGGGCGGAGTATTAAGATGAGTCAAGAGACAAAAATCACGTATGACCCATCGCGTTTTCTGATATAGCCTCAGGCGGATCAGAGCGGTGTAAAAGAAAGATAAGGGCAAAAGAAAGGCCGGGTCAGAAGAAAGGGTATAGTATGAGACAGAAATTCGAAAAATTTATGCAGGGCAGATATGGAATCGACCATTTTTCCAGGTTTTTACTGGTGGGAGCACTGGTATGCATCCTGCTTTCCGGTCTGCTGCGGGCATCGGCACTGAACTATGTCAGCTGGATTCTGCTGATCTGGATGTATTACCGCATGTTTTCTAAAAATATCCGGAAACGATGCGAAGAAGAGCGTATGTATATGGACACAAAAGAGAAGGTTGTCCGGTTCTGCAAAGGGGACAAAAGTGTGATCAGCGATTCCAAAACACACAAAATCTACCGCTGTCCGCATTGCAGACAGAAAATCCGTGTCCCGAGAGGGAAGGGAAAAATCGAGATCACCTGTCCTTCCTGCCGCAGTAAATTTATCAAACGAACCTGATTCTTGCAGTTTTTGCATGAATTTGCTAAAAATTGCAGGAAATATGCTTGTGCATCACAGAAAAAAGTATTATACTTAGAAACATATCAAAAATATTTTGTCAGACTGTTGTACCAGTATTTATGGATTGAAAAAGCAGCAGGTAAGGCGTCAGGAGGATAACATGGGAAAAAATATTGACTGGTCAAATCTTGGATTTGGCTATGTAAAAACAGACTATCGCTATGTATCAAATTTTAAAAACGGTGCCTGGGATGAAGGTACATTAAGTACCGATGACATGGTTACAATCAGTGAGTGTGCCTGCGTATTACAGTATGCACAGACGGTATTCGAAGGTATGAAAGCATATACAACAGAAGACGGACGCATCGTTGTATTCCGCCCGGACCTCAACGCAGAGCGTATGGAGAATTCCGCAAAAAGACTGGAAATGCCGGTATTCCCGAAAGATCGTTTCGTAGATGCAATCGTAAAACTGGTAGAAGCCAATGCAGATTATGTACCGCCATACGGCTCAGGTGCTACTTTATATATCCGCCCGTACATGTTCGGAACAAATGCAGTTATCGGTGTAAAACCGGCTGATGAATACCAGTTCCGTGCATTTTGTACACCGGTCGGACCGTACTTCAAGGGCGGCGTAAAGCCGATCACGATCCGTGTCAGCGATTTCGACCGTGCAGCACCAAGAGGAACCGGACATATCAAAGCAGGTCTGAACTATGCCATGAGCCTGCATGCGATCATGGATGCACACCGTCAGGGATTTGACGAGAACATGTATCTGGATCCGGCTACAAGAACCAAAGTAGAAGAGACAGGCGGAGCAAACTTCCTGTTCGTTACAAAAGACAACAAGGTCGTAACTCCGAAGTCAGACAGTATTCTGCCTTCTATCACGCGCCGTTCTCTTGTTTATGTTGCAAAAGAATATCTGGGACTGGAAGTAGAAGAAAGAGAAGTTTACTTCGATGAAGTAAAAGATTTCGCAGAATGTGGACTTTGCGGAACAGCCGCTGTTATCTCACCGGTTGGAAAGATCGTAGATCACGGCAAAGAAATCTGCATGCCAAGCGGTATGACAGAGATGGGACCGGTTACCAAAAAACTGTATGAGACACTGACCGGTATCCAGATGGGTCGTCTGGAAGCACCGGAAGGATGGATCAAGGTAATCCGCTAACGGAAATTACATTTTGTTTACAAAAATTAGAAGATTTTAAGAACCGCTCTTTGTTATAGTAATAGCGAGGGGTGGTTCTTTTGGGTTGCCGCAGGCAGCACCGCGACAGGAGGACTGTATGAGAATTGTACTTGCATCCGCTTCGCCGAGAAGGCGTGAGCTTTTAGAACAGGCCGGGATCGATTTTGAGATACTGATCGGCAGTACCAGAGAATGTATCACAAAAGAAGAACCGGGAGAGATCGTTGAAGAACTGTCACTTGCAAAAGCAAAGGGAGTTGCAGAAGCCGTGACAGGAGATGCTGTGATCATCGGGGCAGATACGATCGTTGCCAAAGGAAACAAAGTACTTGGGAAACCAAAAGATGCCGAAGATGCACATCAGATGCTTGCCATGCTTCAGGGAGAGAAGCATCAGGTTTATACGGGCGTGACACTGTTACAGAAAAAAGGGGATGAAAGGATCATCCGGTCATTCCATGAAAGGACCGATGTCTTTATGACATCGATGAGTGATCAGGAAATCGAAGCGTACATTGCCACCGGGGAGCCGTTTGACAAGGCAGGCAGTTATGGAATACAGGGACGTGCAGGAATTTTCGTAGAAAGAATTGAAGGAGATTATTATAACGTGGTCGGACTTCCGATTTCCAGACTCTGCCGGGAACTGAAGAGCCTGGAAGCGGAGGATGACCGGAAAGAATGAAAGCAGGGTAACTGCACCGATGGCGGGCAGTTATAAAATGTAGAAGTACGGGGGCAGAGAATTATGGCAAACCGCATTCTTGTGGTAGAGGATGATACGGCGATTTCAGAGCTGATCTGTATGAATCTGGAAGTGACCGGCTACGAAGTGGTTCCGGTTCTGGATGGCAATGAAGTTGAGGGAACACTGGAGAAAGAGGAGGATTTTGACCTGGCACTGCTGGATATTATGCTGCCGGGCAAAGACGGCTTTGAACTTCTCGGAGTTATGAAAGAATATGGCATACCGGTCATTTATATCACGGCTAAGGCAGATGTAAATTCCAAGATCAAGGGACTGAGATCGGGAGCAGAGGATTATATCGTCAAACCGTTTGAGGTTCTGGAGCTGCTGGTGCGTGTGGAGAAAGTGCTGGAGCGTACCGGAAAGCAAAAAGAGATCATACAGGTGAAAGATCTGGAGATCCATTTATCAGAGCATAAAGTGACCAGAAACGGGCAGACAGTCAGTCTGAAGCCGATGGAATATGATCTGCTGGTATTACTGGCAAAGAATAAAAATGTGGCATTTACCAGAGAACAGATGCTGAATGAAGTATGGGGCAGCAATTATCTGGGTGAGACAAGGACGATCGATGTACATATCGGACAGCTTCGCAGGAAACTGGATCTGTCGGATGTCATCAAGACCATTCCGAAGATCGGATATCGACTGGAGGAGTAGTATGAAGCTCTGGCAGAAAATATCTCTGCTCACGGCAGCGATTCTTTTGATCTCCATGGTAGTTTACGGTGGGATCACAGTGTATGAGACATCAAATTATAACATCAGGCAGACATCAAGTGCAGCGTCACGACAGGTGCGTGCGACCGCTTATGCACTGGGACAGAGTCTTGAAAATGCAGCTACGGAGGAGATGAGCGACACCGCAAGGAAAGCTTATCTCCAGTTTTTGCTGCGCAGATACAGCAGCAGAGATTATATGCTGCTTCAGGACTGGCAGCTTGCAGCTAATACCACGAATTTCGAGCTGACCGGAAACCGGCTTGAACAGTTTGATTCCTATGAGCCGGTGGCAGCTTTTCAGCAGAAAAACGGCAGACATCTGATGATCGTCGGACAGAAGATCCCGCTTTCAGACAGTAAAAATACATCGTATCAGCTTCTGCTGGTGCGGGATATTTCGGAAATTTATAACAATGTGCTGACGCAGATCGGCATGTTCCTGGTCATTTTGGGTGCAATCGTTGCGGTGGCGATCAATGCGGTGTTCTGGATGATACGAAGAATGTTAAAACCGCTGCGTGACTTAAGAGAGACAGCCGGTGCGATCAGCCAGGGACAGCTGGATCGCCGTGTACGTGTGCGTTCCAATGACGAGGTCGGGGCACTGAGCGTCTCTTTTAATCAGATGGCAGACCAGATAGAATGTCAGATGGAGGAGCTGGCACAGGTTTCTGAGCGAAGGAAACAGCTTCTTGGCAGTCTGGCACACGAGCTGAAAACACCGATGACTTCCATCATCGGCTATTCAGATACGCTTCTGCATGTGAGGATCAACGAAGAACAGCAGAAAAAGGCACTGACGCACATCAACAACGAGTGTCGCCGTCTGGAGCGACTTTCCGGGAAGATGATGAATCTGCTGGAGCTTTACAACAACGAGACGATCCATATGGAGAAGCATCCGGTCAGCCAGCTGATCGGAAAAGTGGCGGAGCTTGAGAAGTATCATCTGAAAGAACAGGGGATCACACTGGAAACCAGGAGCGATGACACCGTTCTGCTCATGGACATGGATCTGATGGAGAGTCTTCTGGTGAATCTGATCGATAATGCCATGAAAGCTTCCAAAGAAGGTGATACCATTTATGTTGAAGCAGCCGGAATATGCATTCTGGTGGAAGACCACGGAAGAGGAATCCCGGCAGAAGAGATTCCGAAGATCACGGAGGCTTTTTATATGGTTGACAAATCCAGAAGCAAAAAAGCAGGTGGGATCGGGCTGGGGCTTGCACTTTGCACACAGATCGTGAAGCTTCATGGTGCAAAGATGGAGATCAAAAGCAAACCGGGCGTCGGTACGCAGATCCTGGTGATCTTTTCGGAAGAACAGTAAGGAGAAAAAATGAAAAGGGCAAAAAAAAGAATCTTACGAAGGATCGTATGGATCGGAATGATCCTGATGGCTGCAGGATTTCTGACCGGTTGTATGGAAACATCGGAAGATGACTGTATTGTAAAGGAAAAAGAGACAGAGACCGGAGACAGTATCCGTTCTTATTCTTCCGGCACAGAGGCAGTGGAGAATGTCAGCGTAGCAGAACAGGTACAGGCAGCGAGTCCCTGTATGCTGAGTGTGGAAGAAGGTAAGATTCATGTGGATCTTCAGGCGAGTGTTTATCTCCCACAGGGAAACAGCATGAAGATCTACAAGGCAAAGACACGCTATTTCACACAGGAAGATATGAATGGCTGGATCCATATCCTGACGCAGGGACAGCCGCTGAAAAACGACAGCGGAGATACGATTCCCTGGCGGGCACAGCAGGAACTTACCGGAACGGTGAAGATGACAGATCCGTATGCCTCCTGGGCGGCGGCAGGCAAGAAAGTGTATCAGTTTGAAATGCAGAATCTGCTGGAAGACGGCTACAAAGAATCCGGTGTTTCACTCAGAAGGGAAGAATGTGAATATGTACCGTGGAGCAGGGATGACAGCTGGCAAATTCTGCATACAAAGGTTGGAAGAAAACGGATGAGAAAAGAAGCAGATGCTCTGCTTCAGACTCTGGGACTTGCAGAAGAGTTTCATTTTATGCAGTCACGGGCGGTTTACTGTACGGAAGATTCTGTGAATGAAAATACCGGGGAAGAAACGGAAACAGGCGATACCGGAGCCTCGGAGCAGAAAATGGGCTGGAGGTTTTACTATACAAGGCAGGTGGACGAAGCACGGATCAACCAGAGCACAGACCACAGCCTGTCAGGAGATATCCTGTTCGGACTGGGCGGCAATCTGGATATGGCTTCCCCGGAAAACGAGGGAGAGGGATACGACGGAACAGGATCAGGGACGGAAAACTGGAAACCGAGCCGGGAAGCCGAAAGCTTTTATATTACCTTTGATGATGAAGGTCTTGCAGAAGTGACCTGGATCAACCCATGTATCGTAGAAGAAAATGAGGGCGGAGGAGTTTTTCTGCTTCCGTTTTCAGATATTCTGCAGGTCTTTCAGAAATCTATCACCAAACAGTATATTCTCGAGATGCTCTCCGGCAACGGTCTGGAGGTTTCCGCGACCATTCAGACGATCCGGCTTGGATACCGCAGGATTGAAACCGAAGACAAAGACGGAAAAAAGAAAAAAGAGCAGATCATCCCGGTCTGGGATTTTATCGGTACTTACAGCAGTCCGCAGACGGAACAGCTGCTGGCAGATGCGGATGATCTCTGGGTGCAGTGTTACCTGAGACAGGAACGGACAGACAGTCTGCTTACGATCAATGCAAACGACGGAACCATCGTAGACTGGGGAAATGAATTATAATTACGGTTCAGATTGCCTTGAGGGGAAAACTCTGTTATACTCTTATTATCTAGGAAGTGAAAGAAGGAGAAATCGTATGCAAAAATATGGAGAAATCAAAGATCTTGTAAATGCTGTTCTGGAAAGTTATGATAAATATCCGGTCATTCAAAACATCGACTGCCGCAGCCGGATCAACAGTGAGAGTGTCAACGACCTTCTGGAAATGATTCGCAAGATCCTTTTTCCGGGCTATTTTGAGATAAAAAATCTTCGAAAAGATTCGATCGAATATCATGTCGGAGAACTTCTGGAAAACATAGAGTATAACCTGACCAAGCAGGTCATGATGGCACTGCCGCACAGCAGCAAGTACCGTGAGGCGGATAAAGAGACCTTGATGGAAAGTGCAAGAGAGATCACGCACCGTTTTCTGGAGAAGATCCCGAAGCTGCGTGATGTGCTGGCGACCGATGTCCAGGCAGGATACGAGGGCGATCCGGCTGCGTTTAATACCGATGAAGTCATCTTTTCTTATCCGGGTATGTATGCGATCACGGTCAACCGTATTGCACATGAACTCTATCTGCTCGGTGTGCCGCTGATCCCGCGTATGATGACCGAACATGCACACAGCCTGACCGGGATCGACATCCATCCGGGAGCATCGATCGGAGAATATTTTTTTATCGACCACGGTACCGGTGTTGTGGTCGGTGAGACCACGGTGATCGGAAAATATGTCAAGATTTATCAGGGTGTGACACTTGGTGCACTTTCCACCAGAGGAGGACAGAGCCTTCGCGGTGTGAAACGTCATCCGACCCTGGAAGACAACGTAACCGTATATTCCGGAGCATCGATCCTTGGCGGAGAGACCGTGATCGGCACCGGAGCGGTGATCGGAAGTAATGCATTTATCACATCTTCCGTACCGGCTCAGACGAGAGTCAGCATCAAAAATCCGGAACTGCAGTTTAAAGACCGCTCCAGAAAGGCATCTGAGCTTGGTCAGGAAGGATTCTTCAACCGCAAAGAAGAGGACTAAAGAAAAGGAGTAGTATCGTGAAGTTTTTTCATATAGCAGATACACACCTGGGAGCGATCCCGGATGCCGGTTTTGCGTGGAGTGAAGAACGCAGAAGCGAGATCTGGGAGAGCTTTCGCAGTGTTGTGGCAAAGGCAGATCGAGAGGAAGTGGATCTGCTGCTGATCGCAGGAGATCTGTTTCACAGACAGCCACTGATGCGCGAGCTCAAAGAAGTCAACTATCTGTTTTCCACGCTGAAAAAAACAAAAGTCGTGTTTATCATAGGAAACCATGATTACCTGAAAGTAGACTCGTACTATCTGGATTTTCCGTGGAGTGAGAATGTGACCTGCCTCCGGGGCAAGGAATGTGAAAGTGTCGTGTTTGAGGATCTGGATACGGAAGTGTATGGATTAAGTTACCATACAAGGGAGATCAAAGAGCCGAAATATAATGATCTGCAGCCGGAGAAAAAGGCCGGTTTTTCCATTCTGCTCGGGCACGGCGGAGATGCAAAGCATATTCCGATCGACCGCAAAAAGCTGCTTCTGTCGGGCTTTGACTATATTGCACTTGGACATATCCACAGACCGGAGATGATAGAGCCGAACCGTATGGCGTATGCCGGGGCGTTAGAGCCGATCGACCAGAATGATATCGGTCCTCATGGCTTTATTGAAGGGAAATATAACGAAGGCAAGCTGAGTATTTCGTTTGTGCCGTGGGCGTGCAGAGAGTATATCCCACTTGAGCTGGATACGAAAGAATGTCCGACCAACCTGGCATTTCAGGAGACAGTGCGGATGCGGATGGCAGCAAAGGGAATGCAGCATATTTATAAAGTGCTTCTGCAGGGATATCGTGATCCGGATATTGTATACGATCTGGATGCCTGCAGGAAGCTTGGAAATATCGTAAGCGTACAGGATGAGAGCGTTCCGGACTATGATTTTGAACGGCTTATGCGTGTCCATGCGGGCGATATTGCCGGAAGATACATCCAGACTCTGTATCATAAAGACATGAGTGATACAGAGAGAAAGGCATTGTATTACGGAATACATGCACTGCTGGAGATGAGAGGATAAAAGTACATGCGGATACTGGAATTAGAAATCATTAATTTTGGAAAATTCAACCACGAGACAGTCACATTTCATGATGGAATGAATCTGATCTATGGCGAGAATGAAATGGGAAAAACAACGCTTCATTCATTTATCCGCGGTATGTTTTTCGGGATTGAAAAGCAGAGAGGGCGGGCAGCCAGAAAAGATGAATACAGCATCAGGGAACCGTGGTTTCATGCAGGACAGTTTGCAGGTATCATGCGATTTGAGAGCGGCGGCAAAATCTTTCGTCTGGAGCGGAATTTTTACCGCAAGGAAAAGAGCGTCAGCCTGGTATGCGAGACAAACGGTGAAGTACTGTCCGTAGAAAAGGGCGATCTTCAGGTTCTGATGGAAGGCATGAATGAGGATGCTTTTCGCAATACCGTGTTTTTTAATCAGCAGTCGGCAGCGACGGACGAAGGTCTGGCAAGAGAACTGCGAAATTACATGACCAATCTGCAGAATTCCGGAGACGGTGAGATGAACGTCAGTGCGGCGATCAAGAGCCTGGAAAGCCAGAGACGGCATCTGGAATCCGAACAGAAGCGTCTGGATGCAGAACAGGCAGAAGAGCTGGAAAGCCAGCAGATGCGTCTGGAGTACGTGCGTCAGGAACTGCTGGAGCTGTCCGAAGAACAGAAACACTGTGAAGTCCAGATGGCACGCATCGCAAAAGAGCGGATCGCACTTCAGGCGAGACTGACAGAAAAAAAGAGAAGCCTGGAGAAAATGAAGCGGGAACTGGATATTCCGCTGGAAGAGAATGCCGGTAAAGATGAGATGGAGTCCTGGAAAATGCGAATGGAAGCAGGACAGGACAAACGCAGGATGCTGTGGCGTAACCAGGAGCTCTGGCTTTTAGGAGGCGGTGTGCTGGCACTGCTGGTTTGCATTCTTGTGCCGCATATCTGGATCAGTGCCCTTGTGCTTGCCGGATGGCTTGGGATTTCTGCCATTTTTGTATGGAAGATCTACCGTCGCCATCAGGAGGAGCAGGAGCGGCAGGAGCGTATCCAGAAACGGATGCAGGAGCGTATGAAAAAAGAGATCCAGGCCGAGCGGGAGCGTTCCGCAAAACGTGAGAAGCTTCTGGAAGAAAAATACCATGAAGAAGATGAACTGGCTCAGCGTGAAAAAGAGCTGAACCTGGAATTTGAAAAGCAGATGTGGAATCAGGAACGCATCAGTGCGGAGAGCAAAGAAAAACAGGTTATTTTAAACAATCTGGAAGAGAGCCTCCAGGAATTGCAGGAAGAGAATGAGCAGAGCGGAAGTATCCAGGAAGAACTCGATGCGGTACGTCTGGCGATCATGACGATGAACCAGATCTCTGAGGATATTTACAAAGAATCTGCCGCACATCTGAATCAGAAAATCTCCGATATTTTAAGCCAGATCACAGAAGGACGTTATACCAGTGTATTTCTCGATGCAAACATGGAAGTACGTATCAATACGCCGAAAAAGCTGCTCTCCCTGGAACAGGTGAGCCGCGGCACGATGGAGCAGATCTATTTTGCACTGCGTATGGCGGTCGGTGAGATGTTCTGCCAGGATGAGACGATGCCGATCATACTGGACGATGCGTTTGTGATGTATGATGATAAGAGACTGAAACAGACACTGAAATGGCTCGATCACAGCGGAAGACAGGTGATATTGTTTACCTGCCATGGAAGAGAACAGAGGATTCTGGATGAGATAAAGCAGGAGAACTAAATTTTTGAATGTGCAAACGAACGAATTCCCCGAAGGCACGCACGGATATTTTTGTAAGTGTATGGAATGTATAAAAATGAGAGTATAGAAGTGTATAGAGTGCCGGACGAAAAAGGCAGAACCCGTGACACGCATCGTTTCCTGTTCGATTTGTGCCGTCTATGATCCGCCGTTCGCTGGAACTCGCAGCTACGCTGCTCAGACACCGCTCGGCGGCGGAAACTAGACACAAATCTTTTTACTTCACTCGGAAAAAGATAAAGACATAATTTTTATACAAACTGATCTAAAACGATATCATAGATAATGACCTGATGATTTGTGTTGTAATAACATAGATTATCAGGTTATTTTATATCAGATGTGCACAGAAGAATATGTCATGCGATGTATGATGTGCACCTTGCAGCAAGAAAGCCAGAAGCATTCTTGAACAAATATACAATAGAATTGTCCGACTTATTGTTGCAATTTTATAAAAATATTGGAAGTTGTTAGAAAAGTGTAAAATAAGAAGTTACTTTCATTTATGGAGAAAAAGTAGTGCCCACACCTTGGTAGTATGAATCCTGTTTGCTCATGTGCAAATAAAATGCGTGATATTTGAGGTACATGTGGTATGTAAATAAGAACAGCCATAATGATTCGAAAACAAATCGTACTGACGATAGCAAGGCTTCCGTCGTGAGGTTTGCGATGTTTCCGCCCCCGAGCCGCTGTCTGAGCCTCGAAGAGGCGAGTTTAGGCGAAGGGCAGATAACACACGAGCGAACCGAACAGGAAACGAAGCGTGTCAGAAGATTGTTTTCGAACCATTATGGCGTTCTGTTTTCCAAAACTATTTCATTCTTAAATCACATCTGTTTGTGCAGGACAAACATTATGAATTGTGTTCTTTTAAGAATTTATTGATCCGGTCTAATGGGTTTAACAGACTGCTGATGGATGCATCATGATTCAGCGTATCAATGATGTAAGCGATATACTTGCTGAGGTCGCAGTTGATATAATATGGTTTCTGGAGCAGCTCCGGTGTCTGGTATACCAGGTTGGTTGTCAGAATGAAATCAAACATGCCGGCTTCATAAGCCTTGTCAAATTTCTCCATGCCGTTTGTGAACAGACCAAACGTAGAGCAGATAAATACACGGTTTGCTTTGCGTTTTTTCAGTTCTGCAGCGACTTCCAGAACACTTCCGCCGGAAGAGATCATATCGTCGATCACGATCATATCTTTGCCTTTCACATCAGAACCCAGGAACTCATGTGCAACGATCGGATTTGTACCGTTTATGATGGTAGCATAATCACGACGTTTGTAGAACATACCCATGTCGGTTCCCAGAACGTTTGCCATGTAGATAGCACGTCCCATACCGCCTTCGTCCGGGCTGATGACCATCATGGTGTCTTTGTTCGGATGAAGATCCGGAACTGCACGGAACAGACCTTTGATAAACTGGTAAACCGGCTGAACGGTCTCAAAACCTTTCAGAGGGATTGCATTCTGCACACGCGGGTCGTGAGCATCAAAGGTAATGATATTGTCAACGCCCATGCGGACCAGTTCGTTCAGTGCCAGTGCACAGTCCAGAGATTCTCTTCCGGTACGTTTGTGCTGACGGCTCTCGTAAAGGAATGGCATGATGACATTGATACGTCTTGCTTTTCCGCCTACTGCTGCGATGATACGCTTCAGATCCTGGAAATGGTCATCCGGTGACATATGGTTTGTATATCCGCAGAGATTGTAGGTCATGCTGTAGTTACATACATCTACCAGAAGATAAAGATCTGCTCCGCGGACGGACTGACGGATCACGCCCTTTGCTTCACCTGAGCCAAATCTTGGCACTTCTGCGTTGATCAAATAAGAATCCCGTTCGTAACCCTGGAAAGAAAGGCTGTTCTTGTGTTCATGGTTCCGCTCCTGTCTCCATGAAACCAGGTAGTCATTGACTTTTTTGCCCAGCTCTTTATGGCTGTCCAGTGCGATCAGCCCCAGTGGTCCTACCGGGATGGTTTCTATACATCGTTCTTTTGTTGTCTGCATTTTGTTGTTGTCCTCCTACGCATACTTACTACATTTTAAATGAAAACCCAATCTTATACATACCTACTTTAACATAAAGTAAAGCAAAGTCAAGCCATTTTCAGCCCTGTTCACCAAGCTTTTTCATTAAGCGGATATCTTTGCCGATCAGTTTCCGCATTTTGAAATTACTGGAAATCCGCGAAAAGACACGCTCAGAATACAGATCCCGCAGAGATTCCAGAGAGAGATTGGTGGAAATGATCGTGGATTTCTTGTTCATCAGACGCTCGTTAATACAAAGGAACAGCTGAGAAGCGACGAATGTATTCGTCATTTCCGTTCCGAGGTCGTCGATGATCAGCAGATCGCAGTCAAAAATGGCACTGTGCTGCTGCAAAACTTCATCTTCGGCATATTTTTTGCCGAACGTGGCCGTTGAGAGCACTTCAAACAGGTCAAAAGACGTAAAATAAATGACAGAATGTGCACTTTCAAGCAGTTCCTTGGCAATGCAGTGCGTCAGAAAGGTTTTGCCGACGCCTGTCGCACCGTAAAAGAGCAGATTGTCGTGTTCCATATCAAAATTCTGTACAAAGTGCAGGCATTCATCGACGATTTTCTGGATGTTCTCGCGGGCATTTCTGCCGGTCACGCGGTCTTTCATCGTTTCTGGATAATAATGGAAGCAGAAATGGTCAAAATTTTCCGTTTCCAGGATTGAAGTCAGGTTTGACTGGGTGTAAAGCAGGTTGATCGCTGCCTGGCGGAAACAGTGACATTTCTCATTTCCGATATAGCCGGTGTCTTTGCAGTCCGGGCAGGAATAATGCATTTCCAGAAAATCTTCCGGGAATCCGGCATTTTTCAGCAAAGCTTTGCGGTGGATACCGTATGCGGCAATCTCTGTTTTCAGGTCATCGATCGAAGCAGCCTCCCCTTCCAGAAGGCGGCGGGCACATTTCATGCTTAAAGAAGCGATTTCTCCATTGATCTGTGAAAGCTCCGGCAGTTCCTTTTCTGCAAGGGCGATGCGTGCCTCCTGATCCCGGCGGTTCTGAAGCTGTTTTTTGTTGTATTCGCGGATGATCGTATCGTATTGTGTGTTCGTCAGTGCCATGGCAGTCCTCCTACTGGTTCAGCAGCGATTCCAGATGATCAAAATCATAGTCACGCTGCGAGAAATTGTTGAATTTGCTTCCGGAAGTTACGGCAGGACGCTGTTTCGATGCCGCTTTTCCCGTCTTCTGATGTTTCTGATCAAGTTCCCGGATTTCATTCAGATGGTGGATACCGCTTGCGTGCCAGCTTTCCAGGATTTTGTTGGCATACTGGAAACTCGGGTTCTGCGTCTGGGTCAGTGTGCGGCTGCACGCCTCTAGAATGATATCCGAAGTAAAATGCAGGTCATCAAACCAGTGGTCGATCATCTGCACTTCCGGTTTGCCGGGACCCCGGTCGCGGATGCCGAAAGCATTTAACACAGAATAATATTTCTGGCTGTACTGAGACTGGCGTTCCTTTGCCTGCCCGGCATTTGTGATGCCTTCCTCTGCCCATGCCAGAGCTACTTTATCTATGTAATGAAAACTTTTCGTTCCCCGTGAAATACAGTACTCGATCAGATATTCGATCAGCTCAAAATTAAAATGCAGCGAGTCATAATAATATAAAATAGAAGACATTTCAGTCGGCGAAAGACTGTGACCGAGGTAAGATTCTGCGATCAGCAGGAGTTGCTTGATATCCTGTTCTCCCTGAAGGGCAGCCATACGGTCTCTGGAAATCTTCAATTTTGGAGAAAGGACCTTTGCTTCCGTGGAATCATTCGGTTCGGAAGCTGCTTTTTTTGCTGCATTTTTGGAAACGGGTGCCTTTGCAGATGCAGGGAGCACTCCGGAAGAGACAGAAGCAGCAGCCTGCTGCACGCTCTCCGGCTTTCGAACTTCCAGAAAGACCAGATCGCTGATGCTGCCGTCCTGGTCAAATGCCAGGTCGATCAGTCCCTGGTCTGCCCAGTACTGCAGGCCGCGGTAGATATCCCGCTCAGTATAATCAAAAAGTTCCGCAATGGATTCCAGAGGAATACTGCCATAGTCCGCCGCATGACGCAGCAGACAGAGATAGAGCTTGACGTATTCTCCGCCGGCCTGTGGCATATAGTAATCGATAAAATAGTTGGATACGGCAGTCATGTTGTTGGAAAACGGATGATGTAAACGTATATTTTTCATAAGGTAACTCCCCTCCTGTGGAGCAATTCGCAGGCATCGGTTGAGGAAAAAAGGCTTTTCCCCGACATTTCTGTCCACTAGTATAGCATAAAAGAGATGCATTGAGAATAAGGGAAATAAGGGCAGAAAAATCCACATGTTCTGCAAAAAAAGAATGTGCAGAAACATGTGGATCAAAGGAATCAAGACAGGAAAACCGTGTGCAGATTTTATTCTCCGAGCAGTTTCTCACCGATCTTGACAACATCGCCGGCACCCATGGTGATCAGGACATCACCCGGCTTGCAGTTTTCGAGCAGACAGGTCTCAATCTTGTCGAAGGAGTCGAAATAATCCGCACAGCCGCCAAGAGCGTTCACTTTCTCTGCCAGCATGGATGAGCTGATGCCGAGGGTATTCGTCTCTCTGGCAGCATAGATATCAGCCAGAACGACATGGTCGGCAAGGGTCAGAGCTTTTGCAAAGTCATCCATCAGAGCTTTTGTCCTTGTATAAGTATGCGGCTGGAATACGCACCACAGCTTTTTGTGCGGATAGTTGTGTGCAGCGTGGAGTGTAGCTTCGATCTCAGTCGGATGGTGAGCATAGTCATCGATAATCGTTACGCCGCCGATCTCGCCTTTTTTCTCGAAACGACGTTTGGTGCCGCCGAATTTCTCAAGACCGATACGGGTATGTTCCATGGAAACGCCCATCTGATCGGCCAGGGCGATGGAAGCCAGAGCATTGCTGACATTGTGGATACCAGGAACGTGCAGCACAAAATGACCGAGCAGGGTATCTCCTTTATAGCAGTCAAAGGACGGATGTGCGAATTCGTCAAACGTAATATTGGAAGCATAATAATCGCTGGAAGCGTCCATACCGTAGGTTACGATCTTGCAGGTCAGTCCTTCTGTCAGCTGATCCAGGTGTTCAATCTCACTGTTGACGATCAATGTGCCGTCGTCCGGCAGCAGCTGGGCAAATTTGCGGAAAGAATGGCGGATATCATCAAGATCCTTGAAGAAATCCAGATGATCCGCATCGATATTTAAGATCACGCTGATCTTCGGAAAGAAATGAAGAAAACTGTTCGTGTACTCACAGGCCTCGGTCAGGAACGTGTCATGACCGCCGACACGGATATTGCCGCCGATCGCATCGAGGATACCGCCGACCGAGATGGTCGGGTCCATATCTGCTTCCAGGAAAATGTAGGAAGCCATGGAGGTGGTTGTCGTTTTGCCGTGCGTTCCGGAAATGGCAACCGGCGTTTTGAAGTTGTGCATCATCTGACCGAGCAGTTCGGCACGGGAGAGCATCGGGATCTGTTTTGCGACCGCAGCGGCATATTCTGGATTGTCCGGGTGGATGGCGGCTGTGTAGACCACCAGATCCAGTGTGTCATCCAGGTTGGAAGCACGCTGACCGTAGTAGAGAATGGCTCCTTCGGCTTCCAGCTGCTTTGTGAGCTCGGATTCGTGGGCATCGGAGCCGGATACTTTGAAATGCTGCTTCAATAATATAGAAGCAAGCCCGCTCATGCTGATGCCGCCGATGCCGATGAAATGTATATGCATTGGTTTCTTAAAATCTATCTGATACATAGTTGTAGTCTCCTTTGTTGTTAAAGTCTGATTTTAGTATAAACTTTTTTTTGGAAAAAAGAAAGAGCTTATTGGAAATCCGGCATAACTTTTACCGTGTTTTTAGGCAGATAATTCAAAGAGTTTTCACAGAAAAATCGACATAATGCAATTATAATAAAAAACAGGAAAATTTTTTCAAAAATTTGTAAAAAATGTTCACTATTTAAGAAACCTGTGATATAATAAAAAATACAACATAGATGATGCATTTCAGGCATCATGGGAACGGGAAAATGGTTCCTGATGTGAAAATAATATTAAGAGGTGATAGCGTGATTAAAAAAGAAATGATAGCCATGCTGCTTGCCGGAGGACAGGGAAGCCGTCTCGGTGTCCTGACTTCAAAAGTGGCAAAGCCGGCGGTAGCATTCGGCGGCAAATATCGTATTATTGATTTTCCGTTGAGTAACTGTATCAATTCCGGTGTGGACACAGTCGGAGTCCTGACACAGTATCAGCCGCTGAGACTGAACACTCATATCGGGATCGGTATTCCGTGGGATCTTGACCGCAATGTCGGCGGCGTTACCGTACTTCCGCCTTATGAAAAGAGTTCAAAGACAGAATGGTACACAGGTACAGCAAATGCCATTTACCAGAACTTGAATTATATGGAAACTTACAATCCGGAGTATGTCCTGATCCTGTCAGGTGACCATATTTATAAGATGGACTACGAAGTAATGCTTGATTTCCATAAAGCAACCAACGCAGATGTAACGATTGCAGTTATGCCTGTTCCTATGGAAGAAGCAAGCCGTTTTGGTATCGTTGTCACAGACGAAAACAACGTCATTACAGATTTCCAGGAAAAACCGGCAGAGCCAAAGAGTAATCTTGCATCCATGGGTATCTATATTTTCTCATGGAAAGCATTGAGAGAATCTTTGATCGCACTGAAAGACCAGAGCAACTGTGACTTCGGCAAGCACATCATCCCATGGCTCAAAGAGCGTGGAGACCGCATGGCTGCCTACGAGTTCAACGGTTACTGGAAAGACGTTGGAACACTTGGTTCTTACTGGGAAGCAAATATGGAACTGATTGATATCATTCCGGAGTTCAATCTTTACGAAGAGTTCTGGAAGATTTATACATCCAGCGAGATCATTGCACCGCAGTATATTTCAGCAGATGCAAAAGTGGATAAATGTATCGTCGGAGACGGTACCGAGATTTACGGTGAAGTACATAATTCTGTGATCGGACCTGGCGTTACGATCAAAAAAGGTGCGGTTGTGCGTGATTCTATTATTATGCGAGGCACGACGATCGGCGAGAACGTAACGGTAGACCGAAGCATTATTGCAGAAGGTGTTACGGTTGGCAATGACGTAGAGATCGGTATCGGAGAAGAAGCACCGAACAAGTTCAAACCTGCTGTATATGCCTTCGGACTGGCTGTTATCGGCGAGAAATCCGTCATCCCTGCCGGTGTTAAGATAGGAAAGAATACAGCGATTTCAGGAATTACCACAGCAGAAGATTATCCAAATGGTATTTTGGAGAGCGGTGAATCTATTATAAAGGAAGGTGATATGGCATGAGAGCAGTAGGTATTATTTTAGCAGGCGGAAATAACCACCGGATGAGAGAGTTATCCCAGAAGCGTGCGATTGCTGCCATGCCGATCGCGGGTGGTTTCCGTGCAATCGACTTTGCACTGAGCAACATGACGAATTCTTCCATCCAGAAAGTTGCAGTGCTGACACAGTACAATGCAAGATCCTTAAACGAGCATCTGAGTTCTTCCAAATGGTGGGATTTCGGACGTAAACAGGGAGGTCTGTTTGTATTTACACCGACCACAACTGCAGACAACAGTTTCTGGTACCGCGGTACGGCAGATGCGATCGCACAGAATCTGGATTTCCTGAAGAAATGCCATGAGCCGTATGTGATCATTGCTTCTGGTGATGGTGTATACAAGCTGGATTACAACAAAGTGCTGGAATATCATATCGAGAAAAAAGCAGATATCACCGTGGTATGTAAAGACCTTCCAAGAGGAGAAGACGCAACAAGATTCGGTGTTATCAAAATGAATGAAGACAGCCGGATCGAAGAATTCGAAGAGAAACCGATGGTAAGCAATTCCAACTGCATTTCTACCGGTATCTATGTGATTCGAAGAAGACAGCTGATCGAGCTGATCGAGCGGTGTGCACTGGAAGACCGCCACGATTTTGTAAAAGACATCCTGATCCGTTACAAAAATCTGAAACGTATCTATGGATATAAGATCAAAGATTACTGGAGCAATATTGCATCCGTAGACTCTTATTATAAAACAAATATGGATTTCCTGAAACCGGAAGTACGTGATTATTTCTTCCATCAGTATCCGAATATTTATTCAAAAGTAGATGACAATCCGCCGGCAAAATACAACCCGGGTTGTGAAGTGAAAAACAGCCTTGTTTCAAACGGCTGTATTATCAATGGTTATGTGGAGAATTCTGTTCTGTTTAAGAAAGTTTTCGTCGGAGAAAACTGCGTGATCAAGAATTCGATTATTTTGAACGATGTCTATCTTGGAGACAACACACACATCGAGAACTGTATCGTAGAGAGCCGTGATACGATCCGTGCCAATTCTTACCATGTCGGCGAGGACGGCGTCAAGATCGTGATCGAGAAAAACGAGAGATATGTGCTGTAAGGTATTCTTTAGTTTAGCAAAAACAGGTGTGGGGACCGGATATCCGGTTTAAACACGATATAATAAAATGGGGACGAAAAGTGCTTTTATCCGATAGCTGATACCGGATGGAAGCATTTTTTTCACAATTATATCACAATTCTTGCGTAAACTTGAAAAAAATAAAAGATGCAAAAATGACGAAAACAGGGGGAACAGGGAAAAATCTGAAATCAGGAAAGGGGAGTATATCCGTGAACAAAAATGTCATATTATTGATCGAAGATGAAGAAAAATTATCCAGGACACTTGCAGAATATCTGGAGTTGAACGGATACCGTGTACTGCGGGCACTGAACGGACTGGAAGGGCTGTCGATGTTTTATGACCATATGCATGAAGTGGATCTGATCCTGCTGGATATCATGCTGCCGGGTATGGATGGCAGTGAGATCCTCAAGGAGATTCGCAAAAAATCCAATGCACCGGTGATCATGGTGACAGCAAGGGACTCGATCCACGATCAGCTTCTGAACTTTGCAAACGGGGCGGATGATTATATCACGAAACCTTATGCACTGGCGATCGTCAAGGTTCATATTGAGGCAATCCTGAAACGTGCCGGAAAACAGAAAGAGAGGGTGGAAGTCGGACACATCGCGGTGGAGCCGGATACCTGGAGAGTGTATGTGGATGAAAAGGCGATCGAGACAACACCGAAAGAGTATGAACTTTTAAGTTATCTGATCAAGAATAAAAATGTCGTTATGACAAGGGACAGCATTCTGGAATCGGTATGGGGATATGATTACAGCGGAGATACGCGTACGGTGGATACTCTGGTAAAACAGCTTCGCAGGAAGATTGCACCGTATGGAAGTTATATACGTTCGGTGTATGGTGTCGGTTATATATTTGAAGGAGAGGAAAATGAAACAGCAGAAGCTTAGGGCAAGTATGCTATTGATGGAGCTGATGTTTCTTCTGATCGTGGTCGGAGGAAGTGTGCTTCTTTATAATATGTTTGCACCGGCTTATTACCGGCATCAGAAGAGCCGGGTGATCGAAAAAGCATACGAAGAAGTAAAACGCATGGATCTGTCAGAGATCGGCGATGAAGAGATGGAAACATTGAAAAGCTATGAAGGGCAGAATCTGACATTTACCATAGCAAATAAAGAGATGGATCCGGTTTATACAACCGGATCTTCACAGGATAATTTATATCAGGAAGAAAGACAGGTGCACCGCAATATTGTTGTATACCGCAAATTTTTCGAAAAAGATCCAAAAGTACAGTTCTGGAATGCAAGAGGAAAAGAAACGTTATGGTTATTTGGAAGGCTGAAACAGGGCGATGAGCGTTATTATGTGTGTGTGAAAGAAAATGTACAGAAAGTCTACAGTGCCCTGTTCTATACCGAAAAATTTTTGCTGTTCGTGGTTGTTTTTTCCCTTCTGAGCGGTTGTGCATTTATGTACTGGCAGTCGCGAAGGATTGCAAAGCCGATCGAAGAACTTTCCGGTGTTTCGCAGAAACTGACTGAGCGTGATTTTTCCGTGCGGGCAAAAAATTACGGAACGTATCAGGAGATCAGTGTTCTGGCACATAATTTCAATATGATGGCAGATGAGATGCAGGCTTATATCCAGAAACTGGAAAGCAGCAAGGATGCACTGGAGCGTTTCAATAAAATGCGGAACGATTTCACGGCAAATATCACACATGAGCTGAAGACACCGCTGGCGGTCATTTCAGGACAGATCGAGCTTTTGCAGGCGATGGGAGATAAGGTGGATCAGGATTATTATTTCTCGTCGATCCGTGAAGAAGTGCAGAAGATGAGTGATATGGTTGGGAATCTGCTGAATATTTCTTCTATGGAGCATGAACTGGAAAATGTGGAGAAGCAACGTCTGAATTTATCAGAAACAGTAGAATATATGATGCTGAAATACGATGCACTGTTTCACAAAAAGAATCTGAAGATCGCAAGCGAGATCGAAAAGGACTGCAGGATCCTCGGAAACCGTGAATACATTGAGCAGGCAGCGGGAAACTATATCATGAATGCTTTTGCACATTGTGGCGAGGGAAGGCACATGAAAATTTCTCTGGCAAAGAAAGACGGAAAAGCGGTTTTTGGTGTTTACAACGACAGTGAACCGCTCACAGACGAAGAGAAAAGAAAAATCTGGGAAAAATATTACCAGGGAGAAGAACAGGCAGGGCACAGCGGACTCGGACTTCATATTGTAAAGACTGTGATCACGATGCAGGGCGGAGAATATGGTGTGGAGAATGAGAAAACAGGGGTAAGGTTCTGGTTTTCCTTCCCACTTGTGTAAAAAATGTGAAATCCGAAGACAGACTTGAAAAAAGAGCAGATTTAGAGTATGATGTGCTGGTAAAAAGAAAAGAAACAAAACAGGTAAAAAGCCCGGCTTTTGAAAGTGGGATACCCCACAGAAAAAGGCGGGCAAAATTGTCGTTGGAGGTAAGGATATGTATATAATCGCAGGACTTGGAAATCCTGGCAAACAGTATGCACAGACCAGACATAATGTCGGGTTTGACACGATAGATATATTAGCAGACAAGTATAATATCAGCGTGGATACAAAAAAACACAAAGCACTCTGCGGAAAAGGCATGATCGAAGGTCAGAAAGTGGTGCTTGCCAAACCGCAGACTTTTATGAACTTGAGCGGCGAGAGTGTGCGGGAACTGGTTGATTTCTATAAGATCGATCCGGAAGAAGAACTGATCGTCATTTACGATGACATCAGCCTGGAGCCGGGACAGCTCCGCATCCGTCCAAAAGGAAGTGCCGGCGGCCACAATGGCATCAAAAACATCATCGCACATCTTGGCACCCAGGTTTTTAAACGGGTGAAGGTCGGAGTCGGTGAGAAACCAAAAGGATATGATCTGGCAGATTATGTGCTGAGTCGTTTTCCAAAGGATGAAAGAGTGCTGATGGAGGAAGCCTTTGAGCGGGCCGGAGAAGCAGCCGTCTGCATGATGAATGACACCATGGAACATGCGATGAACCAGTTTAACAAGAAGACAGAGAAATAGACAGGGGTTTGAATGGGAGGTAGCAGACGGATGAGAGCTTTTACAGAACCGCTTCAGGAGCTTGAAGAATTTCAGAAAATACAGCAGGCACTGAAAAAGCAGTCAATCCAGGTGACAGGATGTATCGATGCCCAGAAAGCACACTTTATCTATGCAGCAGGGGCGGCAAAAAAGAAACTGATCGTCACATACAGTGAACTGCGTGCAAAAGAACTGTGTGAAAATTATCGCCTGTTTGATAAAAATGTGCTGTTTTACCCGGCAAAAGATCTGATCTTTTACAGTGCCGATGTGCAGAGCAATCTTCTGGTACAGCAGCGGATCCGTGTACTGCAGAAACTGATGGAAGAAGAGGAAGTGACCATCGTCACGACCATGGGCGGTATCATGGATCATCTTCTGCCGCCGGAAGTTTTTCAAAAGCAGATCGAGACGGTAGAGAGCGATTCGGAATTTGACATGGAGCTCTGGAAAAAGAAACTGACAGCCATGGGCTACGAACGAGTGGGACAGGTCGAAGGAAGCGGGCAGTTTGCCGTGCGAGGCGGTATTCTCGACATTTTTCCGCTGACCGAAGAAAATCCGGTCCGCATCGAGCTGTGGGGCGATGAGATTGACTCCATCCGCAGTTTTGATGTGGAAAGCCAGCGTTCCATTGAAAATCTGGACCGAATCCGCATTTATCCGGCGGGCGAATTTATTGCTGATGACGGGCGGATCAAAAAAGGGCTTGCGGTGCTGGAAAAAGAGGCGAAAAGGCTTGCAGATCAGTTCTTTCAGGAACGGAAAACAGAAGAATCGGCACGTCTGAAAGCTTTTGCAGAAGAAGTAAAACAGAGTCTGACGCAGTGGAAGCAGATGTCTGTGCTCGATGGTCTGGCTCCTTATTTTTATGACCGGATGGTTTCGTTTGCGGAATATTTTCCGAAAGAGGCACTGGTAGTGTTAGATGAGCCGAACCGCCTCTGGGAGGAAGCACAGGCGATCGAAAAGGAGTTCCGGGAGAGCATGACAAACCGACTGGAAAAAGGGTATGTGCTGCCGGGACAGATGAACCTGCTCTGTGAGAGCCAGATGGCATCCGAAAAATTGCAGAAACATCGCTGCATGGGGCTGTGTATGCTGGAGGCGGCAGGACCACAGTGGCATTTTGCGGAGCATTTCAGCATCGATGTACGCAGTGTCAACACCTACAACAACAGCTTTGAACTTCTGGTGAAGGATCTGCAGCAGTGGAAGAAAAAGGGAGAACGCGTGATCCTGCTGTGTGCATCCAGAACCAGGGCGAAACGTCTGGCAGAGGACCTTCGTGATCACGAACTGCGGGCATTTTATTCGGAAGATGCCGACCGCATCGTACAGCGAGGCGAGATCATGCTGCTTTACGGAAGTGCCCACCGCGGGTATGAGTATCCGCTGATCAAGTTCCTGGTGATCTCGGAGAGCGATATTTTCGGCAAAGAAAAGAAAAAACGCAAAAAGATCAGACATTACGAAGGTAAGACGATCCACAGTTTTTCAGAGCTTTCTGTTGGCGATTACGTGGTGCATGAAAACCACGGACTCGGCATTTACCGCGGGATTGAAAAAATAGAAGTCGATAAAGTCACAAAAGATTACATGAAGGTGGAGTATGCCGGCGGAAGCAACCTTTATGTGCCGGCAACGCAGCTCGATGTTATCCAGAAATATGCAGATTCGCAGGCAAAACGCCCGAAACTGAACAAACTGGGGACGCAGGAGTGGGGGCGTACCAAGACAAAAGTACGCAGTGCGGTCAAAAACATCGCAAAAGATCTGGTGCAGCTCTATGCGGCGAGACAGCGGGAAGAGGGATTCTGCTATGGAGAGGACACGATCTGGCAGAAAGAGTTCGAAGAGACGTTTCCGTTTGATGAGACGGACGATCAGCTGGAGGCGATCGAAGCGGTGAAACACGATATGGAGAGCAATAAGATCATGGATCGCCTGATCTGCGGCGATGTCGGATATGGCAAGACGGAAGTGGCGATCCGTGCGGCGTTCAAGGCGGCACAGGAGAGCAAACAGGTGGTATTTCTGGTGCCGACGACCATCCTTGCCCAGCAGCATTATAATAATTTCGTCCAGAGGATGAAAGATTATCCGGTGCGTGTGGATCTGCTCTGCCGTTTCCGCACGGCAGCAGAACAGAAAAAAACGCTGGAAGACCTCAAAAAAGGACTGGTTGACATTGTGATCGGCACGCATCGGGTGCTCTCAAAAGATGTGCAGTTCAAAGATCTCGGTCTTCTGATCATCGACGAGGAGCAGCGTTTCGGTGTCACGCACAAAGAAAAGATCAAAAAGCTGCGGGAAAACATCGATGTGCTGACCCTGACGGCAACGCCGATCCCACGGACGCTGCATATGAGCCTGGTTGGGATCCGCGATATGAGCGTTCTGGAGGAAGCACCGATGGAGCGTGTGCCGATCCAGACATATGTCATGGAATACAACGAAGAGATGGTGCGAGAAGCGATCAGCCGGGAACTGGCACGGGGCGGACAGGTCTACTATGTCTATAATCGTGTCAACACGATCGTAGAGACGGCAAATAAGATCGCATCGCTTGTGCCGGAGGCCAGAGTGGCATTTGCACATGGGCAGATGAAAGAGCGTGAACTGGAAAAGATCATGTATGACTTTATCAATGGTGAGATTGATGTGCTGGTATCCACGACGATCATAGAGACCGGACTGGATATTTCCAATGTCAACACGATGATCATCCATGACGCGGACAATCTTGGCCTGTCGCAGCTTTATCAGCTCCGCGGGCGTGTCGGACGTTCGAACCGGACGGCGTATGCCTTTCTGATGTACCGCAGAAACAAAATGCTGCGGGAAGTGGCGGAAAAACGTCTCCATGCGATCCGGGAATTTACCGATCTTGGCAGTGGCTTCAAGATCGCCATGCGTGATCTTGAGATCCGTGGTGCCGGCAATCTCCTCGGGGCAGAGCAGCACGGCCATATGGAGGCAGTCGGCTACGATCTTTACTGCAAAATGCTCAATGAGTCCGTAAAAGAACTCAAAGGTGAGACGCAGCCGGAAGAAGAATTTGATACCGTCATCGATCTGGATATTGATGCTTTTATCCCGGAACGTTATATTAAGAATGAATTCCAGAAGCTGGATGTCTATAAACGCATCGCCACGATCGAGAGCGAAGAAGAATACGATGATATGCTCGAAGAACTGATGGATCGTTTCGGAGAGCCGCCAAAAGCGGTGCAGAACCTGCTTGCTGTGGCAAATTTAAAAGCGATGGCACACCGGGCATGGCTGACCGAGATCGCACAGAAAGGAGACCAGATCCGCTTTACCATGTTTGAGCGGGCAAAGGCAGATCCGGCAGGGATCGAGCTTCTGGTAAAAGAGAGCAAAGGGAAAATGAAATTTGTCATAGATACCAATCCTTACTTTATTTATATGAAGCCGCGTAAAAACGGAAAAGATAATGAGGATGTGCTGACACTGGTACGCAGCCTGACGGAAAAGATGATAAAAAATCTGGCATGTGATGTATGATAAGCTCCTTGAAATAAGAATGTCAGGAATGCTTTAGAATATCGGATGGCAATTGACGTACCGGGTGAAAAAGGATATAATAGCAGACAGTATGGTGCCTGAAAGAGGATTTTTTGCGGCCGGATGCCGGAGGTATTCTTGAATGAATGGCACCAGTTGATCAGGAGGAAAAGACAGTGAAAAAAACAATGAAAAACAGACTGGCAGTCGCAGGACTGTGCTTTACGCTGACAGCAGGGATGCTGACCGGATGCAGTGGAAATTCAGGCAAGGCGATCATTACATTAGACGGACAGAAAACAGAATATGCAGTGGCAAATATCATGCTTCGTTATAGCCAGGCACAGATGCAGGCATTTTACGGAGCTTATCTTGGAGATAATCTGTGGTCACAGTACGGCGATTCCACAAAGAGCACGATGATGGATACCCTCAAACAGATGCTGATCCTCGAACAGCATCAGGACGAGTATAATGTGAGCCTGACAGACGATGACAAAAAGAAGATCGATGAAGCGGCACAGCAGTTTATGGATGACAACGACCAGGCAACCCTGAAATCCATGGGTGCGACAAAAGAACGTGTAGCACGTGTTCTGGAACTGTACACGATCCGCAATAAAATGTCAAATGCGATCGTTGCAGATGTTGATACCAACGTAACTGATGACGAAGCAGCCCAGAAAACAATCAATTACGTGGTATTCAGCACTGCAGATACGACCGATTCGGATGGCAATAAAGTGGTACTGACGGATGATGAGAAAGCAGCTTTGCTTGCAAATGCACAGAAAGTACGTGATGCAGCAGCAGGCGGCAAGAGCATGGAAGATGCAGTCAAAGATGTCGATGACACCAAGACCGTGAGCAGCACCTCTTATGGTGATAATGATGAAAGTTACACCCTGGATGAAGCGATCCGCAATGCGGCAGATAAACTGAAAGACGGAGAAGTGGCAGATGAAGTGATCACCACAGATGCAGGATATTATGTCATCCAGATGAAAGCAACCCATGATCCGGATGCAACTGCAAGCAAAAAAGAACGGATCATCAACGAAAGAAAGAGCAGCAAATTCAGCGAAGTCTACGATGCATGGGAAAGTACAGCAGACTACACACAGGATGATGCTCTGTTAAAAGAGATCACCTTCAATGATATTTACCAGATGGCAACCGAGGCTCAGAGCGAGACCGGAACGGAAAGTACAGAAAGTACCGAAGATGCCGGAAGCACAGAGGCAACCGAGGCTGCAAGTGAGACAGAGAGTGCAGCTGCAACAGAATAATTATCATGCTGGACGTAAAAAGGCAGAGCACGTGACACGCATCGTTTCCTGTTCGGTTTGTGCCGTCTATGATCCGCCGTTCGCTGGAACTCGCAGCTTCGCTGCTCAGACACCGCTCGGCGGCGGAAACTAGACACAAACCTCACGACGGAACCTTGCTACCGTCACTGTGCAGCTGCCTTTTTTCTGTCCAGCATATACATTTCTCAGGCTTTCAAAATTACCGCAAGATGTAAGGATTTACTTTCTGATGTTATGACGTCCTGCCTATTTTGCTTATCTATACTTTGCATATTTCTTGATAATAATCTACAATTCCCTCAATTTTCTCTTAAAAAGAAGCTATATCCATTTTGCATTATTTGTTTACTGAATATTTTGAAACGTACGGAATATTATGGTAAGTTCGCCTCGAAAACCTTGACGTAGTGTGGGTTTTATTGTATGATAATACTGAATATTTTCAGTGATGCGAATCGAAAAATCGTATTACTGAACAACTTGGGGAGATTTCGGAGGGGAATATCCCCACTTTTAGTCAGTTAAGGAGGAAAAGTATGAGAAGAAAAAGCAGCAAACAGTTGTTTTCTGTGCTGATGGCAACCGCTATGGTTATGTCCGGCATCAGCGTTCCGGTTATGGCATCACCGGTTGACGATGCTATGGTACAGTCTGCTCTGGCAGAAGCCGGCGTAGAGACATCTGAAAGCAGAGAGATCAATTTCAACAAAGGCTGGAAGTTCCACTTTGGAGATGTAACCGGTGCAGAAACAAAGGATTACGATGATTCCAAGGCAGATGAATGGGGAGACTTAAATCTTCCGCACGACTTCAGTATCACACAGGAGCCGTCCAACTCCAACGAAGCAGAGTCCGGATTCATGCCGGGTGGTACAGGATGGTACCGCAAGAGCTTTACCCTGCCGAGTGATTACGCAGGCAAGAGTGTTGTCCTGAACTTTGACGGATCTTATAATCATACATATGTATATGTAAATGGCACAAAAGTAGGCGAAAACCATTATGGATATAATGATTTCGCATTTGATATTTCAAAATACCTGACCTGCGACGGCACCACAGAGAACGTGATCAGCGTAAAAGTGGTACATCAGACTCCGTCCAGCCGCTGGTATTCAGGATCCGGTATCTACCGTGACGTAGAGCTGATCGTTACCGATGCCGTTCATGTTTCCAGAAACGGCACATACGTGACTACACCAAATCTGGCGACAGAAAAAGACGGCGATGTTACCGTTAAAGTACAGACCGATGTCCAGAATGACAGCAGTGCACAGGCAGCAGCCCAGATCCGCACAACAGTCCTGGATGCAGAGGGCAAAGCAGTTTCCAAGGCAGTGACCACAGATGTGACACTGGCAGCAAACAGCACAGCAGAAAAAGAACAGACCCTGACAGTAAACAAACCGGCACTGTGGAGCACAGAAAATCCGAACCTGTACTATGTACAGACCGAAGTTCTGGTAGACGGCAAAGTAAAGGACGCTTATAAGACAACCTACGGTTTCCGTTACATCAATTTTGATGCAAATACCGGTTTCAGTCTGAATGGCAAAAATGTAAAACTCAAAGGTGTATGTATGCACCATGACCAGGGTGCACTCGGAGCCGCATCAGAACGTGATGCAGTATACCGTCAGGTTAAAAAGCTCAAAGAAATGGGATGTAATGCGATCCGTACCTCTCACAACACACCGTCTTCTGTACTGCTTGAAGCATGCAACGAGCTTGGTATGATGGTTATGGATGAGACGTTTGACGGATGGGCATTCCCGAAAAACGGCAACAGCCAGGACTTCAGCACACACTTCAACCAGACCATCAGTGCAGACAACAAGCTGCTTGGTGCAACGACAGGCGACACCTGGTATAAATTCATTCTGGAATCAAATATCGAGCGTGATAAGAACGATCCATCCGTTATCATCTGGGATATCGGAAATGAGCTGAACTTCGGTGTTACCGATTCCAGCCAGTACGAGCAGTACGCAAAGAACATGAAGAGCTACATCGAAGCAATCGATAAGACAAGACCGATCACAGTCGGCGATAATAACCCGTACGGTCTGCAGCAGGCAAATCCAACAGAGTTCCGTAATAAAGTCAGTACCGTTCTGGCAAAGAACGGAGAAGGTCTTGCAGGAGCAAACTATTCCATGGGATCTCTGAGCGGCATCCACAATGCTCATCCGGACTGGAAGATCATTGCTACAGAGTCAGCTTCTCCAAGCAACAGCCGTGGTATCTACAATACACTGTCTCAGTACAACAAGACAGGTGACTATCAGTGTACCGCATACGATACCAACGCCGTACCATGGGGCAACACAGCACGTGAGTCCTGGTGGTACACGATCAAAGATGACTTTGTATCCGGTGAGTTTATCTGGACCGGATTTGACTACATCGGCGAGCCGACACCGTGGAACGGAACGGATAAAGGAAGTGTCAGCGGTGACCAACTGGCAGTACCGAACTCCTCTTACTTTGGTGTGATTGATACCGCAGGTTTTGAGAAAGATTCCTTCTATTTCTACACCAGCCAGTGGAGAGAAGATAAAAAGACACTGCATATCGTACCGCAGAGCTGGAATGCAGAAGACTTAAGCATCTCCGGCGGCAAAGTACCGGTATACGTTTATTCAAACGCAGCAAAAGTAGAACTTTACCTGAACGACAAGCTGATCGGTACTTCCACGAGAACCCCGATCAAGACAGTAGCCGGTCATGAATGGGCTACTTACAGCAATGTATCAAACGATGCAGACCAGTGTACAGCAGTCAACGAATCACAGCAGTGGAAAGCTCAGGCTATCCAGTTCAACGTAAAATATGCAGAAGGCACGCTCAGTGCAAAAGCATATGATGAAAGTGGAAACGAGATCACAGGCACCCTTGGTTCTGCTTCCGTTACGACAAACAGCGACAAAGGAAGCAACCTTGCAGTTACTGCAGAGAAGACAGAAATCCAGGCTGACGGCAGCAGTTTAAGCTACATCGATATTGATGTAAATGACAAAGACGGACGTTTTGTAAGCTCCGCAGACAACAGCATCCGCTTTACCTTAACAGGTAACGGAACCATCGTTGGTGTGGACAACGGAAATCCATCTACCGTAGATAAATTCCAGCAGAAATCCGTTCTGACAAGCGACAAGACCGCAAACATCAAGGCATTCAGCGGAAAAGCACTCGTTATCGTACGCAGCACTGAAGGTGCAGGCGGTTTCGTACTGAAAGCAGAATCCGCAGGTCTGAAAGGGGATTCTGTATTTGTAAATACGGTAGGTGACAAAAAAGGTGAAGTATTCCTGAAAGATTACACGATCAAATCAGAATACACCGTTACCATGGGAACCAAACCACAGCTTCAGACAACCGTAAACGGTATCATGAGTGATGATTCCACACAGGAAGGTACGATCACCTGGAATCTGACAGATGAGATGTACAACACTCCTGGCGAGTATGTCCTGAATGGAACACTGAAAGTTGGAAACGAAGAAGTAGCAGTATCTGCAAACCTTCATGTAAAACCGATCATCGTGGCAGTACAGAACTACACAAGAGCAACCGTAAAAAATCTGGTTCCGACCCTGCCTTCAACTGTAGCCGGTATCCTTCCGGATGGCACAAGCTATGGTGCATATGCAGTTACCTGGGAGTCTATCAAAGCAACGGATCTGGCAAAAGTCGGCGATGTTGTAAAAGTAAAAGGTAAAGTTGACGTAGACGGCACAGAGATGACCGCAACGGCAACCGTACGTGTCGCAGAAGGCGAAGTAAAAGAAGCAGTCAACGTAGCACCGAAATATAAGACTCTGACAGAGAGCTGTGGTGAGCCTGCAGATAACCTGCTCTCCATCGTAGATGGTACAAACAATGTTCTGAATAAGCCGAATATGCGATGGACAAACTGGAACGACCATCTGCTGAACGCTTCACCGGTTATTACGTTTACATGGGATGAAGTTTACGAACTGGCAAGCATCAATGCATGGTTCTTCGGTGATGCAAACGTATCCGCACCGGAAAGCGTAACCATTGCAGTGTCCGAAGATGGCGAAAACTTCAAAGAAGTTGCATTTACCAAAGGAGATTACCAGGTAAATCAGAAGAATGAACTGGTATTTGAAGATGTCCAGAAAGCAAAAGCACTGAGATTTACCATGAAACAGGTTGGTACAGGCTATGTTGGTCTGACTGAGCTGGAGATCTGGACAAGCACAAACGGTTATACATCCAACAGCACAGCGGAACTGAGTGATCTGAAAGTAAACGGAACAGCAGTAGCCGGCTTTGCAGCAGGCAAACTGGATGGTTATACCGTAAACGTAGACAGAGCAGACAAAGCGGTTGTAGAAGCAACTGCAAAAGACAATGCATCGGTAACAGTAGTACCATTTGATAAAGATGAGATTGTAAAGGTAATCGTTACCTCCGAAGATGGTAAGAAGACCAATACTTACAAGATCAAACTGAATGCAAAGGTAAAAGTAGCAGACAAAGAAACGATCGAAAAAATCCAGGGTGAGATCAAGCTGGCAGAAACAATTGAGAAATCAGAGTACACAGCAAGCTCTTATGCAGCATATAAAGCAGCTCTGGAAGAAGCTCAGAAAATCGTAAAGAAAGACGGAGCTACAAAAGAAGAAGTAAATGCAGCACTTGCAAAACTGCAGACAGCAAGAGCAAATCTTGTAAAAGGCGTTGATCCGGCACCGGAACCGAAGCCAGAACCGGAACCGAAGCCAGAACCGAAGCCAGAACCGACACCGAACCCGACACCGAATCCGACGCCAAACCCGACTCCGGCCAACGATGTTCCGGCAAAGGGTACTACATTCAAGTACAAAAATGCTACTTACAAGGTGACAAAATCTGCTGCAGCAGGCGGTACGGTAACACTTGTTAAGAGAAATAACAAGAAGACAGCCTTTACTGTTCCGGCAACCGTTAAGAGTGCGAACGGCAAATACACCTTCAAGGTAACTGCAATCGCAAACAAAGCATTCAAGGGCGATAAGAAACTGAAAAAAGTTGTGATCGGCAAAAACGTTCAGACCATCGGTAAGAGTGCGTTTGAAAAAGCAGGCAAACTGAAAGCGGTTACTATCAAATCCACTTCTCTGAAGAAAGTCGGCAAAAATGCATTCAAGGGTATCCATGCGAAAGCAAAGATCAAAGTACCGGCTAAGAAGCTGAGATCTTACAAAAGACTGCTGAAAGGAAAAGGACAGAAAGCAGGCGTTAAGATCACAAAATAAGCACATAGAAAAGCGGATATAAAGACAGCCCGATCGGAACTTATAACCATCGGAAAATCGTCCCCGGCAGTGAAAAACTGCCGGGGCGGTTTTTTTACTTGTAAAATATGTAAAAAATGGATAAGATATATAAGATGATGCTAGGGTCAAAAGGTCTAAATCCACATGAGCTTGCTCATAGGTGGATG